>Ga0307374_10000505_pt1 | contig 74727 bp, 73 predicted proteins | sample OX3MG_FD_202532 | JGI IMG/M metagenome (GOLD analysis project Ga0307374, IMG submission 202532) | Soil microbial communities from Risofladan, Vaasa, Finland - OX-3 | ecosystem: Environmental > Terrestrial > Soil > Coastal area > Acid sulfate soil | place: Finland: Risofladan, Vaasa | collected... | reverse complement strand
GCGCTCGATTTGAAGCGATCCCGCGCATTGCTGGGCGCGGATGCGACGCGAGCGACGGCGAAAAGCTCCCTTCAGGACTCCGCCCGCGCCCTCGCCGAGCAGCGCTACCGCGAGGCGCGCGAGACGGTTGACGCCGCCGAGTCCGCTCCGGCGCCGAACAAGCGCGGCGCAAAACGCCCGGCCGTGGCTAATCACGCACCGCAGCGCGGTGACGCTGTGGCCTCCAAGGCGGAGGCCGAAGGCCCCGCGGCGAAGACTCCGAGCCCCGAGTGCTACCGGCGGGCGAAGGAACTGCTGGCCCAGGTCGACCGAAACCAAGGCCGCCTCGGAGAGCGCTGGTCCGGTCGCGACCTGAAGCGCTTCGAAGCAGAGGACCGTGAGCTGCTGAGGAGCTCGCGCGATCCCGCCGACCACGCCCACCGGGCTGGCTATGAGCGCACCCAGTTCGAAGCGCTGCAGGGCCCCGAGCGCGAACGCGCCGAGCAGGAGATCGAGAAGGTGAGAAAGCGCGACTCCCAGCGCCTGGCGGTCGCCTCCGAGGTGCCCGGGCGTATCGTCGGTCGCGGTCGGCAGGGGGCCGAGCGAGTGCGCCAGGGGGCCGAAGAGCTGGGCGGCGCCACCGCCCGCCGCGAGCAGTTGCGACGGCTGCGCCGGGAGCGGCGCAGCCGCGATCACCTTGCGCCGCGGCGCAACCTGAGCCGGGGAGGATAGGTGTCCTCGGGAGCTCAGCGCCTGCGTGAGGCTCTCTTCTGCGCCGCCTGCGCGGCTCTGCTCACAGCGGCGATCGGATTCGCGGGTGGCTCATCCGCGAACGTTCCGCCGCCGCACGAGCTGGGAGCGGCGCCCGCTGTTCCGCCCGCGCCTCAGTCGCTGCGAAGCGACAGCGCGGCGGGCCTGCGCGCCACCCTCGATCGCGCAGCCCGCCGCTTTCTTAATGCCTTCTTTCGTTATGAGGTGGGTGAGTTGGTTCCGGCCGTGCGGCGCGCGCTGCGCGCCGAGGCCACCTCCGGTTTCGCCGCCAAGCTGCTCGGCGACCCTCCCCACCGCCCGGCGGGCAACCCGGCGGCGGCGCTGCCGGGGCGGCTGGAGATATCGGTCGCCTCGATCGAGCCGCCGCGGGCGCTGATCAGTGGCTCCGCGAGCCGGGGAGGCGCTACTGAGCAGTTCTCCTTCCTATTCGAGGTCCGTCACGGAGTCTGGCTGGCGAGCGGTCCGGGCGAATGAGGGGCGAGCCGGCCGCCAAGCGCCGCTCGGCCGAGCGCGAGGCGCTCGGCGTTGCGGCGCGGGCGCTCGTCCGCGGGTTGGGATGGAAGATCGCCGCCGCCGGATCGGTGGTGCTGCTCTGCCTACTCTGCTTTGCCGGGCTGTTTTTCGCCGTTTCACCGAGCCCGGCGAGCGGTGAATGCAGCCTCAGCGGGGCCTCGGGACAGGGGATCCCGGCCGGCTACGTTCCCTGGCTGCGCAGGGCAGCGGTCAAATACAAGCTCGGCCCGCAGGGCTTCTCGATCGTGGCCGCGATCCACAAGGTCGAGTCTGACTTCGGCCGCTCGCCATTGCCCGGTGTGCATTCGGGGACCAACTCGGCCGGGGCCGCCGGTCCCGGGCAGTTTCTCTTCTCTACCTGGGCAACCTATGGCGTGGACGCCAACGGCGACGGGCGCAAAGACATCTACAGCATCCCCGACTCGATCTTTGCCACCGCCAACTACCTGCACGCATCGGGCGCGCCCGGTGACTGGAGGGCGGCGATTTTCGCCTACAACCACGCCGAGTGGTATGTGGAAGCGGTTTTGGAAACCGCCGCCAGTTTCGGTGCCGGGATGCACGAAATCTGCGCCGGTGCCGCAGAAGGTCTCGGCGAACTGCCGGCCGGACGGTTGGCGAAGGTCGATTACGTCGCCAAGTGGATCGAATCCCAGCGCATCCACTACTGCTGGGGCGGCGGCCACGGACCCCAGCCCGGTCCCTCTCCTGGGAGCGGTGAATTCTGCGGACCCGGCGTACGAGGTCTCGACTGTTCCGGCGCGGTTCGCTGGCTGCTGGTCCTCTCCGGTTACCCCGACCCCGGCGGCCTCGTCTCCAACGAACTCGGCGCCCACTATCCCTCGGGCCGCGGCGCTCATGTGACGATCTGGTCCAACGTCGACCATGTCTTCCTCGAAATCAACGGTCGCGATTGGGGCACCGCGGATGCCAACTTCGATCACGGCCCCGGCTACGGCGCGCAGCCGACGTCGGGGTTCGTGCCGAGCCACCCGCAGGGGCTGTGAGGAATCTCCTTTACACCTAACTAGGTGTACCCTCTTGTGTATGCGGACCAACATCGAGATCGACGACGAAGTGATGCGCGAGGCACAGCGTCTGATCGGCGCCCAGACCAAGCGCGAAACGGTCGACACGGCGCTGCGCGAGTTGGTCGCCCGTCATCACCGCATCGGCGTGCTAGACCTGCGCGGCAAGGTGCGTTGGGAGGGCGACCTTGACCAGAGCCGCGCTGGACGCTAGGTCGCCCACTCTGTGATCGTTGTCGACACCAGCGTCTGGATCGACGTGCTCAACGACGTCCCGGCACCGCAGGCACAGCGCTGTGTTGCTCTGATCGAAGCCGGCGAGCCGGTAGCGCTCACCGACGTCATCTTCACCGAGGTCCTCCGGGGCCTTCGCTCCGAGCGCGAGGCGCGCCAGGTGGAGCGCCACCTGCGGGCCTTCCCGATCCTGCGTCTCGATGGGCTCAAGGACTTCGCCCTCGCGGCCGAGCTCTACCGCTCGGCGCGGCGGGCCGGGGTCACGGTCCGCAAGATGCTTGACTGCTTGATCGCCGTGCCGTGCGTGCGAACCGGCGCTCCGCTGTTGCACGCCGACGCCGATTTCGATCGCCTCGCCAGCTGCACGCCTTTGCGACTGTGGACGGAGAGCTGATCGACGGAGGAACTTGGATCGAGGACGCGCGTTGACTCGCGAGCTCATTCAACCGCCAGCTCCCGCAGCCTCGCCCGCCCCTCGGCCAGGCAACGGTTCACCTTGGTCTGGCGTCAATTGTTCGGGCCGATTGCCGTCGGCGTCCCGGCCTTGGGGAAGGGCGACTACAGAGGCTGATCGTCGAGGGCGACAGCCCCGGGGCGTCCTCGCTCAGCAGGCGGCGCCCCAGCGCTTGGGGTCGAGGGTCGCCCAGCTCCAGCCCCTGGAGACGGGTTTGACGCTCAACACAGCTTTACGGTCTTGAGCGTAGGGGCGTTGTTGATGGGTGATCACAGCCGGGTGGCTTTGGATCGAAGCGTCAGTGGGCCGTGCGGCGCTGGTGGAATCCGTCGACCGACTCGCTGAGGAGCGCCCGCCAGGCATCGTTGCGCGGCGCGACGTCCCACTCGGCGATAAGATGCCAGATCACGGACTCCAGGGGAACGCGACTGGCGGGGATGTGCAGCGGCGCGATTGGTTTGCCGTTGGTGAAGGCGCCATTGACGTGCACATGGGCCAGCGGGTAGGGGTAGTCGGGGCGCGGGGGATCTCGGAAGTACTCCCAGCGCAAGATCCAGGAGGCCGAGGTCAGATCGCCTTGCAGGCGGTAGGCGTAGGACTCGGTTTGGCAGTGGCCGTCATGGACGACGATGGTGTGACGCACGAACAGCTGAAACGGAGAGCCGAGCAGCTCCAGAGGAGCCCGGCGGCCGTCGATGAGCCTGGTGACCTCGAAGGCCCGCTCGTCGTCGGGCAGGGCGAGCAGCGAGAGGCGCGCGTCGGAGACCGTCGCATTTAGGACGGCGTTGAGATGGTCGACGAAGGCTTGCGCCGCGCTACGCGGCGTGCCCGTTCTGGCCAATGCGAAGCAGTCCGACTAGCTCGCTCACGGCAGGATCGGCCTCGTCGAGCTTCCCGGCAAGGTAGGCACGGCGAAACCCCTGGACTGAGAGGCCCGCGGCATGGCGCACCTCGCGCTCCAGATAGGCGGCGTACTCCTTGGCCGTCATCTCGACGACAGGGGTGCCGCTCGATGTCTCGCTCACGACCATGGTCAAAGCATGGTAGCCGCACCCGACGGATGGCGGGCTGGTCAGGCGCCAACCGCCTTACGCAGCGCCGCCCGCCCCTCGGCCAGGCAGCGGTTCACCTTGGTCTGGCGTCAATTGTTTGGCCCGATCCCAGTGGCCGACGGCCGGTGACGAAGGGCAGGGTGCCAGTTTGCGCATCCGGTCTTGCTCACGTACAATGTACGGAACATGGAGCCGATTACAGGCCCGAAGATCCGCCGGATCGAAGTCCGGCTCAGCGACGAGGAGCGCACGCTCGACGCCGCCGCGGCTTCGGCACTGGGCGAGAGCTTGAGCGACTTCTTCCGCCGCGCCGCCCAGGAGCGGGCGCAGGAGGTGCTCGCCGATCGGCAGGGGATTGCTCTCGGCGAGCAGGAGGCGGCGCGCTTCCTCGACGCGCTCGAGCGGCCCGACGAGGGCACGATTGCTCGACTCGAAGAGCTCCGCCGCCGCGCGTGAGCGCGAAGGCTGGCCTCACCGAACGCTACGACCCGACGCGTCACGATGTGGCGGGCTTTGTATCTGGCAGCGAGCCGCTCGACCGTTGGCTTGTCCGTTACGCCAGCCAGGGCGAGCGACGCCACGCCAGGCGCACCTTCGTCGCGACCGGCCCCGGTGGCGCGGTTTGCGGCTACTACACGCTGCTTGCCGGCCAGGTGGAGCACGAGGAGGCGACCGAAGCTGTTCGCAAGGGCCTCTCGCGGCACTTCCCGATCCCGGTGGCGATCCTCGCCCGTCTTGCCGTCGAGGGTCGCAGCCAGGGAGAGAGGCTCGGCGCGCGCTTGCTCTACGACGCCTTGGAGCGGGTATGTCGAGCCGCCCAGGAGGTCGCCGTGCGGGCGGTCGTCGTGCACGCGATCGATGATGGAGCGGTGGGCTTTTACGAGCGCTTCGGCTTCCGCGGCCTCAGCACGGCGCCGCGGACGCTGATGGTGACGCTGGCCGAGCTGCGCGCCGCCGGCTACGGGCCGTAGTTCAGTTCTGCTCAGAAAGCCGCTATCACCGAGGGTTCACCGACGTTCTGCTGCTGCCCAGCCTGATCCGTGAGGCAACCGGCGCAAAGCGGTTGGAGTATCAGGTAGTGCCGCGATTCGCTAACGCACCGCCGAAGAGATCTTGAATTTCGATCTGATCGCACCTCGACTCGTTTGCGTCGCCGACGGGGACGAAGGGGGCGAAGCTCACGCCGCGAACCTGGCCAAGAACGGCATCACCGAGGACCACGTCGTCTTTCTCGGCGGAGATTAAAAGAGCGGTATCTCGCTCGAGGACCTGATTGCCGAAGACGTCATACTTACCGCCCTAAACCGTCAACTCGACGACCATGACTTGGAGTATCCACCCAGCGCGCTGTCCGAGACCGGCCGAAGTAAGGCGATGTTCGTGTGCCCAGAGTTCGGAGGTGGTGCCATCGAGTGACCTGATCTGAACATAAGCTCGCATCGGCCCGCCGGTGAAAGTCCGGTCCCGGTAAGTACCAGGACGCCGGGGGGAAAGGGGCAAGGGGAACTCGTTTTGGCCCCTAAAGCGGTCGCAGGGCTGCCGACGAACCCGGTCAGGCCCTCCGCAGTAGCTTGTCCTCACCGGCCCCGTCTTCCCCGCCCCGCTCCCGCCGACCCGCGCCGGCTCCGCCGCCGCCCGGTCCGCGGGCCGCGCTGCGCGAAATCCCACAGAACCAAGCGAAACCCAGCAGAACCCCGCGAAACCCAACACCAGCGCTCTACCGAACCCACCCAAACCCCCGCCGTCTGCCCTTCGCGCGAGCGGCGAGGATGCCGAATCTGCGCCGCCCTGTCTCACCCCGCCAGGTCTCTGACCTTGCCTGGCAAACCCCCCACGATCCCCTGACCGAGCCCCTGACCGGGGTTTGGCTGATCGGGCGGGAATCCGCTGGGGTTAGCTCGAGCTGGTTCGGGTTTGCGCGGGTTGGCGGGGTTCAGCGTGGGTTTGACGAAGGAGCCGCGCAGGCACCCCTCCGGGCCAGCCCCTGCGCCCGGTCCAGGCACGGGGATGGGTGGATGGGTTTGGAACAAAGTGGGGCGGATTCCCCCGCCGCCCTCGCCCCGCCAGGTCCTCCAGGGCCCTGCCCGGGCCGAGCGCGGGCTTGCCTGGCCCACGCTCACGTAACCCGGCCAAACCCTGCCTAAACCCCGGCCAACCCGGCGGCTCCGTCTGTTGTAAACCCTTCCTCGCCCCGCCAGGTCTCCGACCTGACCGACCGCACCGCGCCGCGCCGCGCCCAAAGGCAGGGCCCTGGCCATGGGTGGGGTCGGGAAGGCCCGGCAGGGTCCGGCAGGCCGCGGCGGGGTGAGGGGGGTGGAAGGTAGAGGAGGGGAGCGTGTCCCGCACTCGGACCAGCCCGCCACAGCTATGCGATCTTGACTTTCGCCGTCCGTCCAAGAAGAAAAAAAAGAAGCCGGAGCAAAGCCCGACGTGGCTGGGAGGCCGGCCTATTGCGCAAAGCGGGGCGACCAGCGGGAATCAAGTCGGATGCTGCTTGTCGTCCGAGGCGGGCCCGGAGAGGCGCGGCTGGTGCGGCCCAACCGACCCTGACTTCGGTCCTGGTGCCGCTCGACAGTCTCGACCGGCTGGTCGGTGGCCGCCGCGGGCTGGTCCAGCAGGGTGAAAGAATGTCGGTTTGAATCCAATCGCCCTTGAGCCCCCGTCGCGATCCGGCTCGGCTCCGCGGGTGCGGGTGCGGGTGCGGGACGATCTGTCACGCCGGGCGGTAGATGAGGCGGGCCCGGGCTGCCACCCTCCATGAACGCCGTACTGCGCAGCGCTCGGCGCGTGGCGCGCTCGCACTGTGTGTTAGGTCTGCGCCACCACGGGTCGGTGCCGCGCTGTGCTTTCCACATCGCCACGATGCGGCGGTCCGCTCGAAGTTCGACGACGCAGTTTCCCACGTAACAGAATCTATACTGATCCTTTGTGATCACGGCTAAAGTACGGTATTTTGGAGTGCTTTCGATGGGCACTGATATTGAACTGAGCATCGCCCCAGTTGCTGTGCTTGGCGCTAGGTGGGAGGATGCCGTCGTCGTTCCAACAGGTACCGTTACCGTTGGCACTTTGAGGGAACCTGGGGTGCGGTTGGCACCCTGACAGGGACCTGAGGTGTAGCTGGAGCTGAGGGTGCAGCAGGTGGCGCAACCGGGGTAGGCCTCACAGCACGATCGCGCCGGCAACGAGCTCGTCAAGCTGGTGGGCATGCAGCATGTCACCGCCGGTGACCATCGGCGCGACGCTCCGCGCCGATGGGGGTTGCCGGGAAGACCTATCTAAGCGACCTCGCGAGCCGCGATCTCGACGTCCTGCGTGGCGAGCCAACTCGCAAATTCTTGTGGCGGCAGAGGTCGACTCAGGTGAAAGCCCTGGGCTACGTTGCAGCCGAGCTCCGTGAGCTCGCTCATCGTGTGCTCATCCTCGACACCCTCGGCCACAACCTGAAGGCTGAGGTTGTGAGCGAGCTCGATCGTCGAGCGCACGATGAAGGCGTCACCCTTGTTCGTAGCCATAGTGGCGACAAATGTCCTATCGATCTTCAGCTCATCGACCGGCAGCTCCTTCAGGTAGGCGAGCGACGAGTAGCCGGTACCGAAATCATCGATCGAGAGGGCGATCCCCATCGTGTGCAATCGCCTTAGCACCTCCATCGCCCTTGCGGGATCGACCATGATCGTGCTCTCGGTAATCTCGAGCTCGAGCAACCCGGGTTGGACCCCCCATTTCGCGAGAAGGCGAGAGACATCCTCGGGCAGATCCGGGTCGAGCAGGTTACGCGCTGACAGGTTCACCGCAACCTTCAGATCGTGACCCGAATCGCGCCATTCGCGGCACTGAGCGAGCGCGGCGTTCAGGACAAAGCGGCTCAACGGCCTGATCAGTCCCGTGCGCTCGGCCATCGGGACGAACTCGTCGGGCGGGATCAGGCCGCGCGTCGGGTGCTGCCAGCGAATGAGGGCCTCGGCCCCAATCACTTTGCCGCTTTTCAGATCCAGCTTGGGTTGGTAGTGGAGGAGTACCTGGTTCTCGTCGAGTGCTTTTCGCAGCTCGCTGACCATCGCGAGTCGAACGGGGTTATAGGGGTCGTGCTCGGCCGAGTAAACCTCATAGCCGCTGTGCGTACGCTTTGCCTCATACATTGCCACATCGGCGTGCTGGAGCAACATGTTTACGTCCTCACCGTGCTGTGGGTAAACGGCTATGCCGACGCTTGCGTCGATCTGGACGGGTAGCTCATCTACCATAAAGACCTGCTCCAAGCTCGCTCGGATCTTCTCCGCTACTTGGGTCGCGCCGGTATTACTGCCAACGCTCGGGAGCAAGGCCCCAAACTCGTCTCCGCCGAGGCGGGCGATCGTGTCGCTTTCGCGCAGAGCACCCTTCATGCGCAGGCCTACCTCCTTTAGCAGCAAGTCGCCCTTTTGATGGCCGAGCGTGTCATTGACCTCCTTAAAGCGGTCAAGGTCGATCAGGAGCACCGCGCCGAGTAGTCGCTCGCGGCGCGACTGGCTCAGTGCTTGCTCTATCCGGTCATTGAACAGGACACGATTGGGCAGGTCCGTCAGGGAATCGTGGAGGGCTTGGTGTCGGTTCTCGCCCGCCTGCCGCCGAAGCCGCCGGGAGGCCGCGGCGACGATCCGATAGAGCACTGCGTAGAGCACGGCAAGGCCACCGAAGAGGATCAGATACAGCTTATCCGTGTCACTACTTATCGCTGCAGCGATCGGGCCATAAGGAAGATAGAGCTCGAACGCGCCGACCGGCGCCACACTGCCTTTGAACTTCAGCGGCACATAGACCTGGAGGAGCTTCCCAAGGCCATGCTCTCCAACATTCTCCAATTCGGTCGCGTTCGATACCTCCGAAGAGACATGGCCGCTGAGGGCCGACTTGAGCCCGGCATCGGGAGGGAACGTGCGGTTGACGATGCTGCGGTCATCCGAGTAGATGACCGTGTCATTGCGGTTCCAGACCTTGATGCGGGTGACCTTCGCACCGATCCCGCGGTGGACCGTTTGGTCGAGAGCCGCAAGCTGCTGATTGCTGAGGCCTTCCGCCACCTCGCTTGGCGTCAGTTGCGGTTTGATGGCGGACCTCGCAATGAGTTCCGCTGATCCTCGCGCGTTCGCGAGGCTGCGGGCCGTGACTTGGCTCTTCAAGGTGTGAGCGAGGACCAGACCGAGCGCGACAATGGGGATCAGGCTCAAGAGGCTGAAGCGTCCTAGGAGACCGAGTCTTGGCAAGCGGTTGCGCATAACAGTCGATATCGACTTTGTGCGTCCAACCCTTTAGTCCAGGGCGCCCCGAAAGCGAGCTTCAGGGTACTGAGCGTCGCCGATGATCTTGAGCGGCTCATGGGGGCGCCGCCTGAATACTCGTCACTCTTGGCGCGCCTTAATTTAAGCTTAGGTTGGGAGTGCGAGTACCGGTCTGATCGCATTCGATGCTCCCCCGTCGGTGGATTCTTCGAGTCGATCTCATCGTTGGCAAGAAGTCCCTCGCCCGTCGTTCATCGCGTGGCGCCAACCGACTTGCGCCGCCGTGTCCGCGCCGAGGGCGTCGGATGATCCGGCGCCTTGAGCAGCTCCCGAGCCAACCGCTCCGCGTTCGGCCCGGCCGCTTCCCGCAAGGCGGGCGAGTGCCGTCCCAGATCCCGCGCCAATCCGGCCCCCAGTCTGCAGACGCCCTGGCGTGTCTCGACAACTTCACCGCGGCTGAACTCGCGATCCCGCAGCATCTCGAGGGCGATCCGATCCGCGACGGGCCGCACCGGCTCATCTTCCGATCACGACGCCTCTACCCCTGCCAGCGCCCGAAACGTCTCCCAGTAACGGGGGTGCGGCACGCGCCGTCCCCCTTGCCCCTTTCCCACCAGGACGCCGGGTGGCAGGCTGGCGACGTCGGGGGGAAACGCTCGGCGCCGAAGCTCAGCGTCGAATGCCTCTCTGGAGGAAGCAACCGGCCGGTCCGTAACGTCAAGTGAATCCTGCCGCCCCGTGACGCTAGCTCCGTCAGGGGACAAGGGGGAGCCGAGCCCGGGAACTCGCGCTGCCCGAGACCGGCCGAAGTAAAGCGATCAAAGGACTGGTTTACCGAAAATCAAGACGAGGACGGCATTCCCCTTCGCCTCGACAAGGCCGCCCTCGCGCAGAGCGTGCTGGAAATGCGCCGCAAACGTTCGCTACTTGCCTCTTCTCACAAGTCCGGTCTGGTTGAACTCGACATGAGGATCCGCGAGATTCTCGATACGCCTGTTGGCTTAGTCGACGATAGCTGACCGACCCCTGCTGCGCTTGTGACTCGTTGACGCGCACGGGCTGTAGACGGGCCGGCTCACCTTATTGGGCTCGGCCTTGCCCTACGGGTCGCCCTCTTGGTGACTGCGGCGCGGCTTCAGAGCTGCATGTGAGGGCTGGACCAGCCGCTGACGAAGTCCATCACGTCAAGCACGACATCCTCCTCGGCCTTGCGGTCGCTGCCTCGCAGCTCGATCCGCAGCGACTCAAGCTGGCCGAGAACCTCTGATCGCGAGACGCCATTCTCCAACTCGGAGCGAACCAGATCGCGGATCTCCATCACTGGCCGCGAGGAATCCAGCGCCTGGCGAAATGCCAAGAAGATGTCCTCATTGATTGCCATCAGTAGCCAATGGTAGGCCTTCGAGGACGCGGATCGAGAAACCGCCGCAAACGCCAGCAACGCTGCCGCAGGTAACTCATTTGGGGCCCTCGACCAGATTCCACCTGGGCCGCGTCTCAGCCAGCGCGGCCTGATACTCGGCGAACGTCATCGGGCTGGTGGGCTCGATGAAGCCATGGACATGCGGCCGATCGGGATCGGGGCGGTAGACCAGCCAGACGCCAAGCTCAGAGCTCGAGATTGCCCAAACTGGATCGAGGCCAGTTCCGCTCCACTCCGGAGGCCTGCGGTGACGGGGGAGATTCTCGGCAGAGTCGGGCTGACCGACATGCCTCCCGAGACTGGCTGCACCAGTATGCCTTCCGGTGACTCAATGTCGATCCCTTGTCGGGCTCCGACCGGCGTGCCGATTGGCCAACGACAGGGCTGCCGTCGACATGCGCCTGCATGCCGCGAAAGAGAAGCTGCTTGCTGTCCTCAATCTCTCCGATCAGGTCGCGGAGGCTATATAGGACTCGACACTCAGAAGGAGCGCCCTAGCGTAAAGCTCAAGAAAGAGCTGCCCCGAGCTGACGCAGAGCGGCACGCCCCTCTGCGATGCACCGGTCCACCTTTCTGTGAGTCCAGCCGGTGATCTCGCCCACCTCGCGGTAACTGTAGCCGGCGCGATTAGGTCTATCGCGCGGCGCTCCGCGGGCTTCAGCGCCGCCAGGTGCTCGCGTGCCCCGATCAGGTGCCTCGGCTGGCTCGATCGTCTCCTCCGGGCCGGCGGTGGATGAGGGAATCGACTCGGGCAAGAAGGCCGGCGCGTTGAACTCGGGGAGCCCCCCTGCCCGACGCGAGATAGGAAACAGCTCGGCCCTGAACCACCCAAGCTCTCTCCCACTTCACCCCGCCGTGGAACGGCGCCCTGGCTTGGCGGGGGCCGAAAAAGGTCAGGTCCTTCCGACAAATGGGCGGGAGAGGCCATCCAAAGCTGCACCCTGACCCAGATCTGCGTTTGCCAAGGCCCTGCTCGACAGTCTCCTTTGCCCAGCGCTGGCCCCTACGCCGGGATGGGCGACCTAACGGCGGCTCGGCATCGGGGATAGCATCAGCAGCATGGAGGAGGGGTCCGCCGCCGAGCGGGAGAAGCTCACGTTGTGGCAGCGCATAGGGCTTCGCAAGCTGCGGAGGGATGCCGGGCGCAGCGGCGCCGAACCGCTCCAGCCCGAGGATTGGAGCGCCTACTACGAGATGGAAAACTCCATGATGATGCATGCGTTGCGGAGGTTCTGGCGCGCCCTGCCAAGCAGTCCACGTTGCGGCCGCTGCGGCGCTCCGTTTGCTGGATTCGGCCGCTTCCTGGTAGGGCCGCTCGGCTACAAGCCCTCGCGCAAGAACCCGACCGTCTGTGCGGCCTGTGTCGAGACGTCGCCCCCCGGTGGGATGACCATGCGGGCCGGAATCCTCTTTGCCGACATCCGCGGCTTCACCTCGCAAAGCGAGTCCAGCGACCCTGAGGAGATGTCGCGGCTCCTACGCCGCTTTTACCGCTGCGCCGAGGACGTGCTGTTCCCCGACGCGATCATCGACAAGCTGATCGGCGACGAGGTGATGGCGCTCTACCTTCCGGACGTCCTGCGGAACGTCGAGCAGGACGATGTCTCGGCGCTAATGCTCGACCATGCCCGTGGGCTGCTGCAGGCGGTCGGCTACGGCAGCGAGGCCGGACCCTTCGTCGAGATGGGCGTTGGGATGGACGTCGGCGAGGCGTTCGTCGGCAACATCGGCGAACGCGCCCTGTATGACTTCACCGCGGTCGGCGACGTAGTCAACACCGCCTCCCGCCTGCAGGGCCAGGCGGCGGGTGGCGAGATCATCCTCTCCGAGAGAGTCGCGGCGGGCCTGCCGGAGCCGGTCGGCAGCCGCGAGGAGCTGGCCCTGAAGGGGAAGAGCGAGCGTCAGGTCGCCTACAGGGTGGCTGCCTGAGGCTCACCAATGACCCTTCGGAGCGCTCGCCGCGATGCGGCTCGAAGGGGGCGCCGGGGTGGCCACATTACGGGCGAAGCTAGGGGCTTCTGTCGAACCTCGTAGCTGTTTTACAAGCGCCGAAGGCGCGTCATTTGATCGGCTGTCGAAGATCTGCGGAAATGTGACCGGATCAAGCGCACACTTCATCGCACGCTCGATCGAAGAGATGCAGGGAAACGGGGAGGCGATCGACTGGTGGGAGCGCGATAACCCTGAGCGGCGCCGCTGAAGCGCTCAGGCAAGCTAGGCGGCCATCGCCGACCGAAGTGCCGCTCGCCCCTCGGCGGCGCTGCGGTTCACTTTCGCGTAAGACCACCCGGTCAGCTCGCAGATCTCGCGGTAGGTGTAGCCGAGGGCGAGCAGCGAGAGCGCTCGCCGCCGGTCCCGCTCGCTGAGCAGGCGTGGCTTTGGCCATCCGGGACCGGCGAGGGGCTTGCGCTGCTCTGCAAGCGCGGTGAGCGTGGCCCCGTGCCAGCGGCTTGACGCCGGGCATGCGTCTCGCCAAGTTTGGCACGCAAGCGTGCCTTGGCTCGCCTATGCATGCCCAGGCAGAGTCAAGCTCAGTCACGAGTACATCGCGCCGCCGCTACCGCGACCCCAATTCACAGGAGCGTTCGGCGCTGCGCCTGCTCTCCGAGCAGGCGGCGATTCCGCTCGACCAGCTCGCCCGGTTCGTCAACGGCTCGCTCGGTGACACCGTAGCTCTGATCCAGGGCCTCGAAGCAGCCGGCTGCGTCCAGCACCGGCGCTTCCTGATTCGCGACCACCCCTGGTTTTGGCCAAGCAACCGCGGGGCGCGTCTCGCTGCCACCGGATTTGGCTACAAGCCTCCCGACGTGGCAATGCTCGCCCATCGCCGGGCTGTGAATGAGATCCGTCTCTACCTTGCCGAGCGGGCGCCGCAGGGTCGCTGGATCTGCGAACGGACGGTCTACCGACAGCGCGACCCCGAAGACCACCTGCCCGACGCCGTCTTTGAGATCGAAGGAGAGCGCCACGCGATCGAGGCAGAGCTATCGATCAAACACAACGACGAGATTCGCCGCATAGTCGCCGAACACAGCAACCGCTATGACGCGGTGCTCTACTTCTGCGGTCCGCGCCCTTACCGCCTGTTGAAACGCGTCCAGGCCGAGGACCGCTGGCCGAAGCTGATCGTCCGCCGGGTTCCCCAGGGGGAGCCATGCTGAGGCGGCGCAGGAGCTGCTCTACGGCGAGCGTTAACCCTGTCGCTCCGGAGGGAGCCGTTCTCGGCCGTCGCCTTGCCGGAGAGCGGGCGCTGCCGATGAGCGGGCCGAATCTGGTCTGGTCCTTCGAGCAGATGCGCCGCCACGCTGTGATTCTCGGTGCCAGCGGCTCCGGCAAGACCGAGACCTCGATGCGACTCGCCCACGAGCTCGCCGCCAAGAGCAAGGCGCAGGTCTTCTACCTCGACGCCAAGGGCGAGCGCGCTAGCGCAGAGCGCTTTGTCGCGCTGATGCACGCCGCCGGCCGCAGCGCTCGGGTCTTCCCTAACCAACCCTTCGACGCCTGGCGCGGCGATTGGCGCGGCATCGCCAACCGTTTGCTGGAGGTGGTGCCGTTCGCCACCGAGGGACCCGCGGCCTACTACCGCGACGTCGCCAAGACGGCTCTGCAACTTGCTTGCAATCATCCCGACGGCCCGCCTCGATGCAGCTCTGAGCTGCTGGCCCGCCTCGACTACGAGCTGCTGCTGAACGCCCACGGACCGAGCAGCGCGGTGCTCTCCTTGCCGCGCAACAGGGTTAGCCAGGTCCGCCTGCGTTATGAGGCCTTCTTCGGCCAGCTCGGCTGCGCCTTGGATGGCGATTGGTCCTGGGAGGACGCCGATGCCGCCTACTTGCTGCTCAACTCGGTGGCGCTTGGCGAGGACACGGCCAGCGCAGCCTGCATGCTCTTTGCCGACTTTGCCCACTACTTCACCCAGCGCAAGCCGCGGGAGCGCTTTTGCCTGCTGATCGCTGACGAGTTCTCCGCCATCGCCACGTCCTCAGACGTGGCGATGAAGGTGGAGCAGGCGCGCAGCTTCAACGCCGGCCTGGTGCTGGTCCCGCAGACGCCGTCCGGAATGGGACCGCTCGTCCAGCGCGACCGCATCCTCGGCTCGGTGGAGACGGTGATCGTCCATGCCCTCAATGAGCCGAGTGCCCTTGCGGAGCTGGGTGGCATGAAGCGGGTGATCGAACTCACCCATTCCTACGAGGACGGCGTCTATGCCCGCCAGGGTCACGCCCGTCAAGAGCGACAGCTGAAGATCGATCCCGACGAGATCCGCCGGTTGTCCACTGGAACGGCCTGGGTGATTCGCCGCGGCCACGTCGCCAAAGTCGCGATCGAGCGGGCACCAAGCATAGGCGGAATTCTTCTGCCCGAGTCGGCGCCACTCGACCGCCCGCTCGAGCCGGTTGAGGTCGCCCTGCCGAAGGAGATCTCCTACCTCGACGAGGAGGAGTGAGGATGGCCGTTGAGATCGAGGAACCGAAGTCCCGTGTTTGGGGCAGCAGCTCCTCCCGTGGGAGAAGACGACGCACTTTGCCTGTTCCTGAATCTTGGGAGCTCGAGCTGCTGCGGTTACTTTCAGAACAGCAGGCGATCCCCTTTGACCAATTGGCCCGCTTCCTCGATTGCGAGCAAGAGCAGGCGGTGAGGGTTGCCAAGCACCTGACCAAATTTGGCTATGGCGACTACGGTCGTTTTCTCACCGACGAGCCACACTGGGTCTGGCCGACATGGCGCGGAATGCGACTGTCCGGAATGGGATTTAGGGCAGACCCTCCCAGGGTCGGAGCGATGGCCCGGATGCGCGCCGTCAACGAGGTTCGCCTCCACATCTCCAGGCGCGCTCCCGGGGCAGGCTGGATCTGCAGTCGCAGTGTTGTCCGTGAACAGGGTGTGAGGGGCTACCGGCCCAACGCCGTGGTCGAGATCGGCACCGAGCGCCACGCGCTCCTCGTGCGGTTGCGGGTCGCCGATCAACAGCGCACGATCTCGATCCTCGAGACCCACATGGCTCGTTACGACGCTGTGATCGCATTCGCCAACCCCAGACCCCGCGCCTTGCTGGAGCGGCTCAAGGCAGAACACCACTGGCCGAAGCTGGTGATCCGCCCGATCCCAAGGCCGAGTTAGCAGCAAGGCTCATTTCAGAGCCAAAGACCCTCGCGGGTACGTTTTCTCTGCCCGGCAGCTCAGTTTGGACCCTGGGCAACGGAAAGAGGAGATTTGACACCGCCGCCGACACCGATTCGGTCTGGCACGTCGCGTTCCGCCCGACCGGGTAGGGAGATCGCGCCCGGTCCCGGCACCGATCTCAGGGACGACGTCGCCGGGCTTCAGGTTGAGTGCGGAGACCGCCTTGCGCCGGGGGCGCGGAAAGATCAGGTAAAGGGGCTCAAGCGTACTGTAGAGGTGGTGGCCCGCAACCCTGAAATCGGTCCACCTGATCAACCCCGCATGAGAGTTCTTCCCGCCCGCGACAACGGGCAAAAGGAGGACTCACTGAAGAGGCGAAAGCACACCCTCGAACGGTTTAAGATGAGGCCCCATTTGTGGCCCCATTCCGAGCAAAACTAAGGTAACATCATGGCACCGGCTATGGCACTAGAAAGCCACATAGACTTCAGAAAACCATGCGGGGAGCGGCTCATAACCCGAAGGTCGCAGGTTCGAATCCTGCCCCCGCTATAGGAAAAGTCCCCGCTAGCGGGGACTTTTTCGTGTTTGAGACCCGACCGCGATCTGGCGGCGGGTACTAAGTGGGTACTAAGTTCGACGCTAGTGGCGCGTTCGCTCGCTCAGGTCTGGCGAATGCATTGGCCTCCAAAACCGGCGATTCCAGGTTCGAGTCCTGGCTGCCCCGCTCGATTCGCTTGGCTCTACGGGCCGCATTCCCATTCCCCTCCCGGAATGAGTCCCCGTCAGCCGGTGGTCTCCGGCCAGCGCCTCGTTCGGGCGCTGGAGGCGGGCAGTTGGCACGTTGCGCGGCAGCGTGGGAGTCACGTCCGGCTCTGCGTGACGCTGATCTCGGACCCGAGGATCTGCGTCGCCTCTTGGATCCGTTAGTCGGAGATATTCGAGGTTGTCCTTGGGCTATCGACCGCTCCCGGTAGCCTCGAACCGTGGAGATCCGAGCGCGAGTGCTGGAGCATTTGGGGACGCCCCAGGCTGAGTCGCGCTTCGGCCGTGCCTACCTCGCTCAAGAGATCGCGACGGTGGCCAACTGCCGTCCGCATCAAGTCTGGGAAGCGCTCTGGGGTCTAGTCGGAGACGGTCTCATCTATCTCGACCCGGCCGGACAGGGACCAGATAACTGGCAGTGGCGGTTGAGCGCGACGGGCATTCAGGCGATCAGCGGTGGTAGCTGGGAGCCGCGCGATCCCGAGGGGTACTTGGGTCGGCTCCGCGAGCATTCGCCCGAGGTTGACCCAGTCGCGATCAACTACATCAGCGAAGCGTTGAGCGCGTTCAACGCACGCTGCTATCTGGCGACCTCCGTGATGCTTGGTGTCGCCTCCGAGCGAGTCATCGACGGACTTATGCGAGCCTTGGTGAATAGCAAGGGGGACTCCGCGAAACGCCTCAGAGCTGCGCTCGAGAATCCGCGAACTTCGCAGCTCTCTCGCTTCACGGAGATGCGCAAACAACTAGACCCGATTCGCGCAGAACTTCCAGACGGCCTCGCAGACACCCTCACGTTGGATGCTCTAGCGGATCTGCTGAGGCTGACCCGGAACGAGGCCGGTCACCCCACCGGAGTCGAAGTCGATGAGGACACGGCCTACACCCACCTTCAGATGGCCGCCAGATATGTCCAGAAGATGACCGACCTCCAAGCCTTTTTTCAGAGACCAGCGGCTCCTAGGACCTAGGCACAGCCCGAACCAGGGACATGCGCGGATCGCTTCATTCCCCTCTGCATTCCCCTGGAGCTACCGTCGACCAAGATTTAGCTCTGTAGGCGGCCTGAGGGAGCGCCCAACTGGCTAAGGCACCGGCCGCCAAAACCGGCGCTTGGCGCAGTCCCCTTGAAGCCAAGCCAGCTGCCGCTTTTCCAACCCGTGCTCGTGGATCCTTCAATCCAGGCAGCTCCATCAGACGTCGCCACGCCAGGTGAGGGGAGGTGGTTGTCCCAGGTTGGCGCTTTTAGACTTGCACCATGAGCGCGGACTCTTCCTCTCTCCTCACGGACCTGCAAACACCCGATGAGATGGCGCTTGTCTTCAACCCGATCGGCTTTGGCGGTCGAATGGAGCCCGCGGAAGCCGCCCGCTTCCAGCAGAGCGCGATCGCCAGCGCCGTCCCGGTTGACGCCGTGCCAGACCAGATCAGGCAGAATTTCGAACGCGCCCGCCGACTGCACCTATATGGGGTGTTGGAGTATGAGTTTTTTACCGCGGCCTCCGATTATGCGCTACTCGTTTTGGAGAGTGCTCTGCGGGTCCGTTTCCTCTCCCACTACGACAACGAGATACCAGTCAGTCGCAGGGGCCAGGGGGAGGCCCTTAACGCAGAGAGCTTCGACGACGTGCGCCGAGCGCCGCGCTCCCTGCAGCTACGCGGAAGCGAAGGGACCTATCCTCTTCCGCTCGGTGCGCGGGCACTGTTGGGGTGGGCTCGCCGAGAGCGGCTGCTGCCCGGAAGCGAGACCCGGCGGGTTGATCACGCGCTCGGTCAACTGCGCAACTACGCCGCCCACCCGGAGGGGCGGACCGTCCTTGGTCCTCCGGACTCCGCGCGAACCTTGCGAGACGTTGCAGAAGTCGTCAACGCCCTCTGGGGCCATCGCGTCCCGGGCGGCCGACTCTTTCCGGCTCCCGTTGCGCGAATGCCGCGAGTTGCATCGATCGCGACGGACGGAATCGGCGCCGCCGAAATGGGTCTTCATCACGTCCCGGATCTCGACCCCCGCGAGCGGGAATCGGATTTCGCCGTCTTCCTGGCAGCAGAAGACGAGAAGCTCACGGAGCGCGATGGCGACAGCTGGGTCTTCACCCACCGCCAGGGTCTGCAGAGGACTGTCTATCCCTGCGAGCAGCTGTGGGCTGGCACCTACATGGACCTCGTCGCGGCTCTCGAGGCCGGCGCCTTCTCCGACTGCGCCGACACGATCGAGCATCTTGACCGTCTCTTCTTTGTTCGCGTCGAAGGCGAGCAGATCGACGAGCCGCGAAGCACCGCCGATCTGCTCGCCTTCGACCCATCTCGTGCCGGGCGATGGCACGCTGTCACCGCCGATAGCCCGTACCAAGCCTTCTCTCATGTGAAAAACCACGGCAAGGGGAAGCTGAGAGAAGAGAGTGGTAGCTGCCCTGAGTGCTTCGTTCGAACCCGGGGAGTATTCGGCGACTCCAGCGGGGCAATTGCGCTGGCTCGCAGCTACGGCGCCATCGACTGAGCGGCCGGCCGCTGCGGTGTGGCGGCACCGGTGGTACCTATCGGGCCGGCCGCAAACAATCCACTTTCGAAGCGGCCGGTCCCGCGGGTAGGATGACTGCGGTGAGGCACCCGAGAACCGGCACCCGCACGAGGATCACCCCGGTCGACTAGGGCGACCGGGTGGCCACAAAGTGTCAGAGGACATCGAACTCTCGATGAGCGTTCCGCTGGATTCCGACGGCTTCCTGCGCCGCGAGTGTCCCACCTGTGAGCGCGAGTTCAAGTGGAAGCAGGCCCAGGATGACGACGAGACGACTCCGGCCCCCGAGGGTGGCTATTTTTTCTGCCCGTACTGCATCGTTCAGGCGCCACCCGGCTCCTGGTGGACGCAGACACAGATCGATGCGGCACAGGCCACGGCCTTCAGACAGGTCGTGAAACCCGAGCTCGACAAGCTCAGTGATTCAGCTGGGAGCTCCGGCTTCTTCGAGGTCGAGGTCTCGGATCCCGAGCCCGAGCGCCCGCAAGCCCTCGAGGAAGCCGATGACATGCGCTTGGTCACCTTCGGCTGCCATCCCGAGGAGCCGGTCAAAGTGCTCGACGACTGGGAGCGGCCAATCCACTGCTTGATCTGTGGCGAGAGCGCCACGCCAGACCCTGAAGAGAGATAATGGCCGACGTCAGGCAGCTCGGGCCCTGGCGCCTCACCGGCGAACTGGGCCGCGGTGGCAACGGCACCGTTTGGCGCGCCGAGCACGTCGACTCCGGTCAGGTGGCTGCGCTCAAGGAGGTCAATACCCGCAGGGCCGACCGCGAGCCCTACCGTCGCTTCGTGACCGAGATCGAGACCTTGCGAGCACTCGGCGAGTTCCCCGGTGTCTTGACACTGCTCGACGCTCATGTCCCCGCCGAGCCGGAGGCCAAGGACCGGCCGTGGTTTGTGATGCCGATCGCCGCGCCGCTCTTCGAGGCTCTGGCAGAGGCAGACTACTCCAGCTTGGTTGGGTCCCTTGCCGCGATTGCCGAGACCCTGGCCGCCCTCAAAGCCGAGCACGGCATCGCCCACCGTGACGTCAAGCCAGCCAACCTCTATGACCTCGACGGCGCCGCCCTGATCGGAGATTTCGGGCTGGTCGCCCTGCCAGACCCAAGCGGCCTGACGCGAGCTGGCAAGCCACTCGGTCCCGCCAACTTCATCCCCTTCGAGATGCTGAACGATGCCGGCTCGGCGGATCCGTTCCCCGCCGACGTCTATTCGCTGGCCAAGTCCTTCTGGGTGCTCGCCGCCGGCGTCGCTTACCCTCCGCCCGGCCACCAGCCTGCAGATGCGGCCCCCTATCGGATCGCAGATTTCCGTCCCCATCCCCAGGCCACTCGACTGGACGAGCTCGTCGACCGCGCGACCCGGCTCAACCCAACACAGCGCCAGAGCGCCGCCGAGCTCGCCGCCGAGCTGCGTGAGTGGCTCGAGTTGCCGGTCACCCAGGCCGATTTCGATCTCTCGGCGGCTTCGAGTGCTGTCCGGGAGGCGCTGGCCCCTGAGATCGACGACACCGACCGCGTTGAGAGCTGGAAGGAGGAGACATATAAGGCGGCTCGGCGTCTGGAGGAGCTGGTTCGACCGCTCAACGACGCAATGAAGGAGGCAGACCCTCGAGCCGAGGTCGGCGTCAACGACGAACTCGTCGGCAACATGCTGCGCACCCTGGAGCACCTGGGCTCAGCCGAGGTCCTCTTCCATTTCGCGAGGGCGACCAAGATCACCGCTGGGGCCCCTCCGATCCACGAGGTCCTTCGCATGGGCCGCGGTGTGGAGTTGGTCGAGGAGGGTCAGCTGGTCATCCGCACCATGATCGACCTTGGCCTCGACGGGGTGATGCAGAGCGACATGCACTGGACGAGCGAGGAGAGGGTCGTGCCCGTCGGCTCGGTTCGCCAGGAGGGGGCACTGCAGGAAGCGATCGCTGAGCTGGGTGGGAAGCTGGGTGAGGCGCTACAAATCCTCGCCGCGAAAGCTCCCGACTCGGCCTGACCGCCCTGTGCAAAGGTTCCTTTCTGAGCGGACCAGTTTCATGAAGACCGTAATCTGCTCCTGATCGAGCAGGCTCTCCGTCAGACCTGTCCTGGCTCACACCCTCTCTTCGGCCTCGATTGCGCCGCCGATTGCGTCGGGCTGGCTGCTCAAGCGGATAGCTTCTGCTCGAATCAATGTCACTTCTTGAAGAATTATCTGCGCAGCAGCGCCTACGGGGCGTGATTCCCGGCGAAGCGGTCGAGGTCGTCTCGGTGGTTATGCATGGCTCTGACGCCGCACAGCTTGTCTTTCGTAAGCCCGACGGCTCGCTTGGCGAGCGCGTGCTCAATCGTGCCCAGGAGAGCGAGCTCAGCCTCGTGGAGAAAGAGGCTCGGCCCTTCGATGCGAACGCCACCGACTTCAAGCTCGTCGCCGAGGCCCAACGCATCAAGCTCGCCGGCCTCTTCGATCCGATGCTCGCCGTCACCACGAGCGACATCCAGCCGCTGCCGCATCAGCTCAGGGCCGTATACGGCGAGTTGCTTCCCCGAACGCCGCTGCGCTTCCTGCTGGCCGACGACCCCGGCGCCGGCAAGACGATCATGGCCGGCCTCTACATCAAGGAGTTGATGCTCCGCGAGGATGTTCGGCGCTGCCTCGTCGTTGCGCCAGGCGGGCTCGTCGAGCAATGGCAGGACGAGCTGTTCCTCAAGTTCGGCCTGCGCTTTGAGCTGTTCAGCGCCGACCTGGCCGAGAGTGCCTTCGGGGCCTCAGCGTTCGAGGAGCGACCCTTTCTGATCGCGCGGATGGACCAGCTCGCTCGCAACGAGGATCTCATCGCCGACTTGGAGCAGACCCAGTGGGATCTCGTCGTCGTCGACGAGGCACATCGGATGGGCGCGCACTACTTCTCCGGCAAGCTCGAAAAGACCAAACGGTTCCTGCTCGGTGAGGCGCTCGGCCGCATAGCGCGGCACCTACTGCTGATGACGGCGACGCCGCACTCGGGCAAGGAGGACGACTTCCAGCTCTTCTTGACGCTGTTGGATCGCGACCGTTTCGAGGGTAAGCACGTCGAGGGCGTTCACCGTTCCGACACCACCGGAATCATGCGCCGCATGGTCAAGGAGGACCTCCTGACCTTCGAGGGCAAGCCCTTGTTTCCCGAGCGGATCGCCGAGACGGTCCCCTACGAGCTGACCGAGGACGAGCGCGAGCTCTACGAGGAGGTGACTGCCTACGTCCGGGAGGGGATGAACCGCGCCGCAAAACTCGAGGGCAAGCGCAAGAACACAGTCGGCTTCGCGCTCACGGTCCTCCAGCGCCGGCTTGCCTCCAGTCCCGAAGCGATCCTCCGCTCGTTGGTTCGGCGCGCCGAGCGGCTCGAGCGCCGCAAGCAGCAGCTGATCAACGGGGAAGGTGTCGCCGATCCACTCGATGAGTTCAACCTCGACCCGTCTGAGATCGAGGAAGACGAGTTCTCCGCCGGAGAAGTCGAGGAGATCGAGGAGGAACTCGTCGATGCCGCCACTGCGGCGCGCACCGTCGAGGAGCTCGACATCGAGCTCGCCGACCTCGCCCGGTTGATCGAGCAGGCCAAGCTCGTGCGGGCGGCGGAGACCGACCGCAAGTGGTCAGAGCTGCGCACGATCATCGAGGGCGAGACGCTGGCACCGGCGGATGGAGAGCCGCCGCGCAAGCTGATCATCTTCACCGAGCACCGCGATACGCTCGAGTATCTCGTCCAGCGGATTCGCACACTGATCGGCCGCCCGGTCGCTGTCGGCACGATCCACGGCGGCGTGAGCCGCAGCGAGCGCCGTCGCGTCACCGAGGAGTTCACACACAACAAGGATTGTCAGATCCTTGTTGCGACCGACGCCGCGGGCGAAGGGCTCAACCTTCAGGCCGCGCACCTCATGGTCAATTACGACCTGCCCTGGAACCCGAACCGGATCGAGCAGCGATTCGGTCGCATCCACCGCATCGGACAGACAGAGGTCTGCCGACTCTGGAACCTTGTCGCCAGCGATACGCGCGAGGGCGACGTCTTCCTGCGCTTGCTCGCGAAGATTGAGGAGCAGCGCAAAGCTTACGGAGGGAAAGTCTTCGATGTCCTTGGCGCCGCTTTCGAGGAGACGCCGCTCCGAGATTTGCTGCTGGAAGCGATCCGATATGGAGAGCAGCCCGAGGTCCGAGCCCGAATGCAGCAGGTCATCGACGAGCGCGTCTCCGAGGGCATCACCGAGTTGCTGAACGAGAACGCTCTGGCAAGCGGCGGGCTCCTCGAGACCGACATCGCCGAGCTTCGCGCACAGATGGACGAGGCGCGTGCCCGTCGCCTGCAGCCCTACTACGTTGAACGCGCCTTCCGGGAGGCCTTCGCCCGTCTCGGTGGCCGAATGTCTAAGCGCGAGCGGGGGCGCTTCGAGATCACCAACGTTCCCGCCCGGCTGCGCCAGTCTCGCCACCGTCCTGTAGCCACCCGTTACGAGCGCGTCACGTTCGAGACCGACGAGGTGGGCGACAGGCAGCCGGCGGAGCTATTGGCTCCCGGACACTCGCTGCACGACGTCGTCATGGAGCAGACGGTCGAGCAGCTGGGGCCTGTGCTCGAGCGCGGCGCCGTTCTCGTCTCTGGAAACATCGACACGCCGAGGCTTCTGGTCGGCGTGATCGAACAAATAAGTGACGCGACGGACGAAGTCATTGCCCGTCGCTTCGGCTATGCCTACGTCGACCAGGACGGCTCGGTCACCTCGGCAGGTCCGGCGCCGTATCTGGATTGCGTTGCCGCCCCACCAGCGCCCGCCGTTGAGCAAGCCCGCGAGCTCACCTGGCTCTCGGGCGCAGAGGACATCGCGATGAGCTGGCTGATCGCCAACCGGCTGCCCGGATACGTCGACGAGGTTCAGCCGCGCCGCGCGGCCGAGCTGGCCCGCGTCCGCGAGCAGGTGACCTTGCGCCTCGAGCATGAGGTCAACCGTCTGATCGCAGATTCAACCGTCGCGTCCGAAAAGGAAAAACGTGGCGACAAGGTCCGCGAGAGCCACACCAGCCTGATGCAAAAGGCGGGTGAGATTGAGGCTCGGCTGCAGGCGCGGCTCGCGCTGCTCGATCGCCAGGACCGAATGTCGGCGAAGGCGCCACGGGTCGTTACCGCTGCGCTAGTGCTGCCCCTCGCTGCGCTAGAGGCGACTGAAGAGACCGAGGAGACGGCGCCATTGCACGCGATTGAGACCAAAGAGGTCGAGCGCCGGGGTGTTGACCTCGTGCTCGCTACCGAGCCGGCTCTCGGCCGCGAGCCTGAAGAGCAACCGTTCAATAACCCGGGGTTCGACGTCCTCTCCGAAGTTCCCGACGGTGATCCGATCCGCATCGAGGTCAAGGCCCGCATCGCCGGAGCCGAGGACTTCTTCATCACCCACAACGAGGTAATGACGGCGATGAACGCCGCCCCGCGCTACCGGCTCGCGATGGTTCGCATCGACTCGCGCGGCGCTGAGCATGACGAGGTTCGATACCTGGAGGATCCCTTCGCCGGCTACGCGTCCGGCGGCTTCGACGCCACCGGGATCCGCGGCGACTGGGAGAAGATGTGGGCGAAGGGCAAGGAGCCGTTCTGATGAAGCGCAAGCTGATCGAGGTTGCGCTGCCGCTGGAGACAATCAACCGGGAATCGGCGCGCGAGAAGTCGATCCGCCATGGCCATCCGTCAACGCTCCATCTCTGGTGGGCCCGACGTCCACTAGCCGCGGCACGGGCGGTTCTGTTTGCGCAGCTGGTCGACGATCCCTCTTCGCAACATGATCAGTTTCCGACCGAGGAGGACCAGCAGGTCGAGCGGGAGCGGTTGCACGGAATCATCGAGCGTCTGGTCGTCTGGGAGAACATCAATGACAAGCGGCTGCTCGCCGAAGCCCACGAGGAGATCCTCAAGTCGACCGGCGGCAATCCGCCGCCGATCCTCGACCCGTTCGCTGGAGGCGGCACGATCCCGCTCGAGGCCCAACGGCTGGGCCTCGAAGCCCACGCATCGGATCTCAACCCAGTGGCGGTCCTGATCAACAAAGCGCTAATCGAAATCCCACCGAAGTTCGCCGACCGGCCGCCGGTATTCCCAGGACTTGCCGAGTCCGAGATGACGGCCTGGAATGGCGTCGAGGGGCTGGCAGCCGATATCCGGGCCTATGGCGAATGGTTGTTGGACGAGGCTGAGAAGCGGATCGGCGAGCACTATCCGCTGGCGACACTTCCTGATGGCAATCAGGCGAGGGTTATCGCTTGGATCTGGGCGCGGACGATCACTTGCCCGAATCCCGCCTGCGGGATCGAGATGCCGCTCGTTCGGTCCTGGTGGCTTGGAAAGAAGAAGGGCAAAGAGGCATTTGTGATCCCGCGCGTTGTTGTAGATGCCGAACATCCGAGCGGCAAACACGTCCAGTTCGCGGTTGGTAGTGGTGCGGCGGAGGCGCCGACCAAAGATGATGATGGAACGATGTCGGGTCGGCGAGGTGCGAAATGCGTTTCGTGCGGCAGCCTGGCGACTATGGGCCATATCCGCGAGGAGGGATGTGCGGGAAGGCTAGGACAAGTTTTGATGTCCGTGGTCAGCGAAGGGCAGAAGCGCAGGACCTATCTACCACCGACAGCCGAGCATGTTGTCGCTGCCCAGGTTGATGAGCCGACAGAGTCCGTGGTCGGTGACATTGCGACCAACCCCCGCTGGTTCTCGCCGCCCGCCTACGGTCTGACTAAGTTTGCAGACCTTTTCACCAGCCGCCAACTCCTCGCACTCACCACGTTTAGCGACCTGGTCGTCGAGGCACGCGAGCAAGCACTCCAAGACGCCCGTGCCGCAGGCAATTGCAGTGGAGACAGACTTGCAGCCGGGGGCACTGAGGCTGAGGCTTATGCCGACGCAGTAGCTACCTACCTTGGACTGGGCGTGTCCCGTGTTACCGACCTCTCAAATTCCTGTGCAACTTGGTCTAGCTCACGGGACCAGACCCGGAGCCTTTTTGCCCGGCAGGCCATACCAATGTCATGGGACTTTGTAGAGGTTTCGCCTTTCGCGGAGGCGTCTGGGAATGTCGTGATTGCAATGGAATCCATTTCAAGGGCGCTCATGAATGGGCCAAGGGCTACTGCTGTCGCTTCAGTTCGGCAGGTCGACGCCGTGGACCATGTCGACGGGGGCCTTGTCATCTCGACCGACCCTCCTTACTACGACAACATCGGGTACTCGGATCTTTCGGATTTCTTCTACATATGGCTTCGGCGGTCGCTTCGCGAAATCCACCCAGAACTCCTGAGTACGATGCTCGTTCCGAAGGCAGAGGAGCTGGTCGCCAACCCCTACCGTCACCACGGGAAGGACGGGGCCAAACGGTTCTTCGAGGACGGTTTTCGCAAAGTATTCGCACGCGCTCGCGAGAATGCACTCGACGACTACCCGATCACTGTGTACTACGCGTTCAAGCAGTCCGACTCGGGCGAGGATGGCGATGCTTCGACTGGATGGGAGACGCTTCTTGACGGGATGATTCGCTCGGGATGGGCCATTACCGCGACGTGGCCGATGCGGAGTGAGCGCGGAGGTCGAATGATCAGCATTGGCACCAACGCCCTTGCCTCATCCATCATCCTCGCACTGCGGCCACGTCCCGACGATGCCGCCACCACCGACCGGCGGGGCCTAATCGCCGCGCTGCAGAATGAGCTTCCAGATGCACTCCGCGAGCTCCAACAGGGCCGGATCGCTCCCGTTGATCTGCCACAGGCGGCGATTGGACCCGGTATGTCTGTCTTTTCGCGCTATGCGTCCGTGATCGAGTCCGACGGATCCCCGATGTCCGTGCGGTCGGCATTGGCGCGCATTAACGAGATTCTCGACCAGGTGCTCAACGAGCAGGAGGGCGACTTTGATGCACCCACCCGCTTTGCAATCGCTTGGTACCGGCAGCACGGCTTCGGAACCGGCAAGTTCGGCGATGCAAACAACATCGCGAACGCTCGAAACACGACGGTGGAGGCGATGGACCGCGGCGGCATCCTCACGAGCGCAGCTGGCAAAGTGACCCTGCTTTCGCCAAGTGCATTGCCTGTCGACTACGACCCGGCCGCAGACGAGGAGATTAGTGCCTGGGAGGTTCTCCACCACATGATCGCTGCACTGGAGCGTGGTGGAATCGCAGGGGCAGCGCAGCTTCTGGCCGCGACGGGGTCGCGCACCGACACGCCGGTCGACGCAGACCTCGTCAAGGAGTTGGCGTTCCTCCTGTTCTCATTCGCCGAGAAAAGCGGTTGGACGCAGGATGCACTCGCTTTCAACGCTCTGGCTACGTCTTGGCCGGAGATCATCGATGCGACCCGAGACGGGGGCGGTCGTCAGGTCGAACAGGCCAGTTTCGACCTAGAGGAAGACTGAGCGATGAAGGAGGGAAGGAATGGCCAAATCTGATTCGAACCGCGACCGGATCGGCAAGATGTTCGAGCTGCTTGCACCTCCGCTCGACCAGTTCATCACCCGCGTAGTAGAGCCCGAGCTCGATCAAGGAGTCGAGTGGTCCCAGCTAGTTGCGCTCAAGGATTCGAAAAAGAAAGGCTCTGCCGAAAAGGAGTACGAGCGCAGCGACCCGCAGGTGCAATTGCGGATGCTGACCGAGAATGTCCCGCATCAAGTCAAACCGGGCTGGTACCCGTTCGACGGTCAGCTCAGCCCGACCCAGCGGTCCTTTGCCAGCGAGCTGCGGGATGCCCGCAACGACTGGGCGCACATGAAGTCCTTCAGCGACGATGACGCCTATCGCATTCTCGATACCGCAGAGCGTTTCCTCGGTGGCATCGGGGCCGTCGAGCCTGCGGACGAGGTCCGCCGACTCCGACTCGAGTTGCGCCGTGTTGCTTCTGACAAAGACGATCGACGGGCGCTTAAGTCGGCCGCGGTGATGCCCGAGTCCGAGGGCCTGGCCCCCTGGCGCGACGTCCTCGCACCCCACGACGACGTCGCGACCGGCAACTTCCAGGCCGCGGAGTTCGCCGCCGACCTCTACAAAGTCTCGGTCTCAAGCGACGACGCGGGCGGCGACTACGCCGATCCTGTCGCGTTCTTCTCCCGTACTTACCTGACCGAGGGGCTGCGCGACCTGATCGACCGTGCGGTACGGCGGCTCTCAGGTGACGACAACGCCTCGCCGGTGATCAACCTGCAAACGAACTTCGGTGGCGGTAAGACCCACTCGATGCTGGCACTTTGGCATCTCGCAGCCGGACTGCCGGCGGCAGAGTTCGGGCAAGACCTCCAGGATCTTCTCGAGAAGAGTGGCTACGGGAGGCTCCCCAAGGTCAGCCGCGTAGCCCTGGTCGGTAACCACATCTCGCCGTCGGGGTCGACCAAGTCCGACGGTACCACGGTTAACACGCTCTGGGGCGAGCTCGCCTGGCAGCTCGGCGGCGCGGAGGCCTATGCGATCGTCGCGCAGGCCGACCAGAACCGTACCCCGCCAGGTCAGGCGCTTCACGAGCTCATCTCCAAGTACTCGCCGGCTCTGATCCTGATCGACGAGTGGGTCGCCTATGCGCGCAGCCTCTTCTCCCGGGACGATCTCGCTGGAGGTACGTTCGTTGATCAGTTCACCTTCGCCCAGGCGCTGACCGAGGCTGTCAAGGGCACACCGGGCGTGCTACTCGCGATCTCAATACCTGCGTCGGAGAGTGGCGACGATCAGCAGACTGCTGCGGGAAACGCGGAGGAGGTGGGTGGGGCACACGGGGTCGAGGCCCTCAAGCGCCTGCAGAACGTGGTTCGGCGAGTCGCCGATCAGTGGCGCCCAGCGTCGGCCGACGAGTCCTACCACATAGTTCGCCAGCGGCTTTTTGTAGCGCCAGACGCCGGCGCCCTGGCCGCGATTTCTGCCACCGCCAGGAAGTTCGGTGAGCTCTACCGCAAGCACAGCGATGAGTTCCCCCGCGAGGCGCGCGACCTTGACTACGAGGAGCGCATCAAGCGCACCTACCCGATTCACCCCGAGCTCTTCGAGAGACTCTACGAGGACTGGTCGAGCCTCGAGCGATTCCAGCGCACGCGAGGCGTGCTCCGGCTGATGAATACTGTCATTCATCAGCTTTGGGTCGGAGAGGACCAGTCTCCGCTGATCATGCCCGCATCGGTGCCGCTGGCAACTTCAGCGGTCAACGCCGAGCTGACACAGTACCTGGAGGACTCATGGAAGGCGGTCATTGACGCCGACGTCGACGGACCGAACTCCGAGCCGGCGAAGATCGACAAGGAGAAGCCGCTGTTTGGTGGGCGATCGGTCACCAAGCGGCTGGCCCGCGCGGTCTTCGTCGGTGCGGCGCCGACGATCGGCACCTCACATAAGGGACTCGAGGCCGCCCGGGTCTTCCTCGGGGCCGCTGTGCCCGGCGACGTTGTCGGCAACTTCCATTCGGCATTAACCCAGCTAGGGGATCGCGCCACCTACTTCTACTCTGGCTCGGGCAAGTACTGGTATGACCTGCAGGCCAACATCTCGCGCCGCGCCAAGGACCACGCCGACCGCATCCACAAAGAGGAGGTCTGGGCCGAGATCAAGCGGCGGCTTGAGAGTCAGGCGAAGAGCCCCGGAGATTTCGCCGCGGTGCACGTCTGCCCCGAAGAGACGGGAGACATCGCTGACAGCGACGAAGCCCGTCTCGTAGTCCTGCACCCGCAATTAGCGCACCGCCGCGACAAGAAAGAGACCAACGCGCTCACCTTCGCCGCGAAGGCCGCCGAGCAGCGGGGCAGCGCCAGCCGGGTCAACCGCAACATGGTCGTCTTCCTTGCCGCCGACGAGGCGCGGATGGAGGAGCTCGACCGCGCGGTGAGAACCTACCTAGGTTGGAAGGAGGTGCTCGACAAGCAGGCTGAGCTCGATCTCACCGAAAACCAGAAGAACCAGGCATCCGAGAAATCCAAGCAGGCGAGCGAGACTGTCGATTCCCGGCTTCTTGGTACCTACCAGTGGGCGCTCGTGCCACAGGGACAACCTGTCGAGGTGGACGTGACGAAGGTCGAAGGGCAGGCGGCGTCCCTTGCGGAGCGGGTCTCGCGACGCCTTGGCAATGATGGCTCGCTTGCCACGAAACAGGCGGGTGCGGCGATCCGCCACCAACTCAACGACCACGCAGCGGCGCTTTGGGGGGACGGCCATGTCACCGTCGGCGACCTCTGGAAAACCTATGCCCAGTACCCCTATATGCCGCGGCTCACCGATCGGTCGGTGCTCTTTGCCGGGCTGCTGGAATCGCCGATGCTCTGGGAGCAGGATGGCTTCGCGCTTGCCGATGGGTACGACCCTGATTCGAAGCGCTACCGAGGGTTGGTCTTGCCGTCAGACGAACAGCCGATTCAGATCACCGACCAGACTCTGATCGTTCGCCCCGAGGTAGCAGTTGCCCAGCGATCCGCTGAGGCGCCGGAATCGGCCGACGGCAGTGACGCCGCCACGGAAGCCTTAACCGGCATCCCTGCCGAGGGTGGTGGCCCTGAACCGAGCGGTGAGGGTTCCGAGCCGCCGCGACAGAAGAAGACCCGCTTTTTCGCCAGTAAACGCCTATCGAGCGAGCGCTATGCGATGGACTTCAAGAACGTGGCCGACGAGGTGCTGGCACACCTGGCCTCTGTTCCGGACGCGACGGTCAAGATCACGCTGGAGATCGAGGCCACAGCACCAGACGGATTCGACGAGTCCCAGGCTCGCGTCGTGTCGGAGAACGCCACAACGTTGAAGTTCGAGCAGAGCGGCTTTGAGGAGCACTAGTCCTGCGGCTTGCCAAAGCCGACCTACTGATGGGCACTGAACGTAACTATTTCACGGCTGAGGAGGCAGACCGAGTCCGCTTCCTGCTGAGCCAAATTCGCCGCTCTGAGCGGAAAGAGCAAGAATCTCTTCGGGCGCAGCTGCGGCGATTGGGCTTTCGGATATCGGATTGGAGCGGAGGAAGGACCAACGGCTTCACGGTCTCTGATTTCGACGACCTGATCGAAGGTGGTCAGATCTCAATCGGGTGCGATCGAGTCAGCGGCAGGCGGGCAAGCTGCGAGGTGGGCGATTTTTCAGCCATTGCGAAGGCTGCGGCCATCGCCCTCGGTGGACCCAAATTTACGCTCGTGGAGGCTGCGTCGCACGTCGATGACAAGCCGGGGCTATATGCGCTCCACGGCGAAGCCGCGGCATGGTCCGAGCTTCGTCTTGGCGATCCGCCGGACGAGCGCCCCCTCTATGTGGGCAAGGCCGAGGCCAGCCTGGTCAGTCGCGACCTCCAGACCCACTTTGCGGATGGTCGGACTGGGTCATCCACCCTGCGGAGATCTCTTGCAGCTTTGCTCCGTGATTCATTGGAGCTGAGGGGGCAGCCTCGAAATTTGCAGAACCCGGGACGTCTTGCCAACTTCGGGATGTCGCCGTCTGATGACGCCAAGCTCACGACTTGGATGCAGCGGTACCTGAAGCTCGCCGTCTGGCCCCAGGAAGGGTCGGCAGAGCTCCTGGCGATCGAGCGAGAGCTGCTCGGTCAGTGGCGGCCGCCACTGAACTTGAAAGACGTTCAAACGCCGTGGTCGAGAATGCTCAGGAGTAAGAGGAAGCTCATGGCCACGGAAGCCGCCGAGATGCCGTCGCTGGCGTCCCTGGGCTCATGGTGAATTGCTGCGCCGTCGGCTACAGGCTCTGGGATCGGACGGACTTGACGAGCTTCAGGCCGCTGAGTCCCGCAGGCAAGGCCGCCTGAGGCCACCTGGCTCGTTGATGGGAGTCGCCCGAGCCTGGCAGCGGCCGGCGGCGCTTCAAGGCCCGCGGAGCGGGCCTCGCTGACGCGCCCTCGCTGACGCTCGGGTTCCGCGCCCCCTGATCCGCTGCCGGACGGCTCAGCGACTCCCATCAACGAGCCAAGGAGGTGCGCGATGAACGCCACGGCAATTCAGTCCCAACCGGCACAGCTCAATGTACTCGGCCGCTACACCGTTTCCGACAAGGGACGGGTCCTGGTCGGCCGCCGCATCGAGGGCCAGGTCTTCGTCTACGACTACCCCCGTGACGGCCACGGTCGTCGCTACTTCGTCGAGTCGGGATTCGAGTCGAAGGCCGAGCTGGCGGTACTGCTCGCCGACTACCGGCGACAGGCCGAGCGGCTCGGTGCCTGCCCGATGAGCCATGAAGCAACCGAGCGGGCTTTCGATCTGGCCGCCTTCGCTTAGCCGGCGCCCCGCATGGTCGCACGCTTCGCGTGCGGGGGCGGGGGCACCGGCTCCCGCATCAGACGGGAGCAAGAACAAAGGAGCACCCATGAGTGACCTAGCGACACCACTACTCGAGGTCGACAAGATCGAGGTGGTCCAGGGCTTCAACCCTCGCACCCACATGGACCCCGACGCCCTCGCTCGGCTTGCCGGCAGCCTAGGCAAGACCGACGTGGTGCAGCCGCTCACCGTCCGGCCGATCGACGGCGGCAAGTTCGCCGTGATCGCCGGGCACCGGCGTCTGAAAGCGGCGGAAATGGCGGGCATCGAGAAGGTGCCGGTCCACGTCCGTGACGGCGGCGATGCCCTCACGGCTGCACTGGTGGAGAACCACCACCGCGAGGACCTCGACCCGATCGACACTGCCCGCGGCCTGCAAGCACTGGCCGAGGAGCTGAACCTGACCACCCACAAGAAGATCGCCGAGGAGCTGGAAGTCTCCGAGAGCTGGGTCAGCCAGCACATGCGGCTACTGAAACTCCCCGAGGCCGTCCAGGTCTACATCGGCGAGGGTCACGTCCCGGTCGATGCCGAGCGCGACCTGCGCGGCGTCGCCAAGGTCTCGCCCAGGATCGCCGAGTGCCTCTGCGAGCTGGCGAAGCGCAAGAAGATCAAGGGCCGCGAGTTCGTCGTCAACTTCGGCGACCTGCTGGCTGCGACCGCCGAGGCGCGCTTCGAGGAGCGGCCGACGATGATCGATCCCAGCGGGGCGAAGCTCAGCGACCTCATCCCCAATGCCGAGAAGCGCCGCGATCTCGGCGAGCGGCACCTGGCAGCCCGTCCCTACACCCATACCGATAACCCGACGCTGCGCTTCGGCGAGGCCGAGATGGACGCGGCCCGCGCCGCGGGTTGCCTGGTCGAGCATGAGGTCGACCAGGGCGAATGGACCTCAACGGTTGCCTTCATCACCGACGCGGAGTTCGCCGCCGACCTGACCGAGCGGGCGGTCGAGCGGATCGAGAAAGAGGCGGCGGAGCACAGGAAGGCAGAGGAGGAATGGCAGGCGCAGTCTCAGGGCCGCGATCCCGCCGTGACCCCTGAGCAGCAGAAGGAGGCTCGTCAGACCGAATACAAGGAGAGGAAAGAAAAGGCGGTGGCCGCACGGACCTGGAACGGGACCGTCGGCGGCAACCTGCTCAAGCGTCGCGGCAGCGCCAGCCGCAAGCAGTTCGCGCTCGCCAGGGTCAAGGCGATGGCAATCGCCCTCATCACCGATAACCCAACCCTCGCGGCGCGGGGCCTGCGGCTCGTCACCTCGCAACTACAGGAGGTCGAGGTCAAGGAGCTGAAGACCACCGGCAAGACAAAAGAGAAGGTCGGCTATGCCGATGCCGAGCAGTCCACGGCCTACCTCGTCAAACGGGTGCAGGACGCCAGCTCGGTCAACGAGGTCACGGAGCTGGTCGGCGACGCGATGATCGCTTCGCTGCTGGCCAACGAGAACGAGCTGCCCCAGTCCAAGCGGGTGCGTGGTGGCCTCCGCGCTTCCGTCGAGGTGGAAAAGCTGCTCTCCGCCGACATCAAATCGGTGCGTCCGCGGCGCCAGCGCCGCAAGGGGAGCAACTAGCCGCATCCGGGGAAGGGTCCGCAGGTTGGGCCCTTCCCCAGGTCGGTGCCCCGGGCCGCGGCTGTGGATTGGTCCCGGCCCGGACGCCTAGCAGACCTCCTCCGGCCCGGGCTTCGCCCGAACCTCCCCCTGCCCGCTCTGGCTGGGCCATGACCAATCCACAGCCACAACCCAGCAACCCGCCAACCTCCAAACAGATGAGCTACCTGCGCGACCTGGCGCTCAGCCGGGCTCAGACCTTCGCCTACCCCGAGACCTTCGAGGAGGCCGACCGCCAGATCAAGCGCCTGCTGAAGGTGAAGCGAACGAATCGAGCTGATCGACGGCGCGAGGCCCGCGCGATCAGCGCCGACATGGCAGAGCGCGGCGACGCTGCCGGCATCCGCGTTCACGAGCTGCGCGGGTACGGCTCAAGCTGTCGGTGGTTGCATCAAACGCGAAGCTGAGCCACCACAGACTGGACTTGAACCCTCGGAGGAGTTGAGCCCCTTTGCCTCGAACCTCGAAGGGCCGGGGGCAATCAGCGCCCGAACGCCGTGCATCAAGGAACGAGAGGTCATCCTTCCAAGTGATTCTCTCTCGCGACTCATCCGCTCGATATTCGTACATCTGTGCGAATGAACGTATGATGCACGCATGACTCAGAGCCCCGACACTTGCGACCTGCTTTGCCTCGACCTGCCGAAGGCCGAGAGCGTTCGCAAGGAGCTTCCCGGCGCCGAGGAGATGGAGGCGCTGGCAGCGAGCGCCAAGGCGCTCGGCGACCCGACCCGCCTCACCATCGCCCTAGCGCTGGTGGGCGGCGAGCCGGCCTGCGTTTGCGACCTCGCATGGATCGCCGGCCGCGACGAGCGGCTGGTCTCCCACCATGCCCGCCTGCTCAAGGGCGCGGGCCTTGCGCGCTCGCGCCGCGAGGGGAAGATGGTGATGTATGAGCTCACCGAGCGCGGACGCTCACTGCTCGCGGCGCTCGCCGCGCAGGGGACCGCGGCTTGACCCCGGTCGCGCTGCCAACGATCGCCCCGGCGCCCACTCCTCCTGGGCCAGTGGCGCCGATCTCGCGCCAGCGCTACGAGCAGCTCGCCCGGCGTGCCCGCCTGCTCTCGTGGTTCTCGCTCGGCTGGATGACGATCGAGGGTGCTGTCGCGATTGGTGCCGGGATCGCCGCCTCCTCGATCGCCCTCGCCGGCTTCGGCATCGACTCGGCGATCGAGGGCCTCGCCAGCCTGATCATCGTCTGGCGCTTCAGCGGCTCGCGCCTTGCCTCCGAGCGCGCTGAGGCGCGGGCACAGAAGCTGGTTGCGATCACCTTCTTCCTGCTCGCCCCCTACATCGCCTTCGAGGCCCTGGGCGACCTGATCGGCGGCCACCACCCCGAGGCGAGCTGGCTCGGCATCGGCCTCGCCGCCGTCTCGCTGGCGCTGATGCCGGTACTCGGCATCGCCAAGGAGCGGATCGGCGAGGAGATCGGCTCGGCCGCGACCAAGGGCGAGGGCGCGCAGAACCTGCTCTGCGCCTACATGGCCGCGGCGCTCCTGATCGGCTTGATCGGCAACGCCGCCTTCGGGCTTTGGTGGCTCGACCCGGTGGCCGCGCTGGTGATCGCGGCGCTGGCCCTGAGCGAGGGGATCGAGTCCTGGCGCGGGGAGACCTGCGGCTGCATCCCTGTCGCCACCACTCCCTCCGATCGCTCCTGCGAGGACTCCTGCTCGCGATGATCACGCGGCGATCAGGAACTGGGCACCGCGCTCGGGGACGGGTTTTACCGCACCCGATCCTGGTGGTTTGGGCGGAGGCGGTGCCAGGCCGGCGCAGCGACGATGGACTCTCTACTTCCCCGACGATTGGAGAGATCATGCGCTGGAAACCCCTACGGTCGATCGCCCTGCTCGCCACGGCGGCGGTCCTGATGCTGGGGGCCCTCGGCTCGCCCCTCGCCTCGGCCTCATATGGCAGCCAAGGCGGGTGGAATCACGACCACTGCCGCAATCACCACCACTGCCATCACCACCACCACGGTCATTGGGGCGGGGGATGCGGTTGCTGGTGATCAGGCGCGCGCTGATCGGCTGCCTTGGTGCCCTCGCGGCGGCGGCGCTGGTCTTTCCTGCCGCCGCGCCGGCTGCCCTCGCGCAGGAGGAACAGCAGGGCCATGGCCTTGCAGAAGCGGTGAGATCGGGGGAAAAGCAGTGCTCACAGCTCTCCGCCGATGACTTCGAGCTGATCGGCGAGTACGCGATGGGCCGCTACCTCGCCGACCCGGCCGCCCATGAAGCGATGAACCGACATATGACGGCGATGATGGGAGCCGAAGGGGAGCGGCGGATGCACACGGCCCTCGGCTACCGCTACAGCGAATGCGAAGGCGGCCCGGCCTCGCGCTGGGTCGGCCCGATGGCGGGGATGATGTACGGGGGATACGGGCACGGGGAATCCGGCGGCTCCTACGGCCCCGGCATGATGGGTGGCAACTGGAACGAGGAAAGCGGCGAACACGCGGGCTCCGAATACCGCCGCTCGATGATGGGCGACGGCTGGCCCCACGATGGCGACATCGGCGTCTGGGGAGTGGTCTTGATCGCCTTCGGGGCGGCGCTACTCGGCGGTGGGCTGGTGGCGCTTACGATGCATCTGCGCGGACCCCGTCAGCATTCTGCGCCTTGATCGCAGCAGTCTGACGAGCGCTTCAAGTCCCACGAGTTCTCGCGGCTCATCCCGCTGGACTGCCGAATGAGGCTTGATGTGAGCCTAGTATCACCGAGCTTGCAAGCTTGCTGACGCACCCCGTTGTGACAGCAGCGCTTGCCCGGCGGTTCTGTGTGCTGCCCCTGACCTTTGCGCTACAGCCGCCGGGATTAGCCCGCGTCCGTGCGACCCCTCCCGATGCTGGCACGGCTTCGCCGTGCGTCGGGTCGGGGATCGCCCGCCAGCGGGGCGGGCCGAGCCAAGGAGGTCGTCATGGCATCGAGCAAACGCCGTCGCCCGCTCAATGAGGAGGAGCGCGCCGAGAGGCGGGCCGCCGAGCGAAAGCTGATGGAGCAGGCCATCGAGCAGCTGCGCTCCAGCGAGGGCTGGCAGCGCTGGCTTTACGTCCGCCGCCACTTCCACTCCTACAGCTTTCACAACCAGCTCCTGATCGCCTTCCAGCGACCGGGCGCGACGCGGGTCGCGGGCTTCCGCCGCTGGCTCAGCCTCGGCTACGCCGTCCGCAAGGGCGAGCGCGGCCTCAGCATCTGGGCTCCCTGCCCACCGTCGAAGAAGAAGCTGCGCACCTGGCGGGAAGCCGGCGCGGACCCGGACGAGCGGCCGAGGACCTACTTCCGCTTGGTTAAGGTCTTCGACCGCGCCCAGGTCGACCCGCTGCCGGAGTTCCCCGGCGGCCCGGTCGTGCTCGATCCGCCGCTCGCGCCGGTCGAGGGCGACAGCCTGGCGGGCCTGTTCGAGCCGCTGGCGAGTTTCGCCACCTCGATCGGCTACACCGTCGCGGTCGAGGAGATCCCCGGCTCCGCCCTCGGGTACTGCTCCCCGCAGCGAAAGCACATCGGCGTCGAACCGATCTCAGGCGAGTTCTCGGCCAACGCCCAGATCGGGGTCGAGATTCACGAGCTGGCCCATGCCCTTGTTCGCTGTGATCGGCGCGAGGAGGACCCGGACCTCACCTACGGCGACGAGGAGGTCGTCGTGGAGTGCGTCTCCCACACCGTCTGCTCGACGGTCGGCCTCGACACCTCGGGCTGGTCGGTCCCCTACATTGCGACATGGGGAGAGGGTGATGCGATCGCCCGCTACGCGGAGCTGATCGACCACTTGGCGACCCGTCTTGAGGACGCGGCTCTCGCCGCGAGCGCCCCATTCGGTGACGAGGAGGCAGTTGCAGTCTGAGCGGTCCTTGCGGCGACCGGTCGCCGCGACGGATCGAGTGGGTGCTTTCCGCCTGCGAGGGCTGGTGCTTCGTGTCGGCTGGCCGGCAAACCGGGACATGGGTGCATAGACGCCACCGAGAGAGGCAGTCCAATTTCCTCACTCCAGGGTGGCACGCGCCGCCCGCGCTTCAACCCCCGCAAGGGGGGTTCCCCTCACCTCCGACATTCGTCTCCGGCTCGGTTCCGCGCGTTCGGTCGCGCGCCCAACCTGGGCTCGTCAATCGAACCACCTCTCAAGGAGGCCCGAAATGCAGAACATCAACATCGCAGTCATTACCGGCAACCTGACCCGCGATCCGAAGCTGCGGACCACCGAAGGCGGCACCAAGGTCTGCAACCTCCGCGTCGCGGTGAACGGCCGCCGCAAGAACGGCAACGACGAGTACGTCGACAAGCCCAACTATTTCAACGTCACCGTCTGGGGCGCCCAGGGCGAGGCTTGCGCTGAGCATCTCAAGAAGGGTCGCCCGGTCGCGGTCGAAGGTCGGCTTGACTGGAAGGAGCAGGGCGAGGGCGACGACCACCGGGAGTACGTCCAGATCGTCGCCAACACGGTCCAGTTCCTCGGAGGAAAGCCGAAGAACGAGGACGAGGAGGGCGAAGAGGCCGCGCCGGAGTCGGAGGGCGACGGCGAGGGCAAGGACGACATCCCCTTCTAGGCGGTCCCAGTCCGGGGCGTCCACCGCGAGGTGGGCGCCCTTTGTACGTCCGGCATGGCCAGACACTCGGGGGTGCGAGTCCCCCGTGGAGGAGATGACACCAACCACAAGCCAAAAGCAACTGCGCCGCCGCGAGGCGGGGTGGGAAGGAAGCCGGAGGCGAAACCGCGACTCGAGGGACACGAACCGCATCGGAGGCGAGGCGGCCTGGGCGAGCCTGCAAGCAAGGTGAAGCCCGTTGTCATCAAGAGGCCATCACGTAAATGCGGCGGGTGCGCGGGGAAGGTGGCTGGCCTTATCCGGAGAGACCTGTCGGGATGTCGGCCTCGGCGAAGCGGCCGCCCGACCCCGGCCGCGGAAACGCGACCGGGCACCCGACAGGAGTCAGCAGAGGCCGTAGTAGTGGCGGGGTCGTGCGCCACGAAGGGCCGAACGCAAAGCCGAGCAACTGACCACGGTGCTCGTGTCGGAAGCATTGACCGCAGCCAACCCCGCCAGGGGCCTTCGCGCAATGGATGCCTAGGGTGAAGCCCGAAGCTCCCCGCGAAGAGCGCAGCGACCGGTCGGCGCCCGTGGACAAGGAAGCTCACCCCGCCCCGGCGATGGTCCTCTGGGAGGAAGTCTTCTCCCGGGCCAACCTCGCCGCGGCGCTCAGACGCGTCGAGCGAAACGCCGGTGCCCCGTGTCGATGGCATGAAGACCACAGAGCTTCGCTCCTGGCTTCATGAACATTGGCCCGAGGTCCGTCGCCAACTCGACGCGGGCACCTACCGTCCCCAACCCGTGCGGAGGGTCACGATCCCAAAGCCCTCCGGCGGGAAGCGGGAATTGGGGGTGCCGACGGCCCTGGATCGGATGATCCAGCAGGCCCTGCAGCAGGCGCTCACGCCCATTTTCGACCCGACCTTCTCGGAGCAGAGCTTCGGCTTTCGCCCGGGACGCTCGGCGCACCAGGCGGTGCTCGCAGCACGCTAGCACCTCGCCCAAGGGTACGAGTGGGCCGTCGACTGGATCTCGATCGCTTCTTTGATCGAGTCAACCACGATCGACTCATGGCCCGGGTCGCAAGGCGGGTGGATGACCGCAAGGTGCTCAAGCTGATCCGCAGCTACCTGAACGCGGGAGTCATGGCGGACGGGGTAAAGCAGCCGAGCGAGGAGGGGACCCCACAGGGCTCCCCGCTCAGCCCGCTGCTCTCCAACGTCTACCTCGACGACCTCGACCGGGAGCTGTCTCGGCGAGGGCACCGCTTCGTCCGCTACGCCGATGACGTGATGATCTACGTCAAGAGCGAGCGGGCAGGGCAGCGGGTCATGCAGGGCGTCCCCGCGTTCGTCGAGCAACGCCTGGGACTCAAGGTCAATCGCGACAAGTCCGCGGTTGCCTGGGCGGGGAAGCGCTCCCTTTTGGGGTTCGGCTTCTCCGCAAGCGAGACGGGTTGGAGGATCGGAATCGCCGGGAAGTCCGTGAAGCGGGCCAAACGGCGACTTCGCCAACTCATCGCGCGCACCTGGGGGATCTCGATGGAGCGGCGGATAGCTGTCCTCAACCGCTTCACGCGGGGATGGACGGCCTACTTCGCCCTCGCCGAGGGCGAGACGCCGTTTCGCGAACTCGACGAATGGTTACGCCGCAGGCTGCGTCAGGTGCGTTGGAAGGAGTGGAAGCGCTGCTCCACGAGACGCAGGAACCTACGTGCGCTGGGAATGTCCGAGCGAGACGCCCGTGAGTGGGCCGGATCGCGTAAGGGCAACTGGCGCATCGCAGGCTCCCGCATCCTCACCCGCGCCCTGCCCAACGCCTACTGGCGCGAGCAGGGGCTGGCGGGGTTCATCGACCCCTACCGGCGTTTCCGGGAAGCCGAGCGAACCGCCAGGTGCGGACCCGCATGCCTGGTGGTGTGGGAGGGGCGGGGGTAAGCCCCGCCCCTACCCGATTTTTGTGCCGTCCGGCCGGGGCACCGCCGTCGGGAAATCTCGCCGCACGCGACTCTGATTCGTCTCGCCGCAGTCGTCCTGCTCGACTGTGCCGCCTGGGCGGCGTTTGGGGGGACAGTTCGCGGCTTCGGCGACTTCACACGGGCGGAAATGTCAATTGGCTCGCGTTGGGGCCGGGCCGGCACAGGAGGTTCCGCCCAGATGAGCGATCACAAATTCCGAGTCGGCGACTCTCTGCCCCCCGCAGTTCCCGAGAACGACGAAACGGCGCAGGTCCTCCTCCTGACCATCCTCGCCTCCAAGTATCCCGAAGGGATGACCGTCCTTGACCTTGAGATGGAGCTGAGCAACGACGGCGAGGATTGGGTTGAGCGAGCCGTGCGCGCCCTCGCGGAGGCCGACCTCGTTCGCTGCGAAGGGAGCATGGTCTTCGCCGCCGTTGGCTTCCCCGGCGTCCAGAGTCCAAAGCAGCCAGGCAGCAACTAGAGCGAGAAAAACCCAAGCAGTCCCCGAAGACCAGCAAGTACGAGTTCAGCCAGGCCATAGACAGATCAGCCTTGAGAGAGGCCGACCAGCAGTCAGTTCTATCGCCCCAGTAGTCCCAACCCCGAAGCCCGACACACTACGAACCCTCCGGGTTCACCCGATGCAACCGGGCCGCGCGGTGGACAACAGGGGCGATGGTGGGAGTGACGAAGATCGGCCGCGCCAACGCCAACTACTGGATCGAAGCCGTAGCCGAAGGCGGCGACGACTACTACCAGGGGAAGCCCGGCGAGGCGCCCGGAGAGTGGATGGGCGAGCTGGCGGCGGAGCTTGGCCTCGCGGGCGAGGTCGACCGAGAAGCTTACGCGGCCGTCCTCGCCGGGAAACACCCCGTCACCGGCGCCGTCCTCGTCGCCCGCCCCGAGCCCAGGAAGTTCGTAGATGCAGACGGGCGCGAGCGCCGCCTCGACCCGATCCTCGGCTACGACATTCGCTTCGCCGCGCCGAAGTCGGTCTCGCTGCTCTACGCAGTTGGCTCGTCCGAGGTCCGCGCCGCGATCCTTCGTGCCCACGATCATGCCGTCGCCGAGGCGGTTGGCTACTTGGAGAGGACGGCCTGCTTCGTGCAGCGGGGGAAGGGCGGCGTCGTGATCGAACCGGGCGCGGGCTTCCTCTCGATGAGCTTCCGCCACCGCTCCTCGCGGGCCGGCGATCCTGCCCTTCACACCCATCTCGTCACCGCCAATATGACCCGTGCCGCCTCGGATCGGCGCTGGCTCAGCCTCGCCAACCCGAGGCGCCAGTCGCCGCTTCTGCGCGAGGCGAAAGCGGCGGGACACGTTTACCAGGCGGCGCTTCGCGCCGAGCTGACCCGCGAGGTCGGCGCCGAGTGGCAGACGGTCGTCAACGGCTATGCCGACCTCGCCGGCATCGGGCGGCCGGTGATCGACCACTTCTCCCAGCGGCGGGCGGAGATCGTCGCGGCGATGGCCGAGCGAGGGACCAGCTCCGCGGCGGCCGCCGAAGTGGCTGCCTACCGGACCCGCGACGCGAAGGACTACAAAGTAGACCCCGACACCCAGCGGGAGGAGTGGATCTCGCGCGCCGCCGAGTTCGACCTCACCCCCGAGTCGATTGACCGGATGCTCACTCGCGCTCGCCGCCGCGAGCCTCGCGCGATCGGCGCCGAGCAGCTCGATCGCGCCCTCGCCGACCTGGAGGCCCACCATTCTCACTTCGATCGCCGCGATCTTTTGTCTGCCGTCGCGAACCAGCTCCGCGAGGGTGCCGACGCCGCGGCGTTGGAGGCCGCGGTCAAGTCCCTGCTTGATGGGCCGCAGCTGATCCAGATTCACAAGGGCGCCGGCCCACTCGACGCGACCTACTACACCACCCCGCGGCTCTGGCAGATGGAGCAGTCCTTCATGGCGACCGCGAGGAAGGGGGAGGACGCTGGAGCTGCCGTGGTCGACGGTGCCACGCTCACCGCCGTCCTCGACCGCCACCGCTACCTGAGCGAGCAGCAGGTCGAGATGGTCCGCCGCCTCACCACTGGCGGCGAGCGGATCGTCGCGGTCGCGGCCCTGCCGGGGACCGGCAAGACCACCGCGCTTGCCGCCGCGCAGGAGGCGTGGGCGGCCGCCGGGATTCGCGGCGTCGGCGTCGCCACCGCCCGCAGCGCTTCCGGCGAGCTTTCCGACGCCGGGGTTCCGGCGACCTCAGTGACCGCCTTCCTGATCCAGACCGGCGAGCTGGCTGAGCGCGGGATCGCCCCGCTGCCGCCGGGGACGGTGATCGTCGTCGATGAGTCCTCGACTACCCCGACGCCTCACATGACGGCGCTTGCCGACCTCGCCGAAGGCTGCGACGGCAAGCTCGTCCTGATCGGCGACCCTCGCCAGATCGGCGCGGTCGGTCCCGGTGGCCTCTACGGCAACCTGACCAACGAGATCGAGCCGGTGGTGCTGACGCAGATCCGTCGCCAGCGTGATCCGGTGGACCGCGAAATCGTTGAACTCGCACACGAAGGTCGCGGCTCTGACGCGCTCGACGTACTGCGCGCTCACGACCGCCTGGTGATCGCCGACACCCTGCCCGAGGCGCTTGACGCTCAGGTTCTCGACTGGCACAAGCGCTACGCCGCCGGCGATGACGCGGTGATGATCGCCCGCCGCACCCGTGACGTCGCCGAGCTGAACGAGCGCGCCCGCGAGTTGCTCGTCGCAGACGGCGCGGTGGCGGCTCAGTCCTTGGTCGTCGGCGGCCAGCACTTCGCCGTCGGCGATCGCGTCGTCACCCGGATCAACACGCCCCAGGTGTCGAACCGCGAACGCTGGGAGGTCGTCGGCGTCGATCAGGCCAAGCACCATCTCTACCTCCAGCGCCTCGGCGTCGAAGGCGAAGGGGTCCGGCTCGACCGCAACTACCTGGAGAAAGTCACGCCCTCGCGCGAGCCGGCGATCCAGCACGCCTACGCGCTTACCACCTACAGCACCGAGTCAAAGACCTTCGACTCGGCCTTCGCCCTGCTCGACTCCGGTATCAGCCGCGAGGACTTCACCGTTGCGATCTCCCGCAGCTCCGGTGCCACCACCGCCTACGGCGTCGCCGCCTCGGAGTTGACCGACGCGGACTTCGGGCCGGGGAAGCGCGAGGTGGAGGACGCCGCCCACGATCTCCGCGTCGGTGCGGAGCGGGCGGCCGGGGAGTACGCCGCGGTCGAGGTCGAGGGGCGAAAGCAGGTCCAGGCGATGGCGCCGCTCGATCTGGCAAAGCGACGGGCGGAGCTTGAGCGCAGCCGCGCGGCCGCCTCCGAGCACTCCCCCGCCGAGGAGCGACTTACCGAACTCGAGCGGCGCATCGACGCCGCCAAGTCTCGGCTCACGGAAGCCGACGGCGAGCGCGCCAGTGTCGGTGCCGCGCAGCTCCGCCGCCTTGAAGGCGAGCGCGACGGCCTCACCGTCGAGGTGGCGACCGCCGCGCCCCGGCAGTCCGGCCTCAGCGGAGCAGAGCGGGCCGAGCTCGCCTTGATCGAGGACCGCCTGGTCGACCTGCGCCGCCGCGCGGTCGCGGCCGAGCGCTCGCAGGCGAGCAAGCTGATTAAGGAGAACCTTGGCGAGCGTCCCAAGGACCCGTTGAACGCCTCGCTCTGGAACAACGGCGTCGATGCCATCTACGGCTACCGCCAGCGCTACGGCATCACCTCCGCCGGCAAAGACCCGCTCGGCGCCAAGCCCCGCGATGCCGCGCAGCGTCGCGATCGGCGCGAGGCCCAGCTGCGCCTCGACCGGGTGCAGAAGCAGCTCGGCAAGCAGCGCGTCCGCAGCGCCGAGCGGGCCATGCGAATCGCCCGTTAAGGCCGCAGGTAGCTCCCGGCGGCGGGGGAGGCCACGCCGCCCGAGGATCGCACGCTGCGCGTGCGGGGCGGGGGCATGGCCTCCCCGCCACAGAGCCGGACACTTGAAAGAGAGCGCCGAGCGCGAGTGCTTGACGGTCTCCTTCGCGCCGAGCGCGGCCGGCTCATGCGCCAGGCCCGCTACCACTCCCGCCGCCACGACGATGCGGACGAAGCTTTGAGCGACGCCTGCGTTCAGTTCCTTCGCTTCTACGATGGCGCGGCCGGCGAATATGCCCTGCGCTGGATGATGCTCGTCACCAAGCGCTGCGCCTGGGCGATCCGGCGCAAGGCGGTCGCGCGTGAGTCCCGCTACCGGATGAGCGCCCGCGAACGGGAGGGCGAGGGGTTGGAGGCGATCATCCCCGACGATCGCATCGGCCCGGCCGAGCTGGTCGAGCGAGCCGAGGAGACGGCGAAGGTGTTGGCGCTGGTCGAGCGGTTGAAGCCCGACGAGCGCACGGCGCTGATCCTGCTCGGCCTCGGCTGCACCTACGAGGAGATCCGCGAGCTGCGGGGCTGGAGCAAGTCCAAGCTGCACCGCTGCCTTACCGAGGGACGGGCGCGGGTGAGGCAATTGCTTGAGAGGGGGGACAGTTAGCGATGCCGACGCCTTTGTCGCACATGGACGAGCTGGGACAGATCGAGTTCGCCGATGCGCTGAGCCGCCTGCAGGGTTTGATCGGCACAGAGATCAAAGCGACCGTCAACTTCTACGGCCAGTTCTTCGGCTGCGGGTTGCAGGGGGAGTTGAACCGCGTCGAGACTCTGCCGCCTGACCACGAGGCGATCGCCTTGGTCTTGGATGAGCAGACGGGCTTCTACTTCGACCCCGCTGATACCACGGCCTACGTTGGACCCCAGACACCGGGGAGCGGCTGGCTTGAGTTTCGGACGGCCTACGGGATTTCCGTTGTCGTGGAGCGCACCACAATGGATGATGGGACCTTGGCAGTCATTGGCTGATAGGTCCTCGGAAACGTCCGCCGATTTGACCTAGTGCCCTGGTCAGCTTCGGCACGTCCCGATTCTCCACATCCAGATACGAGTACAATCCCGCCCGCGAGCATCAGAGCCGCCCCTCTCCGCGTTTGGCGTCCCGGCCGCCAGCCCTGGCTCCGCGCGAACCACACCAGGCCGGCGAGACAGAGCAACGTGGCCACGTAGAAGTTGAGCCGCAGTCCGAGGAAGTAGTGAGCGGGGTCGACGCGAAGCGACTCCTCGAAGATGCGAAAGGCCGAATAGCCCGTGACGTAGAGGGCGAAAAGGCCGGGTGGCTTAATCCGGCGGTGATGCCCCAACCAGACGAGAAACGCGGCGAGGCTGAGGTTCCAGATCAGCTCGTAGAGGAAGGTCGGGTGGAAGGTGGCAAAGCTCTCGTATCCGGCTGGGCGGTGGGCCGGTGAGATTTGAAGCGCCCAGGGCAGATTGGTAGGTCCGCCGAAAAGCTCCTGGTTGAAGTAGTTGCCGATCCGCCCCACTGCTTGCCCGACCAAGAGCGCCGGAGCGGCTGCGTCCAAGAACGGGCCGGGCGAGACTCCGGCTCGGCGCAGTCGCCACAACCCGACCGCTGAGCCGAGGGCGATGCCACCCCAGATTCCCATGCCGCCGTCCCATACGGCCAGCGGACCCCACCAGTGAGGAGGAACTTCGTTCCAGCTCGTCGCAAGGAAGTAGAGCCGTCCCCCGATCAGTCCCGCCGGGAATCCCCATAGGGCCACGTCGTAGACCAGCCCGCGCGAGCCGCCGCGCGCCTCCCAGCGGCGCACCGTAATAAGGACCGCCAGCGCCAGTCCGACGACATACATCAGCCCGTAGATGTGGACCTCGAAGGGGCCGAGCTGAAAGCCGCTGGACGCGGGGCTGGGTATTGAGGCAAACACGCGCCGGGATTGTCCCTGACGACGACCGCGCTAGTCGCTACGGCTTGCGGGCCGTGACCAGCTCCACGATCCCGAGCTTGGACCGTTTGACCTCCTCGACCCTGAACCCCTCGGCCTCCAGATGCTCCAGCGGCTCCCGCGTAAGGTGGTCGCCGCCGAAGCGGACCGCCAGCGGCTCGATCAGTCGCTCGATCATCCGTACAACCCAAATCGGGCTCCGCACATGCTCTGCCAGAACGAACTTCCCGCCCGGTCGCAGCACTCGCTTGGCCTCCCGTACCGCAGCGCGGTCGTCGGGGATTGTGCAGAGCGAGTAGGTGCAGATCACCGTGTCGAAGGACGCATCGGCGAACTCCAGAGCCTCGGCGTCACCGACACGAAGGTCAACCTCGCGGTCCAACTTCTCGGCTTGCTCTTGAGCGACCTCGATCATCGCCGGGCTCAGCTCAACTCCGGTCAACCGGATATCTGCGGGGTAGAAGGGCAGGTTGCGAGCGGTCCCAATCGCAATCTCCAACACGTCACCGCTCGCTTGCGCGCAGACCCACTCGCGACTGCCAGCAAAGAGAGTCCGGTCCCAGCGGCCCATGCTGCGGTCGAACTTCGGCGCTTCCTTCTCATAGAGCCGCCGGATGCGTTCGGTCTCTGCGGAATGAGGGCTCTCGCTCGTCCCGCTCATGACCCCGGACCCTCGGACCCGCGGCGAACGCGGCTCCTTAGCTTTCCGATCACGCCCATGCCGAAGATGCAAGTCATGAGTAAGGCCATTCCGATCGCGCAAACCGCAAGGCTCATAGACCTCTCCTCGTTCCGATAACGCTCATTATCTGAGTAGATTAGCCTATTCAGAGCGATGAGCAGCGAGGCCGAGACTAGAAAGCAGCGACAAGAGCGCACCCGAGTCGAGCTGATCGAAGCCGCCGGTCGAGTCTTCGCGAAGCGCGGCTACCACGGCGCCAGTGTCGAGGAGATCGCCGCCGAGGCCGGATACACCACCGGGGCCGTCTACTCGAACTTCAAGGGCAAGGAGGAGCTGTTCCTCGCCCTAAACGATCACGAGCTGGAGAAGCGCCTAGACGACTACCGCGCCGTGGTGGCCGCCGTAGAGTCACCGGAGGGAGTCGAGCAGACGGCCAGCGAGCGCTTTGGGAGCTTCATCCGCGAGGACCCCGACTGGCCCCTTCTGTTCTTTGAGTTCTGGGCCTACGGGGCGCGGAACCGAAAGCTCCGGGGCGAGTTCGTCAAGCAGCGCGAAGCAGAGGTGAGGATTATCGCTGAGGCCATCGAGCGCCAGACCGCTGCGGCCGGTGTCGAGCTTCCCCTGCCGGCCGAGCAGGTGGCGGTCGGCATTGGCGCGCTCGTCAACGGTCTTGCCTTCGAGCGAGTCCTCGACCCTGATTCGGTGCCGGACGATCTCTTTGGCCTGATCGTCTCGCGTCTCATAGTCGGCTTACTCACGCCCGACTGAGCGGTGTGAAACTACGCTGGAATTGGGCTTGGGCGGGATTTGCCTTCGAGGGCCAGGAGCGCGGCGAGATTGAAGTCAGCGCCGCTCGTCGTCTCCAAAGCAGGCCCCTCGCCACGATGATCGCGTTGGCGACGGAGAGCATCCGACGAGGCTCCTGGGCGCTTAGGTTCGTGTTCCCACGGCGCGACGGAGAATGAATCCCACGGCGAAGGTGAGCCCGACGGTCCAGCCGAGCGCGATTGCCAGCGGGCCGGCGGCGTGGAAGCTGGACGAGAATGCGCCATCGACCATCATCCGTCCGGGGCCGTAGCCGGGTAGGAACATTGCCCACGAGGGCGGGCTTCCGTTGCCGAACATGGGGTTCTGGGCGATGCCGAGGTCGGTGAGGGCGAGGAATAGCATCAGATAGGTGGCGGCGAGCTTGTCGAGCAGTGCCCCTGCGAGAGCGCCGAGCGCGGCGTAGATCAAGCCGGTGAGCAGCGCGGCCATGACGAAGGGGCTCCACTCCGCTGGCGTGAAGCTCACGGCGGTAACTCCCATCGAGACGGTGACCACGAGCGCGGTCGCGGCGGCCAGGACAGTGAGCCGGGCGATGATCGTTTCCCCTGGGCGAAAGCCCGCGATCACTAGCCGTCGGTCGCCTTGCAGCGCAGCCTGCATGACAAAGACCCCGCACAGCGCGGCGACGAAGGCGATCGCGATTCCTGCCATCACCGCGCCGTGCAGCTCTTTCATGGTGGTGGTCACGAAGAGGTCGCCTGGGAGAGGGATACGCCGGGGCGTGGCTTGCGTGATGGCGATGCTGCGGGTGATGACATAGGAAGGGACGATTACGAGCAAGATCAGCAGCAGCGGCCGGCGGCGCTGGTCGGTAAACGCCATCGAGGTCGCAGTCAGGGTGCGCCGCGTCATGGTCAGACCCTCGACCGAGCGGTGAACCAAAACGCCGCCAGAGCAACGCTAAGGGCTCCGAGTGCGATAGCGGCGACCGTGATCCAGTCCCCTGCGGGTGACCCTTCTCCGCTGCCGGCGGCGATCAGTAGATCGGCGGCCTTACGAGTCGGGGTCAGGCTGGCCATTACTCCACCGCCGCTGGTCATCGCGGGGCCGGAGAACACATCGACGCTGAAGACAAGCACGACCAGAAGCGAGCCCTCAAGGGGACCGGAAACGAACACTCCGATCAGCGCGCCAATGCCGATGTAGATCGTCGCGAAGCCAAGGATCGCCACCGCTGCATGGAAGGGATGGGCGATGCCGCTGCGCAGCGTCAGGGTCAGGAAGGCAACCGCGCTGACCACGACAGCGAGCGTCACCGCCGCCGTGATCCGGGCCAGCGCCACACGGCCGGCCCCGAGGCCGGCGAGGGCCAGGCGGCGGTCGGCTCCCCGTGAGGAGGTCACCTCGAAGAAGGCGAGTGCCCCGGACAGGAAGGCGGCGGCCCAACCGGCGCTGATCGCCGTGGCCTCCCGACTCGCGAGGCTTCCGCCCAAGGCGGTCGCGAACTGACCGAGCACGCTGGCAAAGATCAGGACGAAGAAGGCCGGGATCGCTACCAGCAGCACCAACGTCAGCCGAGTCCGCAAATGCTCGCGAACAAAGTTCGGCCCGAGAACAGCGAGGGCGCTCATTCCTCTGCGGTACGGCCATCGCGCAGCGTGTAGATGCGATCGAGGCGGTCGCGCTCGGCCAGAAGGTGAGAGACGATCAGGATGCCCATCCCGGCGTCACGACGACGCTTGGACATCTCCCAGAAGCGCAGGTAGGTCTCCCAATCAAAGCCCGAGTAGGGCTCATCGAGCAAGAGCAGCTGCGGCTCGTGCATCAACGCCAACCCGAGATTGAGCTTCTGACGCGTGCCGCCGGAGAGGGCCTCGACCCGATAGTCGCGATAGCGCTCGAACTGCAACTCCTCCAACAGCTCGTCCACGGCCCGCCGACGAGTGCCGTCATCCATCCCATATGCACGAGCAAACAGGGTGAAATGCTCATCGACAGTCAGCTTGTCCCAAAGCATCGCCGTCTGCGGGCAATAGCCCGAGCGATCGGGTTGTTCTACGCTGCCGGTGTCTCGACCTAGAAGCCCGACGATGATCTGCAAAAGCGTGCTCTTCCCCGAGCCGTTCTCGCCTACCAACCCGACCAGCTCGCCGGGCCTGACCTCAAGCGTCGCGCCGCTGAGGACTTGGACCGAGCGGCGCATCGGCCAGATACCACGGTGGAAAGCCTTGCCGACGCCACTGACCCGTAGGACAGCGGCCCCGACCTGTGTCGGGGCTTCCTCGGATGGGACCGGGGCGGGTGTGAGTGGCCTATCCGCCATCAGCGCTCGCCTAGCCGCAGCGGGCGTGCCAGGGGGCACGTTTACTTTTGGTCGCCGCCGCGCGTTCCACCACTCATGCCGCCCATCATCATCCACACCATTGCGCCCATCATCAGCATGCACGGAATCACGAACAGCAGCACGTAGGCGTTGGTGGCGAGTGCCACGATCAGCGCCACCAGGACAATTGCCCCGCATCCCCACATCATCTTCATCCAGTGTTTGGCCTGCGAGAGCTTCTGTTTCATCGCTATCTCCTGTCTGAGGTTTCAAGAACCTAACTCCGGATGGCTGGCCATCCATCGGTAAGTCCCCACGGGGTAGGGCGGAGCACTATTGACCGATTATCGGCAACGCGTTGGCGACCGGTTGCCCCGGCTGCTCGCCGCTGGCCGGCAGGGCGTGGAAGCGGAAATCACAGCAACTGGCGCCAGCAACCAGGGTGCTGGAGCGCTCCAGGCGAGCGCCCCACATCTCCGCAAGGGCGTAGTCGAGGTTGCACCACGAGCCGGCGCAGAGGTCGGCCGCGCCTCTCCGGCCGAGGTGGTCAGCCACGGGGCAGCGCAGCATGTTCAGCGAGCGCCCATCCTCCTCCGGCACGTCGTCGAACTTGTAGCCGGGACGACCGAATGGGAAGGTCAAGAAGGCGTTGACGCTCAGGCGAAGCCTGCGGGTGGGGTCGCGCGAAATGAGAGTCGTGAGCGTCTTGGTGATCCGGCCCCAATGGCGGTAAAAACGCCAGCAAGTGTCGCCTGTCAACTCGATTGCGTAGCTGCGCTCGATTCCGGCCCCCTCAAGAGCCTCCAGAATGGCGAGAGTTAGCGCCGCAAGCATCACGTTCTGGCGACTGCCAACAGTCGGCTCGCTCGGCAGCTCCGGGAGCTGGCTCTCGAAGCGGTCGAAGGCATCCCTGACCAAGCCCGCGACCTCGTGTTGGGTGAACCGTCCCGAAGTCGGATCGGTGCGTGAGCGGTTTCGCCCGACGATTGCCCTGCTGGCCGCGACATGGGCGAATGGCTTTCCCCGACGCACGACGGCCAACGCCCACCAGCTGGGAACGGGATCAGAGCTCCGGTCAGGCATCGAGTGTGAAGGATTCGAAGATCGCACCTAGTCTCACTGTACAGATGTGCAAGACAAACGTGCAAGACTCCCGGATGTGGCTCCTATGACTAACCGCGAAGCATTGCTCGAGGCGGGCATCGCCTGTCTGCAAGACAAGGGCTACGCCGACACGACGGCCCGCGACATAGCGGGCCGCGCGGGTGTCAGCCTGGGCGGGATCGGTTACCACTTTGGGTCCACCGACGACCTCCTGCACGAGGCCCTTGCCGAGGCCGTGCGGCGATGGCTCGAACCGTTGATCGGGCTGATCTCGACGGTGCCGTCGAGTCTTACACGCGAACAGATTGGACCGGCTATTGACCGGCTGCTTGAGACGCTCAACACCAACCGTCCGCTTGTTGTCGCGTATTTCGAGGCGCTCTCACGCGCCGAGCACGCCGCTGATCTGCGCAGTGCGATGGCCGCCGACTTTGACCTGCTGCGTGCGGCCCTCACAACTGGCATCGAGCAGCTCCAGGCGGAACAACCAAAATCGCGGCGTCTTGACCCGGAAGTTTCCGCCAATCTGGTTATGGCCGTTTTTGACGGCTTGATCGTTCAATGGCTTCTTGACCCCAGCCGCCTCCCGACGGGTGAGGCGATCGCCGAGACGTTTCAGCGCGCTGCCGTCCTCCAGCACGGGACTTCTCGTGCTCGCCGTCCTGCCAGTTCGAAGCCCCAATGAACAGCCGGCAGCAATGACCTGTTGCACTCACACACGACCACTTCGTCGTGCGCACGCCACCGGTCAAGGGACCAGTGAGCACTGTGTGCGGGGCGGAAAGGGACAGCCATGATGGATTGGAATGGCCATATGAACAGCGGCGGATGGATTTTCTCGATTTTGGCGATCCTCCTTCTCCTCGCGCTTGTCGTAGCCGTAATTGTCTGGATCACACGCGAGGTCAGCGGCCACCGAGACGGCGGACCCACAATCGAGATGTCCGCGCGGGAGATCCTCGATCGTCGTTTGGCGAGCGGCGAGATCACGACTGAGCAGCATGAGCAACTGCGCCAGACCCTCGCCCAACCCTGACGTGCAACTGACACAGATGCATCCGGGCCGCCGAACCGCGAAGCGTCTCTAGGAGGCAAATGATGCCCGACACCACACTCCCAACGCAACCCAAGTCCAACGCGAGCCCCGCCCTTGTGACGCTGCTGGCGATTCAGATCATCATCGGTTACGAGTGGCTCGCTTCGGGGATCACCAAGGTCGCCAGCGGCGACTTCGCGTCCGGCCTCGCCCCGGACCTCAAGGAAACGTCAGAAGGCGCCGCGCACTGGTACCGCAGCTTTCTTGCTAGCTCGATTATCCCCAACGCTCGCGCATTCGCTGTGCTGATCGAGGTCGGTGAGATCATCATTGGCGCCGCATTCATACTCGCAGCGATTATCTGGCTGGCCCGCTGGTCACGGCTGTCCGATGGCTGGCGGACTTCGATCCTCATCGCGACTATGCTCGCCGCTTTCGGCGCAACGTTAATGGCGATCAACTTCCACCTCGCTAGCGGCGACAACCACCCCTGGCTGATCCCCGCCGACGGCTTCGATGAGACGATCGACGTTGACACCGTGCTGTCGTTCATCCAGGTCGCGTTGTTCATCTTCAGCGCCAACGTATTGGTGAGAATCCGCCGCGAGCAGCGCGCCACATGACCTACGGGCCTCAGCACCGCCACCCTTCTGACTACCGCATGAGTAGAAGCCGTCAGCTCTGCTAGTGGGTGTGATGACCCCGCACCGTGCGCCAGGAGTCCCAGGTGATCTTGAGGATCACCACGGTGATCGCGAGGCCGATCAGTGGGTCGGCGACCGGTAGCCCGAGCGCGACGAAGGCGGCGGTGGCAATGACCGCCAGGCTTACGTAGGAGTCGGCGCGGGCGTGGTTGCCGTCGGCGGTCAGCGCCGGGCTGTCGAGGCGGTTGCCGGCGCGGGTGCGAATCTGGGCGGCTATCCAGTTGCCGGCGAAGCCGATCAGCCCGGCCGTGGCCAGGGCGAGGAGGTGGGTCGGCGTCTGTGGATGGATCAGGCGCGAGATCGCCTCGACTCCGGCAACGCAGGCGGAGACGAAGATCGTCGCGACAACGAACAGCCCCGCCCATCGCTCGGCCCGAGCGGAACGCAGTAGGAAGGCAGCGCCGAGCGGGATCGCGGTGCTGGCGTCGCCGAAGTTGTGGATCAGGTCCGCGAGCAGGGCGATGCTGCCGCTGGCGATGAAGATTGCGAGCTGAGCGCCAGCGGCGAGCGCGAGGACGACCAATGACAGGCCGACCGCCCGCAGTCCCTCCCGTGAGCGTTTGATGCTCTCGTCAACCAGACCATGGGAGTGGCCGTGGCCGACGTGGTGGTCGTGGTGGTGGGAGTGCGGCGCCAGCTCGTGGGTGTGCGGACCGTGATGGTGGTGAGAATGGGTCAGGCCGCCGTCGTGGCGGTGGCGGTCGCCGTCGATCAGTTCGTAGGAGAGGGTCTGTCCCGTCATTGCTTCCGAGAATAGAGAGCAACATTCAAGGAGCGGAAGCGGAGGTTGGCGATGTCGCGCCTCCCGCTCCTCCCGGTGGCGGACTGATCAACGGACATGAGCCGCCTCATGACTTTCGTGGCCGGCATCGCCGACGTAGCGATCGGGATCGACCTCGAAGGCGTGCAGGCAGTGCTCTGAGCAGAAGTAGTAGGTCTCACCACCGAAGTCCTTCCGGATCGCCTTGTCTCGATCGACCTTCATCCCGCAAATCGGATCAGTGGTCCCGCGTCGCATTGTGATCCACATCAGCGCCGCGAAGATCACCAGACCGAGCAGATTGAGGAAGAGCTTGTAGTCAATCTGGACGGAGGCAAAGATGTCGCCGCGAGTCGGCCGGGTGGTCGGGATCAGGTTCGTGACGCTGAACAAGCCGTCGACGATCAGCGCCGCGATTACCATCGTCACGAACATCAGCGCCGTTATCCGCAAGGCGAAGGCCCAGCCGTAGTACTTGCGGTAGGCGATGATGATCGGCAAGACGATCAGGTCGGCAAAGATGAAGGCCATCACTCCGGCGAAGCTGATCCCGCCGGACCAAAGGACGGCGGCCAGCGGCACGTTGCCGACCGAGCAGACGAAACTGAGGATGGCGATGATTGGTCCGACGATCACGTTCTCGATCGTCTTCAGCAGTGGCGGTGCGTGCTCGATGAAGAGGACGTTGAAAAAGTCGTTGCCGAGTAGGCCGATGAAGCCGGCCAGCAGGAAGCCGATCGTGATCTCCTTGTAGAGCATCTGCCAGTCGCCGCGGAAGTTGAGGGCAACGTCAGACCAAGAGGAGGCCGAGGTCAGGCGCTGGCGCCAGCTCATGTGCTCACCGGCCATATGGTGCTGGTGGTCGGTCTGGGCTTCCTGGGCGTGCTTGCGCGCCTGCTCCTCAAGCCTGGGGGAGACGAAGAGGCGCAGCATCAGCGCCATCAACACGATCATTACGATCCCGCCGATGTACTCGGCGATCGTGAACTGCCACCCGAGCAGCACCCACAGCACCAATCCCAACTCCCAGACGAGGTTGGTCGAGGCGAACTGGAACGCCAGAGCCGTTGCGGCAGAGGCGCCCTTCTGGAACAGGGACTTGGCGATCGCGATCGCGGCGTAAGAACACGAAGAGGAGGCCGCCCCGAGGCCGGTCGCCTTGGCGAGCGGTCCAGGGCCACTGCCCGCCAGCGCCCCTTCGATCCGCTCGCGCGGAACCCACGCCTGGACGATCGCCGAGATCGCAAAGCCCAGCACCAGTGCCCACCAGACCGCGTAGGCCATCAGCAAGGATTGCTTGAAGCCTTCGCCGATCGTGCTCAGAACGTCACTCATGCATTCTCCAAGAAGGGCTGGCTTGACGGTCTATACCCTACAGGGGTATCCTACCCACATGACTAATAAACCGGGATATTCGGCATCGAAAGAACAACTGCTCAAACGTCTCGCCCGAGTGGAGGGCCAGGTTCGCGGCCTCACTCGGATGGTCGAGGAAGACCGCTACTGCATCGACATCCTGACTCAGATCCAGGCGACCGAGGCCGCGCTGCATGGCGTCGCCCTGGGACTTCTGGACAGCCACGTTCGCAACTGTATTAATGGCACGGCGGCCGAGCGCGCGGAGAAGACCGACGAGCTGATGGGTGCAGTGGGGCGCCTGGTTCGCGGCTGACCAAATGAAACTCAACCAACTCCATCTCACGGTCGACGACGTGCCGGCTGCGCGGGGATTCCTTGAGCGGCACTTCGGCCTGCGTCCGATTGGCGAGGGCCACAAGAATTTCGACATGCTGCTCGATGACGACGGTCTCGTGCTGACCCTGATCGGCGTCGGCCGCTCCAATACGGTGAACTATCCGAAGACGTTTCACATCGGCTTCATCCAGCCGAGCGACGCGCAAGTCGACGAGATCAACCAACGCCTCAAGGAGGACGGGTTCGACGTCGAAGCACCCAGCCACCAACACGGCGCTTGGTCGTTCTCCTTCCAGGCGCCCGGCGGTTTCAGGATCGCGGTGCGCGGCGGGCGTTCGACTGGATCAGGAACAGTTGCTCGATCGCACGGGTAAAAGGCAACACCGTCTAGCCGTGGGTGATAGCGCTATCTAGGGTCAACCAGGCACGCCGAAGACCTCAGCTCCAGCACAAGGCGCAAGTCAGCGGTCGATCGGCGTGCTCGATGGTTTCGATGCGGCACAGCTCGACCTCATAGCGTTTGATGCGCTCGTCCACTAGGCCGTGCGAGTGGTGGCCGTGGCCGCCGTCGTGGTGGTCCTTCGTCGTGGGTGTGGGGGCCGCGGGCGGTAGTGAGAATGCGTCAGGCTGCCGTCGTGGCGGCGGCGGTCGCCGCCCAGGTGTTCGTGTAGGAAAGGGTCTGTCCTGCCATCGCTCTTTGGAGGCTAGTTGTTGCCGCTAGCGCCAACGCGCGATCTCGGGGCTCAGCCTTTAGCTCGCCACAGCCGAAGCAGCCGGCCCTTTCTTTGGACAACAGGGGTGAATGGACGCCCTGCCCGAAAAGCGAGGCCCTGAGAGGCGATCTGAGCCTCTGTGGCGAGTCCCCGTGTGTGATTCCACTCAGGCGCACACGCGATCAGGTCGCCCTCTGCGGGAGCCGCTCGCGTGCCCCTCAATTTTGCACGCCTGCGGCGTGCTGGGGCTGGGCATCGGCTCCCGCAGCGGGTGGGGCCAAACCGAAGGAGGCAGACATGACTCAGACCTTGGACACCCTTGTCAGGGAGGTCGAGAGCGGCCAGCAGCACCTCACCTACGAGACGCTCAGCGGTCGCGACTCCCAGGAGACGGAGCGCCTTGTCGACAGTTTTGTTTCGGTCCTTGCGCGAATGACTCCTGCGGAGCGGATCAGCGCCTCGCGTCACGGCGGCTTCACTCGCTGGGAGCGCTGGGTATGGGCTGCCCGCTACACCGATGAGGTGCCGCGGGTGAATGGCGAGTTTGAGTGGATCGCCTGCAATATGGCCGATCTCGATTCCGACTAGCGCCGCCGCGACCCGCGTCTCAGGACTACCCGGCGTTGCCCGGTGACGAGGCGCAGCCGTTCAGCCCGTTCCTCTGCCTCTACGCGGTCGCCCGCGATTCGCAGAGGCACGGTGTCCTTGGAGGCCCAGGCGTCCGGCGTCTTCTCGCTTTGCCCCGCGGACCTTCGCAGCCGGACGGCTTCGTCGGTTCCGGTCCTCGAGGTGGATACCTGGCTCACGTGTGCACCCCCTCCGCGCCAGAGCCGTTGCTGGACTCGCCGCGCAGCTTTCGCAGATCGTCATCCTCGTACCAGGGGCGCAGCTTGATCTTCGCTGGCGGCAAGTGCCCGTAGACGAGGAGACCGGTACCGGGGTCGCGCTCCCGCACCTCATTGGCTGGAGCCAGGTCGCGGTAGGTATCGCCCTCGGTCTGCGAGTGGCGCCCTTTCTCGCCGGTGCTGCGCGAGCGCTGCTCGAACTCCCCCGCGCCCAACACCCGCGAGACGTAGGAGAGGGTCTCGGGATCGGAGATCCCGGTGCCGAAGACCTTGGCGCGGTGGTTATTGACGATGGTGGAAGCCCGGCGCCCATAGCGCGAGCTGACCTGGGCCATGTCCTGAAAGATGCTCAGCAGCTGCACCCCCTGTCCGGCGCCGGTCGAGGCGATCTCGGCAAGGTTCGGGATCGGCGCGATGTTCGCGCACTCGTCCAACAGCAGCAGGAGCGGCGGGTCGAGCGGCTTCCCGGTCGTCGCCACCGTCTCATAGACCACGGCGAGCAGCTCCTGAACCAGCATCGAGAAGACGGTCCGAAGCCGCTCCTGCTCATGCAGCGGCGCGCAGAGATAGAGGGTGTTGGCGCCGCCGTCCAGCAGGGCGGCAGGGCTGTAGTCGGCGCCCTTCGTCTCCTCCGCGACACGCGGGTCGGCGAAGGCGCCGACGATCATCTCGGCGGTCGTGTAGACGGAGCTGCGCTGGCGCTCCTCGCGGTTCTGCGTCGCCTGCCAGGCTCGCTTCGCCGCCTCCTCGCCCGCCTCGTTCAGCAGCTCCTCGATATGGGCGTCATTTGCGTCGGGCCCTTCGTCCAGCCAGCGCACCACCGACTCCATCGTGCGGCCGCTGGAGGCGGCAGCAAAGAGCAGCGGCGCCAGCAGCTTCTCCGCCGCCGAGTACCAGAAGTCGGCGTCCTGTAGGCCGCCCGAGCCGGTACGCGCAGCGGCCGCCAGCCAATGCGCGACTCGCATCGCCCCGCGCCAGGTTCCGGCGCCCCACAGCGGCGTCGCCCGCGAGGGCTCCATCCCTGTCACCAGCGTCGGATCGAAGACCATCACCTCGCCGAGCGTCTGCCGGTGGGCCACCGTGTCAACCAGAAGGTCGCTCTTGATCGAGGTCGCCAGGACCGGGCCTTGCCACTCCAGCAGGGCCGGAATCGCCAGGCCGGTCGTCTTGTGGCTTTCGGTCGGGGCGAAGGCAATCACCGACTGTCGATCCTGCGCGGCGAGCAGCGCTCGTCCGCTGCGGCCGAGCGTCAGCCGCCGTCGCTGCGGCGCCGGAACCATCAGCGGCGCCAGGTCACGACGGCTCGCCCAGCGGGCGCTCGGCGCCCGGCGCCGACCGCGGCCGAAGGCGAGCAGCTCGTCCAGCTCCAGGTAGCGGCGACCGAGCAGGGCCAGGCCGCAGAGCACGGTGAGGATCAGCGCGGCGCTCGCGTAGAAGCCGGGCGCCCGCGGCAGCGCCGCCCGCGCCTCGCGCGGCCAGGCCGCAGCGGGGTCGCCGAGGTGGGAGGGGAGGCGCAAGGCCGTCGCCGCCAATTCGCTCGCCCCGATCGAAGTCCAGCCCGCTCCGAAGATCAGGCCCGCCAGAGCGCCGGTCAGCCAGATCAGCGCCAGCACGCTGGCGGCGATGGCGAGGAGCGCCAGGTAGAGCTGGCGCTCCTCGCCGCTCACGCCGCCTCCGTGGGCGGGTGCTCGACCATGCGCCAGTCGGTGTAGACGAGCTCGCGCTCGATCTCGGAGAGTCGGTGCTGAACCAGGAAGGAGCGGTTCCCGACCATCCACAGCGCCTCGCCGAGGCGCAGCGTCGTCGTCAGCTCGGCCTCGGTTCGGCTCAGGCCCAGGCGCGAGCGCAGCAGCTCTTGCTGGTCATGGGGCTGGCGGTAGATGACCTTGGTGTCGGCGTCGCCGATCAGCCCCTCGGCGATGCGCGCCTCGCGCGAGCCGGCATCGCCGGAGGCGCCCAGGTCGGTGAGGCGATGGACGACGACGATGTTCTGCACGCCGAGCGAGCGACAGAGCTTGAAGTTGGCCTGCAGCCACTCGGCGACGCCGATGTGGCTGGTCACTCGCCAGCCCTCCTCGACTATCGAGATCAGCTTCGGGCTCTCGCGGCCCTCCTGCTCGGCAGCCTGCTTTGCCTCCAAGAGGATCGCCTGCTGCCAGGCCGCGGCGCAGGTCATCAGGATTCCCAGCGCCGCGGAGTCGCGGACGGCGCTCAGGTCGAGCACCACCAGGGGTGCGTCGAGGTCGAGACCCTCGCTGGTCGGGCCGTCGAACATGCCGCGCAGGTCGCCCGCACATAGCCGTTGCAGCGCCAGCGCCGAGGAGCGATTCGCCTCGGCAAAGTCCTCGCGGCTGGCTGCCGAGACGCCCTGCACCATCGCCTCGCGGGGATGGAGCAGCGCGTCGACCATCATCGGCAGGGTCGGCTCGGCGGCGCCGGAATGCTCGTCTACGATCTCCAGCGCCACCCGCAGCCCGGCGTCCTCCTCCGGGCTCAGCTCGCGCCGCAGCGCCGCCTGGGCCACCGAGCGCAGAAGGCTCAGCGGTCCCTCGCGGCCGCCTCGCGGGCTGAGCGGATTCAGCCGCACCTCGCCCCCCGGCGCGAGGGTGATCGGCTGCACGCCGAGCGCCCTCGCCAGCGGCCAATACTCGCCCTTGATGTCGAGCACCCACGCCTGGCGCCCGAGGATCGCCTGGCGGTAGATGTAGGTCTTGACCAGGCTCGACTTGCGCGAGGCGATCCCGCCGAGCATCAGCATGTTCGGACCCGGCAGGTGGACCGGGTAAAGCGCCCACGGGTCATACATCCAGGCGCCGCCGTAGGCGTCGCGGCCGATGTAGGCGCCGGGCGCCCCGAGGCCGCCCTGGCCGAGGAAGGGATAGACGGACTGGAAGTGGGCGGTGGTGCCGCCGTGGCCCGGCCGCTCTCCGGCGCGGCTCCTCATCGCAGCCCCCGGCAGAGCGGCAGGGTAAAGGGGAAGCCGCTGTCCTGCTCGCCGTAGAGGCGTTGCAGGCCGAGCCGGGCGAGCTGGGCGGCGTGCTCGACCTCTGACTCGGCCCGCTCCAGCTCCTGCGGCGAGCGCGCGGAGGTCCGCACGTAGCCCGACCAGCGCAGCTCCGCGTGACCGTCGGCCAGCTCCTCCTCGCGGCGTGAAGCGGCCTGCTGGCGCCGGCGGATCCGGGCGGTTGACATGAAGCCCTGGCGGTTGCGGTTGATTTCCTCGGCGACCTCGGCGGTCTGCGCCGCCTCGGCGCGGCGCATCGCCAGCGAGTAGGGGACCGGCTCGATCGTCACCGCGACGCTCCGCAGGGCGCTCGTCTGCATCAAGAGCGGTGCCATGAACATCGGCCCGACGTCCGAGCGCGGCCAGGAGGCGATCCAGTAGGTCGCGTGAAAGGCGGAGTCGGTGCGGTAGGTCGACCAGCTCGTCTCGTCGGCAAGCGGTCCCATCAGCGCCGGCTCGACTCCCTCGCGCCCGTCGGGCCCCAGGCTCGCCCGGGCGCGCGCCTGGCGGCCGAACGGATCGAAGGCATCGCGGATCAGCGCCGCGTACTGGCGCGGGCGCAAGAGGCCCGAGACCGAGACCTCGGCGATCGTCAGTCGCTCCGCGAGGCTCTCGGCCTCACGCAGCAGCAGCTCGCAGGCCGCCTCGACGCCGCCGCCGAGTCGGCGCAGCTCGCGGGCGCCTCGGCGCTGGTCGATCTGCAAGGCGATCAGGACCTCGTGCTCGGTGGTCTGCGGCGCGGCAGACTCGACCAGCTCGATGTAGGAGCGAACGAGGTCGGAGTCGAGCGGCACAGCGCGGTCGCGCTGGGCCTGGAAGTGGGCTGCCAGCTCGTCGCCTTGGCCCGGCAGGGTCTGCTCGATCCACTGCAGGCGGCGGATTGGGCTGCCGTCGCGGGCGCAGCTCGCGAGCACCGCGCCCCAGGCGTCGAGCGCTCGCTCCTGCTCGGCGCTGTCGCGCATCGCGAAGGCTCCGGCCCGTACCGCAAGCGCCGCCGTGAAGGTGCCGCCGCGCCGATCTTCGATGATGCCGACCTGCTCGGAGCCGTAGGGGACCGCGAGCAGGTCGAGGTCGGCCAGCTCCGGCGGCAGCGAGGTCTCGTGCTCCGCCTCGCCCTCGCCGCCCTCGCGAGCGCCTGCGCCCGGCGCCGTCGAGCGGTGGCCGCGTTCGGCGCGTGGGCGCCGACGGACCCAGCGCCCTAGGACCGGCGCCCACTCCTCCGCCGTGCGCCCCTCGACCGGCACGCAGATCGCGGCGACCGCGACGCCGAGCGCCACCAGGGCAACGACCAGCCCGGCGACGCTCCGCATCGCGTAGAGCGCCCCCAACCCGATCAGCGCACCCGCTGCGACGATCAAGACCTGGCCGATGCGAAGCGGCCCGACCACGGCGCGCTGCTCGAGGGGACCGAAGCGATAGCGCCGCGGGCTCACGACTTCGTCCCTTTCTCGGGCTTTGCTCCCGGTGGCTCAGGCGCCGGTCGCGGCGGTTTCTCTCCGGCACTCGGCGCACCGCTACCGTCCGCCTCGCGGGGCGTTGCAGCTCCGCGAGGCGCCGCAGGCTCCCCGCTCGGCGCAGCGCCCGCGCCCCCGGAGCTGCCCGCCTGCTGGGCGACGCCGGTCCCTTGCAGTCGCTGGGCGGCGGCCTGGGTGCCGCGCACGGCTGCGGCGGGCAGCGCAGCCGCTCCGCCCGCGCCTGCGCCAGCCGCTCCCCCTGCTGCGGCCTCGCCACCGCCCGCAGCGCCAGCGCCGCCCGCACCGCCGCCCGCTCCCGGCCCGCCGCCACCGCGCAGGCCGCCGGGCTCGGGCCCGGCGCTGCCGCCGCTTTTCTCGCCAGCGTTCCAGAGGGTCGCGCCCGACTCGCCCCAGTTGGAGTGGGCCATGTTGCGGAGGATCTGCACGTCGCTTGCGACCTGCATCCCGCTCATCGCGCCGCCGCCAGCCGAGCGGCGGCTGTAGGCGGAGCTCATCGCCCCCTCGGCGAAGGGCACGAGTTTGAGCAGGACGAAGGGCGCGAAGCAGGCGAGCAGCATCAGCGCCGAGGCGGCGAGGATGTGCTCGACGTCGCTGCCGCTTTCGGCCACCAGTCCCGCCGCGAGCGAGATGATCGAGACGATCACGAACTTCGAGCCGATTACCACGACGAGCAGCTCGCCGCTACGGCGCAGGGCGCCCATCCAGCGCGGCCAGATTGACGCCGCCAGCGCCATCGGCATGAACAGGGCGACCACGTAGACCGCCGCGTCGCGCATCAGCAGCTCCAGCCAGACCAAGAAGGCGGCGAAGGCGCCAATGATCGCGGCGAGGAAGGTGACGAACAACGGCACCGCCACGGTCCCCGATGCCTGTCCTGCCACCGTCCCGCTCGGGTCCGTGCCCCCAGCGCCGCCGACTTCTTTGCCAGCAGTCCCTCCGGCTTCGCCGAGCCCGGTTATTGCCGCCTTGAAGAAGTGCTCGCTGTTGTTGTGACTGGCGCTGGCGATCGCGTGGCAGAGGCCGTCCGTCGCGACCAGAAGCAGCTGCACCACCGCGTAGGCGACGCTGGTCGCGATGAAGGCGAGCGGCAGGTTGACCAGGACGACGCGGGCCAGCAGCCCCGCGTTGCCCTGCGCCAACCCCTCCAACACGGCGAGCAACAGCATCGCCAGCCCCATCAGGGCGGCGATCTCCGCCATCTTCCCGTACTGCAAGAGGAAGCCCTTGGTCGTCAACTGCGGCGTCGTGGTTTGCTCGATCGCCGTCACGACCTGCCCGATCAGCCAGCTCGCCCCTTCGGCGACCCAGGTCGTGATCTGGTTGAAGATCCCGTTGCCGACGCCCTTCAGGGCTTCGGTGATTGGGGCGGTGACGGCGCCCGTGACCGCGCCGCTGACCGTGTTGCAGGCATCACCGACCGGGTTGCCGCCGCCGACCAAGCCGCCGGTGATCGCGCCGACGCCTTCGGTGACGGCTTCCGCCGGGGCGCTGCCGACGTCGCAGAGGGGGTTGGCCCGGGCGGACGGGGGAGAGGGCTGCGCGAGGACGACCAGCGCCGCCAGGAGACCAGCGAGGAGGGCGGCCGCCAGGCATCTAGGGAGCCAGCTCATAGCTTTCCAGCCCCTGCGCTAGGTCGATCACGCCGTAGGCGCCGAGCGGGCCCGGCTTCGTCGCCAACTTCGGCGTCGGCCCGAAGCCGCCCCGGGTTTCGGCGATCTGCCAGCGGCCTTCCATCCAGACGAGCTCGGTATGGGTTAGGCCGAAGTAGGCGGCCGGTTCCACCGATTCGGCGTTGCCGAGCAAGGTGAAGCCCCAGGTGAGGACGCGGGCGCGTGCGGGTGCGAAGGACTCGACCCGGTAGCCGATCGGGACCGCCGTGTAGAGCGTCTGCAACCCGCGACGGACGCCCGCGCCGATCGGTCCCGCCGCGAGGCGCTGGGCGCCCGGCGAGTTGGCGGCCAGCATCGTTTCCGCGTAGTCGGGCGTTGCCACCGCTTCGATCCGTGCCCGTATCACCTTCGGCCGCAGGATCGCGGGGGTGGCGAAGGCACCCTGGTAGGAGGCGACCGCCTGCGCCGCTCCGGCAGGGGTGTCGGGGAAGGAGACCGGGACTCCGGCGAGCGACCGCGCCGCGCCGGCTTTGGCAGGTGTCGCGGCGCGGTCGCTGCCGCTGGGGGAGAGGGACCGGCCCGCCAGCAGGCCGAGGAGGAGGGTGGCGAGGCAGGCGAGGAGGAGACGCCGGCGCCCTGGCGTGGAGCTGTCCCGAGGCGGGCGCATCACTTGACCGCCGTGCCCGAGGTGTAGAAGAAGTTGATGAGCGCCGCTCCGGCTCCGACCACGAAGGCGCCGATCAGCGAGTAGAGGACCTTCTGCTTGCCGTCAGAGGCGTGGCTGAAGTTGTTGGATTTGCTGCCGAGCGCCCACTGTGCGGCGCCGATCAGCAGGCCGGCAGCGCAGCCGAGCAGGACGATCGCGGCGAGCCAGTTGATGAGTTTTTCCAGCGCCGGGGTTCCCGGTCCTCCGCTGGGATTGGGTTTGATGCTGACGGCGGCGAGCTGGAACCTGACGAAGACTGCGACGGCCACGATCGACTCCTTTGGCTAGAAGTGCCTCTGCACTTCCGCTGTCCAACGCGCGGCTTACTTGCATCGGCCTCGGCCCAAATTGGCCGGGGCGGAAAGATCGACAGGGGCGTCGTCCGGGCCCTACCAGGCGCCTACACCCAGGACGGCTTGGTCGCTACCGGATTTCGCAGGTGGCGACGACGAGGAAATCGGCGCGGGCGGCTCCGCCCATATCGGAGCTTGCGGTGACTGCCCATTCCCGTTTGATCGGGCCGGAAGCCACCATCTGGAAGTGGCCGACAATCGTCGTGATGCTGCCGTGGTGCCACCGCAGTCCGCCGGAGATCAGCCGCTCACCGTGCTTGCAGTTGGCGTGGCCGTGGGCGTAGTTGAATTGGCCGTCGTTGGCGGTGGTGTCGGTGTCGACGATCTTCCCGAAGCGGTACTCGATCTTGCCGTGGTGGGCTGAGCGAGTTGCGGTCGGACCCGACTGCGCGAACGCACTTCCACCCAGTACGAGCATCACGATTGCGGCCACGACCAGGACGGCCGAGCAGCGGCTGAGCTTGATCTTCATGGCGTGTCCTCCTTGGTCGACCTGAGCATGTGTGGATTACCGCCTCACTCGGATGTAGCGAGGAACGGAGTGCCCTCGCACGTAGGGATACCCGTTCTGTTCGGGCACAACGGCGTTGAAAACGAATCTCGTAGTCCTCGGCACTGGGGAGAAGGCATAGCCGACCCGGTAGTGACAGAGCGCGTCGGTCTTCGCGCGGCGGACGAGAAACCGTCGCTTTGAGCCGGGCACCGTCCCGCGCACGACGACAACGCGCAGGGCGCAGCTGGGGCCGGCGATCTCGCCGGAGAAGTAGACGCGGTGGTGGGGGCGAGCGCGGTGGCGACTAAGGTGGAGCGTTGCCCGCGCCCGCATGTGCAGGCTCAGATCGGTCGAAGTCTGGAAGGCGCCGAAACGGTAGGCAATGCGGAAGGCTCGCGAGGGTCCACGAGCGAGTTTGTACGACCAGGCGCCGTTTTCATTCGTGCTCGCGGTGCCGATCAGGTGATAAGGACGACCAGGCAGATCGGTGTGGCCCTGGATGCAGACCTGGGCGTTTGCGACCGGATTGCCGCTCGGGTCGTGCAGGCGCCCCCGGATCAAAGCTCGGTTACGAAAGGCAAGGGTGCGCTCGGCTTTCTGGTTGCCTGCGAAGCCGGCAGTGATCGTGTTGCCACCTCCGACCGGCGAGCCGGGACAGAGGTTGTTGACGAGGACTTCCTTCGTTTCGCAGGCGCCATTGGGGGTGCCGGTCTGCGCGTAGTCGTAGGCGCAGACCAAGATTGAGTTAACGCCCTCTTGGAAGGGAGCCTGTGCTGTTTCGAGCGTGTAGGTCTTGCTAAAGCTCGGCGGACACGGAGCCATGCGCGATGTCATGTTTCCCGGAATCGGATTGCACGAAGCCGAGAGGTCATCACCCGCTGCGCCTTTGCCGTTGACGGCGATCTGAACCGACTGCAACCCGGCACCTTGATCGGCGGCTGCGACGGAGATCGTCTGGGGGCCACGCAGTTCCGCGCCCGAGAACATCGAGCCGCCGATCGAGATGGTCGGAGAAACGACATCAGTGAGCTGGATGCGGACCTGCTTGACGTAGGTGTGCGCTCCGCCTGCTGCTCCGACGCAGCGGTTGCCTTCGTTCGGCTGCGTGCATTCCAGGCGGGCGACGAGGTAGCGCCAATTGCCAGTGGGGATGCCCGACTCGTGCCCCTGGTCGTCGTTCTGGTTCTCATAAGAGAGGCCCGCCCCGCTGTCGGGGGAGACCGCGAGGTAGCCGTGCTGTCCGTCTTCGGTCGCTAGGCGGCTGAACGTCGATCCGCCGGTGATGTAGGTGCCCGCGGGCGCCGTCCACACCCAGGCGCCGAAGCCGCCCTGCACAGTGCCGGTTTCACCTTCGGCGAGGGTGTGGGTGATCTGGAGCCCGGGCGCCGAAGGAGAGCAGTCCGCGCGCGGGGTGTAGTGAGTGGTCGAGGCGGTGAAGCCCGCGTCGTCCGCGCCGGTGTAGACGCCGGGCGAACACTGAGCCACGATGTAGCTGCCGGCCTCTGCGGTCGAGGGGAGGAGAAAGAGCGCCACCACGAGGAAGACGGGCAGCCACTTCGCAGCGTTGGTCAGTTGTCGGATCGCCTCTCTCATCACTTGCCTCTCAGGGTCCGAACTGCTGGTTTGCGACTTGAGTGGGGGTCGAGCTGGAGCTGCTCGCGCTCGATTCAGGAGGGGGACTCGATTCGGCGACCGGCGCTGATTCGACCGGCGCGCTGCTCGCTTCCGAGCCTCCCGCCGCCGACTCCAGCGACTGCGACGCGACGGCTTCGGTCGCGTGTTTCGTGCGCTCCGCGCTCGCGGTGGCGCGGCTACCCCCGCTCCGCTGCTTGCCGTTGGTCGGGCTCGGCGACTTCGGTTCGGGCGGCGGTGAAGGCGCGGGGTTGGTCCTCGGGGTCAAGGGCGCGACGTGCGGCGCGTCGGCGACGTTGCGGTGCTTTGGCGCGGGCGCGCTCGCACCGCCTCCGCCGCCGATCAGGTTCACCCCGCCGACACCGGGGCCGACCACTCCGCTCGCCAGGCAGGCGAGCGCGGCCGCGGCGCAGACGCCCGCCGCACGCCCGGCGCTGCCACCGAGCGCGGTCGCCGACGGCTCGGCGCCACCGCCGAAGGGCAGGCTGCGAGCGAGATCCTGCGCCCGCGCCCAGCCGTGGCCGATGCCCCGGCTGATCGTCTCGGCGACCGCCTCGACGCCAGCCGGGAGGTGCGGGGCGGTCGTCTTTTCTGCCAGTGAGATGTAGGCGGCGAGGCCGACGATGATCTCCAGCTCGTCGAGGCTGTCGACGCCGAGCAACTGGTGTAGGTGCTTGCGCGCCGCTTCGTGGCAGCGCTGCGCCTTGGAGGGGTGCCAGTGAAGTTCGCGGGCCACTTCGCGGACGGTCATGCCCTCGAAGTAGGCAAGCTCGAGTAGCCGCCTCTCCTCGACCTTCAGTTGGTCGACCGCCTCCTGCACCTTCCGCAGTCGGTCCTCATCGAGGGTCACGTCCTCGGGGCTTCGCCCCATCTCGTCCTCGATCGCCTCGGCCTTATCGGTTGAGACGATCTGGGGTGAACGGCTCTTTGCTTCCAACAGGCTCTTGGTCCGTCGCCAGGCGCAGGTGATGAGCCAGCCCGTCGGGCTGTCGATCTCCCCACCTTTGGCGACCTTGCGGCTGTATTCGAGTGCCGCCGTCGCAAACAGTTCATCGCCGTGGCTGGCGATGAACTGAGGTGAAAAACGCTTGCGTCGGAGGAACTGAATGAAACCCAGCCGGGCCTCCTCCAGCTCAGACTGCTTCAACTCAGTATTGGCCTTGCGTCCGTACATCGGTCCTTTCGGAACTTCGATGTTTACGACAAGCCAGCCAAAGCGCTCATCTCAAGTGTAGGTATCTGCGCTCTGACTGCTACCCGGACTGTCCAGCGTGGAAGCCATTTGCATCGGCTCAGCCCGAAAACGATGCAAACCGACCTGCCGCTGGACAGCAGGGGCGGATGCACCCCGCCCGTCACATCTCGCTGTGCCGCCGCGCCGGGGCATCGCTCGGGCTGGCGCTCCTCGCCGTTGCCCTCGTCGGCTGCTCCTCGGCTGACACCAACACCCATGCCGGCTCGTCACTTCTGAGCGGCACGCGCGGCGGGTCGATCGCTGCCGAGCAGCTCGCGCCCGCCGCCCACGTCGCCCGCCATTTCGCCTACGCCTACGCCCGCAGCATCTACAGGCGGCGCCCGCCCCGCCTGCCGGGCGTCACCGCCGCCCTCCGCCGCGACCTCTCGGCGGCGGGGTCGAGGGTGCCGCCCGCTCGGCGCGGCCTTCACCCTCGGGCCCTCGACGTGACCCTGCGACCGCAGGGCGCGGCGGCCCTGGCCGGCATGGTCGAGATCGGCGACGGTCGCTCGCCGCCGTTCTCGGTCGGCTTCCTCGTTCGGAAACAAGGCTCGCGCTGGCGAGTCGCCACCATCTCGCCGCCGAGCTGAGGATGCCGTGGAGGCTGGCTCACTCTCCGCCCCTCGCGCGCCGAAGCTGCTGCTCGGCCTGCCGCTCGGGTTGCTCGCCGCCCTGATCGGCGCCCTGCTCGCGATCACGGTGATGTTCGGCGCCTCGCCGAGCTGCGGCGGAGGGGAATCCGTCGGGGCGCTCGGCTCGAAGGTGCCGAGGCGCCTGGTCCCGATCTATGAGCAGGCAGCGGCGAAGTATGGGCTGGGGGAGGAAGGCCCGTCGATCCTCGCCGGGATCAACTGGGTCGAGACCGGCTTCGGCACGAACCTCGGCGTCTCCTCGGCGGAAGCCGAAGGCTGGATGCAGTTCCTCCCTTCGAGCTGGGAAGCCTTCGGCGTCGACGGCAACGGCGACGGCACCAAGGACCCCTACAACCCCTGGGACGCGATCTTCGCCGCCGCCCGCCTGCTGCGCGCCTCTGGCGCTCCGCAGGACTGGCACGCGGCGATCTTCAGCTACAACCACGCGGATTGGTACGTCGCCGAGGTCCTGGCCGACGCCCACCGCTTCGCCGGCGACGGCACGGTTGCGGCCAGCGGCGGCGGCTGCGCCGCGGCGGCTGGCGCTCCCAACGAGACCGTCGCACGGATGGTCGCCGAGGCCGCCCGCCTCAGCGCCCTCCGCCCGACCTCCGAATACGTCTGGGGTGGCTCTCACGGCTCCTCGCCGACTCCTCCCAACGGGCCCTTCGACTGCTCGAGCGCCGTGAGTCACCTGCTCCAGGTCGGCGGCTTCGGAAACGCGACGATGGACACGACGCTGCTGGTGGGTTGGGGCGAACCGGGACCGGGGCGCTGGGTGACGATCTTCGTCAAGCCCTACGGTCCCGAAGCCCATACCTTCATCCGCTTCAGTGCCGACGTGACCCCGCCGGGCGAGCGCTACTGGGGTACCTCGGGGATTGTCGCCCCTGGCAAGGGTCCGGGCTGGATCGGCGAAGACAAGTTCTCCGCCTCCTACCTGGCCGGGTTCGAGATGCGGCACCCGCCGGGGCTGTGATGGCACCTGGACTCAGGAGCTCGCCGCTCGCTGGATTGCCTGCGCGGATTGTCGCGCCTCTTTCAGGGGGGCCACTTTGAGCAGCTGCGGACTTGGGGTGCCATGCGGAGTAGGCGAAACTCGACCGGACCCGGCGCGGTGGATCCGCACATGCAATCCAGCTTTCCAGCGCAGGTCTCACCGTGGCGACGGCTGACCGCCTCCGCACTCGGCGGGTCGCCGAGGGCTGTCTGTGGACCGCGCACGAGGTCGCGGAGCTGCTCGGCGTCTCGCACGAGTACGTGTGGCAGCTCTCCCGCGAAGATCGTATTCCCACCGTCGCGCTCGGGCGGACCCGGCGCTACCGCCGCGAGTCGATCCTTGCCTGGCTCGAAGAGATCGAGTCGCCGGGCGGCCGCGTTTAGGCGGGGGTGGTCCTGATGGGTCAGGACAACGGTCAGCGTCGGGCCTACGGCTCGGGGTCGCTGTATCCACATCGCGGCTCCTGGTACGCGAAGTGGTACGTCGGCAACCGCCAGGTCAAGCGGAAGATCGGCCGCCTGCGCAAGCGCGGCAGCCGCGAGGGCCTGACCAAGGCCCAGGCCGAGAAGGAGATGCGCCGGCTCATGCGAGAGGTGAAGGCGACGCCACAAGAGCGCCTGACCCTGCGCGAGGTCGGCGACGCCTACATCGCCCACGTCCGCGACTTCCTCGAACGAAAGCCCTCGACGGTTCAGGACTACGAAGGCATCCTGAACAAAGCCGAGCGGGGGCTGCCGATGAAGACGATCAACCGCTACGGCGGCGCCGACATCGAAGGCTACGTCTCGACCATGAAGAAGGCGGGGCGCTCGTCGAAGACGATCAACAACCACCTGAACTTCCTTCATGGCCTCTTCGCCTTCGGGGAGAAGCGGGGTTGGGCTTCGGGCAACGCCGTCGCCGAAGCCGAACGGCCGCGCGCCGACGGCAGCGATCCTGACATCCGCTTCATCGACCTGGAGGAACTCGAGGCGCTCCTGCGGGAAGTCCCCGACGATGTTCTCGGCGCAGTCGAGCGGCCGCTTTACCTGACCGCCGCGATGACCGGCTTGCGCCAGGGGGAGCTGATCGCCCTCCGTTGGAAAGACGTCGACTGGAAGGCGGGACTGATCCGCGTCCGCCGCAACTACACCCGCGGGCGCTTCGGCACCCCGAAGACGAAGCGCTCCAGTCGATCGGTCCCGATGCCCGAGCGCGTCGCCGCCGCGCTCAAGGAGCACTCCAAGCGCTCGAACTACACCGGCGCCGACGATCTCGTCTTCTGTCATCCCGAGACCGGCAACCCGTTCGACGCCTCGAAGATGAGGAAGCGCTTCAAGGTCGCGATCGAGGCGGCCGGCGTCCGCTCGATCCGCCTCCACGATCTCCGTCACACCTTTGGCACGAAGATGGCCGCCGCCGGAGCGCCGCTGCGGACCATTCAGGAGTGGATGGGCCACCGCGACTACAAGACGACCGAAATCTATGCTGACTACGCGCCCGATCCGGTCCAGGGCGCCCGCTGGGCCGAGGCGGCCTTCGCCGACGAGGAGACGGAGGGGGACACCAGTGCCACGGACGATGAAAACGAGGCCAGCTAGGCCAGAAGGCCCGCAAGCTGGCGTAAGCTAGAGAGGAGCGGTTATGGCAGATGCACAAGAAATCGAGCTGGTCTTCGAGCCCCAGGACGAGGGTGGCTACCAGGTCTACGCGCCCGACCTCCCGGGCCTCCACACCCAGGGCGACGACATCGACGACGCGATGGCGAACGCCAGCGAGGCGGTCACCTTCTATGTCGAGGGACTGCGCGAAGACGGCGAACCGCTCGACAGCGGCGTGATCCGCCGCACGATTCCCCTGCCGTCGTGAGCCCGCGCCAGCCGGGCGTCCCCGGCCTGATCAAGGCGTCGCCCAAGAAAGGTTTGGGAAGTCGTCCGTCGGCGGGACAGCACGTCGGCTTGACCGCCGCTGCCGTTACCCTCTGAAAGTGGCCGGACGCGAGCTCAAGGCGCTTTTTCGTGCCGTCAAAGAGGGGGACGAGCTCGCCTTCCGACGAACCGCGCAGGAGATCATCGACGATGAGGAGGCCAAGCAGCACACGGCCTTGGCGCGCGATCTTCGCGCCATCATCGCGGGGGGATCCCAGCGAGCGGTTGCCCCGGACGTCTCGCTTCCCGCGCCCCCTAAAGACCGGGAGGGGGAGTGGCCCCTAGCTGAGGTCTACCACCCACGAAGGGCAATCGACGAACTCGTCGTCCGCGGCGAGCTGGTCGACCAGCTCCGCTCCCTCGTGGATGAACACGGAAAGTGGGGTTCCCTTGATCTTCGCGGTGTACCCCGCCGCCAGCGCGTTCTCTTATACGGGCCGCCAGGTTGTGGCAAGTCCAGTGCCGCCGAGGCCATCGCGACTGAGATCGGGCTCCCGTTGGTCATCGTTCGCATTGACTCTGTCGTCTCCAGCTATCTTGGCGAGACCGCGTCCAACCTCCATCGCGTCTTCGATTTCGTCCGTGAGGGCTCATGGGTCCTACTCTTCGACGAGTTCGACGCGCTCGGCAAGGCTCGCGATGATCCTGGGGAGCACGGGGAGGTAAAGCGAGTCGTCACCGCTTTCCTGCAAATGCTCGACGCCTTCAAAGGGTCGAGTCTTCTTCTCGCCGCCACCAACCATCAGCAACTCCTCGACCCTGCTCTTTGGCGACGCTTCGATGAGGTGCTGGAGTTCGGGCTGCCCACGGTCCATCAGAACCGCCAGCTGCTGAGACGAGGCCTCCGCGGAGCCGGAGAGAAGCTCGACATCGACACCGCCGCCTCCAAGCTCAAAGACAAGCCACACGCTGCCGCCGAGAAGGTCGCCTGGGACTCCCTGCGCTACTCGATCCTCGACGGTCGAGACCGAGTCTCGAAAAAAGACTTCGAACGAGCCCTCACCGACGCCCTCGCGCGTCCTTGGTAAGAGATGGCCGACCATTTGCGTCTGCCGCCCCCACGGGCGATCCCCAGTCGGCGCGCCGGCGGCGGCGGAGGCGACGTCGACAAAAAGGTGCCGGGGCGTCACGGTCGCAAGCTGAAGGAAGACCTTGCTGCCGCTGCTGCCGCAGCGACTCCTGTGCGCATCAAAGATGGAGTGAACCCCGCGCAGGTCTTCAAAATCCGAACTGCCGGCGGAGTCGACGACGCGAAGCTGGAATCCAGCGAGTTCCAGTGGCTCGGCAATACTCCAGATTGGACCTATTTCGTTCTCTCCCGCGAAGGGCCGGCCGAGTTCGAGCGAATGTTGGACGCCTACACGGCGGCGGGTGAGGAGCGCGACGGAGCCCCCGATCTCACCTTCTTTGAGCACATCGTCGAGATCCTCCCCTATGGGCTCGAGGATCGCCGCGGCCCCGGGGTGGGCCAGCAGGATCTCGATGAGGCGGGCAGGCGCTTGGTGGTGGATGCAATCGTCTGGCCCTCGGCCGACTTCGACGAGGCACGCGGCCGGATCAACGAAGTTCGGGAGGTCATCGACTTCCACGACGGCGAGGTCCTCGCCCAAGACGACCGTCCCCGCTACACCGTAGTCCGGGCCCGCATCGGAGCCGACGGCGTTCGTGATCTCCTTCAACTCGCTGTCATCGAGCGGTTGCGAACGCCGCCGATGCCTTACCTTGAGCCGACGACTTGGCGGCGCATGGATGAGCAGGACCTGCCGGATTACGAGCGTGTCGAAGGCGTGCCCATCGGCGTCATCGACGACGAGGTAATGGAGCATTCGATGCTGGCCGACTCGATTGCGTCACGTGAATCGCTTCCGGCAGGGCACGGCTGGGGCGAGCCGAGCGACCACGGGACGATGGTCGCGGGGCGGATCGTCTTTGGCGACATCGAATCCGCCCTAGCGGGCGGCGCGGCGTGGGTCGCCCTCGGTCCGCTGCACTCGATCCGCGTTCTCGAGCAGAATCCCGGCGACCCGACCGACGCGATCTTTCCCACCGCCACGCCACACCATTCGTTGATCGAGGACGCCGTGCGACGCCTCCACGCTCGCGGAGTCCGCGTAATCAACCTCTCAATCGCTGACCGTGTCTCGTTCAGTGGCCCCCATCTCAGTCTCTGGAGTGAGCGCATGGACGAACTGGCGCGTGAACTCGACGTCCTGATCGTCGTTGCGGCCGGGAATCAGCTCGCTCGCGACCTGCCCGATGGTCAGTCGATCCTCGACGCCTATCCGGATTATCTGCTCGAGGACGGTTGCCGGGTCGCTGAGCCCGGAGCGGGGGCGAATATGCTCACCGTCGGCTCGGTCGCTCGCTTCGCCGCGCCGCAGCGTGCCGACGGGCGCCAGCTCCCAGGTGACCGAGCGGTCGCCCAGGAGGGCGAACCCTCCCCATTCACTCGCGCCGGCCCCGGCGCTGCCGGCGGCATCAAGCCCGATGTCCTCCATCACGGCGGCAATTGGGCTTTCAACGACGTCGACCTGGTCGAGACCAACGATTTTGGTCTCAGCGCGATCTCGACCAAAGGTGGCGGCGAACAGCCCTATTTCGGAGTTGCGAATGGCACTAGCTACGCCGCACCGCTCGTTACCCGCGTGGCGGCGAAAATCCTCAATCGTTATCCGACCAGCCGCGCCAACCTACTCCGCGCTCTGATCGGGGTGTCGGCTCGACCTCTCCTGTTGCCTGACTCTCTGGACGGACGGAAGCGCCGCCGACTCGCCGGTTACGGGTCACTCTCCGAGTACAATGCTTTAGAGAGCGGTGGCAACCGGGTGGCGCTGATGTACCAAGGCGAGATTGCGGTGGACACGGTCGTCGCCCACTCGATCCCCATCCCCCGTGAGTTCATGGAGGCGAGTGGCGACCGCCGGGTGATCGTCTCCCTCGCCTTCGACCCGGAGGTGCGCCGAACCCGTCGCGATTACCTGACCGCGACGATGAAATTCCATCTCGTCCGGGGGATGAAGATGGATGAAATCGAGAGCGTCTGGCAGATCCAACCCCAGGAGAAAGACGACCGCCTTCCGCTGCCGAAAGACCGCCGTCGGCCCGATCTGGTCCCCGGCTCCGGCGAGTGCCTCGGGGCCACCCTCCAGGTCCGAAGCTTCAGCCGCCGCAACACCGACGTGCTCGATGACGAGGGTTTTCACGTTGTCGTCGAACACCGTACGGCAACCTGGTACGAGGCCGAAGAGGACGACTTGCAGCGCTACGCCTTGGTCGTCGTCCTCGAGGATCAGGAGCGCGAGGGGGTTGACCTCCGCGCGCTCGTCGAGGCGGAGCTGCCAGTCCGGCCGGAGGTCGAGGTCGAGCCGCGGCTTAGGGTCCGCGGCTGAAATACGCTGGCCTGCGTGATCAATCGCGACTTCGATGGTCCCTTGAGCTCTGGATGCGGGTACTAAGCGGGTACTAAGTTGAGCAAAACTAGGTTCAACTCAGACCAACTCGAACCGCTTGAACAAGCCAAAAACCAGCCTGATCAACCAGCGCCAGAGAACTCATAACCCGAAGGTCGCGGGTTCGAATCCCGCCCCCGCTATAGAAGAAACCCCCGCTAATCGTGACTGTTCAGATGGGGTAGGTCTGGGGCGCTGGGCGGCGAACTGGATTATGTGAACCGCGATCGGCCGTCGTATGAGCAGCTTGCGGCATTGGTGGTTGAGCAGGCCGCGGTGATCGAGGAGCTGCGGGCCGAGGTCGTTGATCTCAAGCGGCGTTTGGCGCAGAACTCTCAGAACTCGTCGCGCC
>Ga0307374_10000502_pt1 | contig 74999 bp, 69 predicted proteins | sample OX3MG_FD_202532 | JGI IMG/M metagenome (GOLD analysis project Ga0307374, IMG submission 202532) | Soil microbial communities from Risofladan, Vaasa, Finland - OX-3 | ecosystem: Environmental > Terrestrial > Soil > Coastal area > Acid sulfate soil | place: Finland: Risofladan, Vaasa | collected... | reverse complement strand
ATTGTTGTACGGAATAGGCGCAGCGGCGAAAGAAGGAATGGTTGCGGGGGTTGGATTTGAACCAACGACCTCCGGCCGCAGCCGGCGAATGCCGGCGCAAGAAAAATGTCAGCCCGACGCCTTGCTGGGAAACGGGGCGCAGCGGCGAAAGAAGGAATGGTTGCGGGGGTTGGATTTGAACCAACGACCTCCGGCCGCAGCCGGCGAATGCCGGCGCAAGAAAAATGTCAGCCCGACGCCTTGCTGGGAAACGGGGCGCAGCGGCGAAAGAAGGAATGGTTGCGGGGGTTGGATTTGAACCAACGACCTCCGGGTTATGAGCCCGACGAGCTACCAGGCTGCTCCACCCCGCGAACAAATCATAGCGGAATCGCGCGACCCGGTCAAACGAATCGACCCTTCACGAATTTCCCGCCGCACCACCGCGGCGACGCTACGCGTCAAAATCCCAAACGCAAAAACACGTCTGTTGCACCCGGGCAAAATAATCGACGCGCGAATGAACGTCACGCGCCTCGGCAGCATCGCTCCAAACGCCGCCCTGAAGTGTTCACCACGAACTATACGGAGTTTTCTCGAACGAAGACACGGCATCCGAAGAGGAATGAACGTCCGTGATTCCCCCGCTCGAACTTTCATCGGGGCTAAGCAGCACATCCGAACTGGACACAACCCAGTCTTTCGTGCCGGTCACAGGATCCCGCGGAATCGCGCGCAGATAACCGGAACTCACCAGATCATCCAGCGATTGCGGCGCCTGCTCTTTGTCGAGCGTGTATTGCTCGATGGCGTCGCGCATCACGGACAAATCGTGGTGCAAAGCGGCTTCCTTGGCTCGTTCGATCGAGCGGTCGTACCGCACCGCGGCCATCGAAGCCAGAATCACGATGATGGTCATCACGATCATCAGCTCGATCAGCGTAAATCCGCGCGCATCTCCGCGCCGCCGCCGCGTGCTGCCCTGCGCTGATCGTCCCGATATAATTCGCGTCATCATCATCGAAATTCTCTACCAGTCTGAATATTTTGACCCATCCAAAGCCGTCCCCGTCGATTTCGTGTAAACGTCGAACACATCCTGTCCGCCCCAGCTATCCGCATCGGCATCATCTTGCACTGAGCGCAATCCCCAATCCGTTGTCCCCGTCATGGGATCCACGGGAATTTGCCGCAAAAATCGAACGTGACGATCCGGCGCTCCCGCCAATTGCACTCCATCGACCAGCGTTTGCAAATCCGGCGGATAGCCTTCCGTCCCCGTCTTAATGCGAATCAAATTTTGATCCGCCGCGTCCTTGTAACGGTCTATCGCATTCCGCATTTTCAGCAAATCATATCGCAGCGCCGCTTCGCGCTGTCGTTTGATCTGCACGCGCGCCATCGGCACCGCCATCCCGGAAAGAATCACCAAAATTCCGCACGCCACAATCAACTCCAGCAGCGTCATGCCCGCCGCCGGCCGCATCGTCCGCCAAGCTTTCTTCGCTGGATGCTTCATAATTCGCTTCGTTCGTTACTGCACCTGAATCGTCGCCGTCCCGCTTTTCATCGGAATCGGCTTCTGCTGCGAGTCGCGCGCATTCACCTGTACCACCTGGAGCGTCGAAGTTCCCGGCGCCAGCGCCTTGATCACAATGCCCAGCAGCGTTCCCGTGCCGTTGATCCCCGGCGTATTCGGACGCCGCGTTGCCGAGACCACCGCCTGCCCCTGCTGTTGGTTCACCTGATTGACGACCGCGATTTCCTGCGTCCCGCCCGACAAAAATCCGCCATTGCGAATATCCTCGATCTCGATCACCGCCGGATTGTATTGCAGCAGCAAAGGAATCGAGAAAAGGTCGTGGGCATTGTCGACCGCAAGCCCAACTGTCATCGTATCGCCCGGCTTAAGCGAAATGGCCGTGGGTTGGAATACGAGCGAAGTCGTGGGGCCGGTTGCCGGTGGCGCGCCCGGCGCTGCATTCGCGGCAGGAGAGTTCGGTGCCGCGGGCACTACCGTCGGCGCGGTCAGGGTTTCGTCGCCCTTTTGGTAAACGCGCACATTCGTATCCGTGCCTGCCGCCAGAGTGCGCAAATCGTCCGCGGTGATGCTCGGCATCCGCACCACGTGCGGCGTCAGCGCGATCAGCACTTCGTCGTCCTCAATTTTGTTGTCCGTGCTCGAGAAGAAATAGCGCAGAAACGGAATGTGCGCCACGCCCGGCCATCCGCTCAGCGACTTCGTTTCGCTTCGCGTAATCAATCCGCCCAGAATATTCACTTCGCCGTCGTGCAGGCGAATGTCGTGTTCGATCTTCCGCTGGCTGATGATCGGCTGTTGGATGCCGCCAATATTGCTTTCTCCGGTCACGGACGAAACGTCAATGGAGAGCTTCAAGCTCACATCGCCGTCCGGATGCACCCGCGGCGTCACGGCAATATTCACGCCCACGTCTTGGTACGTGAACTGCGTGTTCACCAGTGGATTCACCAGCCCCGCGCCGCCGCTGACGCCAACGCCTACTCCCGCCTGAAAACTCCCCGTTGCAATCGGCACACGGTCGCCAATCGCCAGCTTTGCCGTCGCGCCGTCCGTCACGCGAATCGTCGGATCCTGAATGATTCGCGTCGTGCTGTCGGTCAGCAGGGCGTTCAACGTCGCGCCCGGCAGCGTCAAACTGTAATCCGCCGTGGATAAATGCTTCAGATTATTTAGCGTCACTGCTGGCACCGACGTGGTAGTTGTCGTTCCTGTCGTGCCCGTTGACGTGGTCTGGTTCGGCTGGAGCGCGGATCGCGGCGTAAACGCCAGCGTCGCGCTTTGCCCCGGCTGAATGCCCAGCTCGTGCTCCCGGTCAAGCCGCGCTTCCAGCACGTCCACTTGAATCACCACTTCCGGCTTCGCTTTGTCCAAGCCTTCGATAATCTTGCTCGCCAGCATCAGCTTGTCCGGCGTGGTGCGCATCACGATGGCGTTGTCGGACGCCACGGCTTGGATCCGCGTAATATCGAGCAACGCCCGCACGCTGTTGACGACTTCGGTCAGTTCCTGCGCCGTTGTGTTGTTCCGCAAATAAAATGTCTGCACTTCTTCGTCTTCCAGGTCCCGGCGCTTTTGCAAACTGTCCGCGGCCACCAGAATAATATTGCTCGTCACCGGCTTCCAGAACGCGCCGGCCTCGAGCGACACGGCGTCCAGCGCCTGCTCCAGCGTGACGTTCGGCAAATCCGCGCTGATTCGTCGCGAAACGTAATTCGGATCGAAAATCACGCTCAACCCGGCCAATTGCCCAATCGTTTCGAAAATCGTTCGCGCGTCGTTCGTCATCTTCAGGTTGATTGGCTCGCGCGAAAGAGGCTTCAATTCCGGCGGCGCGGACATCAGCCCCGTATCTTCCGACGGCGCCACTCCGACGGGCTTCGGCTGCTCCGCCGCTTTCACTTTGGCAAGCAAGTTTAGGGTTTTTTGCGCTTCTTGCGTCGCGATTGCGCTTCCGGGGTCAATCGCTTCCGCCTTCTGGAATTCGGCCAGGGCCATTTCCAGATGGCCGCTGCTCAGGTCCTTCTGGCCCTGTTCCACGTGGAATTGTGCGGCCTCGAACCGAGAACGAATGGCGTGCAGCTTATAATCAGCGTTGCCGGGATCGCTTTTCAGGGCTTTGTCGAATGCGATGAACGCGGTGTCGTAATCGCCGGTGAGTTCAGCCTTCCGGCCGACTTTGTAGTCCTGGTTTCCCTTGGGGCAGCCCGCCATAAACACCACGGCAAACGCCACAAAAGACGCCATTAAGGCGCGACGCAAATCGGCCCTCCTCAGTAAGCAGATTTTCTCGCGTAGTCTAGCACCCAGTGTAGGATGCAACAAGCAAACGCCGCGTTGTCGTTACCGCATCAGTGACTGCCAATCCGTACAGCCCGCCATGCTTTTCGCTCCACGCCCCGCGAACGCTCGGCGTCATGTTGTGTAGCGCAGAGTCTCGCTTCTTGAGGCTCTGCGGTTTCTTCTCGTTGTGTCGCGGGGCGGGCGCCCCATGCTCGGTTTGTGAGCGTAGTGCTTTTCCGCTTTGCTTGTGTAGGGCCCGACTATGGTCGGGCCGCGCCGCCCATCGCGCGACGGTGAAATTGCTCCCGGACACGTTCGTAGGGTCGGAGCTTCAGTTCCGACAAAAAACCGCTCTCAAAGATTCCCTCCTTTCGCGCCTGTCCTGACGCAGGAAGGGCGCCTCACCCGTTTACCCTGAGTGATGTGGCGAAGGGCGCGATGTCTTATGTATTTACTCGCTTGCCCTGACGCCGGGTGCCCCATCCTGAGCGCCCGTCGTGAACAAAGGCGCGAAGGGTGGGGTTTTTGATTTTTTTTTCCGCCTCTATGCTCACCAGAAATCGCTTGCAAATCGTGTTAACCTGTGCTATATGTATGTGTTAGTTATGTCGCACAAACAACTGATCTTCCGCGCCTCTCAGCGAGAACTCCCGTGGAGTCCCTGCTCCGCGTAGCTCTCGCCCCAAGCCGCTTCCCGGCATTCCGGCCCCAAACCTCGCAAATTTCTAATCGGTACAACAAATTATTAGAAACGCCCGTAACTCACACAAAACAAACAACCGCACCCCGTTCTAATCGGTACAAAAATCGCTTTTCGCCACCCCATTATTTTTCTCTAATTCGCCGGCTTGCCTCGGCACACCGGGCGAAAAGGCCCAAGTCCCTCCAGCCTCAAGCCTCCAGTCTCCAACCTCCAACCTCCAACCTCCAACCTCCAACCTCCAACCTCCAACCTCCAACCTCCAACCTCCAACCTCTATTTAGCACTCTTAATCGCAAATGAATTTCAGCTGCAACGATCACTATCTCAAAACTCATTTCAGCTCAGGGAGGAGGCAACAGACGACCACCCCAGATGGCGATAGGGCGGCCAGAACCTTCAAAAAAAGGGCGGAGCTTGAGGGGATGCTGCGATCCTTGCGCGGCGCGAGTATACTACGCAGTTTCGTGCGAGGAGAAATCATGAAGAGCTATTTGTCCGGGATTTCCGCCGCGGCAATTTTCCTGTGCGGCCTGTGCGCCGCGCCGGGCGCGCGGGCAGCCGATTTGAATTTGCTTCCGCGGCCGCGCGAGGTGAAGCAAACCGGCGGCGCGGCATTTGTTGTGACGCGGCGCACGCGAATTATTGTTAGCAGCGCGTTCGGCGGAAAGGATTTTCAGGGCGCGCAAATGCTCGCCACGGAAATCGAGCGCTGGACCGGCTGGCAGCCGAAAATCACGGTCGCGCGGACAATGCCCGGCGGCTCCGGCGTCATTTATATCGGCAGCGCGGCGGATGACAGTAAGCTGCGCTCGGCGCTCGAAAAGCAGGGTCTGGCAATTGACAAAAGTTTCGACGAGCAGGGCTACGCGATTTCGGCGACGCGCCAGCAAATTCTCGTGGGCGGCGCGAGCGCGCAGGGAGCGTTTTACGGCGTGCAAACGCTGCGCCAGCTTCTGCGGCCCGCAAACATGGACGCCACGAATGGCGCGGAAGCGGCCAACAATGACGGCATGGGCGGAAAGGGGAACGGAAAAAAGAAAACGGAAAAGACCCGGGAAAACAGCGGTGGGGAATTGACTTGTCCCGCCGTCGCGATTCGCGATTGGCCCGCGATGAAGTGGCGCGGCATTAGCATGGATATCAGCCGCGGGCCTATCCCCACGCTGAAATTCATGGAGAAACAGATTCGCGTCCTCGCGGGATACAAATTGAACATGTACGCGCTGTACATGGAGGACGTATTTACCGTTCCCGGGAATCAGATTTTTGCGCCGCGCGATGCGCTGACGACCGGCGAAATCACCGCCCTGGTCGCCTTCGCGCAAAAATATTACGTGACGATTGTGCCGGAGCTGGAAACTTACGGCCATCTGCACAATATTTTGCGGTACGACATTTACAGCCAGCTTGCCGAAGTTCCGCACGGCTCGGTGCTGACTCCTACACAGCCCGGATCCTACGATCTGCTGGGGAAAATGATCGCCGCGATGGCGCCCATTTTCAAAGGCCCGTTTTTTCATATCGGCGCGGACGAGACGTTCGAGTTGGGCCGCGGGCAAACGAAGCAACTGATCGCCGAGAAGGGCCTGGGCCAGGTTTATCTAGACCACATCGCCAAACTCGACGAAATGCTGAAGCCGTATCACAAGCAGACGATGTTCTGGGCGGACATTGCAGAGAAATTCCCGCAATTGCTTCCCACGCTGCCGAAAGATTTGATTGCGGTGATCTGGACGTATGGAAATAAGGATTCGTACGACGCACGGCTTGCGCCGTTTCGCAATGCGGGTTTGCAGATTTTTGTTTCGCCGGGGATCAGCAATTGGCGGCGTTTGTATCCTGAATTCGATGGCGCGTACCTGAATATCCGCAACCTGACGCGCGACGGCCAGAAATTCGGCGCGCTGGGAATGTTGAATACGGAGTGGAAAGATTGGGGCGCCCCGCTGAGCGGAATGGACTGGCCCGGATTTGTTTTCGGAGCGGCGTGCGCCTGGCAGCCGGGCGAGTCGTCGATCCAGCAATTCCGCGACAGCTACGACTGGGCCTTTTATCGCAACACGGATCACACGTTCGAGGACATTCTCGACAAGCTCGCGGACACGAACTCGCTGCTCGATGGCGTGAAACTCGACGGAACTTACACTTCGTATTTCTGGGCGGATCCATTCTCGCAGGCGGGCGCGGATTACGCCGCGACGGCGGCGCCGGTGCTGCGCGACGTGCGCGTGGACGCGGAGCAAGCGTGGGAATCGCTGCTCGAAAATCGCGCCAAGGCGCGCATCCATGCGGACACGATGGATGACTTGATTTTCGGCGCGAAGCGTTTGGACTTTTTCGGAATGAAGCTCGAATACACGACCGAGATGAGCGACGCGTATTGGGACGCGTTCACGAATATGGGCGACAGCCGGCGCGTGTATCGCAATTTAGAAACACTAAGCTCGATGAATGGCGATTTGCAGGATTTGCGTGAAGGATTCACCAGCCTGCGCGACGAATATGCGCAACGCTGGCGCGCGGAAAATCGCGGATTCTGGCTGGGCAACGTTACGATTCGCTACGACACGATGGCGAGCGAAGTGCAGTCGAAAATTAATGCCATCAACGTGCTGGAAGATAATTATTCGCGCCTCGGCCAGCTTCCGTCCCCGGAGTCCCTGGGATTTTTCACAAGGCCGGCCCCCCGAGCAGCAGAGCCATTAATTGCGAGTCGATGATGGTTGTGAATAGCGTCTCGCCTTTATCGCCTCCGGCGTTTGATGGCGATTTTTCCGCTTTGCTTTTTCAACGCTTGGGCGCGGGTGACGCGCGTGGCGGGATACGTGATTCGCTTGCCGCGGACGCCCGCGAACGGCGTGAGCTTGTGAAGATTGCGACGTGTGGGCGTCATGATGTGTTCGACGACGTGGCCGCGAACAGTGAGCGCGTCGGCGAGAAGTGAACGGTGGCAGCGCCACGGAACAGCTTCAGCGCACATGATGGCGCAGCGTTTTGCTTTTGCTCGCCCACTCGGGCGGGCAAGTTTTTCGAGACGCGCGAGCCCTACGGCGAATTCGGGCGTTTGCATGTAGTCGGCGAAGCCGCGAAAACTCAAATTGTTCCAGCCCGTGTTTGGCGAATCTGCGCTGGCGCGGCGGAGGCCGCCAAGTTTGCTGAGATGCGTGTACGCGATACGCGCGCGGCGAAGAGCCTGCGGAAGCGCGTCGCCTGCCTGCGCAGGCAGGCCCGCCACGGCGGGCAGGCGATTGAATTGCGGATTGTGGCGCGAGCGCGGGACGGTGCGCACGTCAACGACGCGTTCAACACCGTGCGCTTTTAGCAGCGCGAGGAATTCCTCAAGCGAGCGATTGGAATGGCCAATCGTGAGAATGGCAGGCGGCGAGGGGCGCGCCGATCTTCCCCGCGCGACTGCGTTTATGGCACGACGCTTTTTCGTTGATGGCGCGGACGATGCTGCGGCGATGGGAGCTGGCATAACTTTCGGTGGACCTTTCTTGCCTTTGGTATCATCTATACCTCTTTGGGAACGATTGCAATTCTCGATTTGCTGCGCGCTCGCGAAATGAAGATGGGCGCGTGGCGAAGAGGGATTGCGCGAGATTGATGAAGACCGCGAAAGCGAAAATGGAAGCGAGGCAATATGGCGACGATTCCGATGAAGTTGAAGGAGCGCAAGGAAATTGCGAATGGCACGATGGCGTTTTTTCTGGAGAAGCCTGCTGGATTCGAATTCAAGCCGGGGCAGGCGATGGAAGTGAAGCTGCAGGGTCCTCCGGAGACGGACGCGGAGGGGAACTCGCGCGCGTTTTCAATTGCCAGCGCGCCGCACGAAAAAGACGTGATGTTTGCGACGCGCATGCGCGACACGGCGATGAAAAACAGCCTGAAGAAAATTCCGCTGGGAACGGAGATCGAAGTCGACGGGCCGTGGGGCGACCTGAAACTGCACACGCGCGCGACGCGGCCGGCGGTTTTCCTGGCGGGCGGAATCGGAATCACGCCGTTTCGCAGCATCGTGCTGGACGCGGCGAAAAATAAATTGCCTCATAAGCTGTGGCTGTTTTACTCGAATCACCGGCCGGAGGATGCGGCGTTTCTGGAGGAATTGGGGCGTGCGGAGAAGGAGAATCCCAACTTCAAAATGATTGCGACGATGACGGAGATGGCGAAATCGTCGCGACCGTGGCATGGGAAAACCGGATTCGTCGACAAAGCGATGATTGCGGACGCGATTGGGGATTTGAACGCGCCGATTTATTACATTGCGGGGCCGGGAGCAATGCTAAATGCGATGAAGAAGATGCTACTGGAAGCGGGAGTGCACGAGGATGACATTCGCGCGGAGGAATTTGCAGGGTATTAAAGCGATGGCGAGTGGCTAGTGAAAGACAAAGCGAAGTAGTCCGAAGTGAATGAAGTGCGGGACGCGAGGTGAGTGTTGGTTCAAGTGACGGCGCTGTTTTTCGATGTGGGCGGAGTGCTGCTGACGAACGGGTGGGACCGCGATTCGCGGCGCGCGGCGGCGAAAAAATTCGATCTGGACTGGGATGATTTCGAGGACCGGCATGAATTGCTGCTGCACGCCTTCGAAGTGGGCGAACTGAGCCTGGACGAATATTTGAAGCGCGTTGTTTTCTATCGCGAGCGTCCTTTCAGCCGGCAGGAATTCATCGATTTTATTTATTCGCAATCGCGGGCGATGCCGGAGACACTCGCGATCCTCGGGAGACTTGCAACGACGCGAAGATATTTAATAGCGGCGCTGAGTAACGAGTCGCGCGACCTGAACGAATATCGCATTCAGGCGTTTAATTTGCGGAAATATTTTGATGTGTTTTTAAGCTCGTGCTACCTGGGCGTGCGAAAGCCGGATGTGGCGATTTATATGCGGGCGCTGAGTATCACGCAACGCGCCGGGAAAGAGTGCGTGTTCATCGATGATCGAGCGCTGAATTTGGAGTGCGCGCGCGATCTGGGCATGCACACGATACAATTCAAGGATGCGAGACAGTTGGAGAAGGAGTTGAGGGGATTGGGGGTAGAGTTGGGAGCGGGATTGTCGGGCTGAAAGGCGGAGAGCAAAAAGCAGATCCCTCACCACCGTTCGCCAAAAGCGGGCGACCGGGTTCGGGATGACAGTGACGAGTGACCAGTGGCGAGGTAGAGACAAAGGCCGAGACAAAAACAAAGACAAAAAAGGGGAAGGGCATGGGGCGAAGCGTGAAACGCCCCACCCTTCGCGCCCATTGTTCAAGACGGGCGCTCAGGATGGGGCACCCGCAAGAGCGAAAGGCAACGCGGCGTCGAGCCGCCGCATTCCATAAAACACGGCCGTACGGGCAAGCGAGATTCCATGCGGCTGCGCGCGGCGCGGAAGCATCGAAGGAAAGAGAAAGGAAAACAATGGCATCGGAGATTGAGCCGCATCTGTTTGTGATTCTGGGGGCGACGGGCGATTTGATGGGACGCAAGCTGCTGCCGTCGCTGCACGCGCTGTTCGCGCGGAAGGCGCTCGGGCCGAAGAGCTTGATCCTGGGCGTGGGAATGGAAACGAATATCAACGACGAGAGTTTTCGCGAGCAGTGCCGGAAGGATTTGGCGGCCGCGGGGATTCCGCAGGACCAAATCGCGGAAAGCATTTCGGATAAGCGCGTGTTTTACCAAACGATCGGAAAAGGAACGCCGGAAGATTACGGAAAGCTGGCGGAACGGATTGGAAAAATCGAGAACGAGAACGGGTTGCCGGGGAATCGCGTGCTGTATCTGGCGTTGCCGCCGCCCGTGTTTCCCGTGGCGATCACCGGATTGGGAAACGCGGGGTTGAACAAAAGCAAGGGCTGGACGCGGCTGGTGATCGAAAAACCGTTCGGGCGCGATCTGCAGTCGGCGCAAGCGTTGAATAAAACGGCGCACGCGCATTTCGGAGAAGAGCAGATCTACCGCATCGACCACTATCTGGGCAAAGAGACGGTGCAAAATCTCTTGGTGTTTCGATTTGCGAATGCGCTGTTCGAGCCGCAATGGAATCGCGACCGAATCGAAAGCGTGGAGATCACGGTGGCGGAATGCCTCGGCGTGGAGCACCGCGCGTCATACTACGAAGGCGCGGGCGCGTTGCGCGACATGATACAGAATCACTTGACGCAAGTAATGACGCTGACAGGAATGGAAGTGCCGGAAGCGTTTCAGGCACAGCCGATACGGCGCGAAAAAGTGAAAGTGCTGCATTCGGTGGTGCCGATCAAGATCGAGAACGTGGTGATGGGCCAGTATGCGGCGGGACAAATCGACGGAAAAGACGTGCCGGCATATCGCGACGAGCCGGGAGTGGCGAAGGATTCGCAGACGGAAACGTTCGTGGCGATGCGGCTGGAAGTCGAGAATTGGCGGTGGCACGGCGTGCCATTTTTTCTGAGGACGGGGAAGCGGCTCGCGCAACGTTCGAGCCAGATTGTGGTGAATTTCCGGAGGCCTCCGGTGTGGATTTTCAAGCCGTTCGATACCAATCCAATTCAATCGAATTCGCTGGTGATTGCGATTCAGCCGGATGAGGGATTTGATCTTTTTTTTGAGATTAAAGCGCCGGGACCGGGGGTTCAAATTCAGAGGAGCGATCTCCATTTTCGCTATTCAGAGGTATTCAAGCCGCTTCCGGAGGCGTATGAGACGCTGTTGCTCGACGTGATTCAGGGCGACCCGACGCTTTTTGTGAGCGACGACTGGGTGGAAGCGTCGTGGAAGTTGTACACGCCGGTGCTCGAAAATAAACCGAAAGTGCTGCCATACGCGGCTGGGACGTGGGGACCAGCGGCGGCGGACGCGCTCTTGAGCGATTTGGGGCGGACGTGGACAAAGGCAGTCTAACGAATGCGAAAATATTTCCGGATCTCGACGCGTTGAGCCGCGCCGTGGTGGAGGATTCGGAGCGCGCTGCAAACGAAGCCGTAAGAGCGCGCGGACGCTGCACGATTTCATTGTCGGGCGGGAAGACGCCTGCGAAGGCGTACGAACTCTGGTCCACGGAATTTCGCGAGAGGATGCCGTGGGCGAAAACACATTTTTTCTGGGGGGATGAGCGTTTTGTTTCGGCGGACGACCCTAAGAGCAACTACCGCATGACGCGCGAGACGCTGTTCCAGCATATTCCGGTGCCGCCGGAAAATATCCATCCCATTGTGACGAAGTTTGCGACCGCGGACGAGGCTGCGAGCGAATACGAAAAAACGCTGCGGACGTTTTTCGCGGACGCGGAGCCGTCGTTTGATTTGCTGTTCCTGGGCGTGGGGCCAGAGGGGCACACGGCGTCGCTGTTTCCGGATTCTCCGGCATTGACGGAACAGAAACGCTGGGTCGTTGGCGTGCGGGCGCCGGCGGAGCCTCCGGTGCGAGTCAGCTTGACGTTTCCGATTTTGCGGCGGGCGCGTGTGACGTATTTACTGCTGGCGGGTGCGGACAAGCGCGAGATTGTGGCGACGATGCGAAAGGATCTCGCAGGGGGAAGGCAGAGATTGCCGGTGGAAATGCTGGAGCCGCAAGGCGACGCGATTTGGTTTTTGGATCGCGCCGCCGGGGACGCGTCGAATCGTTAAGACGCCGACGAAAAACGAAAAGCGCCGCGTTGGTGAAAGCGTTCAGGCTAAAGGTAACTTTTCATCCGAGCATGTTGTTCATGTTGCGGGCGAGCCGACATGCCGGCGCGAAATCGCATCCTATATTTAGATACCGGAAGCGCGGAAGGTTGCAGGGAAATCACCGCGCATCGCGGGAATCCGGCACCGCAACGAAATGTTCGTTGGCGGGAATACGGGCGGCATGATATATAGGAGTGCAACGCGGAATGCGAGACGACAACAGCCCCAACGTAGCGTCCCCGATTGACAAGCAACACCCTTCTTCGTTTGGCCGTGAATTGCGGGTGTGGTCGCGCGACGTGGCGGTCGCGTTGGCGCTGGCGATGCTAATTATTGTTTTCCTCTACCAGCCGGTGAAGGTGGAGGGCACGAGCATGGCGCCTTTGCTGAGCGATCAAGAGCGAATTTTCATCAACAAATTCGTTTACCGGTTCGAGCCGATTCACCGCGGCGACGTGGTGGTGTTTTGGTATCCGCTCGACCGGTCGCAATCGTTTATCAAGCGAGTGATCGGATTGCCGGGGCAAACGCTGCAAATCCGCGAGGGCGAGCTGTACGTCAACGGCAAGCATGTGGCGGAGCCTTATGTGCCGCAGAATTATTTCGACGATTCGAGCTACGGGCCGATCAAGATTCCGGCGCACGATTATTTTGTGATGGGCGATCATCGCGACAGTTCGAACGATTCGCGAATTTTTGGGCCCGTGCCGCGGAAATATATTTACGGCAAGGCTGTGTTCGCGTACTGGCCGTTCCATCAATTTGGAGAAATTTCGGCGCCGTAGGATATTGCCGGCAAATCGAGAAATAAACGGGCCGTGAGTGAGTGTTGAAAGCTGGTATAGAATGATTTTCGCCGGAGGACACACTGAAGGAGCCGCACGAGGGCAGCGCGATACTCGCGCTCGAAGACGGAAGAGTATTTAAAGGACGCGCGGCGGGCGCGCGGTGCCGCCGTGGCGGCGAAGTTGTTTTTAATACCAGCCTTACCGGTTACCAGGAAGTTTTCACCGATCCGAGTTATGCCGGCCAGATTGTCTGCCTGACGTATCCCCACATTGGAAATGTTGGCGCGAATCTCGAGGATGAGGAAGCGGCGCGTCCGTACATCGAAGGGCTGATCGTGCGCGACTTTTCGCGGATTGCGTCGAATTGGCGCGCGAGCGAGACGGCGCAGGCGTATTTGCAGCGATACAAAATCCCCGTGATCTGGGACATCGACACGCGTGCGCTGGTGCGGCACATACGGCAAGCGGGCGCGCTGCGCGGAATTGTGGCGACGGATGGAAGCGCGGCGGAGGCGCTGATTGCGGAGGCGCGCGCGCTGCCGTCCATGGCGGGGCAGGAGCTGGCGAGCCAGGTGACGTGCGCGAAACAGTATCACTGGGAGGGCGTGTCGATTCCACTAGCAATAGGTCCATTGGCGGCGAGTTATGCGGCGGCAGCGAATGCGTCTGGCGGAACGAATGCACGCGCTTTTGCGGCGGCTGCGAAAGACGGGGGCGAGAAAAAGTACAAAGTCGTCGCGTACGATTTTGGCATCAAGCGGAACATTTTGCGGATGCTGGTTGATCATGGCTGCGGCGTGACGGTGGTGCCTGCGTCGACCTTGGCGGAAGACGTTCTGGCCATGAAACCGGATGGCGTGTTTCTGTCGAATGGGCCGGGGGACCCGGAGCCGGTTACGTTTGCCGTCCGGAATATTCAGAAGCTGATGGGGCGCGTGCCGATTTTTGGGATTTGCCTGGGGCATCAATTGTGCGGGATCGCGCTGGGAGGGAAAACTTTTAAGCTGAAATTCGGGCATCACGGGTCGAATCATCCGGTGAAGAATCTGCTGACGCAGAAGGTCGAAATCACGGCGCAGAATCACGGATTTTGCGTGGACCCGGAGTCGTTGCCGTCGAGTGACGTCGAAATCACGCACGTGAATTTGAATGACCACACGAATGAGGGCATGCGGCACCGCTCGTTGCCGATGTTCAGCGTGCAGTATCACCCGGAGGCGTCGCCAGGCCCGCACGACGCGCGGTATTTGTTTGAGGAGTTTATGACGACGATGGACCGAAAACTGTGATTGTTAGCCCCGAACACGCCCAAGGCTTTCAGCTCCCGCCGGATGCGTGGGCCGTACTCGTTGCGGCCTTTATCGGCGCGATTGTTTCACTGGTTGCTGTTTTCATTCAGCAGGTACTTCAAAATCGTAATAGCCGAATCGAGCGGGATAAACGAAATAGAGCGGTCGCGAGGGCTATTCTTCTTGAAATCAATGATTTCTACAAATGGCATGTGGAGGCACTGGCAGGTGTGCTCAAAGATGCCGACGCTACGTCGCATTATTATTTCGCGAAGATCGAGAAAAGGTCATTCCCAGTGTATCAGAATAATTCGGGCACTTTGGGATATCTACCCGAGGAGGTTGCTACGCAGATCGTTCAGTTTTATGGCACGGCCGAGGGGTTTTTGGACCTTTTAAACAACTATGCTGAATTAATTGATCGCGTCGAGCTGGGGACGGAGCTGACAAACATGAAAAAACTCGCAGATATTGCTTTGGCTGACATACGGAAGACGCTGCCTGATGTGCAGCGGGCGATGCTGGGCGCGGGTGAGACAATTTGCAAGTACACAGGTATTTCGTTTACACCGCCCAGAGTTCAGTAGCACTGCATCTTAACGGCGGGCGTAGGATCGCCGGGTAGACAACTCGTTATGGCGAAGCGCACGGACATAAAGAAAATCATGATTATCGGCTCGGGGCCGATTGTCATTGGGCAGGCGTGCGAGTTCGACTATTCGGGGACGCAGGCGTGCAAGGCGCTGCGCGACGAAGGCTACGAAGTGGTGCTCGTGAATTCGAATCCGGCGACGATCATGACGGACCCGGAGATCGCGCAACGGACGTACATCGAGCCGCTGACGAACGAATATCTCGAACCGATTATTGCGCGCGAGCGGCCAGACGCGCTGTTGCCGACGGTGGGCGGGCAGACGGGACTGAACACGGCGGTCGAACTGGCGCAGAGCGGCATCCTCGACAAGTACGGCGTGGAATTGATCGGCGCTTCGTTGCGCGCGATTCAAATCGCGGAGGACCGGCTGCAATTCAAAGACGCGTGCCAGCGCGTGGGCCTGGAAGTTCCCGCGTCGGCGGTGGTGCGCGAAGTCGGCGAGGGCGTGAAGCTGGCAGATCAGCTTGGATATCCCGTGGTGATTCGGCCGTCGTTCACGTTGGGAGGCACGGGCGGATCGATTGCATATAACCGCGAGGAATTTTCAGAAGCGATTGCGCGGGCGCTCGACGCCAGCCCCGTGCACGAGGCGCTGGTCGAAGAGTCGGTGCTGGGCTGGAAGGAATTCGAGCTGGAAGTGATGCGCGATCATCGCGACAACTTCGTGGTGATTTGCTCGATTGAGAATGTCGACCCGATGGGAATTCACACGGGCGATTCGATCACGGTGGCGCCGGCGCAGACGCTGACGGACAAAGAGTATCAGCGAATGCGGGACGCGGCGGCGGCGGTGATTCGCGAAGTGGGCGTCGAGACGGGCGGGTCGAACATTCAATTTGCGATTGATCCGGAGACGGGGCGGATGGTCGTGATCGAGATGAACCCGCGCGTGTCGCGCAGCTCCGCGCTGGCGAGCAAGGCGACGGGATTTCCGATTGCGAAGATCGCGGCGAAGCTCGCCGTGGGAATGACGCTCGACGAGATTCCCAATGACATCACGAAGAAAACGCCCTGCTCATTTGAGCCGACGATTGATTACGTGGTGGTGAAAATCCCCAAGTGGCAGTTCGAAAAATTTCCCGGAGCGGATACGACGCTTACGACGCAAATGAAGTCGGTGGGCGAAGTGATGGCCATCGGGCGGACGTTCGCGGAGGCGCTGGGGAAGGGGATCCGCTCGCTTGAGCCGCACGCGCCGTGGCGGCCTCCCGAGGAAATTGTGGATGCGGTGCTGCGCGAAAAGCTGCATGTGCCGGGACCGGACAGAATTCATTGGCTGTTTACGGCGCTGCGGCACGGAATGAAGACGGATGAGATTTTCTCGCTGACGAAAATCGACCCGTGGTTTTTGCGGCAGATGGAGCAGGCGGTCGCGATGGAAAAAGAAATCGGCGCGACAACGCTGCAATCCGTTTCGAGCGAGCTGCTGAAAGAAGCGAAACGCGCGGGGATGAGCGACGAGCAACTCGCGCAGATTTGGAAAACGAACACCACCGAAGTCCGCGCGGCGAGGGCGAAACACAATGTGCGGCCCGTGTTCAAGCGCGTGGACACGTGCGCGGCGGAATTCGAATCGTTCACGCCGTACATGTATTCGACGTACGAGGACGAAGACGAAGCGGAAACGACGAACCGGCGAAAGATCGTGATTCTCGGCAGCGGGCCGAATCGCATCGGGCAGGGAATCGAATTCGATTATTGCTGTTGCCACGCGGCGTTTGCGCTGAAGGAAGACGGCTTCGAAACGGTGATGGTGAATTGCAATCCGGAGACGGTGTCGACGGACTACGACACGTCCGACCGTCTGTATTTTGAGCCATTGACGCTCGAAGACGTGCTATCCGTGATCGAGCGGGAAAAACCGGAGGGAGTGATCGTGCAGTTCGGCGGGCAGACGCCGCTGAATCTGGCGCTCGAACTGAAGCGCAATGGCGCGCCGATTATCGGGACGGCGCCGGAGTCGATTGACCTGGCGGAGGACCGCCGCAGATTCGGGAAACTGCTCGACGAAATGAAAATACCGCAGCCGCGGAACGGAACGGCGCTCGAACCGGCGGAAGCAGTGCGCGTGGCGCAGGAAATCGGGCTGCCGGTTCTTGTGCGGCCGAGTTACGTGCTGGGCGGCCGCGCGATGGTGATCGCGTACGATTTGAAAACAGTGGAGGATTGCGCGGCGCAAGCAGTGCGCATGGGGAGCGGCTCGAACGCGGAGCGGCCGATTTTGGTGGACCAGTTCCTCGAAGACGCGATTGAAGTGGACGTGGACGCGCTGGCGGATGGAACGGATGTCGTAATCGCCGGAATTATGGAGCATATCGAAGAGGCCGGGATTCACTCGGGGGATTCTTCGTGCGTGCTGCCTTCGGTGACGCTGAAACCCGAGGTGCTGGCGCGAATTCGAGAATACACGGCAGTCCTCGCAAAGGCGCTGCACGTGGTGGGACTGATGAACGTGCAATACGCGATCCAGCGCGACACGGTTTACGTGTTGGAAGTGAATCCGCGCGCGTCGCGCACGGTGCCGTACGTTTCCAAGGCGACGGGAGTGCCGCTGGCGAAGGTCGCGGCGCGGCTGATGACCGGGCGGAAGCTGCGCGAAATGAATTTGCCGCTCGCCGACTTCAATGGCATCGCGGAACTTCGCAGCCGCGATTATTACTCGGTGAAGTCGCCGGTGTTTCCGTTCAGCAAGTTTCGCGGAGTGGACACGATTCTGGGGCCGGAGATGCGTTCGACGGGCGAAGTGATGGGCATCTCGCCGAATTTCGGGCTGGCGTTCGCCAAGGCGCAAATCGCCGCGGGACAAAGGTTGCCGCGCAAGGGAACCGTGTTCATCAGCGTGAACGATCACGACAAGCGGCACGTGGCGGCGCTGGCGCGTGATTTGGTGGCGGCAGGCTTGAAATTGATGGCTACGCGCGGAACGGCAGCGGCAATCACCGCGGCGGGATTTGAAGCCGAGCCTGTGTATAAGGTAAATGAGGGCCGGCCGAACATCGTGGATCTGATCAAGACGAGCAAAGTGGATTTGATCATCAATACGCCGCTGGGGCGGGAATCTTTCTACGACGAAAAATCCATTCGTCGCGCGGCGGTGCGTTACATGCTGCCGTGCATCACCACGCTTTCAGCGGCGATTGCGGCGGCGCGAGGGATTCGCGCGATGTCCGAAGGCGCCGGAACCGTTGCGGCGCTGCAAGACTTGCACCGCGACGAAGCTAAGCAGACTGCCTCGGTGCAGCGCGTTTCCTCCGGGAAATAACCGTGCGGCTCCTAGGGCGGTTTTTTTTTGCGCGCTAGCGCGCAGCAGGCGTCACTTCTGATAAAATCATTCCCATGAAGCTGCACGGAATTCTGCCACCGATCACGACGCCGTTTTCGAGCGACGGCGCGATTGATTTGCCGGCTTTACAGGCAAACATTAAGCGCTATAACCAGACACGGTTGTCGGGCTATGTGATGAACGGCTCGACGAGCGAATCGGTTTTGCTGACGTGGGACGAAGTCGAACGCCTGTGGGCGGCAGCGCGCGAAACGGCGGCGCCAGACAAACTGATGATCGCCGGGACGGGCGCGGAATCGACCGCGGAGACGATCCGGCACACAAATCGGGCGGCGGAACTGGGATACGATGCGGCACTGGTGCGAACGCCGAGTTACTACAAACCGTACATGACATTCGATGCGGAAACGACGCACTTTTTGCGCGTGGCCGATGCGTCGTCGATTCCGATTTTGATTTACTCCGTGCCGGTATTTACGAATTATATCGTTGAGGCGCCTTTAGTGGCGACGCTCGCTTCGCACAAGAATATTATCGGGATCAAGGACAGCTCCGGAAACGTGCTGCGGATGAAGGACATTGTCGCGTCCACGCCGAAAAGTTTTAGCGCGCTGACGGGCTCAGCGGTGACGCTGCACGAAGCGCTGCAAGTAGGAGCATCGGGCGCGATACTCGCGATTTCGTGTATTTTTCCCGAGGCGTGCGTTGAGTTGTACGAGGCAGCGGCGCGGGGAGACACGGAGCGCGTGGAGCAGTTGAAAAAACACACGATTCTGCCCGCGGGCAATTTGGCGACGAAATTTGGAGTTTCGGGAATTAAGTACGCGATGGATCGCCTCGGTTACTCGGGCGGAGCGCCGCGCGCGCCTCTGCTGCCGCTAGGCAAACCCGCCAAACAGGAAATCGAAATCATCCTGGCCTCCGTCGGGCCGGTAACAGCCACCGCCAATTAATTAGTTCTTCGCGTCCGTCTGATATTTTGAGAGCGGAATGTGCAGCGAGCCCGCTGCGCCTGTGTTGTTGTCGCGCAGAAGAACGCACAGCTCGAACGCGTCGTGCACAATCGGTTCTTTGACCGATAGTGCCATGCCCTCTTTTAATCCGGTCTGGTAGGCTGCCTGGGAAACGTCAACTTTGAATGGCTTGTTGTCTATCGCTACAATTTTTCCCGTTTTGTCCAATTCGAAGATCGCGTATTCAATGTTCGCGGTCTCGCCGTCGCCCGTGGGCGTGAACTGAATATCTCTCGCATCGAAGTGCACCGTGACAATAATTGCCTTCGCGGCGTCCGTGGGAATTGGCGTGATGCGCGTGGCCAGGGCGATGCCCGTGGCGTCCAGCGGGCTGACGGCCATTTCGGCGAGAATCGATGCGATTTCTTTTGGCTTGAATTGAAGGTCCGAAATGGCGAAGTAGCCTTCGCGCGCTCGCACTTTTATTCCGGGCCGATCGGTTTTCACTTTTATCTTCCGGAATTCTCCCTTCCAATCGTTGTGGTCCGGATAGTAGCCCAGCACGTAGCTGACCTCTCCATCGCGCATGGCGCGGCGGATCGCTCCCATGATGTCATTGGTGTTGCTGAAAGCAATGCCGCCGGTCCAGTTCGCAATGTCTTCGATCAGAAAATTCGTGTCAATGATCGGAGCGCTCAAGCCCCTCGTCGCGCCGCGAAGACCCGGGCCTGCAACAGGACTCACATCAGGGCCGAAAAGTCCGCGAGCGTCCACTGGGTAAATCGCAACATTCGCGTTCGCGAACAGTTGCGCCGTTTGTTCGACCTGATTCTTGTAATAAAGCTCATTATCGTTGAGCAGCGGATTCTGGTCGTGGAAACAGAAGCACACGGGAAAGTTACCGGACAGCCAAATAAGATTCTTGCGGCCGGGCAAACCTTGCGCATGGAGTGCTATGGCGTTTAGTGCGGCAAGGGTCATTTCCACCCGATTCCCCTGGAATATCCGCGCACTGTCCTGATTCGCGAATGTGATGGCCGCATTTAATTGTGCGACATCGATGCCCGCCGGAGCGTTTTGAATCAGTCGGATGTCGGGGGATCGAATCGTCGAGGCGGTGTCGTTCTTGTAGCGCGAAAGCGCCGCGATCAGGTTTGAAGCGTCCGTGGTGAAATCCTGCAAAATCGTCAACTTTATTCCCAAAGCGTAGAGCGCGACGTGGTCCTGGGGCTGGATCTGGCTCAGGAATTTGAGCACCTGGGCGCGAGCGTAGGATTGGTCACTGAGAGCAGTGTTGAGGCCGTCAAGAAGAATGATCGTGGTGCTCGGTGGTACGCCGCCGTGCGCCGCAAGCAAATTCGTATAAGTGTCAGGCGGCATGGCCAATGGCGGACTTGGCAACACTTTGTCCGTCGCGGGCATGAATAGGCTAATGGTCTGTTGATGGCCGCCATCGAACAGGGAAAAGTCTTTTTGAGTTAAGCCGGAGACGGGGTTGCCACTCTTGTCGTCGACAACCACATTGATTTCGACGAGCCGCGTCGCGACTTTTAGCTTTGGCAGCTTTTGTGCCGCGGCTGTGCCTTCCCTGTGGCGCGCTGTGGCGATGCTCGACGCGATCGCAACCGCCAGTAAGCAGAGAGCGGCGGAACGGCATTTCTTAGCAAGCATAATCTCCTCCCTACCGTTATATTCTGTCTACTTTACTCCTCATGTCGCGTTCCGGCCCCGAAAATCGTTTCCAAGTGCACCATAGTTGCTGCAACGGAACGCGGCGTGTATCATCACATCTTCCATGGAGTACCACTGTCTTCGCTTCGGCGAGATTCCGCAAACCACCAAGCTCTTTTCTTCTTTCATTGACGATTTTCCCAGCGTGAAGGAGTTCTACGCCCACGCCCCGAATGAAGACGGAGTGCGCGCGGCGGCGAAGGAAGTGCGGCTGGATGCAGGGGTACGCAAAGCGGTCGTGGAAATCGTGCGGGAGCAAAACCGGGCGCTGGGTTCCGACGGCGCGACGGAGAAAAATATCGAGCGACTGGCTGGCGGAGCAGTAGCGATCGTCACGGGCCAGCAGGTGGGATTGTTCAGCGGACCCTCGTACAGCATTTATAAAGCGTTGGACGCGATTCATTGGGCCGAGAATCTGACGAAGTCAGGCGTCGAAGCTGTGCCGCTTTTCTGGATGGCGACCGAGGATCACGATCTCGCGGAAGTGAATCAGGTTTTTTTTGGCGCGCGCGACGGTATTGCGCGGATTGAGTTGCCGCTGCAAGACGACGCTGCTGGAGGGAGCGTTGGGCGGATTCCGCTCGGCGCCGCGGCGGGCGCTGCCGTCGAGCATGCTGCAGAACTCCTGGAAGGACCCGGCACGCAGGAAATTGGCGCGGCGTTGCGAGCGGCATATCGCGACGGCGAAACCTTTGGGACCTCTTTCGGCAAGCTGATGGCGCGGTTGATGAAAGGGCGGGGGTTGATTTTGCTCGATCCGCTCGACCGGAGACTTCACGAATTGTCCCGGCCAATTTACCGGAAGGCCATCGAAGAGTCTGAAGCGCTAATCGGAGAACTGTTGGCGCGAGATAAAGTTCTCGAGCGGCGGGGATTTCACGCCCAAGTGAAAGTGACGCAGCAGGGAACGCTGTTGTTTCTCGACGTGGAAGGGAAGCGGCAACCGGTGCGGCGGCGAAACGGCGCGTTCATGGCTGGAGATACGAAGCTGAGCAACGCTGAGTTGTTGGAGAAGATTGAAAATGAGTCGCAAACGCTGACGGCGAGCGTGTTGCTGCGGCCCGTCCTTCAGGATTCAATTCTACCGACGGCGGCGTATATCGGCGGGCCTGCCGAAGTTGCATACATGGCGCAAGCGCAGACCGTGTATCGGCGCGTGCTGGGCCGAATGCCGGCGATTCTGCCGCGCGCGAGCTTTACCCTGATGGAACCAACGGTTATGCGCGCGTTAAAAAAATACGACCTGGATTTCGACGATGTCCTTCATGGACGGCAAAGGGTGCGGCGCAAAATGGAATTGAATTATCTGTCGCGAGGGATGGTGGCGAAATTTGCGCGGGATGAGAGAGCACTAAAGCGAATCCTTGGCGGCTATCGCGCGCCGCTTGTGCGCTTGGACAAATCGCTGGCCGCCGCCCTCTACACCGTCGAACGAAAAATCCTCTACCAATTCGAAAAGCTGCGCGGCAAGGCCGGGCGCGCTGAAAACTTTCGCACGGGCGTGCTGGACAGACATGAGAAAGAAATCCTCGGCGGGTTGTTTCCGCACCATGGATTGCAGGAGCGGACGCTGTGCCTGCTGCCGTTCCTGGCTCGTCATGGAATGGAACTGCTGGACCGGCTGGCGAGCGAGTTGAAGGAGCCTTGCGCGGGGCATCGCGTGGTCGTTTTGTAGCCTGTTTGTTGCCGACAAAATCGTTTGCCTCAGATCGAAGTGCTCTATCTAAAAGCGTCCGCGTCAACTCGCGCCCGATGCAGTCAGCGGCACGCGGGCGTGATAAAATTGCGGTATCGTATCTCTTAGGAAGTTGATTGGCGCCCATTCATAGAGAATCCAGTTTCGACGCATTGACGCACGGTAGCGGTTCCAGGAGAGCGCGATGAAGATCACGCCGGGGAAATTGCAGGGCTTGGGGAAGGTGTCGAATGCCGGCGGCGTGATTGCCGCGGCGGCAATGGATCAGCGCGGTTCGCTAAAGAAGGCAATCGCAAAAGATAAGGGAATCGACCCGCATTCCGTGACGCCAGAGATGATGTCTGAATTCAAGCAGGCGGTCGTGCGCGTGCTGACGCCGCATGCGAGCGCCATTCTGCTTGATCCGGAGTACGGATTGCAGCCGTCGCGATGGCGTTCGTCGAACGCGGGCCTGCTGCTGGCGTATGAGAACAGCGGATACGACAATACGCGGCCGGGCCGATTGCCCGATTTGCTGGATGATTGGTCGGCACGGCGATTGAAAGAAGCGGGCGCGGATTGCATCAAGATACTGATGTATTACACGCCGTTTGATCCGAGGCCGATCAATCAGATCAAGTATGCATGGATTGAGCGGCTGGGCGCGGAATGCGCGGCGGAGGATGTTCCCCTGTTCGCGGAGTTTGTGGGCTATCAGGAAGGCGAAGACGAAAAGGGAATCGAATACGCGCGGAAGAAGCCGGACATCGTGATGCAGACGATGGGCGAATTTTCGAAGCCGCAATATCGCATCGACGTGCTGAAGGTGGAAGTGCCGGTGAACATGGTTTACGTGGCGGGGGCGCGTTCGTGCAAGGGCGAGTCCGCGTACACGATGGAGCAAGCGAAAGAGTATTTCCAACGCGCGGCGGCGGCGGCGAAGAAACCGTTCATTTATCTTTCGGCGGGCGTGAGCAACGACACATTCATCGAGACATTGGAATTGGCGGGCGAAGCGGGAGTTAATTTTTCCGGCGTCCTTTGCGGGCGCGCCACGTGGAAAGACGGCGTGCCCATATACGCCAAGCAGGGCTTGAGCGCATTTCAGGACTGGCTGGCGGATCAGGGAGTGAAGAATATTCAGAACGTGAATCGCGTATTGCGCGCCGCGAAGCCGTGGTATGGATTTTACGGTGCGGAATCGGCGGCAGCGCTGGCGTGAGCGCGGAACGAATGAAAGAAACGGACAAATCCGAAACGAAGCGGCGCGCGCTCGTGCATGCGATTGAACTGAAGACCGAACGGCGCACGCAGCTCAAAAACATTACCGGGGAAATCGAGAAGGCGGTTGCGGAATCGGGCTGCAAGACCGGCGTCTGCCATGTGTACGTTCCGCACACGACGGCGGGAGTGATTATCAACGAGGGCGACGATCCCGACGTCGCGCGCGACATTGAAGCGACGCTCGACCGCATCGTGCCGCATGAAGGAAATTATCGCCACGCGGAAGGGAACGCGGATTCGCACATTAAGACTGCGCTGACGGCGACGAGCGCGGTGATATTCATACAAGATGGCGAGCTTGCGCTCGGACGCTGGCAGGGAATTTTCTTTTGCGAATTTGATGGACCGCGACGCAGAGAAGTGCGCGTGAAAATCGTGCCCGATGCGGAGTAAGCGTTGCGGAAGATGCACGCAAGGCTGTTCGCGGAAACGCGGAGCTAAATGAACACGCATGGAATTTACATGCAGGTGCCGTTTTGCCAAACGAAGTGCACGTACTGCAATTTTCACACGGGTGTCGTCGCGCGGAGTCTGTACCGGCCCTACGTTGACGCGGTATGCCGGGAGATTGACGAATCGCCCGCGCTGCGCGGCGTGACCGTCGATACAATCTATTTGGGCGGCGGAACGCCAAGCTTGCTCGAACCGGCTGATCTTGGGCGGCTCATGGGCGCGGTACGCGGAAATTATTCGTGCGCGCTGGAAGAAGTGACGCTCGAAGCCGATCCGGAGACGATTACGGCAGCGAAGGCGGCGGCGTGGCTGGATGTGGGGATCAATCGCATCAGCATGGGCGTGCAGTCGTTCAATGATCAGGAATTGCGCGCGGCGGGAAGAATGCACCGGCGGCAGGATGTGTATCATGCGGTGGAATTCCTGCGCGCCGCGGGATTTAGAAATATCAGCATGGATTTGATCGCGGGCCTGCCGCATCAGACGCGCACGAGCTGGGAACGTTCGGTCGGAGAATTGATCGCGATGCGCCCGCAGCATGTGTCGATTTATTTGCTGGAAGTGGATGAAGGCAGCCGCCTCGGCAAAGAATTGCTTGCGGGCGGGAAAAAGTACGGGGCGGACGAAGTGCCGAGCGACGACGAGATGGCGGACTTTTACGAGTCCGCCTGCGCAAGGCTGGAAGAGGAAGGGTTTCAGCATTACGAAATTTCGAATTGGGGCCTGCCGGGACGCGCGTCAAAGCACAATTTGAAATACTGGCGGCGCGAGCCGTATATCGGATTTGGCGCGGGCGCGCATTCGTTTGATGGGCAGAAGCGCTGGGCGAATGTGCACGATCCGGCGGTTTATGCCACGGCGATTCAGCAAGGGCGGTCAGCGATTGAAAGCGTGGAACTCGTTACGTCGAGTCAGGCGCTCGAGGAGGAATTATTTTTGGGCCTGCGCGAGCTTGCTGGAATTGATTTGCCGCGCATCGAGCGAAAATACGGCGCGGATTTGGCGCCTCGCCTGGCGAAATTGCTGGACGACGGATTGATTAAGCGCGATGGCGATACAATCCGCTTAAATCCGGCGAAACTGACAATTTCGAATGAAGCGTTCGTGGAGTTGCTGGGATAGGGAGTAGGGAAGCAGCGAATCACGAGGCAACCGAAATGTACGAGTCGAGAGGTGCTAACGCGAAGAGTGGCAATGCTGCCGTGGATCTGCGCAGCGATACGGTGACGCGGCCGACGGCGGCGATGCGTCGTGCGATGGCCGAGGCGGAAGTTGGCGATGACGTTTACGGCGAGGATCCCACCGTGAATAAATTGCAGGAACTTGCCGCTGAGATTTTCGGGCGCGAAGCTGCAATGTTTGTGCCCAGCGGCTCGATGGGAAACTTGCTGGCGATCAAGACTTGGACGCGGCCCGGGCTTGAAGTAATTTGCGAACAACGCGCGCACGTGAATCAGTATGAGCTGGCCTCGATGTCAGCGGTGGCTGGCTGCATGCCGCGGCCCATCGCGGCGCCGGATGGAATTTTGACCTGGACGATGATCGAGTCGATGCTGCGTCCGAAGGGCTATCACTATTCGCAAACGGGCCTCGTCACGCTCGAGAATACGCACAACATGGCGGGCGGGACGGTTTATCCGGCCGAAGTCGCCGAGGAAATTTGCGAGCGGGCGCACGGGTTGAATTTGCCCGTGCATTTGGACGGCGCGCGGGTTTTCAATGCGTCGGTCGCGCAGGGAAAGAGCGTCAAAGAGTTGACGCGGAAATTCGATTCGGTAATGTTTTGTTTATCGAAAGGGCTGGGCGCGCCAGTGGGGTCAATGCTCGTCGGAACGCGCGAGTTTATCGAGAAGGCGCACGTTTACCGGAAGATGCTTGGCGGCGGAATGCGGCAGGTGGGCGTGCTCGCTGCGGCAGGATTGCTGGCGCTGGAAGAGTCGCCTAAAACACTCGCTCGCGATCATGAGAACGCGCGGTATTTGGCGGATGGCCTATCAAGGATTCCCGGAATCTTGGTGGATCCGAAGAAAGTTGTGACGAATATCGTGATTTTCGACGTGCGCGGCACTGGTAAAACGGGAGCGGAGATTTCCGCCGAACTGGGAACGAGAAAAATTCTGGCCGGAGCAACGGATAAGTTTTTGGTGCGCATGGTGACGCACTGCGATGTGGATCGCGCGGGCATTGAACGCGCCATTGCGGCGCTCGGCGAAATTTGCAGAACGGCGGAGCGCACGCACGCGTGAACGTGTGACCCTGTGGTTTCTCGGGTGTGGTAAAGTTTTTGATCGGCAACTCGCGACGGCTCGAATGTCGCCCCAAACATGGTGAGGTGACGTGGATCTTTCTCTGACCGATGAACAGCAGCATCTGCGGCGCAGCGTTCGCGAATTTGCCGAGCTTGAAATCGCTCCGCACGTGATGGAATGGGACGAGGCTTCTAAATTTCCCGCGGAAATTATCCCTCAGATGGGCGAGCTGGGATTGCTGGGCGTTATTTTCCCCGAAAAATACGGCGGCGCGGGACTTGGATATCTCGAATACTCCATCGTAATCGAGGAATTGTCGCGCGTGGATGGCTCGGTCGGCCTGATCGTCGCGGCGCACAATTCATTGTGTTCGAATCACATTTATAAATTCGGGACGGAGGAGCAAAAACAAAAATATCTGCCGTCATTGACGACGGGAAAGAAGCTCGGCTGCTGGTCGTTGACCGAGCCGGGGGCCGGATCGGACGCAGGCGGCACGCGAACCGTTGCCGTAAAGAAAGACGGCGGCTGGGTGTTGAACGGGTCGAAGACATTCACGACGAATGGGCACTATGCGGATGTGTGCGTCGGAATGGCGGTGACGGATGTCGGAAAAAAACAGCACGGTATTTCCGCGTTCATTATCGAGAAGGGGACGCAGGGGTTTCGCCCGGGGAAAAAAGAAAACAAACTCGGGATGCGCGCGAGCGACACTTCGGAAGTGATTTTCAGCGACTGCCGCGTGCCTGCCGAAAACTTGCTGGGAAAAGAGGGCGAAGGGTTCATCAATAGTTTGCAAGTTCTCGATGGCGGCAGGATTTCGATTGCGGCGCTGGCCGTGGGCATGGCCCAAGGCGCGTACGAAGCGGCAGTGAAGTACGCGAAGCAGCGGAAGCAGTTCGGAAAAGCCATCAGCGAATTCCAGGCAATTCAGTTCAAGCTGGCGGACATGGCCACGGAAATCGAAGCGGCGCGGCTGCTCGTTTGGGAAGCGGCATACCTTGCGGACAAGTCGCGGAGCGCGGGCGGCGAAGGCGTGCGCTTCACGCGCGAATCGAGCATGGCGAAACTTTTCGCGGCGGAAGTGGCCGTGCGCGTCGCGAACGAAGCGGTACAAATCTTCGGAGGCTACGGGTTCGTCAAGGATTATCCCGCGGAAAAATATTATCGGGACGTCAAACTCTGCACGATTGGCGAGGGCACGAGCGAAATCCAGCGCCTCGTGATCGCGCGCCAGCTTCTGGGAAAAGGGTAGGGCTAACGCGTCGATGCCCGTGGCTCCCACATCGCCTGTTGCAACAAACCAGTGGGTGGAGCAAGTGCGCGCTGGTGATGTTCGCGCCGTATCGCGCGCCATGACGGAGATCGAGAACCGCACGGGCGAGGCGGAGAATCTGATGCGGCAACTTTTCCCGCACACGGGCAAGTCGTACTGCATTGGCATTACGGGAGCGCCAGGAACGGGGAAGAGCACTCTTGTTGATCGCATGGCGGCGCATTACCGTTCGCAAAAGCAAACAGTCGGCGTGATTGCAGTGGATCCATCAAGCCCGTTCACGGGCGGCGCGATTCTGGGCGACCGCATACGGATGCAGGGACACGCTTCGGATAGCGGAGTGTTCATTCGTTCGATGGCGACGCGCGGATCGCTGGGTGGGTTGTCGCAGGCGACCAGCGACGCGGCGTTGCTGCTCGACGCGGCCGGGAAGAAATATGTGCTGATCGAGACGGTAGGCGTCGGACAAGGAGAAGTGGAGATTGCGCGGCTGGCGGATTGCACGCTTGTTGTTCTCGTTCCGGGGATGGGCGACGATGTGCAAAATCTGAAAGCGGGATTGATGGAGATTGCAGACGTTTTCGTCTTGAACAAGGCGGATCGCGAGGGTGCGGACCGGTTCGAGCAGCAACTCCGGGGGATTTTGCAGATTGTGCCGGAGCGCGATGGATGGAAGCCTCCGATTGTGCCGACAGTGGCTACCGCAGGCGAGGGAATCGAGGAACTGGCGCGGCAAATCGATCGTTTTCGCGAACATTTCAGCCGGAAGAACGAGCGGCGCGCGAAAGAAACAGCTTTGTGGAAGGAACGATTATTGAATTTACTGCGGGAACGGGTGGTGCGGCGCGTGGCGGATGGCTTGGCAAATGACAATGTTCTGGAAACAATGGCGGCGGAAGTCGCGGAGCGGAAGCGCGATCCGTATTCGGCGGTGAGCGAGATGCTCGAACGAGCGGGATTGGGGGCTACGCGTTGAGATTGGGAGACCTGGAATTCCTGGTGGTCAATGACGGCACGCTGCGCCTCGACGGCGGCGCGATGTTTGGCGTGGTGCCCAAGCCGATGTGGGAGAAGAAGTCTCGTCCGGATGAGCGGAACCGAATTTTGCTGGCGATGAATTGCCTGCTCATACGCGCCGCTGGGAAAACAATTCTCGTGGAAACGGGCGCCGGCGACAAATGGGACGAGAAACGCCGCCAGATTTATTCCTTCGAGGGTTCGCCCAGGCTTCCGGAGCAACTTGCGGCGCAGGGAGTCAAACCCGATCAAGTCGACTTCGTCATCAACACGCATTTGCATTTCGATCATTGCGGTTGGAACACTCGAATCGTTGATGGGAAGGCGCGGCCAATGTTTCCGAATGCGCGTTACGTGGTGCAGAAAAACAATTTTGAGCATGCAAAAAAAGCGACGGAACGCGACCGCGCAAGTTTCTTGCCTGAAAATTCCGTGCCTGTCGAAGAAGCGGGGCAATGGTGGCTCGTCGAAGGCGAGCAGGAAATTGTGCCGGGCATAAGCGTGTTTCCTGCCCCCGGACATACGCCGGCGATGCAGTGCGTGAAGCTCGAAGGCGGCGGAAAGACGGCCGTGTTTCTCGCGGACCTTGTGCCGACATCGGCGCATTTGCCGCTGGCGTGGATTATGGCGTACGACTTATTTCCGCTGACGACACTCGAAAATAAAAAGAAGTGGTTGCCGCAGATTGCAACGAACGGTTGGCTGGCTCTGTTTGCGCACGATCCGGTGGTGCGCGCCGCGTATTTGCGCGAACGTAATGGAAACTACGAAGCCGAGCCAGTCGAAGTCGGCTGATCCTTTCGCAACATTCCAAACAATGCCACGGCGAGGCGAAATGGCAAAAAAACAGAAGAGCGCGCGGAAAAAAGCCACCGGCAAAATCACTCGGATTGGAATCATCGGCGGCAGCGGCCTATATTCGATGGCGGGACTGAGCGACACGAAGGAAGTGCGCGTGAAGACGCCGTTCGGCGCGCCATCGGATGCGTTCGTGATTGGAACGCTCGAGGGGAAGAACGTTGCGTTTTTGGCGCGGCATGGGCGAGGCCACCGAATTCTGCCCAGCGAAATCAATTACCGCGCGAATATTTACGCGATGAAGACGCTGGGAGTGGAGCGGATTTTGTCGGTCAGCGCCGTGGGATCCTTGCGCGAGGATTTGCATCCGCTCGAATTTCTGATCCCCGATCAGTTTTTCGACCGTACGCGCGGGCGCGCCGCAACTTTTTTCGGAAATGGAATCGTCGCGCATGTCGGATTCGACAAGCCGACGTGCGGACAACTGGCCCAGCAACTGGCCGCTGCGTGCGGGCGCGCGCGCGTGAAGGCGCACGCGAAGGGAACCTACGTTTGCATGGAAGGCCCGCAATTTTCCACGCTCGCGGAGTCGCATGCGTACCGGCAATCGCATTTCGACGTGATCGGAATGACGAATTTAACGGAAGCGAAGCTCGCCCGCGAGGCGGAGATTTGCTACGCGACTGTCGCGATGATCACGGATTACGACTGCTGGCATCCGGAGCACGACTCGGTATCCGTGCCGGACATTATCGCCAATCTGAATCGAAACGCCGAAAACGTGCAGCGCGTGATTCGCGAAACCGTCCGCGAACTCCCCGCCGCGCGCGAATGCCGTTGCGGTTCCGCGTTGGCGCACGCGATTTTAACGGATCGCAAACTGATTCCCGCCGCGGCGAAGCGCCGGCTCGCGCCTATTATCGGCAAATATATTTCCTGAACAGGAGTTCAAATCACAATGTCGCTGCTTGTTGTGGGTTCTGTTGCGTTTGATGCCATCGAGACGCCGTTAGGAAAAACGGAGCGCACGATTGGCGGCGCGGCCACGTATTTTTCGCTGGCAGCGGCGCTATTTACTCCGATCAGGCTTGTGGGAGTCGTGGGCGACGATTTCAGCCCCAGCGACGAAGCTGTATTTCGCGGGAGAAAAATCGACCTCGCCGGCCTCGAGCGCGCGGCGGGGGAAAGTTTTTTTTGGGCCGGGCGCTACAGCAGCGATCTGCGCAGCCGCGAAACTCTGCGCACGGATTTGAACGTCTTCGCTGCGTTTGACCCCAAGCTGCCGGAGGCGTATCGCGATTCCTCGTTCGTGTTTTTGGGGAATATCGATCCGAAATTGCAGCGGAACGTGCTGAAGCAAATGCGGCGGCGCCCAAAACTTGTGGCGCTCGACACCATGAATTACTGGATTTCCGGCGCACGCGCGGAACTCGTGAAAACATTGAAGCTGATCGACGCGCTGCTAATTAACGACGAGGAAGCATGCCAGCTCGCGGGAGAGAGCAACCTGCTGCGCGCGGCGCGAAAAGTTCTGCGCATGGGCCCGAAGGCCCTGGTGATCAAGCGCGGCGAATACGGCTCGATGCTATTCCACGACGATTCGATTTTGCCGGCGCCGGCGTATCCGCTCGAAGACGTGCGCGATCCCACGGGCGCGGGCGACAGCTTCGCGGGAGGCTTCATGGGCTACCTGGCAAGCGAGGGGCAGGCGAGTCACGTTTCTTTGCGGCGCGCGATGGTGTACGGCTCCGTGCTGGGAAGTTTCGCGGTCGAGAAGCTGGGCGTCGACAGACTGCGCACGGTCAAGCGCCGCGAAGTGGAATCGCGCGCGCGCGAACTTGTTCGGATGATGCACATGCAGCTTTAACCGCGCCAGGGAACAAGCGCGCCTAAACTAACGATATCAGTTGGGCGCGCCCGCGAACCTAACGCCACGCCATTCTGCTTGTCCTCAGTTTGACCGGAGATTGACTGGAAATTGACCGGTTTGACCGGCACGGCAGTGAACTAATCCGATGCGCAACGCATTCGTGTCGCTGGACTCGCCTGCCTAATTTCCCTATTCTCGGTGGCGGCACATGCCACCCGTCATCAAGCCGCTTCCGCTCGAACCTGGAAACATCGTGCGCATCGTCGCGCCCGCCAGTCCGGTCGAGGAAGCCGTGCTGCGCAAGGGCTGCGAGGAATTGGAGCGGCTCGGTTACCAGGCGCGTTGGGATCCGCGAGTGCTGGCGCGGCAGGGATATTTCGCCGGCGGTGCCGAGGAGCGGCTCGCAAAGTTGACGCTGGCGCTCGAAGAAAATTCCTCCCGCGCGGTGATTTGCGCGCGAGGCGGATACGGTTCGGGATATTTGCTCGAACGGCTGGAAACGCGGCGCCTGAAATCACCGAAGGCGCTGGTGGGATACAGCGACATCACGCTGTTGCAGCTTTTTTTGTGGCGCAAGAAACGCTGGATAAGTTTTTACGGCCCAATGGTCGCGTCGGGTTTCGACAAAGGCGCGGACGTTGCCGGAGGATACGATTTCGAGTCGTTTCATCAGGCGCTGACGCAGACGAGTCATGGCTGGAAGGTCGATCTGCGCGGCGAAACGCTTTTTTTTGGGCAGGCTGAGGGCACACTGATGGGCGGATGCCTGACGCTCGTGGAAGCGACCCTGGGCACGCCCTGGGAAATTCACACGAGTGGATCGATTTTGCTGCTCGAGGATCGCGGGATGAAGCCGTATCAGGTGGACCGTGCGTTGATACACTTGCGGCAAGCCGGAAAATTCAAAGGCGTGCGCGGCATGGTTCTCGGCGAATTTCCGGAATGCGAAGTGGCCGCGGGAAACGCGACAGTGCGCGATGTGTTCGAGCGAATCGTCGAGCCGCTGAAAATTCCCGTGGTGTGGGGCGCGCCCGTCGGACATACGCCGCGCGCGATGCTGACGATTCCGCTGGGAGTGAAAGCGCGGCTGGTCGCCCACGCAAGCGGCCGGCTGGAAATGCTCGAACCGGCATGTGGGACCGCGCCGCAATCAAAAACTAAACAGGGGAAACGCCCACGACACTCTTAAAACAAACGCTTCGGCACATCCATCTACTCGGGATCGGCGGCGCGGCCATGGCCCCCGTCGCGGGCATGTTGAAGGAGCGCGGTTACACGGTCACAGGTTCTGACACGAACGTGTACCCGCCGGCATCGACGCTGCTGGCGTCGCTCGGGATTCCGTGGAACGAAGGATTTCGCGCGGAGAATTTGCAACCGGCTCCGGATTTGATCGTCGTGGGGAATGCCGTGTCGCGCGGAAATCCAGAGATGGAGGCGGCGCTCGACGAGAAAATCCCCTACTGGTCGATGCCGCAAACACTCGAGGAATTATTTTTGCCGGAGCATACTTCGATCGTGATTGCCGGAACGCACGGAAAGACGACCACGACGGCGATGCTCGCGTGGATTTTTCAGGCTGCGGGGCGGCGGCCGGATTTTCTTGTCGGCGGAGTTGCGCCGAATTTCGGCGACAGGAGCTATGGCCTGGGCGGCGGCGACGAATTCATTATTGAAGGCGACGAATACGATTCCGCGTATTTCGACAAAGCGCCGAAATTCCTTCATTACCATCCCGACGAATTAATCGTCACATCGCTGGAATTCGATCACGCGGATATTTATCCCGATTTGCCGGCGATCGAGCTGCAATTCCGCCGTCTGGTGAATTTGGTGCCGCGCCGCGGGCGCATCCTCGTGTGGGGAGAAGCGCCAAATCTTGTCGCGTGCACCGAGAAAGCGTTTTGCGCGGTCGAAAAATATGGACTGACGCCAGAGATGGATTGGTACGCCGGAGACATCGAATGGCGCGAGGGCATGACGCATTTCCGCGTCGCATATCATGGCCAGGAAATGGCCCGGATTCGGATGCCGCTCGCGGGCCGGCACAACGTGATGAATGCGCTCGCATGCGTGGCGATGTCGTTTGGCCGCGGAGTGGAATGCGAAGCCATGGAAATGGCGCTCGCGAAATTCCAGGGCGTCCGGCGGCGGCTTGAAATCAAGGGCGAAGCAGGCGGAGTAACCGTGGTCGAGGATTTCGCGCATCATCCGACGGCAATCCGCGCAACGATTCAAGCGGCGCGCTCGCGCTGGCCGAGTCGGCGGTTGTGGGTGGCTTTTGAGCCGCGCTCGAATACGATGCGGCGGCGCATTTTTCAAGATGACCTTGCTGCGGCCCTCGCGACGGCGGACGGCGCAGTGCTTGGGCCGGTGAATCGGCCGCAGCTTTTGTCGGACGAGGAACGTCTCGATCCGGAGTATGTGACGTCGGCCATTCGCAAGCACGGAAAAATCGCGCGCGCGTTTGGATCGGCGGGCGAGATTGCGGAGTTCCTGTCCGCGCAGCTTGCGTCCGGCGATGTGGTGCTCGTGATGTCGAACGGCAGCTTTGACGGGCTGTGCGGGCGCCTTTTGGAAATTCTTGCGAAAGGAACAGCGGCACACAAATCGTGAATATGGCAAACAAGCGGCGAGCGGGTTATCTATTTTTGCTGTCACTCAGCTTCCTTTTTGCGCCTCGGATCGCGAATGCCACAATCCGCTACACGATTTCGCTGGCGCATCCCGAGCAGCATGGTTTCCGCGTGACGATGGTCGTGCCAAACGTGGGGCGGCAATTGGATGTTGCGATTCCGGCGTGGAATGCCACATACGACATTCGCGATTTCGCGTACCGCGTAACGGACGTGCAAGCGGACGAAGGCGGCGCGACGGGCACAGCGCTGCGCATCGTGAAACTCGATAAACAAACGTGGAGGATCACCGCTCCGCGGGGAGATTCGCGCGCGGATCTGGGCACGGTGACGATCCAGTACGAGGATTTTTGGAATAGTCCAGGGCCGTTCAGTTCGCAGATTGATGCGCGGCATGCATTTCTAAATTTAGCCGAAGTGCTTTTTTATGTTCCGACGCGGCGCGCGGAAGAATCTCGCGTTCAATATGCCGACGTGCCCAGCGAATGGCGCGTCGCGGAAGAACTACCGGCGGGGAAGTCGCCGGAGAGCTTTCTGGCCGCGAGCTATGACGCCCTGGTTGACGCGCCCGCCGAAATTGGAACATTTCGCGAATTTCAGTTCGATGCAAACCGCGCACGTTTCCGCGTGGTCGTTGACGGCAGGGATTGGGATCAGGAAAAGCTCAGCGACACTCTGCGCAAGATTGTTTCGTATGAGACGGGGATGATGCGCGACGTGCCCTTTCGCGAATACATGTTCATTTTTCACTTTGGGCCGTACGCCGAAATGGGCGGCGGCGGAATGGAGCACGCGAATTGCACGGCCATCGCCGTTCCTTCCGGCGACGTAGTCGCAAACGTCGCCGCGCACGAATTTTTCCATTTGTGGAACGTGAAAAGGATACGCCCGCGGACTTTGCAACCCGTGGACTTCACGAAAGAGATGTGGACGCGCGCGCTGTGGTTCGCTGAAGGCGTCACCAGCACATACGCTTCCTACACCATGGTGCGAACCGGGATCTGGAACCGCGGGCAATTTTATGATGATCTCGCGCGGCAATTCACCACACTGGATTCGCGGCCCGCGCACCGCTGGCAAAGCGCGGAGGAATCGAGCCTGGATACATGGCTCGACAAATACGATTACTATAATCAGCCCGACGTCAGCATTTCGTATTACAACAAAGGCCAGATACTCGGCGTGATGCTGGACCTCGCCATTCGCAACGCCACGGACAATCGCAAATCTCTCGACGACGTGATGCGCGGAATGGACGACGATTATGCTCATCGCGGACTTTTTTACAACGACAGCGCGGGAGTTGAGCAGGAAGTGGAAAAAGTTGCGGGACGCAGCTTTAAGGATTTCTTTCGGAAGTACGTATCCGGAACGGACGACATTCCCTACGGCGATTTTTTGCGTTATGCGGGCCTTGACGTGAAAGCGCAAGATCGCCCGGTTGCGGACTTCGGATTCGAAGTTTCGCGCACCCGCAATGGACCGATTCAGGTCGGAACCGTTGCACCGGGGAGCAGCGCCGCGCAAGCCGGCCTGCAATCCGGCGACGTTCTGTTGCAACTCGGCGGCCGGCCGTTTCCTCGATTCGCCCAGCGATGGCTTCTGCAGCATTCGCCAGGCGACAAAGTAAAGTTGCGAATCGGACGCGGCGACCAGGAGCGCGAAGTTACGTTGACCCTCGGCAAAGAAATCGTGCACGCGTACTCAATTTCCGAAATTGCCGGCGCGACCGCGAAACAAAAACGGATTCGAGACGGAATTCTGACCGGCGCCACGAACTAAAACCATGCGCGCACAGGTCATGTTTGGAAACGTGCAAGTTCACAGTCATCAGCCGCGATGATTCGCACCATTCTGGCCGTGACGTTTCTCGGATTCTATGTTGTATTCGTCGGCCTGCCGGCCATTGCCTATTCGCTGATCACCAACACCAGCGATTTTCTTTTCCGCGCGGGGAAGCGGGGCATCGAGATCTCGATGCGCATCGCGGGAGTGCGCGTGCGAACCGAAGGGCTGGAAAATATTCCGCCGGGCGTCTGCATCTTCGCGGCGAATCATGTGAGCAACCTCGACCCCCCGGCGGCGCTGTTGGGAATTCCGCGAAGAATTTCATTTTTGGCGAAACGCGAAGTCTTCAACGTGCCGATTGTGAAGACCGCGCTGCGGCTGGGAAAAATTGTGGCCGTGGACCGCGGCGACCGCGACGCGGCCGTCGCTAGTATTGACCAGGCGGTTCAGTATCTCAACGAAGGCATTTCATTCGTCGTTTTTCCCGAGGGCACGCGAAGCCAGGACGGAATACTGAAGCCCTTCAAGAAGGGAACGTTCGTGATGGCGATTCAGGGACGCGTGCCGGTCGTGCCCGTATCGATATTGGGAAGCCGCGAGCGAATGCCTAAGGGAACCGTGGCGACGATCCCCGGCGAAATCCTGATTCGCTTCGCTCCGGCTGTGGATAGCACGGCGTATTCGGTGGAGCAACGCGACGAATTGCGGGCGCGCGTGCAGGCCGCCGTGGCTGAGGGATTAAGCCGCGGGCAGTAGGTGTGGCGCGAAGCGACAGAAAAGCGCGTTTTTGTTGCGATTAGCACGGCACCGTGTCCAGTGTTTTGCGTGACTTACGGCCCATTCTAATAATTTGCTGTTGCGATTAGAACTGCCTAGGTATGCGGGGCTGTCGCTCAGCACGTCGCTATTCGACGAGTCGTAGCTGGTTGGATTATTTCTGTAATCAAGCAAACTCTAAACCCGCACGCTTCAAAAACCGAAGCATGCGGCACACGGCGTGGGGCCAAGATTGACCGAATCGTATCGCACGGCACCAGCAATTTACCTCGACCAGAGCGCTTTAATCGACTTGTATCAATCCCACCATAACCAGCCGACAGGGACGGCCAAAAATTTCGAAGTGGTTAAAGAAAACAGATTTGTCGCAGTTCTCTCACCGTGGCATTTGGTTGAAACTGCAAAAGCTCAACATGTCAAAAAGGCTGGGCAACTCGCTGATTTCATGGATGAGCTTCAGCCACTGTGGCTCCGGGATCGACGCGATCTCGAACGAATTGAAGTGCAGACCGACTTCTTCTCGTTCGCCAATGTTCCATATACTCCTCCAGCTTGTCTTACTTCGAGCACAGAGATATGGTCGGCGATGCGTGGGCGACAACTCTCGCCGGACACAACTCCTTCGTCACGCGAATTTGTGGAAGCATGGATCGCCAATCCTCAGTTGATGGCTCCGCTTATTAGAAGCCATCTAGCAAATGCTGACGCACTCAACAATCTGAGAGAAGCAATTGTTTCTGGTAAATTGACAGCCGCTATGAGAGCTGAAGGGGATCGAAAGTTGATAGCTGGCTTTCTGCCGCAAAAGACTCCCGCTGGAATAATTATTGACGAGGGGACCAAAAAAGCCTACCTAGATACAGTATCCCCGAAGCATTTCCCGACGCTCGCGATTGAGTCCGAAGTGTCGGAATACAGCTGGGCTGGCCAAGGAAGGACTGATTGGAATTCTATGATAGATAAATTTCATCTGATTTCGGCACTATCCCATGTTGATATCATTGTCTCAGACGATAGATACTTCAGTTTGCTTCTGCCCGCTGCAGCGAAAACGAAGTTTGGCAAAGCATCTCTGTTCAAATTCAACGAGTTTCATAAGGCGTTTGTACTGTAGAGCAATCACAGGAGGAGGCTGCCTTCATGAGAAGACGCGACACTGAAGTAGAGGTAGAAAACGGCACCGTCTTGCGGGTTAAAACCTGTGTATCCGCACGCGATTTGGATGCGTGGAAGATTGTCATGGAAAAAAGGGAAATTCCCCTGTCTCGATTTCAATGCGCAAGAGAAGGCCGAGGAGTTTCAGCGAAAGGCGCAGGAACGGTTTCCCGCAGCGAGAATTTCGTTGACGCAATCGCACCCTGCCGAGTGGACGGTTTTCGCGCACAAGTAAATTAAACGCAGATATCCGCGAGACCTCTTCGGGAAGCCAAGCTTATAATTCCACCAGATTCCTGCGTGCCAACGTGGATAAGACGAAAGGCCGGCGGGTGGGTCAGACTCTAGGATTTGGTTTTTCAGGGTGCCCCATGCTCGATTTTCGCGCGTGGGGTTTTCTCTCACAACCGATGTTCCCTGGCGCGTAACGCCCGCGCAACTGAACGTATTCCCCCTCATTGTTACCTTTTTGGACAACTAGACTGACATGTCAGTCTAGTTTTAGGCCTTTTCCAAATAGGTGGGTGGCACACCCTTCGCGGGACCCAGAAGAAAAGTCAAAATCGTCTTAGCGCGTTAACGATGCTCCACCCGCCGAATGTCTGAAACAGAAAGATCGCCGCGGCGGCCGTCACCACGGCTGTTACGGCCCAGCCGGATCCGAGCAGAATTGGGTTGAGCGGTTTTCGCTTCATTGCGCCGCGGTCGCCCGCAATCAACAACATCATGGTCAACGTAATGGGCGTCGCAAGACCTCCGATGATGGAGCTGATGAACAGCAACTTAATTGGTGAGACCCCGGCCAGCGCAACGCCAGCGCCGATAACAAGCACCGCGATTAAAGTGGTATAAAATTTCTTTGCGCGCCAAAACTTCTTATCGATGCCAACACGCCAGCCGAACATTTCGCCCGCGACGTAAGCGCTGGTTGCGCCGAGCACGGGGATTGCAATCAGCGCCGAGGTCAACAGGCCGATGCCAAAAAGGAGCGAGGCCCAATGGCCCGCGAATGGCGTTAGCGCGTTGGCCGCATCTTGGGCCGTTTGCACAACTTTGTGATGCACTCCGAGCGTCGCACCGGTTGCAACCGTGATGAACCAAAACGTCGCGCCCGCGATGATCGTTCCAATTGTCGAGTCAGCTTGCACCAAACCCAACCGTGAGAGTGGCGTGGTTTCCTCCGACATCTCGACCGTTTCCCAGACGTATGCGTACGCTGTCAGCGTGGTGCCCAGCAGCGCAATTGCGCCCGCGATCATCGGTCCGGAAAAGGAAAAATGCGGGATCAGCGAACTGTGCAAGACATCGCTCCACCGCGGTTGCGCCAGGAACGCCGCGGCGACGTAGCTCAGGAACACCAGCGGCAAATAGACGAGCACGCGTTGGAGTTTTTTATAATTACCAAATATGAGCATGAATCCCGCGGAGGCAGCGAGCGGGATAATGAACCACCGATAATCGAGGTGCAGCAGCAGCGAGAGCGCCGCACCGCCCCCTTCCAGGTCGGCTGCCAGCGTGACCAAATTCACGATCAGCACCGATACCAGCGCAAACAATGCCCAGCCCTTGCCGTAGCGTTTGCGAACGGCATCTTCCAAGCCGGTATTCGTCACCATACCGACCTGCGCGCTGATCGCCTGCACCACCGAAAGCATCGGGATAACGAGCAAGACCAGCCAGCTCAAGCCATAGACGGTGGTCGATCCGATCACCGCAAGGGATGCTACCGTTGTAGGATCATTGTCGGACGCGCCCGAGACAATCCCAGGGCCGAGCACTTTCCACCACGGTTTGCGCGTTTTCTTACGACTCAAACTTAATCCTTGGGCTACCTGTTCAACTGTGCGCGAAGGCCGTGAACTTCGCGTTCCAAATCGCGCACGGTCTTCTGCAATTCGGGCAGCCGATTAAAAATTGCGACGCTGCGGAGCCAGATTTTGTTTTCTATTCCCGGAGAGCCGGAGTAAGTCGCGCCCGCGGGAATGTCGTGCGAAACGGCGCTCTGCGCCGTGAGGATTGCGCCGTCGCCCATGTGCAAGTGACCCGCGCAGGCCGCCTGCCCGGCAAGAATGCAGCGATTGCCAACGACAGTCGAGCCTGCGAGACCAACCTGTCCGCAGAGCAGCGTGTCTTCGCCGATTGTGCAGGCATGGCCGACCTGGACCAGATTGTCGAGTTTTGTACCGCGGCCAATTTTCGTTTCTCCCACGGTGGCGCGGTCGACGGCGCTATTGGATTGAATTTCCACGTCGTCGCCGATGATCGTGATTCCCGATTGTTGGATTTTGTACCAGCGGCCGTCGGGCTGAGGCGCGAAGCCGAATCCGTCGCCTCCAATCACAACGCCGTTTTGAAGGATCACGCGCTGGCCAATCTGGCATCTTTCGCGTATCGCAACGTGGCTGTGGGCAAAAAAGTTGTCGCCGATGCGCGCGCCGCGATAAATGCTGACGAAACTATGCAAGACGGCGTTTGCGCCGAGCACGACATCGTCGTCGACGAAACAGTAAGGCCCAATGTGCGCGGCGGCGCCAATAGTTGCGGATTTCGCGATGACGGCGGTGGGATGAATCCCGGGCGCATAGCGCGGGGCAGTGTGAAAAAGCTCGATGGCGTGAGCGAAAGCTAGATAAGGATCCGCAGCGCGCAGAGAGGGCAGCGAAAGCCCCTTTTCATTTTGCGGCACGATGATGGCGGAGGCGCGCGAGGCGGATACGGCGGAGCGATAGCGGCGGTTGGCGAGAAACGTGAGTTGCCCTGGTTCGGCGTCTTCGATTCCGGCAACGCCGGTGATTTCGATTTGAGGATCGCCTTCAAGCGCGCACTGCAGGCGCGCGGCAATTTCTCCGAGTTTCATTGTGCCCTCCCGGCTGGCTTGGACGTTGATTTGTTACCGTACGACGCGCAACATCCGCAAAGATATCGCATACCGGGCATTATTCAGTGAAGAGTTTCGGTTGCGTATCAGGAGCAACGCTGGGCTGGCGGCGGGCGACGCCGACGACGCCCAGGACTTTCATTTCGGTAAGCGCCGTGCGCGGAATGAAAATCCAAAGGCTATTGCCGTGAAGATCCGGGGGCGTAAGACGAACGCCATGCACGAGAAGGTCGAGCAAATCGTTCGCGACGATTCCTTCGAGAACGTCATCATCACGGAAGCGGAGGCGCACCCAGAGACCGTCGAGCTTGGGACGGCTGAGGAAGGCTTTGCGCTCCGGCTCGAAGTCGTCGCGAAACTCCCGAACGAAGTGGATACTCTTGATCTTGGATAGATCGAGAATGAGATACTCGCCGTCGTTGGTGAGGAGCTCGACGTTCTCCTGCTCGCCGAGGCCGCTCGCGTTCAGGTAGCCCTGCGCGCGGGTGCCATCAAGCATAAGAATGACGACTTTCTTGTGAGTCTTCGCCGCACTTCGTTTTTTTGCTGCCACCACGGCCCTCGCCCAAAAGGTATTGCGAAATGAAAGCCTGTATGTTATTGTTGCCATCGAAAGTTGTCAACTTATTGTTTATTAAAGGGTTAGGAACGGAGCTGCTGCCGGTTGACCGAGAAAAGGCAGATTCTAAAGTCCGCCTCCGTCATTACCCTGATTACCCTCGTTAGCCGAATTTGTGGGTACGTTCGCGACCAGCGCATCACCCTTCTTCTGGGCACGTCGGTGGCGGCAGACTCCTTTATTTTGGCGTTTCGTATCCCAAATCTTTTGAGAAGGTTGGTGGGAGAAGGGTCGCTCTCGGCATCGTTTATTCCGGTATTTGCGCAATACATCAAGAGCAAAGACGAGCGGAGCATTTGGAGATTCGCGAACCGCATTTTCTGGACCGTGGCGATGGTCGCGGGGATGCTTACGATCCTCGGGATACTGTTTTCGAAGTGGATCATCCGCGCCTTCACGATGTTCGGTCATGGGCAAGGGCATTGGGATTTCGCGGTGTACTTGAACCGGATGATCTTTCCGTACCTGTTTTTTGTCGCGCTCGCGGCCGTGGCGATGGCCATTTTGAATTCGTACCATGAATTTGGCGTACCGGCAGCGACGCCGATTCTGTTCAATCTGTCGGTAATCCTTTTTTCGATTGGCGCGGTTTATAAGCCGATCATGAAGTGGGCGCCTGAGCCGTATCGCAATCCGGCGGTCGCTCTGGCGGCGGGGATACTGGTTGGCGGCGTGTTGCAATTCCTGGTGCAAGTGCCGTCGCTGGTGCGGCGAGGGATGCGGTTCGATTTCGGGATCAGTCTGAGCGATCCCGGGGTGCGGCAAGTGGGGAAGTTGCTGGTGCCCGGATTTGTCGGCATCGGGATTTACCAGATTAATTTTTTTGTGGATACGATATTCGCGACGGCGTCGCGCATGCCGCAGGGCAGCGTGACTTCGCTCTACGTCGCGGAGCGCGTGATGGAACTGGTGCTGGGGAGTTATGCGATCGCGATTTCGACGGTTATTTTGCCCATGATGTCGCGGCTGGCGGCGGCGCGGAAGCATGACGAAATGAAGACGACATTCACGTTTTCGCTTCGCCTGGTATCGTTCATCACCATTCCCGCCGCAGTGGGGCTGGTGCTTTTGCGAACGCCGATTATTCAGGTGCTGTTCGAGCACGGGAAATTCGTCGCGGAGTCGACCGCGCTGGCGGCGCGGGCGCTGTTCTACTACGCGCTGGGGCTGCCGGCGTTTGCGGCGGTGAAGATGGTGGTGCCGCTTTTCTATTCGACGCAGGACACGAAGACGCCCGTGGTGGTCGCGGGGTACGCGCTGGCGATCAATGTGGCGTTGAATGTGGTGTTCCTGGTTTTGTTTTTCCGCGTGTTTTACAACGGAAGTCCGGCGCTGGCGACCTCTGGCGCGGCATATTTTAATTTTTTCGCGCTGCTGTGGATTTTCCGGAAGCGCTTCGGGCGGCTGGGTTTCGGCGGCGTGCTCAGGTCGCTCGGAAGGATCGCCGGGGCGGCGGTAGTGATGGGATTGGGATGCGCGGCATTTCTGCGATACGTGAATTTCGATCCGCATACGCATCTTCTGCCGCGGATTGGGCTTCTCGCCGGCGCGATTCTTGGCGCTGCGGCGCTTTATCTGGCGCTGGCGTGGCTGCTGCGGTGCGAGGAACTGGGAGAGTTGCGGAGCGTGCTGAGGCGCGCGGACCGCGCGGCGGCATGAGCGGGATTTTCAAAGCTTGGAAGCTCGGGGTTTGTAGAGTCCGGCGAATCAGTCCGGGAAGGGAACAGGTGTAGAAAAGTGGAAGGCTTAATTCGCGCGTTTCTGAATTATCTGCGGGTCGAGAAGGGATTGTCGCGGAACACAATCCTGGCGTATGGGCGTGACCTGAAAAAGCTTCAGGTGTACGCCGAGAAACATGGCCGTGACCTGAAACAGATTGAGCGCGACGATATCGTGGACTTTTTGACCACGCTGTACCGGTCCGGACTCGAGAGCCGGTCGGTGGCGCGGCATTTGGTGGCACTGCGGCATTTTTTTCGGTTTGCGCAAGTGGGAGGTCTGATTGTCGAGGACGCGGCGGCGAATGTGGAATCGCCCCGGTTCAGAATGCGCCTGCCCAACCATTTGAGCACCGAGGAAGTCAGTCGATTGCTGGCGCAGCCCGACACGAGCAGCGCGATTGGGAACAGGGACAAGGCGATGATTGAGCTGCTCTATTCGACGGGCCTGCGCGTATCAGAGCTGGTGAACCTGCGCCTGAGTGATTTGCAGATGGAGACGGGCTGCCTGCGCTGCATCGGCAAGGGCAACAAGGAAAGGCTGGTGCCCATGGGGCGAACGGCGATTGCTTCCGTGGAGGAATATCTGCGCCAGGCGCGGCAGAGTCTGCTGCGAGGCAAGAGTTCGCCCTACGTATTTCTGAACCGATTTGGCGGACGGATGGGGCGGATCGGATTCTGGAAAAAGTTGTCGGATTACGGGAGGAAGGCGGGGTTGCGCATGAAACTGAAGCCGCACATGCTGCGTCATAGTTTCGCGACTCACCTGCTGGAGCGGGGCGCGGACCTGCGCTCGGTGCAGCTCATGCTTGGCCATGCGGATATTTCGACGACCCAGATTTATACGCACGTGGTGAAGGAACGCCTGAAAGAAGTTTATAAGCAGCATCATCCCCGGGCCTGAAAAAACAGCAAGGTTGATGATAAGCGAGGCGCGCCTTCGGGCTGCGTCGCGCAGTTCGCAGGAGGCGGAATCGTTCATGCCAGACTACATGTATTTATTGGAAAGCCGGCTGTCCCCCGAGCAGCGCGCGGTACTTTTGCGGGTGCAGGAACTGGCGCGCGCGCAGGATTCAAACGTGTATTTGACCGGCGGCGCGGTGCGCGATTTGATTTCCGGCATGCCGCTGCGCGACCTGGATTTCACGGTGGAGGGGAATCCGGCGCGAATGGTGCGCGAGTTGGAGAAGGGCGGGGCGCGCACGGTGGTGGACGACGAGCATCTGCGGCACTACGAGCTGATTTTTGTGGGCGACGTGGATGGCTCGATTTCGGCTGCGCGGGATGAGGTGTATGCGCGGCCGGGCGCAAAGCCGGAGGTGCGCTGGTCGACGGTGATGGAAGACTTGCGACGCCGCGATTTTTCGATCAACGCGGTGGCGATTTCGTTGAATACGGCGTCGCGAGGCTTGCTGCTGGACCCGACAAACGGCTTGGCGGATCTGGAGCGGCGCGAGGTGCGCGCGCTTTCGATTCATGCGTTCACCAATCAGCCGATCCGGCTTTTGCGGGCTTTGCGATTCAGCGCGCGGATGGGATTCAAGATGGAGCCGCGCACGCAGGAATGGTTCGATTTGGCGATCGAGCGGGGCTTGCAGGAAACGATGGACAGCCGGGAGATCGGCAAGGAAGTGATGGACGTGGGCCGGGAAGAAAACGCCGCGGCGATTCTGAAGCTGTGGGAGTCGAAGAATTTACTAGGCGCGATTCATCCGAAGCTGCAACGAAAACGGCCGGATTACGACGGGCTGGCGAGACTGGCCAAAGCGCGCGAAGGATTCGTTGCCAGCGGATTGCGCGTACGCCACGCAATTCCGAACGTGTATTACGCGCTGCGCAAGCTCGGGCCCCGAATGGGCACGGTGCTGAAGAATCTTAACGTGCCGGCGAATGAAACGGCGAAGGTGCTCCACTTGCCGAATGAGGCGAAGAAGTTGCTGCAAGTTTTGCGCGGGGGAAAGACCAAGACGCCGCGAGATGCGTATCAGGTGATTACGCAAACGCCGACCGAGCTGCTGGCGTTCATGGAAGCGGAATTCCGCAATGCGAAAGCCGCCGCGAAGATCAGGAACTATCTGCAGAAGTGGCGTCCGATGCGTTTGAGCCTGCCGATGGCGGAGCTGGACACTCTGGGCGTCGCGCGCGGGCCGAAATTCGATAAAATTCTCGAACAATTCTTTGAGTTGCAATTGCGCGGGAAAGTGCGGACGCCAGAGGATGTTACGAAGCGTTTGAAACAGCTTGCGGGCATCAAGGACGAGCCGAAAAAGAAACTGAAAGAGGAAAAAAAGAAAAGAGGAAGCGCGCTGGAAGCGGCGGGAGCAAAGCGCGCCGCCAAGGCGAACGAGGTGAAAACAGCGGAGCAGGCGAGTGCGCCCGTCGGCGAAGCGAGCAGGGGACCGAAGCTTGCCGCCGCCAGCGAGCGACCGAAGGCCGCGCCGTCAAAGGGCGGAAAAACTCCGGCGGCGCGCAAGGCGGCAAAAAAACGCGCAAAGCCGGCTGCAAAACGGGTGGCAAAGTCGAAGCCGAAAAAGCGCGACCGGCGCTGACGGTTCGAGTTCTGGCAAGAATTAATTCGAGACGGACATTGAATGTGCGTAATAAATATTTTACCGAAGGCTTCGTTCAGCCGTAGCTAAATTCGCGGCATCGGTCTAAAATACATCACGGCATGGATTCCTCGGACTTCGTTCACCTACATCTTCATACGGATTACTCCCTTCTGGATGGCGCCTGCGAAATCGGCGAACTGACCGCCGAAGCGGCGCGGCGAAAAATGCCGGCGGTGGCCGTGACGGATCACGGAAACCTTTTCGCGGCCGCGAATTTCTTCCATCAAGCGACAACCTGCGGAGTGAAACCAATTATCGGGTGCGAGGTTTACGTCGCACCCGGCAGCCACAAGGATCGAGGCGCGGACGCCGAGCGGGCGAATCATCTGGTGTTGCTTTGCGAGAACGACGAAGGGTATCGCAACCTGATTCAACTGGTCTCGACGGGATTTCTCGAAGGTTTTTATTATAAACCCCGCATCGATCATGAACTCCTGGCGAAACACAGCCGCGGCCTGATCGCGCTTTCCGCGTGCCTGCGCGGCGAAGTGACCGAGCACGTGCTGGAAGAGCGTCACGAGCAGGCGCGCAAGTCGGCGTACCGGTTGCAGGATATTTTCGGCAAGCAAAATTTCTTTCTCGAAATACAGGACCAGGGCCTGGATGTTGACAAGCGCGTGAATCAAGGCGTGGTGCGGCTGGCGAAAGAGACGGGCATTCCGCTGGTCGCCACGAACGACTGCCATTACTTGACGCGGTCGGACGCTCATGCGCAGGAAGTGCTGCTGTGCATTCAGACCGGCAAAACAATGAGCGACACGAACCGCATGCGGTTCGCGACCGACCAATTTTATTTCAAGACCGCCGAGGAGATGGCGCAGGTATTCGGCGAGCTGCCGGATGCGCTGCTGCGAACCGTCGCCATCGCCGAACGCTGCCAGGTGAAAATCGAGCGCGTGCAAAATCCCTTTCCGGTGTTTCAGGTGCCGGAAGGGACGACGACGGATTCGTATTTCGAGCGCGTGGTGCGCGAAGGATTCGCGGAACGCGTGCCGCAGCTCGAACGCCTCGCAAAAGAGAACCGCCTGCGGTATCCCATCACTGTCTACGAGCAGCGGCTTTCCGACGAAATCGAAATGATCAAGAAAATGCGCTTCTCGGGCTATTTTTTGATCGTGTGGGATTTTATCCGCTACGCGCGCGCGCAGGGAGTTCCCGTGGGACCGGGGCGCGGTTCGGCAGCAGGAAGTTTGGTGAGCTACGCGTTGCGCATTACGGATGTGGATCCCCTGGAGTACGACCTGCTGTTCGAGAGGTTCTTGAATCCGGAGCGAATTTCGATGCCGGATATCGACATCGATTTCTGCATGCGGCGGCGCGGAGAAGTGATTGAGTATGTGCGCCAAAAGTACGGCGAGAAAAACGTTGCGCAGATTATTACGTTTGGGACCATGGCAGCGAAGGCGGCCCTGAAGGATGTGGGCCGCGCGCTCGACATGCCCTACGGGGAAGTCGACCGTCTGGCGAAGCTGGTGCCGAATCAGCTCAATATTTCCCTGGAAGACGCCTTGAAAGACGGTTCGCAACTGGCCGCCGCGCGCGACAAGGATGAACGGGTTCGCGAAGTCGTGGAAGTGGCGCTGCGGCTCGAAGGCCTGGCGCGGCACGCTTCGACGCACGCGGCCGGCGTGGTGATATCGCCGCAGCCGCTGACGGAAATTGTTCCGCTGTACCGGTCCACGCGGGAAGAAATCACGACGCAGTACGACATGAACGCGCTCGAACGCATCGGGCTGCTCAAGATGGATTTTCTCGGGCTGACGACGCTTACGGTGCTCGATGACGCTGTCCTGCTGATCAAGCAAAACCGCAACGTGGACATCAAACTGGCGGACTTTCCGCTGGACGACAAGGCGACCTATGCGATCTTCGCGCGCGCGGATACGTCGGGCATCTTCCAGTTTGAGTCGCACGGGATGCGGGAGATTTTGCGGCGTTACCAGCCCGCCCGCTTGGAGGATTTGACGGCGCTCAACGCGCTATATCGCCCGGGGCCGATTCAGGGCGGCATGATCGACGATTTTATCGCGCGAAAACATGGAAAGAAAAAAGTGGCGTACGATTTGACGGCGCTCGAGGAGATTTTGTCGGAAACGTACGGCGTGATCCTGTATCAGGAACAGGTGATGCAAATTGCCAACCGCCTCGCGGGGTTTTCGCTTGGCGAGGCCGATATTCTGCGACGCGCGATGGGCAAGAAGAAGCGCGAGGAAATGGCGGCGCAGAAAGAGAAATTTCTCTCCGGCTGCGCGGCGCGAAAAGTGCCGGCAAAAAAGGCCGGGAAGATTTTTGACCTGATGGCGGAATTCGCCGGATACGGCTTCAATAAATCGCACTCGTGCGCTTACGCGCTCCTCGCTTATCAGACCGCGTATCTGAAAGCGCATTTTCCAGTGGAATTCACGGCCGCGCTGCTGACTTCGGAAACGGGCAATACGGAAAAAGTGGTGAAATACATCAATGAGGCGCGCGGAATGGGAATTCGCGTGCTACCACCGGACGTTCACCAAAGCAGCCTGTATTTCACGCCTGTCGGCGAGGACATCCGTTTCGGATTGGCGGCGGTGAAGAATGTCGGGGAGAATACCGCCAAGGCGATTTGCGAATCTCGCGCGGCGCGCGGCAACTTTCTGAATATTTACGGGTTCTGCTCGGCGATTGAGCCGCGCTTTCTGAACCGGCGCGTTCTCGAAAGCCTGGTGAAGGCGGGCGCGATGGACTGTTTCAATGCGCCGCGCGCGCGCCTGTGGACGGCCATTGAAGGCGCGATGAATCATGGGCAGAAAATGGATCACCAGCGCTCCGTGGGACAGCACGGATTGTTCCGGCCGGGTTCGAGCGCCATGAGCGTTGACGAAGCGCAGAATATCCTGCCGGAAGCGGAAGACTGGTCGGAGGAGCAGCAGCTCGATGGCGAACATTCCGTGCTGGGGTTCTACGTTTCCGGCCATCCGCTGGATAAATATGCGGGCCGCCTGAAAGAAATGGGCACGGCGGAGTTGGGCGCGCTGGAAGCGCGGAGAAACGGCGAAGAGCTGGCGATTGCGGGAATTATCACGCAGACACGGGCGATGCGCTCCAAGCGGGGCGCGCGATGGGCGATTTGCAACTTGCAGGATCGTACAGGCGGAGTTGAAGTGCTTGTGTTCCCGGAGGCATTTCAGAAATTCGAGCACCTGCTGCGTCCGGCGACGCCATTGCTGGTTCGCGGGCGCGTAAATGTCGAGGAAGTGGGAACCAGATTTGTGGCCCTTGAGGTTCGCTTGCTCGATAAGGTTGCGGATTGCGGGGCGAGCTTGATGCGCGTGCGCGTTGACCTTCGGGCCGTCGACACGGGAATACTGGATGAGTTGCAAAAGGTTCTGGCGGAGCGTCCGGGCCGCTGCCGCGTCGCGTTTGATTTGATCTCGAACGACGGAACGATGGCGACCTTGGAAGCGGACAAGGGAATCGAGCCTGCTCCCGAGCTGTTCGCAAGAGTGCGGGAGATTTGCGGAGCCGATTCCGTGGCAGTGTTGCGGAATTAGCGCATAATCCGTGTGACAGGATTCGAGGACAGTGGCGAAACCCAAGCATCGAAAGCGCGAACTGGACGACCTTGAACAAGACGTTCGGGATATGGAGCGCGTCGCGCCCGATAATCCAAAAGCCGTGCAGGAACTCGAACGGTTACGGCGAGAGGTTGCGGAACTCAAGCGCGAATTCTATGCGCACATGAGCGCATGGCAGCGTTTGCAGGTTGCGCGGCATCCGCAACGGCCTTATACACTCGACTTGGTTCCGCGGTTGTTCGCGGGCTTCAGCGAGATTCACGGCGACCGCGCATTTGCCGATGACCCAGCCATTGTTTGCGGGATGGCGGAATTCCACGGGAAGCCCGTGATGATTGTCGGGCATCAGAAGGGCCACGATACGACCCAGCGCGTCGCGCGCAATTTTGGGCAGGCCAAGCCGGAGGGTTATCGAAAGGCGCTGCGCGCCATGGAGCTTGCCGCGAAATTCCGGCGGCCCATTTTTGTTTTCATCGATACGCCGGGCGCGTATCCCGGCGTGGACGCGGAAGAGCGCGGCCAGGCGGAGGCCATTGCGCGAAACCTGCGCGAGATGATGCGCTTGCCTGTGCCGATCCTGGTGACGATCACCGGAGAGGGCGGCTCGGGAGGCGCGCTGGCAGTGGCCATTGGGGACCGAATCATCATGCTCGAGAACGCCGTGTATTCGGTGATTTCGCCGGAGGGCTGCGCGTCGATCATGTGGCACGACGCCGCAAAGGCCGAGCTGGCTGCCGAGGCGCTGAAGATTACAGCCACGGACCTGCTCGATCTGAAGCTGATTGACGAAATCGTGCCAGAACCGGAGGGCGGCGCGCATCTGGACTATGACGCGACGGCGCGGCTGCTCGACGAGGCGCTGACGCGGGGTCTCGCCGAAGTATCGACTTTTGCGGAAAATAAACTGATTGAGAACCGCTACGAGAAGTTCCGCCGCATGGGCGAATGTTTTACGCCCGGACCCCCAGGCCAGTAGAAGCGAACTTTGAAACTTTTCGGGCGGATAATTCGTATCCTTGGTTGGAAGCGTCTTGGCATACGAGAGAGGTGCGCCATGTTTTGCGATCAGTGCGGAAGGGAAGTAGCATCTGAGGCGCGATTCTGCGGTAATTGCGGTCGCGCGACTTACCAGACGTCTCAATCGGCGGGCCTTGCTCCAACCTACGTGATGGCGAATCCGACGGCCCGCGTGAATTCGCACGTTCGCGTGCTGGGGATTCTTTGGCTGGTTTCAGGAATACTTCGCGTGCTGGGTCTCGGCTGGCTGTGGTTCGTCGGTCGGGTGTTCCTTCCTTCGATCCTGACGAATTTTGTTCCTGGTTTCGCGGCGCATGGGCCGCTGGAAAAACTGGTTCTGGGCGGAATGGCATTCGCGTCGGGAATCATCTTGCTGCAGGCGGTGCTTGCGTTTGTCGCCGCCTGGGGATTGCTCGAAAGACAAAGCTGGGGCCGCATCGTCGGGATCATCGCGGCAGTCCTTTCGCTGCTGCAGATTCCGTTTGGAACGGCGCTCGGTATTTACACACTGTGGGTGCTGTTGCCTGCTTCGTCGGAAGTGGAATATCGGAATCTGGCTCGGGCGTAGGTTTTTTTTCGCGCGCCCCGGTACGTTGCCCATACGTTTGCGATTTGGACACGCGTGTGATTCTGCCAGTTGCTCCGCAATGTTCCGTGGATTAGTGTGAGGGCCATGGAACACACCCAAAAAGAGGGCGGGGCGATGGACACCTCTGAGATTTTTCGTCCATTCGAGCGCTTGGTGGAAATCACGATTCTGGGGAAAAATTTTCTGGTTCCGGAGAGAAATTCACTGCTGCGGTGCTTCCAGTTCATCAGCCCGGAGACGATTCCGTACGGCCGCTTCTGCTGGAATCAGGAATGCCAATACTGCCGCGTGAGTTGCCAGCTTTCGGACGAGGACCATCCGAAGCCGATCCTGAGCTGCAAGTTCATGGTCTCGGCGGGAATGAACATCACGGAACTGGCTCCTGAGCTGGTCTTCTGCCTGAAAAGCAAGCTGGGCGCGTAAACGGCCGCGCTTGCCCGCGTGCCTCCGGCGTGCAATCCTTGTTGTGTGAATTCCGCCAATCGAGAAATTCGCTGCGATGGTTGCGGCGCTGCGGCCACGGACGAGCATCTGCGGCGGCGCGTGGAGCGTCTGGAACTCGCGACTCGCTTCAGGCCGATTCACATCGAGACGCTGATCGTTTATCCTGCTCCCCCGGAACGATTGCAAGACTACTTTTACAAGGCCGGCGTGTCGCGGGAGGAGCGAAGCCCCGGCGCGCGCGCGTTTTTCGATGCGCTCACCGGTGCGCCTCGGGGCGTTGAAACGTCGAGCGCGGCCGCCAGCGAAGAAACGCTGCTTTCTGAATTCCAGCGCGCGGGCTGCTTTCTGACGGAATGCTCCGAGTGTCCTCTGGAAGAGGCGGGCGTCTCAACAGCCGATTTGGTTGGCCGCTTGGCGCCGTCGGTCGTGCGGCGCGCGCGGTACTCTTACAAGCCGAAGCAAATACTTCTCCTTTCGAATGAGATCACGCCGCTCATCCCGTTCCTGCGGCAGGCAGGCCTGGGAGAAAAATTACTCCTGCGCGACGGTGCGTCAATTGAAATTCCCGCTTTCAAGGATCCCGCGGCAATTGTACGGTTTCGCACCGACGTGCGCGCTGTTTTGGCGAAGACTCGAATGCCGAGCAGCGCCGGGCAAAAGGCCTAGCGATAAGGCGGCCGCGCGGCCGATGGTGCAAGAGATTTGAATGGCAGGTTTTATGACGCGCATCGCCGAATGTGATAAACTTCGCCGTTATTAACAGTAAGCCTTACGGGAGTCCTCTCATGAGCGCCCGAACGAAATTTTCTGTCGGAGCTGTCGTCATAATCGGAACCTTGGTGTGGCTGGGATGGGTGGGGGCGGCGCAGAGCAAGACGTATTACCATACGATTTCCGAGCTGTCGTCGCTGCACGGTGCAACGCGGCGGCAACGAATGCGCGTGAGCGGCGACGTGGTCGATGGGTCGATCAAGCATTTGCCGGGCCGCATCGATTTTGTGCTCACCGAACAGGGCAAAACTCTCCCCGTAAGCTACGTTGGCGATGCTCCGCTTCCGGATACATTTAAGGGCGGGGCGCAGGCGCTGGCGGAAGGGAAGTTGATGCCGGACGGCCGCTTCGTCGCTGAACAAGTGCAGGCGAAATGCGCATCGAAATACCAGGCGACGCCCGGCCCGCAGGGCTCTCCCGGCCCGTCGAAATCGACAAGCCAGCTACCACCGCAAAACACCGCGGGTCCCCGCGGTTAATGGGAGCGAGATAAGTCAGTGGATATTATTGGCTCCTTCGCACTGATTCTGGCGCTTCTCGCGGCAGGTTACGCCGTCGTTGCCGGGATCATCGGTATCCGCACGAGACGCCCCCTGATAATCAAAAGCGCGCGCAATGCGGGGATGGCGACATTTCCGCTGGTCACGCTGGGCGTTGGCTGCCTCGTCGCGCTATTCTTCCAAAACAACTTCTCGATGGCGTATGTGGCGGAGCACAGCAATCGCGCCCTGCCCGCATTTTACAAATTTGCCGCGTTGTGGTCGGGACAAGAAGGCTCGCTGCTCTTTTGGAGCTGGTTGCTCTCGATCTGGGCATTTATTGCGCTGTTTTCAAATCGCAAAAAACATCCGGAACTGATGCCTTATGTGGGCGTGATTCTGGGCGGCATCCAGAGTTTTTTCCTGATACTCAATAATTTTGTGGCCAGCCCGTTCAGTCTGGTCGGCACGGTGGCGGCCGGCGGAGCCACGCGCGTCGTCACGCTGGCCGATGGCCACGGCCTGACTCCTCTGCTCCAGTATTCCGAGATGGTCATCCATCCGCCGATGCTTTACCTGGGCTACACGGGATGCACGGTGCCTTTCGCGTTTGCGCTTGCCGCATTGCTCGGCCGCTATCCCGGCGAAAAGTGGATTCACATCACGCGCCGCTGGACGATGGTGGGCTGGGTGTTTCTGAGTGTCGGCATCTTGCTTGGCGGCCATTGGGCATATCAGGTGCTCGGTTGGGGCGGCTACTGGGCGTGGGACCCGGTCGAGAATGCCTCATTGCTGCCGTGGATTACGGAGACCGCGTTTCTGCATTCCGTGATGATGCAGGAAAAGCGCGGCATGATGCGCGTCTGGAATGTCTGGCTGGTGTTCATCACGTTCATGCTGAGCATTCTGGGAACGCTGCTCACGCGCTCCGGAGTGGTCAGTTCGATTCATGCCTTCGCGCAATCGTCGATTGGTCCGTGGTTTGTCACCTTCCTGGCGATTATTTTCGTGGTTTGCGTTGCTGCCTATTGGATGAACCGCGATTATTTGCGCACGGATAATCAGCTGGATTCCGTCATTTCGCGCGAGTCGAGTTTCCTGTTCAATAATTTGATTTTGCTCGCGGCCTGTTTTGCGGTGCTTTGGGGCACGTTGTTTCCGGTTTTCTCCGAGTGGATTGAAGGCAGCAAAATCACGGTGGGGCCGCCGTTTTTCAACAAAGTCAACATACCCATCGCGCTGTTTTTATTGTTTTTGACGGGCGTAGGCCCGCTGCTGGCTTGGCGGCGAACTTCGCTGTCGAGCCTGAAGCGCAATTTCGCGTGGCCGCTCGGGACGGGACTTGTCGCCGGCGCCATTGCATTTACATTCGGGTACCGGCACTTTTACGCGCTGGTCTGCCTGATTCTCGGCGTCTTCGTTTCACTGACCATATTTTCGGAATTTTTCCGCGGGGCGCGAGTGCTTTCCGCGCGCAGCGGCGCGAATATTTTTTCATCCGTGGGCCAGCTAACCATGCGCAACACGCGGCGGTACGGCGGGTACATCGTCCATTTCGGCATCGTTTTGATTTTCATTGGAATTTCGGGGCAGGCGTTCAATCGCGACGTTCAGAAGGAAATGCATCCCGGTTCCGAACTTGCGATCGGGCCGTACACGCTTTTGTGCCAGAATTTCGATGCCACATCAAACAACAATTACACCGCGGAGCGCGCGACAATTGAAGTATTCGAGGGCAATCGTTCGCTGATGATGTTGTACCCCGAGCGCCGGTTTTATTTGGCGAGCCAGGTGACGCAGACGGTGGTAGCGCTTCATTCCTCGCTCGCGCGTGACCTGTATGTGGTCTATGCCGGCCGCAGTCCCGAAGATAACAATCCGGTGATCCATGCATATCTGAATCCATTGGTGCGGTGGATTTGGCTGGGTGGATTGGTGCTCGTGCTTGGGACGATTCTGGCGCTGATACCGAACCGCCAGCCTCAAATCGTTTTGCAAGCCGCGAAGGAAACCGCGCAGGCCAAGCCCTTCGCCGCACCCGCGCCGGCGCATAACCCCGGCGATGATTAAGATGACTCAGCGGAGAATCAACAATTCCATGAGGCGGCTCGCGGCCTTGTTGTTCATTGCTGCGCTCGTTTTTCCGTGGGCCGGCATCATGTGGGCGCAAGCACCGCAGACGGGCGCAGGCGCCAAAAAACTCGGCAACAGAATCATGTGCATGTGCGGCGGCTGCAACGATACAGCCTTGAAATGCAATCACATGGGCGGATCTTTCGCCGGTCCGTGCGACACGGCGCAGGCCGAACTGAAAGAACTGAATGAGCGCGTGGGGCAGGGCAAATCGGACGATTTGGTGCTGCAAAGTTTCGTGCAAGAGTATGGCCCGACGGTGCTCATCTCACCTCCGGCCAGCGGATTCGATCTCTGGGCGTGGCTGATGCCGGTGATTGCGCCGCTGATCGGGATTGCGCTTGTCTGGATGGTGGTGGTGCGATGGCGGCGCAAGATGGCTGTGGCTGGCGCGCCGCCGATTTCTCCGGAACTGCTGGCGCGCGCCCGCAGCGACATAGGACGCGACGCCGATGACTAAACGCGGATGATTAAACGCGGATGATTAACCAATGACTAGCGCGGTGCTCCTGGTTACGCTGTGCTGCGTCGCCGTGGCCGCCGCGACACTGTGGTTCGTTTTTGCGGTGAGGCTCGAAGCCTCCGATTTCGCGCCACATCGCTCGCGGCTGGATCAACTGCTCGAGCGGCGCGACGCAATCTACGAGAACATTCGCGATTTGCGTTTCGAGCATCGCGCGGGTAAATTTTCGGAGGAAGATTACGAGGAAATGAAGCGCGCTCTCGAAATCGAGGCGGCGCGAGTGATCGCGGATATGGACAATCTGACCGGCGGCGCGCCGACTCCGGCGATCCGGCAGGCAATGTCGGAAAGGCCGCGCGGATAATCAATGACCATGACGAATGATGTGTTCAGAAATTCGCGGAAACTGCCACGCAGGCATCGCGGCTCCAGCTGGATGCTCGCGATGGTCGCAGCGCTCGTCTTGAGTGGCGCGATTTCCGCCGCGGCGGCCGGGACCGTTTCGGGAATCGTAAATGACGGCACGACGAACAAGCCCGTTCGCGGCATTGAAGTGATCCTGCTGCAACTGCAGGGCGGCATGCAGGCCGTCGCGACCACGAAGACCGATGCGACGGGACATTTTACAATCACCAGCGACGCGCTCGGCAGCGGACCCATGTTGTTGCGCGTCCCGTATAAGGGCGTCCTCTATCACGAGCCGATTACCCCGGGAACCACGACGGCGAACGTGACCGTCTACGAGCCGACCACGGACGCGCATTCGTTCGCGGTAACGTCTCGCACGATTGTCCTGCAACCCAAAGGCTCCGATTTGCTCGTCGGCGAGGAATACAGAATTGACAATCAGACGCACCCGCCCGTGGCGTATTACTTGAAGGATGGCACGTTTAAGTTTCGGCTTCCCAACGGCGGCCAGCTCGATCAGGTGTCGGCGTGGGGTGCGACGGGCATGCCGGTGATCCAGGGCACGATTGATAAAGGCAATGGCATGGAAGCTGTGGATTGGCCGTTCCGCCCGGGCGATAACGGCGTGCGAATTTCTTATCAGCTTCCATACGCGTCCAGCCAAACCACGATCCACACCTCGTCGCCCTATAGTGTGCAGCGCGTCTTGCTCGTCGTGCCGCCGGGACTGCAGGTGTCGAGCGCGGGATTCACGCCCGCGGGATCCGAGCAAGGGTACGACATTTACACGCGGGACTCGATTGCGGCCAATGCGCCGCTGACGATCTCCGTTTCCGGCACAGCGCAAGAGCCTGCCGCTGCCGATAACTCGCAGAATCCTTCCGTCAATTCACGCGCGGATTCGGGCGATGCCGCCGCTGCGACAACTACTCTGCCTCCGCGCCTGGGCAACAATACAAAATATATTCTCGTCGCCGGGTTCGCGGCGCTGTTCTTGTTGGGCGTGGTTTTCCTTTGGCGGCGTCCCGCGACGGAGGCGGCTATTCCGGGCGCGCCAAATGCGGCCGGCAATATCGCTTCAAGCGGTAAAAACAAAGCGGCGCAGGATTCCGCGCGTTCGCGCGAAAAGCCGGACGCCACGATCGCTCAGGTCGAGCGCGACGTAACCCACAGCCTCGACGAGCTGAAAGAGAAACTGTTTCGCCTGGAATTGCGGCGACAGGCGGGAACGATCAGCGAAGAAGAATACGCCCGCGAGCACCAGCGCACGGAAAAGATTTTGCGCGATTTTGTGAAGGGCTGAGCGTATCGCCTTGGCGACTCCGCACCTGAAAACCTCCCTCGGCATTACATTCGAGCAAGTCGAAAAGCGCTATGGCGCTTTTGTCGCGGTCCGGCGCATCTCCCTCTCGATAGCGCCCGGCGAATGCGTCGCGTTGCTTGGGCCCAACGGATCCGGTAAGACAACCCTTCTTAAAATAGCCGCGCTCCTGGCTCGCCCGACGTCGGGCCTCGTGACGTTCACGGGCGCCGGAGCGGCCGATGCCGACAGGCTCACCATCAAGCGCCAGATCGGGATGGTGGGGCACAATATCCTGGCGTACGACGAGTTGACGGCGCGCGAAAACCTTGAGTTCTTTGCGCGTCTTTACGGGCTGGATCGGCACACGGAACGCGCGACGGAGGCGCTCCAAGCCGCTGGTCTCGGAATGCGCGCGGAATATCTGGTGCGGACTTTCTCTCGCGGGATGCGCCAACGCCTTGCCATTGCGCGCGCGTTGCTGCCATCGCCATCCTTGTTGCTTCTCGATGAACCTGCCGCTGGCCTCGATCGCCAGGGAGTTATATGGCTGTCGCAAACCCTTCGGGAATTGCGCTCGCAGGGCCGCACCATTGTGATGAGCACGCATGCGCGCAACGAATCGCTCGATATTTTTACGCGCGCCGTGGCCATCTCCGCTGGACGAGTGGAGCGCGACACGGGCGCCGCGGGGAATCCGCGGCCGCTGTTTGAAGAATTGCGAGCGGGAGCTTGAATGGGCGCCGCGCGCGCTGCCGCAATTGTGCTCGGCAGGGAAGTTCGCGCCGAGATGCGCACGCGCGAATTATTGCAGACCACGATCGTCTTCACGATCATCGTGGTCGTGCTTTTCAACTTCGCATTCGAGCCGAGCGTTGCCGATGCGCGCCGCATTGGCCCGGGATTGATTTGGATTACGCTTCTCTTCGCGGGCTCGCTGATGCTGAATCCGTCGTTTGCAAAGGAGCAGTCGAACGACACGATTTATGCCCTGCGAATGGCGCCGGTAAGTTCCTTCGCGATCGTTTTGGGGAAAACGCTGGCGAATTTGCTCTTTCTCTCCATCACGGAAATGATTTTGGTGCCCGTATTTTCGATACTCTACAATGTCCCCGTGCTCGCGGTTTTGGGACGCCTCGCACTGGTTCTCCTGCTGGGCACATTCGGAATGGTCGTTGTCGGCACCGTTTTTTCGGCGCTCGCAACCCAGGCCCGATTGCGCGAGCTTCTTTTGCCGCTGTTGCTGCTGCCCGTGCTGATTCCGCTGCTGTTCGCCTCCGTCGAGGCCACGGCGGGATTATTGGGAGACGCGCCGGCCCTCGACCGCACGTGGATGGCGGTCCTCATCGCCTTCGACGTCGTATTTTTTACAGCATCGTGGCTGTTGTGCGATCATCTGCTCGAGGAGTAAGCCAGTGAAACGCTACGGAATCGCGAATGTGGCGCTTGCGGCGCTTCTTTTCTTCGCGGGATATGCCGCGCTGTTCATTGCGCCCGACGAAGCGACGATGCACGCGATCCAGCGCATTTTTTATTTCCATGCGTCCTCGGGCTGGGCGGCCATGGAAGCGTCGATGATCGTGTTCGCGGCAAACGTCGCCTATCTCGCGAAGCGCAACCTCAAGTGGGACTGGCTGGCCGTTGCGGCCGCGGAGGTGAGTCTTGCATTTTGGAGCGTGATGCTCGTCACGGGTCCCATCTGGGCGCATCCCGTCTGGGGCATTTGGTGGACCTGGGATTGGCGTCTGACGTTGACCCTCGTCCTCTGGATTCTCTACGTCGCCTACCTGATTCTGCGCACGCTGATTGCGGATCCTGAGCGCCGCGCGGTCTTCTCCGCAATTTTCGGCATTTTTGTGTTTCTCGGCGTCCCGCTCGATTATTTGTCCATTCGCATTTGGCGGACTCAACATCCGCAACCGGTCGTGTTCGGAGGCCCAAATTCAGGCCTCGATCCCACGATGTTAAAGGTGTTTTTCTATTGCGCCGGAGTGATGACGCTGCTCATGATTTTTCTGGTGTGGCAGCGCTACAAGCTCGAGCGCTTGCGATACCAAACGGAAGAGTTGCGCGTGGCCGTCGAGGAGCAGGTAGACGCGCGAACGGCCGGGGCAGGGAATTGATCGCTAGGAGAGACTAACATGAAAAATTTCGACAGTCTATTTGCGGCGTACATTGCGGTTTGGGCGATATTTTTCATCTACGACTTCACGGTCGCGCGGCGCATGGCGCGACTCGAGAAGGATCTCGCGCAAATGAAGCAGCAACTGCGGCAGCAGTAGGGCCGGACTCCTCGGTCTCACAGCCTACAAAGCATAAGCGTGGCCGTGGCATTCCGAGGAGCTACGCGACGAGGAATCTGCTTTTGTTTCTGGCCTAAGATCACGAAACATTTAACTATGTCATCGCGCAAAAAAATCGGCGTCGTTCTTTTCCAACTCGGCGGCCCTGACAGCCTGGATGCTGTTGAGCCGTTCCTCTACAATCTCTTTTGCGATCCCGAAATTATTAATTTCATGGGAGCGGGTCTCGCGCGCAAACCCCTGGCGAAATTCATCGCCCGCCGGCGCTCGGAAATTGTTCGTGAGCACTACGCGGCCATAGGCGGAGCCTCGCCCATTGTTGAGCTGACAAATCGCCAGGCGCGCGCGCTGTCTGCGGCCCTCGAGCCGCACTTCGATGCCACCGTGGTTGTCGCCATGCGTTATTGGCATCCGCTGACGGAGGAAGCTGTCGCGAAGCTTCAGGGTGTCGCGCTCGATCAATTGGTTCTCCTGCCGCTGTATCCCCACTATTCCTTCGCCACCACGGGAAGCAGCTTGAAAGAATGGCAGCGCCTTTATCGCGGCGATGGAATTCCGGTCCACATTGTGAACGACTTCCACGACCATCCGCTGTACATCGCGGCGCTGGTCGCCAGAATCAACGAGGCGCTTCAAGGATTGTCTCGGCCTGACGAGATTCATCTCGTATTCAGCGCGCACGGTTTGCCCATGAGCCTTGTGGAAAAGGGCGATCCGTACCCAAAGCAGATTGAAACGACCGTCCGCCTCGTCAGGGAGCGCGGCGGTTGGAAGAATCCGCACGTCCTGTGCTACCAGAGCCGGGTGGGAAAGCAGAAATGGCTCGAGCCGTCGCTGACGGAGACAATCGAGAGACTGGCGAAGAGCGGTGTGCGCCGCATGCTGGTGATTCCCATTTCGTTCGTCACGGAACACATCGAGACCTTGCACGAAATCAATATCGAAGCGCGGGAAGAAGCGGAGGCGCTCGGAGTGCACGAGTTTCGCATGTCTGCCGCGCTCAACGATTCGCCGGCATTCATTCAGGCGCTCACCGATCTGGTCTTGAAAGCGAGCGGGATGCCTGGCATATCGTGACGCAACACACGCGAATTTTTCTGCACGAGAGCGCTTGACAGCGGTTGTGCCCCAGCATATAAAAGTATGTTTGAAACGTGAATCATAGAATTCATTTTCATATTTCGAGCAAGCGAAGCTGTTAATCCCGATGCCGGAATACATACAGCCGAATACTGCTGACAAACCTGGCGCGCCTGCCGCGCCTTCCACTGCCGCGAGATCGAATTCGCCAAATCCTCCCGAAGAGGTGAATCGAACGCGGCGCCGTCTCATCTGGACGTGCATCTGGGGATACCTCGGCGTCAATTTGCTGATGTTTCTGCGGTATTTTTTCCCGCGCGCGTTGTTTGAACCTCCCACGGTGTTTACGGCGGGATACGTGTCGGATTACAGCCTGGGAGTCGATCAGCGATTTCTGCAATCGGAGCGCTGCTGGGTGGTGCGCGAACCGGGTCGGCTCTTCGTGATTTTCGCTCAGTGCACGCATCTGGGCTGCACGCCGGACTGGGTGCAGTCGCAGAACATATTTCACTGTCCATGCCACGGAAGCGAGTACGACAGCGAAGGCGTGAACTTCGCCGGCCCGGCCCCGCGCCCGATGGATCGCTGCCACATCATTCTCGATCCCTCGAACCAGCTTGTCGTGGACACGAGCCAGCGTTACATCATGGACCCGGCTGCCGGAACAAATCAGTTCAACGAAGCGGGCGCATTTATCAGCACGTAGTTTTTTTCGCATTCTGAAAAAACGAGGCCTACTAGATGGCGGATGACAGCGGAGAAAACGGCCGCAAGCCGGGCGTTCTCGAAAATATCAAGGATAAGACGCGAGAGCTGGGCGAAACGCTGAAGCTAAAGGCTCGCCAGCAGGCGGAAGAGCTGAAGAAGCCCGAAGAGACCCAGCTCTATCGCTCGATTTTCCGCATTAAGCACAATGACGAGCCGCGCAACCGCGCCCTGTCCACGCTCAATAACCTTTTCTTTCACATACATCCCGCCAAGGTCAATCGCGACGCGACACGCTACGGCTACACATGGGGCATGGGCGGGATCACGTTCTATCTGTTCATCGTGCTGGTTTTCACCGGCGTGATGCTCATGTTTTACTATCACCCGACGAAAATTCAGGCCTTTCGCGACATTCTGTACCTCGAAAACGATGTCCCATTCGGCCGCCTGCTTCGGAATATGCACCGGTGGGCCGCTCACCTGATGGTGATGGCCGTGTGGCTGCATATGTTCCGCGTTTTTATGTCGGGTTCCTACAAACGGCCGCGCGAATTCAATTGGTGCGTGGGCGTTCTGCTGATGGTCTTGACTCTGCTCCTGTCGTTCACTGGATATCTGCTTCCTGACGACCAGCTCGGCTTCTGGGCGGTCACCGTCGGAACGAATATGGCCCGCGCCACGCCGTTGCTGGGCAGCCAGGGGCCGTTCGGCCCGCAGTTGGGCATGACGGCGTACAACGACGTACGCTTCGGGCTGCTGGGCGGCTCGATCGTGGACGCGAACGCATTGCTTCGCGCCTACATTTGGCATTGCATAGCGATTCCGCTGATCGTTTCGGTTTTCATGGGTGTGCACTTCTGGCGCGTCCGCAAGGACGGAGGAATCTCCGGTCCATCGCCGGTCATGTTGGAATCGGAAACCAAAGTATGAGGCCGTCATACCAAAATTTCGCAAACTCTCTTGGTTGTCATTCCGAGGAGCCACGCGACGAGGAATCTGCTTTTTCTTTAAAAGCAATGCTAAGAATGAACGTGGAAATCAAAAACGCTGGGACTAACTAAGAATGTTTGGTGATTGGCATCAGCTCTGGGTGATTATCTCCACGCCGGACAATATTCCGATCGTGGCGATGCTGATTTTGGTGCCGTTTTTCACGTGGTACGCGTTCCACAACGCCCTGGCGAACGACCGGCTGATCGCGCAGCTGGAGTCCGACCCCGAAATGGCGCGCACGCATCACCGCACCACATATCCTTACAATTCCCGCTGGGAACGCGAACTGCACACGAATCCGTTCCTGATGCGCAAGGAACTGCTTGCCGCCATCATCATCACGATAATCCTGATGGTCTGGGCGCTGACGATGAACGCCCCGCTCGAGGAACCGGCCAATGCCAGCGTGACCATGAATCCCGCGAAGGCCCCGTGGTACTTTTTGGGCCTTCAGGAAATGCTCGAATATTTCGATCCGTGGATCGCCGGCGTCATTATTCCCACGCTGATTATCGTCGGCCTGATGGCCATTCCGTTTATTGACGCGAATCCGCTGGGCAATGGCTATTACACCTACAAGCAGCGCCGCTTCGCGATCTGGACCTATCTCATCGGCTTTGAGGCCATCTGGCTCGTGCTGGTTTCCATCGGGACGTTCATTCGTGGCCCTGGATTCATGTGGTATTGGCCCACGCAAACTTGGGATCCGGACCGCGTGGAATTCAACGTCAACCGGAACCTCGACCAGTTATTTAGTATCAACGGGAGTTGGCTCGCCCACATTTTGCCGGTTACGTGGAAGCCGGAGGCGGCCATCATCGCGCGCGGTTTATTCGGGATTATCCCGATGATTCTTTACGGGATCCTGGCCATTCTGTTCGTCCACTGGATTTGCATGCGGACGGAATACAGCCGCAAAATTTACCGGAAAATGAGTTTGGTGCAAACGGTCACGATGTATATCTTTTTGATCACCATGCTGTTCTTGCCGGTGACCATTTTCCTGCGCCTCGTGTTCCGCATTAAGTACATCTGGGAGACGCCGTGGTTCAGCATTTAGCGTTGAGTAGCCATCTCACTCTGTTGACTAGCCTAAGTGGCACAGGCTTTAGCCTGTGTGCCTTTGCCTTCGTAGGGGCCGGGTTAATCCCCGCCCGTCGGCGCGAAGCGCCGAGTCTTCGTTCTCTAGAGCTACCGCGCCTCCATCTCCGTCAGGGCATGGCTTCAGTTCATCCTGAGGAACGAAGGGCCGTGCCGAAAAGGCCCAAAACCTCAGGGGTTTTAACCCCTGAGGTTGGCACGATACTTCTGAAGGAGATCGCGTTTGCCTGACCTTCCGCCCAATGTTCCGGTCAATAATCCGGCCGGTAGACCCGCGCCTCCTCCGGCCGATGACCCGATCAAGAGCCGGTCCTACGCGAATGTCATTCTCATCGCGGTCTTCGCGCTTTTGCTCTGCGTCACGTGGGCGCTCGTCAAGGAATTCGTCATCTTGCAGCCGTGGCGCGGGTATCAGAGCCGCTTCGCGTCGTCCTATTCGGGATACCTCAAAAAGCAAATTCGCGCTCGCCAGGCGGCCGAGAAATCTGTCGAGTCCTCTCCCGCTTATCAGAAGCTCTCAGCGGATCTCCAGCAGGCCGAGGCTGCGGCCAAGCCCCAGGACGCGGAAATCAAGAAGCAAATCGCGCTCGTCGACGAGCAGCGCGCCGCAATGCTGCAATCCTTCCAAACGGACCGCAGCCTGGTCGGCTCGCTCATCTACGATTACGAAATCATTCCCAATACGGCCGCCTATGGGAGCGATAAGCGCAGCAAATTGAAGGAAGTACAGGAAGCGGAAGCCAGAACGTACAGCGTGGATTGGCCGCAAGCGGATGGAACAACCGTCACAAGAAAACTGAATTACCAGCAGCTCAACGACACGTTCAATCAATTGTTGAACGACAAGGCGCAACTCACGGCCAAGGAAGGCGACATCGATACGCCCGTGAAGGATGCCCAGACCGCGATGGCGAAGTATACGGGCGACAAACTTCCCGGCTTGAATTCCTCGCAGCTTCAGGGATTGCTGAAAACCACGCAGTCCATGGACGCGTCGCTGGTTCAAATCAACGTCAACCCGCCTGGCACCATGATAAATGATGTGGGAGGAGTAGGCCTCACGGATCGTTGCCAATCCTGCCACGTCGGCATGAACCCGGTATATGTTCCCCCGGCATTGACGCTGACCAAGGCCGATCTAGGCCTGCAAAAAAACAATAACGCGCCATTCTCGAGCCATCCGGATCAGCAGCTTCTCGTTTGGCACCCTCTCGACAAATTCGGCTGCTCGCCCTGCCATGGCGGCAACGGCCGCGCCCTCACCAGCGTCAAGAGCGCTCATGGCCGCTACGAGCACTGGCTCTGGCCGCTGTATTACCCGGAAAATTACGATGCCGGCTGCCAGCAATGCCATTCCGCGGACGCCTGGACCGAGCACGCCCCGGTGCTCAACGAAGCGAAAATCCTTTATCGCGAAAAGGGATGCGTCGGCTGTCATAACTACGCCGGTTTCGATAATCAAGGGCAGCGGTTCGAGGACACCGTCCGTGAAATCGCCAGCCTCGAAAAAACGAAGGCCGACGACAATCAGAAAATCCCTCAATTGAACAAGGCCGGCGACCAGGCCCCCGACAACGCAACCGCGCAGAAGCTTTACGCCCAAGCTACAGACCTGACCGTCGGCGTCAGCAAGATTGACGCTCGCGTCGAGCAGCTCGACGAATTGACCCACAGCCTCCAGCAGGAAGTGAAGCGCGTCGGCCCGGACCTGAAGGAAGTTCGGATGAAACTGAATCCGAACTGGATCCCGTATTGGCTGGGGCACACCTGGCAGTTTGATCCCACGACGAAGATGCCGCAATTTCGTTTGCAGCCGGATGAAATTCAAGCCATCTCGGCTTTCATCTGGCAGCAGGGCCTCACGGGTCCCCCGCTCGACAAGCAGCCGTCCGGCGACGCCGGAAAGGGCAAGGATCTGTTCGATTCGCTGGGCTGCTTGGCGTGCCACTCCATCGGTGAGGGAAGCCAGAAGATCGGCGGCGATGCGGCCGCGAATCTCAGCCGCGAGGGCGAGAAAGCAAATTACGATTACCTGGTGCGCTGGATTCACAATCCGCGCGTGCGCACGCAGCCCTATTGCCCGTACGAACATAAGGATATCGGCCCGGCCGATTACGCCAAGCACAATTTGCCCTATGTCTTCGGTATCAATCACTCGCGCTGCCCGAATGACGGCCACGAACTTGTCGTCGAGCAGCAGACGATCATGCCCGATTTCCGTCTCAGCTTGCAGGAGTCCCGCGATATCGCGAGTTACCTGATGACGCGGAAAGATTCCAGCGCGCATTACGATCAGGCAACCTACATCAACGACACCAAGCTGTTCGCCAAGGGCAAGAGTCTGGTCGAGCACTACGGTTGCGCCGGATGCCACGAAATTTCCGGATTGGAAAACGCCGCGCCCATTGGCACCGAGCTGACAGCCGAAGGCAGCAAGCCCATTGGACGTTTCGATTTCGCCCTTCTGTATACGAAGGCGCAGGACGGCATCCTGCCCGACGGCCAGAAGGATCCGCGCGGCTCCTGGTACGACCTAAAGGGCTTCTTCGATCAAAAACTCGCGAATCCCGCGATCTTCGACGAAGGCAAGTACAAGCCGAATCCTCTCGACCGGCTGCGCATGCCGAAGCCCAATATCGATCAGCAGCAGCTCAATGCGCTCAGTTCTTTCTTGCAGGGCAGCACGGAATCGACGCTGCCGCCGAGTTACCAATACAAACCCACCGACCAGCGCAAATACATCCAACAGGGCTGGTGGATCGTCACTAAATACAACTGCATGGGCTGCCACCAGATCGATATCGGCCAGAAAAGCGTCCTGATGGGCCTCCCGATGTATCAGGGCGACAATGTCATTAATTTGCCGCCCGTGCTCACCAGCGAAGGCGCGCGCGTCAACCCGGAGTGGCTCAAGCGCTTCCTCGCAAATCCAGCGTTGAGCGCCACGGACGAGGACCGCAACGGCGTGCGCTCGTACTTGAAAGTGCGCATGCCCACCTTTTTCCTTTCGGACGACGAAATTCGCAAGCTCGTTCTGTTCTTCGGCGCATTGTCCTCGCAGCAGCAGCCCTACATGCCCGAAAAGCTTGCTCCTTTGACGGATCAAGAGCGCACCGTGGCGCGCAGCATCTTCACAAGTCCCGCTGCTCCTTGCCTGAAGTGCCATGCCACGGGCAACGCCGCTCACGACAAGAATGCGACCGCTCCGAATTTCCTTCTGGCCGGCGAGCGCCTGCGCGCCCCGTGGACGGTCCGCTGGATCACGGAACCGGCCACCATCATCCCCGGCACAGCCATGCCTTCGGGACTCTTCGTGCGGCAAAATGGCCGCTGGGTATTTAACGGTCCTTTGCCCGCGGCTGCCCATCAATACACGGGCGACGAGGCTGATCTGCTGGTGCGCTACCTCCTGCAACTGACTCCGCAGGAGCAGGCCATGCTTTCCGGCCGCAGCGCGTCCCCGCCAAAATCAGGTACGGCTAGGGGCAAAAAGTAATATCCTATATAGGGTCGCACGTTGGGGGATCAGACGGAGCAAACCATTTATTTTGATCCTCGGTGGCGGGTCAGTTTGAATTTCCTTAATCGTGACACAAAGAGTCAAAATTCAAACTGATCCATTACCTGTTTCTCGGGCCAATTTTAAATTCAGGAGGAATAATTTCATTATGAATAGGAAATGGATTTCGTTCACTGCGGCAGCCGCGCTGGCGCTTTTCTTCGGCGGATGCAGCAAGAATCAGAGCCAACCAACCGGGCAGGAACCATCTGCCGCCGCCAATTCCGCAAAGAAGACCGTCGACATGTCCACCGTTGGATCCATCAGCGGCGTCGTCAAGCTGGATGGGGCAGCGCCGAAATTCAGGCCCATCAACATGAGCGCAGACCCGTATTGCGTCAAGGCCAATTCAAAGCACGTCTACCCGGACGAGGTAGTGACGGGCAGTGGCGGCACGCTGGCGAACGTCGTTGTATACGTCAAGTCCGGCGCCGAAGACTATTCGTTCCCAACCCCGACGGAGCCGGTAACTTTTGACCAGAAAGATTGCATGTACTCCCCGCATGTCGTGGCGCTCATGGTGGGACAGCAGCTTCAGGTGATCAACAGCGACGATACCACGCACAATATTCACCCGACGCCCGCCGACAACCGCGAATGGAATAAATCCCAGCCGCCCAAGTCGCCCGCAATCACGGAAACCTTTGCACGCCCCGAAGTCGCTATCCCGGTGAAGTGCAATGTCCACCCGTGGATGAAGGGCTATTTCGCCGTGATGGCGAATCCCTACTACGCCGTGACGGCCAAGGACGGCAAATTCGAACTGAAGAACTTGCCTCCGGGTACCTACACGATTGAAGCGTGGCAGGAAAAATACGGCGTCGTCGACCAAACCGTGACCATCGGAGCCAAGGAGTCGAAAACGTCCGACTTCACCTTCAAGGCTTCCTCTTAGTCGCGATTCGGTTTTTGCTTTTGCGGGTGCCCCATCCTGAGCGTTTTTTTTTGCGAAGGGTGGGGTTTCTGCTTCTGCTTTTGGCGGGTGCCCCATCCTGAGCGCCCGCCTTGAACAATGGGCGCGAAGGGTGGGTTTTTCCTCGCGCACGCCTTGGAGGGGACTTTAGTCCCTGAGGTATACTCTGTATTTGCGTCTCGCGAAAGGGAATTAAGACTCTTTGAGAGAAACTGGCAATCGCGCTCTTCACCGCTTCGCCGTCTTCACGGCCGCTTGCACATTTTTGCTGCTGATCGCGGGCGCCCTCGTCACCAGCAATGACGCTGGCCTGGCCGTCCCCGATTGGCCGCTTTCCTACGGTTCGCTGTGGCCTCCCATGGTCGGCGGAATCATGTACGAGCACGGCCATCGCATGATCGCCACTCTCGTCGGCATTCTCACCATCGTTCTCGCCGTCTGGGCGTGGCGCAGGGAATCGCGTTCCTGGGTGCGGAATCTGGCTTGGACCGCCCTGGCGCTTGTCGTGGCTCAAGGTATTCTCGGCGGCATCACCGTAAAATTCCTTTTGCCGCCCTCGGTTTCGTCCGCCCACGCAACCCTTGCCGAATTGTTTTTCATCACCATAGTCAGCCTCGCTGTTTTCACCAGCCGCTGGTGGTTGAGCGCCTTGCCGCAGCTCGCAGATCGCGGCTCCCCCAGTTTGCACGCGCTCACTGTGTGGACTTCCGTTCTGATTCTGCTGCAAATCGTCCTCGGCGCCGCGTTCCGCCATAATGCCTTCGGGATTATTCCGCACATTATCGGCGCGGTCATCGTCACCGGAATGGTCTTTTGGACCGTCCTCGCCGTGGCTCGGCGGTTTCGCGAAGTGAAAGACTTGCGCCGCGCCGCGCGCTACCTCGAAATTCTTCTTGGTGTTCAACTCGTCCTCGGCGGAGTGGCCTATTGGGCCGTTCTCGCCGCGCGCGATGCAGTTCAGCCCGCGCCCGCTTATGTAACAATCACCGTTGCGCACGTGGTTGTGGGCGCGTTGACGTTCGCCGCCAGTGTCATCCTGATGCTTGCTTGCTACCGCATTCTCACGCCCGTTCACGCCGCGCACGCTGAATCTCCGGCGGAAAGAGTTCCCTTGTGAGGCGGCCACGATGAGCACTTCGAGCACGGCCCCCGTTGCCGCCGTTTCTCGCCCCATATCTCGCTCCTGGGCGTACCTAATTCTCGTCAAGCCGGACGTGACATTTCTCGTGGTTCTCACCACCATGGCTGGCTTTTACATGGGTGCCGGGGCGTCCATCCATGCGCTGCGGATGTTCCATGCTGTTTTCGGCACCACGCTTCTGGCTGCGGGCACCGCGGCGCTCAATCAGTACATCGAGCGCAATAGCGACGCGAAGATGCGCCGCACCAGCATGCGGCCTTTGCCCCTCGGCGCGTTGCGCCCGTTCGAGGCCCTTGCGTTTGGCGCTGGCTTGATTGTGTTGGGCGCCGTCTATCTCGCGGTGTTCACCAACTGGCTGGCGTGCGGTTTGGCATTGCTCACCGCCGCGCTTTATCTCGGCGTATACACGCCTCTCAAGACGCGCACCACCCTCGCTACGGCGATCGGCGCAATCCCCGGCGCGATTCCGCCGCTGGTTGGATGGGCGGCCGCTCGGGGTTCGCTGAACGAAGGCGCGTGGCTGCTGTTCGCCATCCTGTTTCTGTGGCAATTCCCGCATTTTCACGCCATCGCCTGGATGTATCGCGAGGATTACTCCCGTGCCGGCATCCGCATGCTTCCGGTGGTGGACCGCGACGGCTCCGCAACCTTCGGCCAGATTATTTTCGCCGCCGCGGCTCTTGTGCCGGTCAGCTTGCTTCCTTCCGTGATCGGCCTCGCGGGCCTTCGCTATTTTTTTGGCGCGTTGATTCTGGGGATGCTCTTGATTCAGGTTTGTCTTTGGGCCTCGCGCTCCCGGACAAACGTTCGCGCCAAATGGCTGATGCACGCGACGGTCGTGCATATTCCGTTGCTCCTCGGATTGCTTATGCTCGACAAGATTGTGCGCTGATTGTGCCGGTAAAATTCGCGCGGTGGTAAAGTGGCGCGCTAAGGTTGAATTTCAAGATCTCATACTGCGAGGCCATCTATGATTGAAGTGGCCATATTTGCTTTCGTCATGGTTGTTCTGTCTGTTCTCGGCCTGATTTGGGACATCACCAGCGGCTTGCTCGCTTCCGGCGTGGACGGCCTGCTTCTGCTGCTGATTTGCCTGATGATGGGCGGAATATTTTCTCTCCAGCTTTTGTTGCTGGCTCGGCAGCGCGGTTTTCTCGGCGGCCGCCGCTCGCGCGCGGGAGGCGGAAAGTAGCCCTTTCCCGCCCCATGCTGTCCCTTTCCGTTGCGTCGCTGCCGCGCCTGAACGCCTGCCTGAACGGAGCCAGCGCACTCTTCGCCATCACCGGCTATTCCTTCATTCGTCGCGGAAAAATTCTGCAGCACAAGATTTGCATGCTTACCGCCGTGGCGTGCTCCTCTGTTTTTCTGGCTTCGTATGTTTATTTCCATCTGAAAGCTGGCGTGATTTATTTTCAGGGACGCGGCTGGACCCGCCCGGCATACTTCACGCTTCTTACCACGCACACGATACTCGCCGTGGCCATCGTTCCGCTGGTGATAACCACGCTGTACTTCGCCCTGCGCTCGCGTTTCGCCAGCCACAAAGCGATCGCGCGCTGGACGCTCCCCATCTGGCTCTACGTCTCCATCACCGGCGTAGTAATCTACTGGCTGCTGTACGTTTTGTATGCGCCGGGCTTGGCGCCACCGGCAGCGGCAATCGTGCGCTCCCTGGCCTCGCTCTGATGCGTCCCAATGGGACAACGCAAAATGGGAGAATCCGCCTCACTTGAGCAGCCCAACCACGCCCGCTGCACCGCCGCGAAAGCCCCTCGGCGCTCGATGGACGTACATCGTCATCGGCATTACCCTCGCTTTTGTCTTGATGCCTTTTCTGCTGTGGCGCGCCACCTGGTTCGGCCGCCCGCTCACCAACGCCCAGCTCGATCAATCCTTGCACGACACTCAGTCTCCCCGCGACGTGCAACACGGACTTTCTTCCATCGCCGACCGCATCATTCGCAACGATCCCACGGTAAAGCCGTTTTACCCTCAGGTCGTCGCGCTCGCCTCCAGCCCTGCGCCTGAAATCCGCACCATGGCCGCGTGGGTGATGGGCCAGGACAATACGTCCGCGGCGTTCCACGGCGCGTTGCTTCGCCTGCTGAAAGATCCAAATCCCATGGTCCGGCGAAACGCCGCTCTGGGCCTCGTCCGTTTTCACGATGCCACGGGCCATGCCGTAATCCTGTCCATGCTGCGCGCGAGCGCCGTCAATTCGCCTTACGCAGGCAGCCTGAAGACGCGCCTCAAACCCGGCCAAACGGTGAATCTCGGCGGCTTGATTGCTCAAGTCCAAACGTCGAACGGCAGCAGGGAAGTGCGCTCGGAAATGCCCGGCACGCTGGAACGCTGGCTGGTAAGTAATGGTGAGAATGTTTCCGCGGGCCAACCCATCGCTGCAATTCTGCCGGGGGATGACGCTGTCTGGGAAGCCTTGCGCGCCCTGTACTTGATCGGCACGCCTGCGGACCTTGATGCGATTGCGCCTTACGCGCGTGGTGCGGGCGACGCGCCCAGGCAAATTGCCGAGCAGGCGCGCCTAACCATGGAAGAAATTCGCTCGCGTTTACCCTGAGAACGAAGGGGTTCCCGCGCAAAACTAGCGCATGCGCGGCATTTGTTTTCGTAGGGGCGGGGCTTGCCCCGCCCGCTTGTCCTGAGTGACTTCGCGAAGAGCGCGACGCCTGCGTCCTGCCTCGCGGTTAAGTCCACGCCTCTGGTTTATCAGCGGCCACTGCATCGCTACGCCTTCTCCAGCGCCGCAATCACCGCGCGCGTGAATTCCGCCGTCGTGGCGCTGCCGCCCACGTCTCGCGTAACGGTCTTTCCTTGGCTGTAAACTTTCCGCAGCGCCTTATCGACCCTCCCCGCTGCGTCGATCTCTCCGATGTGATCGAGCATCATGATCGCGCTCAGCAACAGAGCCGTCGGGTTCGCGATTCCTTTTCCGGCGATGTCCGGAGCTGTCCCGTGAACCGCCTCGAACAGCGCCATGCCGTCTCCCAGATTCCCGCTCGGCACCACGCCTAAGCCGCCCACCAGTCCCGCGGCCAGATCGCTCATGATGTCGCCGTACAAATTCGTCAGCAGCAGAATATCGAACTGCGTCGGATTCATCACAATCTGCATGCACGCGTTGTCGACGATCAATTCGCGATATTCGATGTCCGGATATTTGCTGGCGACTTTCCGAACAGACGAAAGGAACAGCCCGTCCGAAAGCTTCATGATATTCGCTTTGTGGATGGCGTGAATTTTTTTGCGGCCGTGTTTGCGCGCGTACTCGAACCCAAACAGCGCAATTCGCGTCGAAGCGCGCTCGGTAATAATTTTCAGGCTTTCGACCACCCCGGGAACGACCGTGTGCTCCACTCCCGCATACAAGTCTTCCGTATTTTCGCGCACCAGCACCACGTCCACGTCCGACCGCAGCGCCTTCACGCCGTCCAGGTTCCTCACAGGCCGCAGATTCGAGTACAAATCCAGCTCCTGCCGCAGCCCCACGTTGATGCTCCGCGCCCCGCCAATAATGCCTGTCTCGAGAGGCCCTTTCAGCGCCACTTTATTGCGCCGAATCGATTCCAGCATCCCGCTGTGAAGGTAGTCCGTCCCGCTTCGCTCCACGTCCGCGCGCGCCGGCATTTCTTCCCAATCGACTTCCACGCCCGCCGCGGCAATGATTTGCTGCACGGCGCGCGAGACTTCCGGCCCTATGCCGTCTCCAGGAATCAATGTAATTGTATGTTTCATCGCAGGTTAGCCATTTTAAGAGAAACCCCTGCTGCCTACAACCCCGGTTCCACAACCCGTTGCGCGGAAACCAACCCGAAGTCGGCCCGCACAGCATCCCAAAGTTTGCTATAATGGCTGTGTTAGTAGAACGTCGAACTTTCCCTGATGGGGAGGACACTGGAAATGATTGCTCTTACGCCGGTTGCCGTAACGAAGGTCAAGGAAATCATCGCGCAGCAGAATCCCGCTCCAACGGGTTTGCGCGTGGCCGTCGTCGGAGGCGGCTGCTCCGGCTTCAGCTACCACATGGCTTTTGAAAATCAAATCAACGAAACCAGCGACAACGTCTACGAATTCGAGGGCTTGAAAGTCCTCGTCGATCAGATGAGCGAAATGTACCTCGACGGCATCTCCATCGACTACATCGAATCCATCGAAGGCTCGGGCTTCAAGTTCAACAATCCCAACGTCAAGAGCACCTGCGGCTGCGGCAGCTCCTTCAGCGTTTAATTCGCATCGCATCATCGGAATTCACGGGCGCTCGATTTCCATTCGAGCGCCTTTTGTTTTATGGCGGCGTTTTTCCGGCATTGCCTTTGCGGGTGCCCCATCCTGAGCGCCTTCTGCGAAGGGTGGGGTTTTGCCTTTTCATCTTCGTGGCACAGGCCTGCCCGCTTGGCAAGCTTCAGCCTGGGCTTTGCTTCGCCCCCGATTTGCAAATTCCCCTCCATCTTCGTATTCTGACTCCCCTGCGTTTCGTCAGGGCACGGCTTTAGTTCATCCTGAGGCACGAAGGGCCGTGCCATAAACAGCGCACCTTTCTTGCGGCTTTAGCCGCTGAGGTTGGTCGTCGTGAGTTGCCGCACAAACCCGCCCTGGCACAAACTTACAACGCTGTCATTCCGACGAGCAGCCTCGAGGAGGAATCTGCTTCTCGTTTTTTGTCTTCTAGCCACTCGCCACTAGTCACTAGCCACTGCTTTCCGGTATTCTGATTCCCCTGCCTCTCGTCAGGGCACGGCTTTAGTTCATCCTGAGGCACGAAGGGCCGTGCCATAAACAGCGCACCTTTCTTGCGGCTTTAGCCGCTGAGGTTGGTCGTCGTGAGTCGCCGCACAAACCCGCCCTGGCACAAACTTACAACGCTGTCATTCCGACGAGCAGCCGCGAGGAGGAATCTGCTTCTCGATTTTGTCTTCTAGCCACTCGCCACTAGTCACTAGCCACTGCTTTCCGGTATTCTGATTCTTCTCAATGAAGATAGCCCTGGCCCAGTTCAATCCGACCGTCGGCGATTTCCCCGGCAATTCTGCCCGCATGGTCGAGCTTGCCGCCGAAGCAAAATCTCGCAATGCCGATCTCGTGGTATTTTCCGAGCTTGGCCTTTGCGGCTACCCTCCGCAAGACCTCGTCGAGCGCCCTTCCTTCATCGAGCGCAATTTAAAAGAACTCAAGCGCCTCGCCGCTTCCATGCCCATGCCGGCCATCGTCGGCTACGTTGGCAAAGCCCAGGAGCACACCGGCAAACTCGCCGCGAATTGCGCCGCCCTCCTCGCCGACGGCCGCATCGCCTTCGAGCAGCAGAAAATGCTTCTCCCGTCCTACGATGTTTTCGACGAGTCGCGCTATTTCCAACCCGCGCGCTCGCAATCGAATTTCCTTTTTGGCGGTCAGCAGCTTGGCATCACGATTTGCGAGGACTGTTGGAACGATAAACAGTTTTGGGCCCAGCGACTGTATGACCGCGATCCCGTCGCCGAACTGGTCGGGAAGGGAACTACTGTCCTTCTCAATATATCCGCATCGCCTTACAATCTCGATAAACGCAGCCAGCGCATGGACATGCTCGAAGCCCTCGCACGCCACCATAAAGTGCCCGTCGTCTACGTGAATCAGGTCGGCGGAAACGACAGTCTCGTCTTCGACGGTTCGAGCGTTGCCTTCACCGCCGACGGAAAATTGGGCGCTCTGGCCTCCTCGTTCCACGACGATCTGGTTTTTTTTGACGTCTCCACCGGCGCGGGCGATATTCGCTCCCAGCCAAAAGACGAACTGGAGGCGGCGTATGAAGCGCTCGTTTGCGGCACGCGCGATTACGTGCGCAAATGCGGATTCGCAAAAGTCGTTATCGGCTTGAGCGGCGGAATCGATTCCGCCCTCGTCGCTTCCATCGCGGTCGCGGCGTTAGGCCCGCAAAATGTCCTCGGCGTCAGCATGCCGGGGCCCTATTCCTCGAAGGGCAGTTTGTGTGACGCCCAACAACTCGCGGAGAATCTCGGCATTCAATATCAAACGCTGCCTATCGCCGAAATATTCCAGACCTATCGCAGCACGCTCGGCCCCATTTTTACTGGCTACAAGGAAGATGCCACCGAGGAAAATATTCAGGCGCGCATACGCGGCAATCTGCTGATGGCTCTGTCGAACAAATTCGGCTCCATGGTCCTGAGCACGGGAAATAAATCCGAGATGGCCATCGGCTATTGCACACTTTACGGCGACATGGCCGGCGGCCTCGCCGTGATTTCCGACGTTCCGAAGGTCATGGTCTACGAGCTGGCGCGCCTGGTAAATCGCGAAAGGGAAGTCATCCCGGACTCGACACTCACCAAGCCCCCCTCGGCGGAACTCAGGCCCAACCAAACCGATCAGGATTTCTTGCCCCCGT
>Ga0307374_10000498_pt1 | contig 75651 bp, 59 predicted proteins | sample OX3MG_FD_202532 | JGI IMG/M metagenome (GOLD analysis project Ga0307374, IMG submission 202532) | Soil microbial communities from Risofladan, Vaasa, Finland - OX-3 | ecosystem: Environmental > Terrestrial > Soil > Coastal area > Acid sulfate soil | place: Finland: Risofladan, Vaasa | collected... | reverse complement strand
CAAATCAGCAACGTGAGTCTAATGCTGCGCAGGCTTGCACCGGTATCGCGACCAGAGTTCCACTATGCGGTCGCGGCCTAAATTCCCCCGGAAAAATGACGAAATAGTTTTCGGATAGCCTCTCAGCGCCTGTTTTTCGGGCCTGGCCGACCGCGCGCCTTTGCCCGGCGACGACTTGTTTGGCCTGCAGCGCGCCTTGCTGCACTCGGGGGCGCAAACGGTGCTGGCCGGCTTATGGGACGTCTACGACGACACGGGGCCGCTCTTGACGCGGCGCTTCTTCAGCGAGCTTGCCCGCAGCGTCGCCGCCCCGCGCGCCCTGGCCCGCTCCCAGCGCGCGATGCTCGCCGAATTGCGCCGATCGAAAGAAGTCGAACCCTGGATTCACCCCTATTTTTGGGCCGTCTACACCGTCAGCGGCGACGATCGCACGGGGGCGCCGAGGTAGTTTTATGTGTTTTTCAGATCAGTCACTTATTTTTCAGGAGGACGACGCATGGGAGTGATAGCACCGAAGGTGCGTCATTCGATACCCCAGGATGCAACGCTCGTTGTTCTACACAAGTGCTCGGGGCGGCCACGACCCCGGCCAGCTTGCCTGGCCGGTGAAGGAGTTTGGGAGGCTAAGAGACGCAGGGGGCGGCCACGACCCCGGCCAGCTTGCCTGGCCGGTGAAGGAGTTTGGGAGGCTAAGAGACGCAGGGGCCACCACTATGTCTGCCGTCTACCCTGTGTCCGCCGCCAGGCCGCCGGCGGCGGCCTGGCGGCGGACACAGGGTAGTGGCGAACGACAACGGTTCGCTGGCGCTGTTTAGCCCGCCAAACTATCGCTCCGGCCGGGCAAGCCGGCCAGGGGGCGAACAACTGTGTCTTCCTCCGAGATGTGTAGAACAACCAGAGTGCAACCCTTGGGTTCTCGCACCGAGAAAAAATGCCGTAGTCCATGCTCACCTTTCCACGGAGAACCAACCATGAAGAAACATCCCTTCGCGTTTTTGTTTGCCGCCGCCTGCCTTGCGGCGCTGCTTGTCTGGATCGCCGCAAGTCGATCCGTGGCGCAATGCGGATCTTCGACGCCCGACGACGAGAACCAGCAAGCCGACATCCCTCAACAAGTCAGCGGGGCGTTCCTCACTGGGTCGTCGCGCGCTTTACCACCGGCCCCCGCGCAGGCACTCGACCCGGCCTTCGGGCCGCAGATCGACGAGAACCTGGCGCGGGCGGTCCACGACGGCGACTCGTCGCTTTTGGCCGACACGGCGCTCCAACTCGCCGAAGGGCAGCGGGTGTTGCTGCGTCCGCACAAGGAGTTGCCGACGACGGGCGTGATGCGGATGGCCTGCCGCCTGGCCGCCGACCGCGGCGACAAACCGTCGCTTGATCGCCTGGCCAAGGCCGCCCAGACCTGCGGCGACAAGCAACTCGGCGACGAAATTCGCGCAGCGCAAAAGACGGCCAGCGACGCCCGCTCGCCTCAGCCGGCCTTGTTGGCCTCGGTGCTCGACATGCCGGCCGAGACGTTCGCCCTGTACCGCGCCTGCTTGCAAGACATCCGTGCCGCCCGGCTGGCGGACGACGCGCCGTTGCTCAAGGCGCTGGCCGACGCCGTGCCCGAATTGCCGCTCTTGAGCCAAGCCCAAAAGGACTGCCTGGCCGGCGAGGCCGATCCCTCGCCCGCCGCGGACGACGAACTGCAAGCCCGCCGCACCTGCGCCGCGCTCCTGCACGCCACCCGCTCGCGCGGCGCCTTGCTGCCTCGCTCGGCCCAAGTCTTGAACCTGCTCGCGCGCGCCGGCACCGCCTCAGCCCAGGCCAAGCGTCTCGCCGACAAGCTCAACGCCGCCAGCCGCTGCTACATGGACATGTCGGCTATGGCCTGCCACTGAGCGTTGCGCCAGTTTTTAATGTTGGCCCGAAGGAGCCAGCCTACAACTTTCATAACCCAACCCCGCAAGGAGCCCTCAAATGTCTCAGCAAACCAGGACTTATCGAGCGAGTTATCCTGGCGAAGCCTTTGCCTTTTTGGCGTCGCCGACCGGCAGCCGCACAAACGACGGGCGGCTGACTAACCGATTCCGCCGCCAGCACCGCTTTCGGCCTGCACCGGCACTCGTCAGTCTGTTGGCCCTTTATGTCGCATTCGGTCAAAACAGCGCCGCATACGGCTTAACCGACGACGACATAAGGCACTCGGAATGGAAGACCGAGTACGAGGCTTTGGGCGGCGGGCAGGTTAAGGCAACGCTTGTTCTCGACGGAGCCGAGGGACATTACGACACCGCCGACGGCAGCGGCCAGTTATCGGAGGTGAAGTACAAGTTCAATCTCACCGGCGGAGCGACGATCAAAGGCAATTGGTCGTTCGGCGGCAGCGATGGCACCTTTATCTTCTTCCTGGCCGGTAATTCGTTCACGCCGATCTTCTCAGGCTCGTGGCAGGCCGACGGCCGCAGCGGCAATTGGAGTGGACGATTTTCTGGAGTCGTTCAATCAGGCGGCGGCGACGGCGGTAGCGATGGCAGGGCTGGAGCGGTGAGCTACGACGACACGTGGTCGTACAACGACGCAAAAAGCTACTACTACAAGACGTGCAGGTTCCCGGCAGGCGGCTACCAGTACGTGATTTACTTCAAGAGCAAGCCCGACTGATTCCATGAAAGAGTGGTCCTCCTGGATCAAACTAATTGTACGGCGTAGCCGATGTGCGGCTCGCCAAAGTTTGTAGCCCAGGAGGACCGTAACATGTTTTATCTTGGAATCGACCAACACAGCAAGCAGTTGACCGTAAATCTTCGTAACGAGGAAGGAACGGCCGTGATCGGACGACAGGTGAGCACTGAATGGGAGCGCGTGCGCGAATTCCTGTCGCAGGTTCGCGACCGGTGCGCCGCCGACGGCGGCTATGTGGCCATCGTGGAGGTCTGCGGTTTCAACGACTGGCTGTTGAAGTTGCTGCCGGAGTACGGCTGCCGCGACGTCGTGCTGATTCAAGCCGACGAGCGCAATCGCAAGAAGACGGACCGTCGCGACGCGAGCCGGTTGAGCGAGTTGCTGTGGATCAACCGCGGCCGGCTGTTGGCCGGTCAGCCCGTGCAAGGTCTGCGGCGCGTCTTCATCCCCTCGGCCGAGGACCAGGAAAACCGGCAACTCACGGCGCTGCGCAAGCGGCTCACCGACAGCCGGACTCGACAGATCAACCGTGTCAAGCACGTGTTGCACAAGCACAACCGGCTGCGGGAATGTCCGACCAAGGGGTTCCGCACCAAAGCGGCGCGGGCCTGGCTGAAGGGACTCTCGGTCGGGGAGCTGGACCGCTTCGAAGTCGAGCAACTCCTGGAGCAGTGGGAATTGGTGGATCGCGAGCTGGCGCAGGTCGAGGTGCGGATCCGCGAGCGTGCGCAGCGGAACGGCAACGCGATGATCATCGCCACCCTGTACGGTGGGGTGCCGGGCTACGCTGCGTTGGCGTTGGGCGCCAGTATCGGGCCCATAGATCGGTTCCCGCGGCCGCGGAGTCTGGCCAACTATTGGGGCCTGACGCCGACCTGCCGGAACTCGGGCGAAGCGACGCAACGGCTGGGATCGATCAGCAAGCAAGGCAGTCGGATCGCGCGTTTCCTGCTGGGCCAACTGAGTACTCAGTTGCTGCGCCGCGACCCGTGGCTGCGTGAATGGTACAAGCGGATCAAGCATCGCCGCGGGGCCAGGATCGCGCGGGTGGCCGTGATGCGTCGGATGGCGACGATCCTCTGGCAGATGCTGAAGCACAAGCAGCCCTACCTGCCCGGCGACCCCGCACGTCGCAAGGCGGCGTCGGCACGGCCCGCGCCGTCGTCTGTGGGCGCCGCGTAGGTGGGGACTGAAAATCAAATATATACCAGAGGAAAAACTCATGAACGACGGCCCCTTGGGCTGAATGTGGAGCGTTGCATCGGTCCTTCGCCGTTTGGGCGGCGGACCCCCACCTGATGCGTCAGTTCGAAGACACCCATCGACCCCTCGGCGGCGTAAGCCGTCGCTGCGGGCGTTACACTGATTGGAACGACGCATCATGGTGGGACGGTCGCAAGAAAACTTCCGTGTCCGCCGGCCGCCAGGCCGGCAGAGCGACCGCTCGCTGGGCGGACGTGATCACGAAGGGATGTGTTGGGGTGCATTCGCAGAGAAAAGAACGAATGCGATCGGACCCGTAGAACGAACCGTGAGGCAGCAGCAATCACTTAGCCCATCGGGACAGAAGACGCAGAACGCCTACGCATGGCACGTTGGATTTATCGCTTTGGTGCCGATCCGAAGGGCACGGGTCGGGAAGAAAGACGCGCGGCTGAATGCCGCGCGCCCTTCGTCTCGGCCACTGGGTCGGCGCTCAGGTCGGTTGCCACCGTTGCCCTATCCTCCGCCCAGTCCAACTTCATTTTAACGAGACGCAATATCTCGAGCGAGGAGACCGCGCGCAAAAAGATCGCCAGGAGGCCCTTGACGCCAGATACTCTTTCAGGGATGCGTGTTTCCCGATCCCGGTGACGACGGCGCCAATTTCACCCCTGGCAAAGCCACCGATAAAGACGGCTCGACCGTCGACCTCGGCTGTCCGCCGCCGGATTTACCATAGCAAGCGATCCGCCGATGGGGCGACGACCGCACCGGTTGGTCGCAGCAGTTCCGTGTTTCAAGTTCCCTTTATTTTCCGCGAGGACCACCAATGAAGAAGCATCGCTTCACCTTTTTGTTTGCCGCCTCCTGCCTTGCGGCGCTGCTTGTCTGGATTGCCGAAAGTCGATCCGTGGCGCAATGCGGATCGTTGACGCCTGACGAGGAAAACCAGCAAGCCGACATACCCCAACAAGTCAGCGGGGCGTTCCTCACTGGGTCGTCGCGCGCTTTGCCACCGGCCCCCGCGCCGACACTCGACCCGGCCTTCGGGCCGCAGATCGACGAGAACCTGGCGCGCGCCGTGCATGACGGCGATGCGGGGCTGTTGACGGATGTGGCGTTGCAGCTTGCCGAAGGGCAGCGCGTGTTGCTGCGCCCCCACAAGGAGTTGCCGACGACGGGCGTGATGCGCATGGCCTGCCGGCTGGCCGCCGGGCGCGGCGACGCCGCCTCGCTCGGCCGCCTCGCCAAGGCCGCCCAGACCTGCGGCGACAAGCAGCTCGGCGACGACATTCGCGCGGCGCAAAAGACCGCCAGCGAAGCCCGCTCGCCTCAGCCCGCCTTGTTGGCCTCGGTGTTGGACATGCCGGCCGAGACGTTCGCCCTCTACCGCGCGTGCTTGCAAGACATCCGCGCCGCCCGGCTCGCCGACGACAGGCCGTTGCTCAAGACGCTGGCCGACGCCCTGCCCGAATTGCCGCTCTTGAGCCAAGCCCAAAAAGACTGCCTGGCCGGCGAGGCTAAGCCCTCGCCCGCCGCCGACGACGAAGCCCAGGCCCGCCGCACCTGCACCGCGCTCCTGCACGCCACCCGCTCGCGCGGCGCCTTGCTGCCTCGCTCGGCCCAAGTCTTGAACCAGCTCGCCAGCACCGGCGCCGCCTCCGCCCAGGCCAAGCATCTCGCCGACAAGCTCAACGCCGCCAGCCGCGCGGCTTGCGATCCGACTAATCCCGCCTGCGGCTGATGGCAGGGCCGCCGCTTTCGACTAACGACACTCACTCATTCTGGAGGAGAAATCATGGTAAAACACCTACTAAACACGCCGTATGCTCAAGTCGTTCACGACTTTTTTCAGCATTTAGCTCAAGGCAACGAAGGAAGCGCCACGGTCAAAAAGCTCGATTTGGATGGGACACGTCTGGACTTTAGCGTTGACGTGCGGCACAGGCAGACGGCGAAGATCAAAATTCCGTTCGACGGCACGAAAACCATCGTCCTCATTGACGACACGACCAACGTAAGCGGAACAGTGGACTTGCTGCACCCCGACCCAAGCGATGTCAATCTGCGCATCGACACCCCATTCGGGCCAATCAAGTTTAGCATCCTGCAACTGATCGAGGTCCTCGTCGAAGCTGGGATCCTCGCGTAACGAAATTAGTCACGATCGCAGTCCGCGCACGTTTTTTTGGAGCAACGCAATGAACCCTTTACGGAATGGGTGGGATAAATATCAGCTAATCCGGAGCCGGTTTATCAACAACTTCTACTTCTCCGGAAGGGTTGCCGTCGAGATCGTTCCGGACGTCGGCGGCAATGAAATCACGTTCGGCGACCAGACAATCTACATGGGGCTCGCGCTGATCGCCTTCTCCGCAGAAATGGCCCTGCTGCGGCGTGCGGGAGTAGATGCATCGGACGCACGTCGCCTTGTGAAGGAGCTTCTCGATGGGATCGAGGAGCTGGAGCGTCAGGCAAACTCTCGATTCGGTTCGAGTGATGCGAATCCGGATGGCCTCTTTGCGCGAGACGATATCACAGGTCCGACCGACCCTCGTCTTGGGGGCCGTTTTACGACGGTCAATTCGGATTGGCAGCATCCAGAGAAGGAGAATGCGTCTCCAAGCGGCGACCAGGTGTTCGGCCTGATGATGGGGCTGCACAGCGTCGTCAAGCTCTCCGGCGACGACACCTTCGTTCAGCAATCGCGCGGGATCTCATCACGATTGTTTGAATACGCGCGTCGGACCGATTTCATCCTGCAGCTTCCCAACGGAAATCCAACGCGTCGCGGCAGTGATATGCGATGGCTGGCCTCGCTTGCGAACGGCTTGAATAAAGCGATCACGGGAGTCGATCGGTTTCGCGATTCCCACATCAGAATCGAAGGCTTCCCTATTCCGCTGAACGCAGTTGCCGCCCTTTGGAGCGATTCGACGACGCCCGCGACGATTGCGGAACTGGCCGGGCGGACGCTTCACGTTCCCATCATTAACAAGGATTTTGAGCTTAATTCTTCCGCCCTGCACCTCCTTCTGATGGCCTTAAGTGCAAGTGAAGTTTGGACCCAAGGTGACCTGGAGCTCGTTGCCATGAGGTGCCATCATCATCTCTCGGCCATGCTTTATGCGGACGACCATGGCACGCTTCCGCGCGCCTTCGACGTCGCCGCGATCGATCAGATCCTCGATGCGTGCCCCGACGGTGGGCCGCGCGCCGGTTTGAATCCGGCGTCGGGTTGGGCGCATGACGACCGTTGGATCCGCTGCACGGACATCTTCAAGCCCAACAAGGGCAATGCCGCCTACAACGGGCTCGACTGGTTGGTGTTATGCAATTGTCGCCGTTTGGTATCCGGCGAAGTGGGTGTCGAGTAACCACGAAGGATGTTTTACACGTTCGCCTGCTGTCGGTCATTCTGTTTGGCACGGAAGATAAAGTGCCGGCCGCGGAAAGTATCGCCCTTAAACGAGGTGGAGTTGTTATGCCTTCGGAAACTATCGTCACGCTTCAAGCAAATGCGCACTCTGGCGGAACCCACGCAAATGGGGAACGACAGACGGCCGTTAGTCGTGTTGATACAATCACACTGCCGCTCGGGACTGTGTTTCGGCAAAACTCAGTGCAGGTCAATGTAATTTCGTCCCGAGGGGAAACTGAGGACCATATCGAATGGGACGATATGGAGGAAATCATTCCGGGCACTGGAATCTTTCTTCCGCGAACAGTTCGGGTCTGGACTGAATGCCGGAGCCCGAAAGTTCCCCCACCCTCAAACATCAATGTTAGCGGTGATCGGGAAATTGAAGTGAAGGTCACCGCCGTTAAGTACCGTTGAACTAAGCCGCTGCGCGGCCAGCGGCGAATGCGGACGCCCAAAGTCTCTCTGGCGGCGAGGCGATGGTAGAAGCCAAAGACAGGCGGGCATGGAACGACTGGCGACCGTGACAGAACTTGCTCCCGCGGAGAAAAGGGGCGCAGCTGGTTTTGTTAACGAGCTGCGTCCCCGTTTGCCCCCTAAAGGACCGTACGACAACCGATTGAAAAGGCGCCATCCAGATCCAGCTCGCCTGGATGGTGAATAAGATGCGTTTTTGGCTAGTCTACAGTTCACAATCTGCTTCACCATCCAGGCGAACTGGATGGAGTCGCTTATCCGCTTTTACTCTCCAGGAGGACCAACCATGAAGAAACATCCCTTCGCATTTTTGCTTGCCGCCGCCTGTCTTGCGGCGCTGCTTGTCTGGATTGCCGAAAGCAGATCCGTGGCGCAATGCGGATCGTCGACGCCCGACCCTGAGGACGAACAAGCGGACATCCCCCAACAAGTCAGCGGGGCGTTCCTCACTGGGTCGTCGCGCGCTTTGCCACCGGCTCCCGCGCCCACCCTCGACCCCGGCTTCGGGCCGCAAATCGACGAGAACCTGGCCCGCGCCGTCCACGAGGGCGACGCGGGGCTGTTGACCGACACGGCCCTGCAGCTCGCCGAAGGGCACCGGGTGTTGCTGCGTCCGCACAAGGAGCTGCCGACGACGGGCGTGATGCGCATGGCCTGCCGACTGGGCGCCGAGCGCGGCGACGCCGCCTCGCTCGACCGCCTCGCCAAGGCCGCCCAGACCTGTGGCGACAAGCAACTCGGCGACGACATTCGCGCAGCGCAAAAGACGGCCAGCGCAGCCCGCTCGCCGCAGCCCACCCTGTTGGCCTCGGTGTTGGATACGCCGGCCGAGACCTTCGCCCTCTACCGCGCCTGCTTGCAAGACATCCGTGCCGCCAGGCTGCCGGACAGGAAAAGGGGACATTCTGACCTGTCCCCTTTATGCCCCCTCGGCCATTGGGCGCCGCGGCGCCCATTCGGCTTTTTGTCGGCCTACCATGCTCTTGGCGACGATCTTGCGCCGCCGCGGCCGGTCTCAAGTCTGCCTGAATCGCCGCTCGCCCACCTGATTTACCTATCCTACCGTACTGGCCGCTCGGCCTGGAATGGTCGAAGGTGGATGGATGTCTGCTTTTACCCTTTTACCATTTTTGCACTTTCTCCTGCTGCCCGTCACCGATCCACGTCCCGGCGGTAAGCCCTTGTTGTCAAAGGCGCCAATTGGCCTGTTTGCAACGTATGACCCCATAAAGAGTTGCGCCGCAATAACTCCTTTGGTGGGTATGATTAACCCGCAAAGTGGCCTGTGGGACTGAGCAGAGAAAGCCCAGCAGCCACTTTCGAACGTGAGAGGAGGAAGCCGCCGGGGGCGGCGAATTCGGCCACTCGGAAGGCGCGCAGGGAACGGCAGCCACGACGACAACGCCGTCGGGTTCTCGATGTGGATGGCGCGCGGCGGCGTCAAGGGCGGCCACCACCGCTACGGGACCATCGTCAACTTCCCCGTGGCTCCGAGCGACCTTCCACCAAACCGCCCATCCTGCCGCCATTCAGTGGGTGTTACGTTCGTCGGTCGAGACCGACTTCAGGATCATCTCGCGTAGGCCGTCTCATTCCGGCTCCTTTCGGTGGTGATAAACTACCGCCTGTTCACGGGTCTAGGTTACACTCGGTGTTCGGGGCTACGGGCGTCGAAACAAACTGGCCGGATTTCAGGGAGACTGCGGCGTGGATGATCACGATCAACGATTCAAGACGCTGTTGCAACTGTTCTTTGCCGACTTCCTGCGGTTGTTCTTCTCCTCGTGGGCGGAGCGATTCGACTTCAAGCGCGTCGAGTGGCTCAACCTGGAGATCTTCGCCGACCCGCCCAAGGGCCGCCGGCGGACGCTCGACCTGGTGGCGAAGGTGCGAGCGCGCGAACCGTTGCGCACCAAACCGGCCGCGAAGCGACCACAGTGGCTGGCGTTGATCCACGTGGAAATCGAAGGTCAGGATCGGGTGGCGCCCCTGCGGCCGCGAATGGGGCGCGCGTACCATCATTTACGCGCGAAATACGACTTGCCCGTGCTCCCGATCGGCCTCTACCTGCGGGTGGGTCTCGACGGCGTTGGGATCGACGTTTACGAAGAGCACATCTGGGAGTTGGAGACCATTCGTTTCAAGTACCTCTATGTTGGCTTGCCGGCCCTGGATGGATTAGAATACGTGAAGGGAGAAAACTGGCTCGGCGTGGCGCTGTCGGCGTTGATGCGGGTGCCGAAGGAGCGGCAAGTTTGGCTGGGCGCCGAAGCGTTGCGGCGAATCACCGAGGCACCGCTGCCGGAACAACATCGCTACCTGTTGGGCGAATGCGTGCAGGCGTACTTGCCGTTGGACGAATCGCAATGGGACGAATTCAATGAGTTATTGGCCACCAAGCCTTACGAGGGGGTGAAAAAAATGCGCGCGACATGGTTTGATCAGGGTGTGGCAAAGGGCCGGGAAGAAGGCCTGGAAAAGGGTCTGGAAAAGGGTCTGGAAAAGGGCCGGCGGGAATGGCTGCGGGAACTGTTGGAACAACGTTTCGGTCCGCTCAGCAAGCCCGTGCGGAAACGCCTGGAATCGCTGCCGACCGAGCGGCTGGAAACGCTGTTCAAGCAGGGGCTTCGAGCCAAGTCGCTGGGCGAACTGGGCCTGACAGACGATCGATGAAGCACAGACCTCTCGATTGGCCGTCGTCACGGCGCGAATTCGATATCGTTGCCGATCAACGTGGCACCGCGCGCCCCTTCAGGGCTAGTATGTGGTCGTTCCAGGGGCGTTGCCCCTGGCTGTTGCAGCGCGCCCTTGCAGGGCGGGCGGCGTTGCCGCTGCACACGCCGAATCTCTTGACGGCCCGGCCAAACAGCGGTCGAGGGGGCCGAACCCGGGGTCGTAAATTCAAAACATGCCGGCCTTACCTGCGGCGATCAGGAGCGGGTGGGCCGCTTTTCGTCTGCCGCGCCTGCGCCGACGCCTGGCGACTACTTCCTCCGCTTCATCCTTCATCCTTCCGCCTCCATCCTTCCGCCTCCATACTTTCCAGGACGCCGCGGCGACGAGCGTCAATGCCACGACGAGCACGATCAGACAGCCCGCCGACGACTTGCGGCGGCGGCCGGTCTTGAACAGGTCTTCGATGCCGAAGGTCGTGCGATGGTAGATCCGGTTGTAGAGGGCCTTTTTCGGATTCGTCAGCCAGCCCCAGCCCCGCGGCGCCTTGCCGCCGTGATTGTTATTGCCAGGCAGTGTTGGACAGGATGAGCGCCGCCCATCGCCGCCGACTTCCATCCTGATCATCCTGACATCCTGTCGTTCTTCCCTCTCTTCGCCCAGCCCTTTCATCCTTCATCCTTCATCCTTCCGCCACGCCCCCCCCGCTAGCCGTTTTTTCCCGGCGCTTTTTCAAACGGTATCACTACCTGGCCGTTCCCTCGGGTGCAACCGCGCTGCAAACGTGATAGAATGGCCCCATGCAGCGTACCATTCGCAATTTCCGCCTGTTCCGCACTCCGCGCCGTGGCACCCGCGCAGCGGGTGGACGACGAGCTCGCGCTTCGCTGCTCGTGACGATTTGCTTCCTTGCCGGCCCGGTCCAAGCGGACGACGCCTTTTTTCGCCGGCGGATTGCCCCGATTTTCGAAGCCCATTGCGTGCATTGTCACCAAGGCGACGATCCCAAAGGCGGATTGTCGCTCGCCACCGGCGAGGCGGCGCTGGCCGGAGGGGAAAGCGGCGCCGCGATCCAGCCGAAAAAGCCCGACGAAAGCTTGCTGCTCCAATACGTATCGGGTGAAAAGCCCGAAATGCCCAAGGGGGCGGCGCCGCTGACCGCGGAACAAATCGCCGCGATTCGCCAATGGATCGAGTCGGGCGCAAACTGGCCGGCGGGATTGTCGCTTGTCGATCAACGCGCGATCGACGCGGCATGGTGGTCGCTGATGCCGCTTTCGCGACCGGCCGTTCCGCCGACGCAATCGGCCTGGGTCCGCACGCCGATCGATGCCTTCATTCTGGCCAAACTCGAAGCGGAAAAACTGGCTCCCTCGCCCGAGGCCGATCGCCGGACGTTGATTCGCCGGTTGACTTACGACCTGCACGGGCTGCCGCCCACGCCCGAGGAGATCGAGGCCTTCACCGCCGACGAATCGCCCGACGCCTATGCGCGGCTGGTCGACCGCCTGCTCGCCTCGCCCCGCTACGGCGAGCGCTGGGGGCGGCACTGGCTCGACGTGGTCCACTTCGGGGAGACGCACGGCTACGATAAGGACAAGCCGCGGCCCAACGCCTGGCCCTATCGTGATTGGGTGATCGACGCCTTGAACGACGACATGCCGTATGCGCGGTTCGTCGCGATGCAGCTTGCGGGCGACGTGCTGTTTCCTTTGGACCCGCGAAGCGTCGTGGCGACCGGCTTCATATCGGCCGGTCCCTGGGATTTCGTCGGGCACGTCGAATTGCGCGAGGGGACGGTCGACAAGGACATGGCCCGCTCCAACGATCGCGACGACATGGTGGCCAGCACCGCCTCGACCTTCCTCAGCCTCACGGTCCACTGCGCACGCTGCCACGACCACAAGTTCGACCCGATCAAGCAGCAAGATTATTACCGCATGCAGGCCGTGTTCGCTGGAGTCGACCGCGCCGACCGTCCCTACGAAGCCGATCCGCGGGTGGCCGACATGCGCCGCGCTTGGCTGGCTCAACGCGAGATGCTTTCGGCAAGGGAAATGGCGCTATCGGACGCCGTACACCGCGTCAGCAGCCCGCCCATTGCCCAGCTCGATGGCAGGCTCGCCGAGTTGAATGGCCGGCTCGCCACGTTGCCGATCGAACCCGCCGCCGCCAGCCCGACGCTCGGCTATCACAGCCAGATCATGCCCGCTCAGGACGCGACCAAGTGGGTGCAAGTCGATCTGGGCCGGTCGCGGGCGATCGACCAAGTGCTGCTGGAGCCGGCGCATGTGGCGTATGGAGGGCACCCTGGGCCGGGCTTTGGCTTTCCGCCACGGTTCAAGATCGAACTTTCGGACGATCCCGATTTCGCCACGTCGCACATGCTGGCCGATGAAACCGCCGCGGATTTTCCACACCCCGGCGACGCCGCCTACCGTGCCGACGCGAGCGGCAAGACAGGCCGATACGTTCGCGTCACCGCCACGAAGCTCTGGAAGCGAACCGATGATTGGATCTTTGCGATTTCCGAACTCATCGTCGTGTCGGATCAACTCAACGTCGCGGCCGGTGCGCCGGTCACATCGCTCGATTCGATCGAAGCCCCTCCCGGCTGGGCGATGAAGAACCTGGTCGACGGCTTCAGCAGCCGCGAAAAACTGACCGACGCCAGCGGCGGCGGCCCTTCGCCGCGGCGGCGGGCGCAGCTTGAAATCGAGCAACTCACGGCCCAGCGGCGGAAGCTGGCCTTGACCGCTCTTGAGCCGGCCATCGGCCGCGAGTTGGCCGAGGTTGCCCGACAGCTTGCCGAGCTCGATCGAAAGCTGGCCGCCTTGCCGCCACGGCCGTTGGTCTACGCGGCGGCCCACGAGTTCGCGCCCGTCGGCGGCTTTACGCCCGCCAAAACACCACGCGAGGTCCATCTTCTGCACCGCGGCGATGTGCGTAGCCCGCGCGAACGGATGGCGCCGGGCGGCGTGGCCTGCGTGCCCGGACCCAATGCCGACTTTCACCTCGACGACCCCGACGACGAGGGCCGGCGGCGAGCGGCCTTGGCCGGCTGGCTAGCCGATCCGGAAAACGCGCTCGCGCGGCGGTCGATCGTCAACCGCGTCTGGCTGTACCATTTCGGCCAAGGGATCGTCGATTCGCCCAACGATTTCGGCCGGATGGGCGCCTTGCCGACGCATCCCGAAATGTTGGATTGGCTGGCCGGCTGGTTTCTCGATCATGGCGAATCGCTCAAGGCGCTGCACAAACTGATCCTCAGCAGCGCGGTCTATCGGCAGGGGTCGGCTGACGACCCCGCGTATACCCAAATCGACTCGGGCAACCGTTTTCTGTGGCGGATGAACCGGCGGCGGCTCGACGCCGAGTGCGTCCACGACGCGATGCTGTTCGCAACTGGGCGGCTCGACGGGCGGATGGGCGGGCCTTCGGCGCGCCAGTTCATTTTCAAAGACGACCATTCGCCCGTCTACGATTACGAACGGTTCGACGTCGACGGGCCCGACGGCCTGCGGCGGAGCGTCTACCGGTTCATCGTCCGTAGCGTGCCTGATCCGTTCATGGACTGCCTCGACTGCGCCGACCCGTCGATCCTCACGCCCAAGCGGAACACGACGCTCACGTCGCTGCAGGCGTTGGCCTTGCTCAACAATCCGTTTTGCGTGCGGCAGTCGCGGCATTTGGCCGAGCGAGTGGCCGTGCTGACCTCGGACCCAGCCGGGCAAATCGAGGCGGCATATCGCTTGACCCTTGGACGGCGGCCGTCGCCCGGCGAGAGCGAGCTTTTAGTGACGTACGCGGCGCGGTTCGGGCTGGCCAACGCCTGCCGCGTGATCTTCAACAGCAACGAGTTCATGTTCATCGATTGAGGTTGGACCATGCCGACGTGCCAAACGACCTCTGTAGGGAACGCCCTCCGTGGCGTTCCGCGGCCCCGCGCCACGATCTTCCAACGCCTGACAGCGTGGACCAACGTCGCCTCTGTAGGGAACGCCCTCCGTGGCGTTCCGCGTCTGGCCGCACGACGTCGTACGAGCTTCACGGAACGCCACGGAGGGCGTTGCCTACAGAACCCAAAGCGACGATCCTGGCCCTTGAGCGGGTCGTTGAAAAACAACCGACGGCCGCCGATATCAAGGTGAATCATGACCAACCCCCAAAATCGGCCGGTTCGAAAACCACACCGGTTGGCCGCCAAGGCATATGCCACCACCGAGTATGAATACCATTTCACGGTCTGTGCTCGGCACCAAGGAGAACCGTTCAGAAATCCAAGCTTGGCCAAGACCGTGATCGATTCCTTGCTCTGGACCAAAGAGCATTATCATTGGCTGCTCTATTGTTATTGCCTGATGCCCGACCACCTGCACTTTGTCTGCCGACTCACCGAACGCGACGTCAAGCTGATCAATACCGGTGCGCGAGGCATGGTCGTTGAGGGCGTGCTCGATCATCTGGCCCGGTTCAAGAGTTATACGACCAACCAGAGCTGGAAGGTCGGTGGCAAAGGTCCGCTTTGGCAGAAGAGCAGCTACGACCGAGTGCTGGACCTCGACTGGCCGTTCGAGGAAGTTGCGCAATATGTCTCGGACAATCCCGTCCGCAAGGAATTGGTTGCGACCTGGGAGGAATGGCCGTACTCGAAGGTGGTCGACCCTTGGTGGTAACTGAGGGGTGAACCAAAGTCGCGCGTGGCGCGCGGAACGCCACGGAGGGCGTTCCCTACAGTGGTCCGTGAGAGTAAAAACAACATGACGGAAAACAAATCCACCCCCACTCGTCGCGAATTTCTCTGGCGGCTCGGTGGCGGGCTGGGCGGTGTCGCCCTGGCCCAATTGCTGGGCGAAGGGGGACTCCTGGCCGATACCGCCACCGCGCGCGCGGCCGAGTTCAACGGCGGCCTGCACCACCCGGCCAAGGCCAAGCGCGTCGTGCAACTCTTCATGTCCGGCGCCGCCAGCCAGTGCGACCTGTTCGATTACAAACCCGAGCTGATCAAGCGGCACGGCCAGCCCTGGGATCCCGGCGAAAAGGTCGAACTGTTCCAGAGCGCGCCGGGGGCCTGCATGAAAAGCCCCTGGGAGTGGAAGCAGTACGGCCAATGCGGTAAATGGATGAGCGGTTTGGCGCCGGAACTGGCCACCTGCGTCGACCGCATGGCCTTCATCCATTCGCTGGTTTCCAAGTCGAACGTCCACGGCCCGGCCACGTTCATGCAGAACACGGGCTTCGTGTTGCCCGGCTTTCCGAGTATGGGGGCCTGGGTCTCCTACGGTCTGGGAAGCATGAGCGACAACCTGCCGACGTTCGTCGTGCTGCCCGACATGCGAGGCTTCGCGCCCAACGGGCCGGGCAATTGGAGCGCGGGCTTCCTGCCGGCGGCCCAGCAGGGAACGCTGGTCCGACCCAGCGCCAAGAATCCGATCGCCGACCTGTTCCCCCCCGACGACGCCGAGTTCATCACCGCCGACAGCGAGCGGGCCGGTCTCGACGTGCTCTCTCGACTCAACGCCGAACACCTCGCCGCCGGCCGCCGGCGCGATTCGCGGCTCGATGCCCGCATCGCGTCGTACGAGTTGGCCGCCAAGCTGCAGCTCAGCGCCCCGGAGGTGCTCGACGTTTCGCGCGAGACGGCGGCCACGCACCGCCTGTACGGGCTTGAGCGAAACGAGACGTCGGACTTCGGCCGCAACTGCCTGGTGGCACGCCGGCTTTTGGAACGCGGGGTGCGCTTCGTGCAGGTCTGGAGCGGGGCCGACAACGGCTTTCCGCGCCGCAACTGGGACAGCCACGAGGACATCGCCAAGGATCACGGCGACATGGGCCGGAGCATGGACCAACCGGCCGCGGCCTTGATCCACGATCTGGATGCCCGCGGCCTGCTGGACGACACGCTCGTGATTTGGACCACCGAGTTCGGCCGCATGCCATGTAGCCAGGGAAGCAAGGGCCGCGATCACAACCCCTTCACGTTCACCTCCTGGATGGCCGGTGGCGGAATCAAGGGCGGGGTGAGTTACGGCGAAAGCGACGAATGGTCGTACAAGGCGGTCGTCAACCCTGTATACTGTTATGACCAGCACGCGACGGTGCTTCATCTACTGGGGATCGATCATGAAAAGCTCACCTATCGCCACAACGGCATCGACCGCCGGCTGACCGACGTGCATGGACGGGTGATCGCGGAGGTGGTGGCGTAGCACCGTCTCCTGCGCAGTCGACCGCACGCGAGACGGACACGACTTTACGCGAATGCCCCGAATCGCCCCATGAAAAAATCCAATGCTTTTTCAAGGCGCTCGTACGGAAGGTCCATCGCGCAGCGGTGCGAGGCACGAACAAAACCGCGCGTTCCGCCGCTCGCCGAGTAGCCTGGATGCCATTACCGCGGCAATCCTGGCCGTGAAGCGGGCCGGTGAATAAGCCGGGCGTGTCAATCGCCGCGTAGCTTAATCCCGTGGATTTGCAGCTTCTCGCGCACTTCGTTCAGGCTGGTGACGCCGAAATTCTTGCACTCGAGCAGTTCGTCGCCCGTGCGGCGGACGAGTTCGCCGACGGTATTGACGCCCAGCTTGACCATGCACTTGCGGGCGCGCACCGAAAGGTTCAAGTCGGCAATCGGCTTGGTGAGCAAGACCTGTTCGTCGGCACTGACGACGTCGGGTTCGTAGCCCGGCTCGATGCTGTGCTTGTCGCCGGCGAACTGCCCCAACTCCAGCCCCTTGGAGCCCATCATGTCCTTGATCTCAATCAGCGAGGTCTCGCCGAAATTCTTGCTGGCCAGCAGTTCGGCCTCGGAGGCGCGGGTCAGGTCGCCGAGCGTCATGAGGCCCATTTTTTGCAAGCAGTTCCGACTGCGAACCGAAAGTTCGAAATCGGTCACCGGCACGTTGAGGATCTGGCCCAGCCGGTCGCGCCGGCGCTGGGCGTCTTCGTCGAAATACATGTCGCCCGAGGCTTGGGCGTCTTTGAAAAACAGCCGGGCACGGCCGTGGTTGGGGTAGATATCGAGAATCCGCTGGTAGCACTGGCGCGCGCGTTCGTACTGCTGGCGGTCTTCGTACAAGATGCCCAGGTTCAGCAGGGCGCCGATATGGGCTGGAAAGCGCGACGTCGAACGCTGGTAGAGTTCCAACGCGACTTCGTCGTTGCCGCGGCGGTCGTTTTCGACGGCCAGGGCGAACAGGGCGCCCGGATGACGGTGATCGACTTCGACCGCGCGCTCCAGCAGGGCCACGGCTTCGCGCGGATTGCCGCCTATGGCGGCCACGGTCGCGCCCCGCTGGTAGAGATACTCGGCCGTCTGTTCGACGGCGCCCGACAGACCGTCGAGCGCGGCCAAGGCCCCTTTGGCATCGCCCAGGTAACGCAGCGTCTCGGCCTTGGCCAAGCTGCAGGCGTTGGCGTCGTAGCCGGCTTTGGCGGCCGCCTGATAGGCCTCGAGGGCAAGCTTGTAATCTTGCCGCGAGGAATACGTCTTCGCCAGATAGAAATGGGCCAGGGCGCCGCCGTCGGCGTTCGACAGCGTTTCGACCGCCAAGCGATAGCGGCCCAGCAAATGGTAACACACCCCCAGCCGCACCTTGGCGGCGGGCGTGACCGGTTCCTTCGATTCCAGCTCCTGCACCGCCTCGCGCAGCAGCCGGTAGTTGGCCATCTCGGCGACCAGGGCGTCGGCGAGGTGCCGCACCTCTTTCGGCCCGAAGGTCGAACTCGACGTCACCAACGCCTTCAGGTCGGATTCCACAACAGCGGGCATCAACCGTTCTCCTTCCAAATCGACGAAACACCCAAGGAGCCAGCGGTGGGAGTCGAACCCACAACCCCCGCATTACGAATGCGGTGCTCTGCCAATTGAAGCTACGCTGGCGGGTGTCAGTGACACCACCGGTTTCTCAAGACGGAGGTAGCCTCGAATGGTCAAGTCTAACGCATCGGAAATTGTTCGCAAGTCCAAACAGCGAAAGCCGGCCAAGCCTCACGCCGACTTACCCGGCAACCGGCAGCTCGCTCAACAGTCGGCGATCCGCCTCGAATCGCTTGACGGCCCGTTCGAATGCGCCGTTGGTCTTCGTGAGCAGCAACGAATAGGGACTCCCCTTGCGTTCCAGCGCATGTTTGACGTCGCAGCGGTGCCGGTCGATCATACCGATCAGGTGTTGGCGATCCTCTTCGCGGGCCGGAATACGCCCGACCTCGCTTGTGGGGTCCGTCAGCAGGGCCTTGAGTTGGGTACAATATCGGCACCCGCAAGCCACGTCCGCCGGACGTGCCCAATCGGTCGGCGGCACCGGACGACTGGCGGTGGCCGATTCGAGTTCTCGGCGAACGGAAGCCAGCCAGGACGCCAGTTGCGGATGAACTAGGCCAAGCTGCCTCTGCGACCACGGAAGCAACGCTTTCAGGCAGGGAACCTGACTCTTGTCGAGGCTGAATTCGTGCGACGATTCCCGAACGAACTGAATCACACGCGACAGGCCCTCGTCACGACCGCTTGCCGCGAGCGCCTTGAGCAACAACGGGAGCGCCGTTTCCGAAACGGAAGCTTCCCGGCGATGGTAGGGCTCGTAATACGCCGGTTTCGGCGGACGTGGTTCGCAGAATCGCTCGACCGCCGTCGCGCACAATGCATCGGCCAGCGCCGACTTGTCCGGGTCGGCCGCCTTGTCGCAGCAGAAGGCGGAGAGCCACTCGACGTCGCGAAACGCGATTTCATGCGGGCGATGCTTGTTCGGCCGCGCCGAAATCAGTCGCTTCATTTCCTGGGCGAACGCGCTCCAACCGAACTCGCGGCACGCGGCCACGACGAATGAGCTCAGTTGCAGCGACTGATCGTGCTCGGCCAAGGTCGTCAGAAACATCGCGATGGTCTCCCGATCGCGCAGCGCCGGCAGATGTTTCTGGAAGCGATCGTGCGGCGATTCCCGCCGGGGCGCGCGATGCGCATACCCGACCGTGCTCGGCCAACGTGAAATGATCGCGCGAGCGAATCGAACGCAGTCGGCGCGGGCTTCTTCGAAGCGCTTCCTGGGCGTCCTGGCCAACTTGGCCGCCATCGAACAGAACAGCGAGATGCTCTCAGCGGCGCCGGAACCGGCGACGACGTCGAAATGATGAGCGCGGCGCCAGACGACGATCGCCGAACGGTGATACCAGCGGTCGAGCGTGTTGCCGGCATTGCCCGTGTAGCCTTCAAACTCCTCGGATGTCGGCTTCCAATCGTCGATCGGCAGCGACGATACGATGGCCGATAGATCGAACGCGATATCGCCCCAAGGCTGCTTCTTACCGCCGACGCTGGTCCACTCACTTCCGCTCAATTCATCCTCGTACGTCTCGCCGATCTCGATGGCGCGCCGCGGCGCGTACCGACGGCGAGAATAATCTCGTTCAAAACTGCCGTCGTCCGCGAACTGCGACAGATGGCGTGAGACTTGCGCCAAATGCGAGAGGCAATCCGTCCGCTCCGCCGCCGCCACGACCAGGTCCGCGAGCCGTCGATCCGCGCCTTTCAGCAAATCCAGCGCCAACCCGCGCGCGGTATAGTGGTGCTCCAACGCGAAGACCAGCGGTTTCGCAGGCTGGCTTGCGACCCACGATCCAATCGACTCGGCCAGCGCGTCGGGGGGAGCAACCGGCTTCGCGGCCAGCGAATTCGAACGCTTCGGTTTGAGCACCAGATTGTATGCCAGGCAAAGCCGGACGCCGCCGGTGACACGTTGGACTTCGTGTTCGCAATCGGCGTAGAACGCGGCGTAACACGGCGCATTGCCGGTGGCCGCCTCGTCGAACGTCAACGTCTGCTTTCGGGCGCCGTGCCGAACCACCAGCGTTCCGCCTTCGAACCGATTGGGAAGCGCGACGATCATGCTCGCCACCATGCGGTCGTGTTTCTCGCTGTCGCGGTGCGGCAGGAAGAATCCGCCCTTCAGGTACACCAGCAGCTTGTACAGCCTGGCTTCCAATCGTTCCGCCGGCAGTCCCAGTTGTTCCGCGACAGGACGCATGGCAGCGGCGATGGCCGCGTTCCACGCGTCGCTCAGGCTGAACTTCTTCGGATCGAGCTCGAACGTGTTTCTCACCCTCTTGTCGACCAGCGTCCGCGTTCCCTTTCCGTACGGCGCGGCCCGGCAAGCCGCCACGAGCTCTTTGGCGGGCGTTCGTTTCAGCGGAAGCCTGATTTTGCCCAGCCGTTGAACTTCAATGCCGGGATCGAGGGCGGGCAGGCGGCCGGCGACACAGAACTTCGCCGACCTGGTCGCCTGTCCGATCGCTTTCGACAGCCACTCGACGGTGGTTGAATCGTCCATTCGCATCCTCCTTCTGGAATAGGCGGCCTAACGGCCGATCATATCAAGAGGTTGCGATCGTGCAAAGCGTTGCGGTTTGGATAGGATACCCTGTGCGCCCAAGCGTGCGGACTATTTCCGGCAGGCAGCGTGTTGCGTTTCTGGGCAGATGCCGGCGACGTGCAGCGAGAGCTGCTGGCCGGTTTGCAACACCAGGTAGACGGGCTCTTCCAAGTCCGCCTGCGGGTCCGCCCGGGTCGGGTCCGGGAGCGGCAACGGTTCCCCGCGCAATACGTTCGTTTCAGCCATGTCGCGCAGGGCGCCAGCCAGATTGGCGCGCGCCTCATCCAACGTCTGTCCGCAGGAGACCGTGCCGGGGAAGTCGAGCACCTCGCCCAGGCACACGCCTTCTTCCCACGTATACGCCGACTTGTAGACCAACATGGCTCGCTCCTTTGCCCCCAATCATACCATGCCGAGCCGATTCCGTCCGCATAACGGTCATTCCTGACCGCGCGTGGTATAACCCTGGGAGGTATCATCTCGAAAAAATGCGCATCACGGCCGGACACTGTGTTCGGTTTCGGTGCGCGCCTTCAACTTCAACCGCAGTTGGCGATCCTCGCAGGTGAGGGTCCATCGTAATCCCGTCGCGTACAAGCACGAACAGGAGGCTAACCTTCGGGAGTATCGAGCAACTCTTGCAGCCGTTGGGCGAGTTCCGCCGGCAGTCGATCTTTCCATGAGGCGTCGATCAGCCCCACGCCGATCATGTCCAACACATGGACCTGGTCCTTTCGCCGAAACGACGTCAGCTTCATACGGACCAGCGCTGCAAGGGTCAAGACCTGATAGTCGTCGCCTCGCTGGCTGTCGGTGACTTCCGGCGCCGCGAGCGAGTATTCCTGACGGACCTTCTCACCCGCGAAAACGACGTGAACCGCATCGCGCGCCTTGGCCTGGGGACCGTCGAGGAAGATGTCGATACCCGCCACATGCCGATGGACGAATCCCGCCGTCGCCAGCGCCGTGGTCGCGAGGTCGAGGTCGGCCCGGCGAATCAGGATGTCAACATCCTGCGTGTTGCGCACCGCCGCTTCGTCCACTTTCGATACCCAAGCGGCCACGGCGTTGCCCCCGACAACCGCATACGGCACGCCCGCTTCGTCCAAAGCGCGCGCCGCGCGCAGTAGACGCTCACGCACCTTTTCCACGGCACGGACCATCCTTTCCAGGGAGAACTCGCCCAACACCACGTCGGCCATTTGATTCTCAAATACTGGGTGACTCGCAGAGCGTGGGAACAAGGAAACGGGCCTGGCTTCAACCGTCGGGTGTATCAAGTAACTCTTGCAGCCGATCGGCGAGATCCGCCGGTAGTCGCTCTTTCCAGGAACCATCGATCAGCTCCACGTCGAGCATATCCCGCAGGTGGGTCCGGTCCTTGTCACGAAACGACGTCAGCTTCATACGGACCAGCGCCGCGAGGGTCAAGACCTGATAGTCGTCGCCTCGCTGGCTCTCGCTGACTTCCGGCGCCGCGAGCGAGTATTCCTGACGGACCTTCTCACCCGCGAAAACGACGTGAACCGCATCGCGCGCCTTGGCCTGGGGACCGTCGAGGAAGATGTCGATGCCCGCCACATGCCGAGGGACGAAGCCCGCCGTCGCCAGCGCCGTGGTCGCGAGATCGAGGTCGGCCCGGCGAATCAGGATGTCAACATCCTGCGTGTTGCGCACCGCCGCTTCGTCCACTTTCGATACCCAAGCGGCCACGGCGTTGCCCCCGACAACCGCATACGGCACGCCCGCTTCGTCCAAAGCGCGCGCCGCGCGCAGCAGACGCTCACGCACCTTTTCCACGGCACGGACCATCCTTTCCAAGGAGAACTCGCCCAACACCACGTCGGCCATTTGATTTTCAACTACTGGGTAGTAACTTCGGAGCCGCACCTCGACCGCTTCCATTCTATCGTGTGCCGTCTCCTGCCGCCACGACCGCCGCTTGCCCCCGCTTGCCCTCCGCACGCTCAACCATTCCGCCCATTTTGACGGCCTCCGAGTTCCACCACAAACCACATTTGGGTTATTCCAAATTCGGTTTAGAGTGGTGTACGTGACCGAGTCAGTTTTCACAGCGCGCTATGAGCGGTTCCGCGGCCTATTGGTCGACGCGCGAAAGCGGAAAGGGCTGACGCAGCACGACGTCGCAGCCCGTTTAGGACGCCCCCAGTCGTTCGTGTCGAAGTACGAGCGCGGCGAACGACGGCTTGACGTCGTCGAATTCCTCGAGGTTTCAGGCGCTTTGGGCATCGACCCGCACGAACTGCTGAAGGCGTTGGCGGGCGACAAGACGTGAAGATCGTCCACATCGAAACCCTGATTGCAAAAGGGAGTTTTCCGACATCCACGGAATGGAAACGGATTCGTAAGCACTTGCGCAACGCGATCAAGGCCGTCGACTGGCCCGTGGGGAGCGGGAAGTTCACGATCTACCCCGAGCGTGGCAAACGACGCGGCATGGGCAACGGCGTCACGCCGATCAAACGCGAGTTGATCGCCGAACTGGCAGGCTACGCTATAGCGATCACCTAAATTGACCCGGCATTGCTCATCTAAATTGACCCACTACTTGGAAAGAAAAAGGTGTTCTTCTTTCAAGTAGTCGCCGCGGAGGGGGCTGGCATCGAAGCTGGTACGGCTTGGCAAGAGGCGCCGGTTGGCTGAGCGATACGTCGCAGAGCGATTGTAGGGCCAGGTGTCGGTCTTTTTTCGTTCCCGCGCATGAAAAACCTCGGCTTGCCTCTCGAAGCATGGGCTTCAATGTGGTAAGCCGAGGGTATGCAAAAATCTATCTCGATTATAACCGAGAGTTTGGCGTTTTTGTCATCGTCGTCGAGAAAGTTTTCTCGTTTCGGGCAGATTGGCAGCGGGCCGGTCACGCCAAGCCGCTGGTTGAGCATTATCAGCTAGCGCTCGATTCGGTCTTGCAGGCGCACCCCGAATTGGAGCGCTGCGTGACGCGGCCCCGGCCAACGACTACAAGACGGTCGAGGCCTGGGACTTCCGCAACCGGCTGACCGACGTTTGGCAGTACAACAATTCCGGCGTGCTCACGAAGCACGAGCACCTGATTTTCGGTCCGTTTGATCGAAGGGTCAGAACGGGGTCAGAACGATTTTAGCCTCGTGAACATTCTCAACGGCATCATGGCGCCGCAGATCATGCTGCCCGACGCCGGGCGGGACGATAGGCTGCGAATAAAGGCGGACAGGATGGCAGGATGAACAGGATGACGCGCGGCGTCGACCATGCTTCCGAATCTCATCCTGTCAATCCCGCAATCCTGTCCAAAGTAACGGCGGCAGGACTCGGGGCGGCCAGACGGTGCGACTCGCTGGGCGGGAAAAAAGTAGAACGTCCCCTTTTGTGCTTCCTTCGAGATCGAGCACCAGGACGGCCCACAAACCGCAGGCGTGGAGCAACCGAGCTTGAAACATGGCTTGGGGGAGCTATACTGCGAGCGGGCTGCTTCGACGCGAACCCGCGGCGCGAGCAAGGCATTGCCCCTCGGTTGACAAGCGATGGCCCCGGCACAACACGACGGGTGAGTGGTGAGCGGTGGAGTTACAGCCATGAGAAGCGGTGAAGACGTTTGGCTGGAGGAACGCAAAGTCATCCAGGCCTTCCCGGAGAACAGCGAAACGCCGTTGGCGAGTATCCAGGGCTGGGTAACGCCCAACCGATTGTTCTTCGTCCGCAACCATTTCGAGGTGCCCACCATCGACCTGACTCGTTGGCGGCTGCGGGTGGAAGGGTTGGTGGAAAGGCCGCTTGAATTCAGTTGGGACGAGCTGAATTCCATGCCGCGGCGGAGCGTCTTTGCCACGGTCGAATGCGCGGGCAATGGCCGCTCGTTCCTCCAGAAGACGGCTCCCGGAGTTCAATGGGGGCCCGGGGCGGTCGGACACGCCGAATGGACCGGTGTGCCTCTGGTGAGCGTCCTCGAGAAGGCGGGCATCCAACCGGCCGGCACCGAAGTGCTGTTCGAGGGTGCCGACTCAGGCACCGAAAGCGACCATCCCGAACCGATGCGCTTCGCCCGCAGCCTCCCCTTGAAAAAGGCCCTGCACCCCGACACCCTCCTCGCCTGCCGCATGAACGGCGACGTGCTCAGCCCCAATCACGGCTTTCCATTGCGTCTGTTCGTGCCGGGATGGTACGGCGTGGCGTCCGTCAAATGGCTCGAACGCATCGAGATCATCGACCGACCCTTCCAAGGCTATTTCCAGACCAAGAAATACACCGTCGGGCGCCGCACATCCAGCGGCGTCGAGACGGAAATCGTGGGGCCCATGACCGTGAAATCGCAGATCGTCCGTCCCCACGACGGGGCGATACTCGGCCTGGGCGCCAACCGGGTGTTCGGTATTGCTTGGGCAGGCGAGGAGACCGTGGCCGCGGTCGAGGTGAGTACCGACGCCGGGGATACCTGGCACACTGCGCAACTCACCGGCCCCAGCGCGCCGTACTCCTGGACTCTCTGGGAATACTTGTGGGAAGTCGCCGAGCCTGAGGCGCATATCCTGCTGTCGCGGGCGATCTCGGCCAGCGGCCAGGTCCAGCCGGCCGAGCACGACCCTCTGTGCGCCGGCTACGTCATCCGCCATAGCCTTCCCACACATGTGCAGGTCGGCGCCGCCCAGACCCCGCCGGCGCGCCTTGGCGACGTGTCGGTGCTGCTGTACGACATGAACGCCTATGCCGAGGAAAATGCCCGCCGGCCGCTGGATGTCGAAATGGTCTTCAGCGGCGGTGAGGGAATCTAATCGACGGCATGAACGCGATCGTCGTCGTGGTTGACCGGTTGCACGTCGGCTACGTCGGATGCTACGGCAACTCGTGGGTGGCGACGCCGGAGTTGGACGGCCTGGCGATGGAGTCGTTCGCGTTCGACCAGGCGATCATCGATAGCCCGTCGCTCGATGAACTTTATGGTTCGTTCTGGACCGGATCGCACGCTCTCCAGCGCCGCCATGCGTGGCCGACAGGGTGCGGCACGTTGGCCGACGCACTGGGCAAGGCCGGCGTCGCCACGACGCTCATCAGCGACGACTCTCGTGTCGGCGAACACCCCTTGGCCGCCGGCTTTGGCGAGCAGATCAAGGTCGAGCCGCCCGTGGCCCGCGACGCCAAGACGGCGCCGGACGTCGACCAGACGCACCTGGCGGGCTACTTTGCCTTGGCGGCCGATTGGCTGACCAAGGCGCGCGGCCCGCTGTGCCTTTGGTTGCACACCCAGGGCCTTCAGGCGGCATGGGACGCGCCGCTGGAATTTCGTAATCACTATGCCGACCCGGACGAACCCCCGCCGCCCACGTTGGTGGACGTCCCGCGCCGGCTGCTGCCGAACGACTTCGATCCCGACCTTCGGTTCGGCGTTTGCCAGGCTTATGCCGGGCAAGTTACCTTGCTCGACACCTGCCTGGGCGGGCTGCTCGCCGCGCTGGCCGAAAGCCCGTTGCAGCGTGACACGCTCTTGGCGCTGGTTTCGCCTCGGGGCCTGCCGCTAGGCGAGCACCGGCGGATAGGGACCGGCGACGAGGCGATTTACAACGAATTGATCCATGTCCCCTGGCTGCTGCGGTTGCCCGACGGCTCGGGCGCGGCGGCACGCAGCCAGGCACTGGTGCAGCCGGCCGACCTCTGCGCGACCCTTTGCGATTGGTGCGGGGCGACGCCGCCTTGGGCCGCGGGCACAGGCCGGAGCCTGCTGCCGGTTGTCCGCGACGAGATGGAAACGCTCCGCGACCGGGCATGTGTCGCGGCGCCCGGCGGCGAGCAGGGCATCCGCACCGCCGGCTGGTACTTGCGATTGGCCGCGGACCAGACGGAGGCCGGCGAGGAACCCGACTCCGACCGTGTGGAACTCTATGCCAAGCCCGACGATTTATGGGAACTCAACGACGTCGCCGACCGCTGCCGCGACGTCGCCCAGGCACTGGCGCGCGGATTGAACGACTTCCGCTCGGCCGCCGAGTCGGGAACGATCGAGTCATTGCCGCCGCTCGACGACAGCCTGATCGACGCCACCGCGTAACCGCCAGGCCATCAGCACCAGATCCTTGGCGACCCCAACGGCCATCAAGACCGTCAGCAGCACCAACACCAGATGCACGAAATCATGCTGCCAGTCGATCACCAAGCTTCACTCCCACCGACGCTTGAGAAGCGAACGGCCGGAGCTTGTAGCAGAACGGCTGAGGGGTGTCGAGACGAGTCTTGTCGTTCATCGCGTTTCATCCCGCGGGATGAGCCGCGCGACCGACCAGGAACCCAGGGTCAAGGCGGCGCCGACGATCATGGTGGCTTGGAAGGCGTCGTTGGGGTCTCCGTGCCTTTTGACCAGTTCGTAGAGGTGGCCCCCCAGCCACATGGAAATGGCCGTGCCGATGTTGCACAAAGCCATGAACACGGCAAAGATCGTGCCCGCGGCATGCGCCGGGCAAACCCGCGCCGCCAGGTCGCACTGGATCATGTTGGCCGTCATATAGGTCAAGCCGACGACGACGCTGATCACCGCGGCCGAGGCCTCGTTGGTCATCAGGAAGTAGACCAGCGTGCTGACGATTCCACATGCGATGGCGCCGGGCACCATCATCCTCATCGAGAGCCTGCGGCAATAGAAGCTGTAAATGGCGCAGGCCAGGGCCGCGCCGCAAGAAAGGAGCGTGTTGCTCAGGCCGTAGAATTGCTCGCTGAATTTCAGCGTCTTGGTCATGTGCAGGTAGATCAACGGCGACGTGCAGGGGTTCAAGTGCCAGGCGAACAAGAAGGCGCCGACCGTCAGAAGTTTGCGCGAATGGAGCGCTTTGCGCAGCGTCTGTTTCACGGTCTTGAAATCTTCGTGAATCAAGAGCGGCGGCGGCTCGCGCACGCACGTCGCCGAAAGAATCAGCCCTGCCACCGCCAACAAGCCGCAGACCAAAAACGCGCTCTGGCGCATGTGCCAGCCCGTCAGCACTCCGGCCAGGGCGCCGGTGGCGATGGTGGCCACGTTGCTCGCTCCCCAGCGCACGGATTGCAGGCGTTCCGTGATACCGCGGAGTTGTCCCGCCTCGATGATCAAGGCGTCGAGCACGACGTCGGCAAAGGTCACGGCCAAGGTCGGCAACAGCAACCCCGCCAACAGCAACCAGCGCGAGTCGCGCGCCGGCGGCCAATAATACGCCAGGCCAAGATAGGCAAGGGTCGTGACCACACCGGTCCCGATCAGGTAGCTCTTGCGTCGCATGCCGCAGAGCGGTACGAAATCCGAAAGCAGGCCGAAGAGCGGCTTCAGACACCAGGGGACCGCCAATAGCGCCATGAACGTCGTGATTTCGCTATCGCTATCGCTATCGCTATTGCTTGGGCGCCACTCCTTCAATTTTGAATTCACGGGCTGGTAAACCAGCCCGGTCGTCGTTTCATTGACCCCCTGGATGAAGTACAGGGCGCCGAACAGCAGAAACAGACCAACGACGCCTTGCCGCATACTTCCCGCGCTTGCCGCCCCCCGTGCCATAGGATCAAGTCTCATCGAAAAGTTACAACGACCGCTTAAAGGCCAGGGTTTCCGTAGGGAGTTCTGTAGGGAACGCCCTCCATGGCGTTCCGTGTCCTGCCAGAAAAACGTCGCACCAGCTTCACGGAACGCCACGGAGGGCGTTCCTTACAGAGTCGGTCGCATTTTCTTATCCTGGCCTTTGAGCGGGTCGTCGAAACGTTACGGCGCGGAGACCGCGTAAGGAGTTTTCAGTTTATATTCTGGATGCGCGGCCCGGTAGTCGTCGGCCCGCTGACTTTGCGAAAAAGCCCGCGGCAGGAAATCGAGCGCCTCCTCGATCAGTTCGTCGGGTTCAGCGCAACTGAATCGCAAGAAGCCCGCCCCGGCCTCGCCGAACGACTCTCCCCCAAGGCACGCCACGCCTTGCCGGTCGTCGGCGCCCTCCAACAGGAACATCGCCAAACCTTGCGACGTGAGCCCGAGACGGTTGCATATCGGCGCCACGTTCGGGAACAGGTAAAACGTGGCGCTGGGGGCGAGGCAATGCACCCCCTCGATGCGGTTCAATCCAAGTGCGAGCAACTCGACCTTGCGGTGAAAAAGCTTCATCGTCCGGTCGCGCTCCGGCGTGTCGCGCGTCAGCGCCGCGGCGCCGGCCATCTGCGCCAAGGGCGCCACGCACGACAGCGACGTGTTCAGGAGCGTGGAAAACAGTTCCACCACGGCGGGAGAGGCGACCGCGAAACCCAATCGCCAACCGCTCATGCTATACGACTTGCTGAAGGTGTACGCGGCCACGCATTGCTCCAGCATTTCCGGTTGCTCCAACAGCGTCCGGTGCCGCCCGCGCCAGACCATCTGATCGTACGGCTCGTCGCTGAACACGGCCACGTCGCGGCCGCGGATCAGATCGGCCAGGCCGCGTAAGTCGTCGTGGGTCGCCACGCCACCCGTCGGGTTGTGCGGGCTGTTGAGGAAGATCGCCTTGGGGCGCGGGTCGGCTCGCAGGAACCGTTCGACGTCGGCCAACTCCGGGCGAAAGTCGTTCGCCTGTTTCAAATCAGCAAGGCAAATCCGCGCGCCGCGCCGCGCGATATTGGGCAGGTAGGTGGGAAAATAAGGGCTGAACACCAACACGCCGTCGCCGGGGTTCAGAAACGCCTCGCAAAAGAGCAACTCGAAGACCTTGGCGCCGGGCCCGACCACGACGTTGGCGGCGCTGGTGGCCAGGCGGTGCTCGCGGTTGACGTACGCGCTGGCCGCCTCGCGCAGCTCGCCCAAGCCGACCGAAGGGCAATAGTGCGAGAGGTCGTCGCGGATCGCCTCGAGGCCGGCGGCCTTGGCCGCGGCGGTCGTGGGAAACGGGCTGTCGCCGATTTCCAACTCGATCACGCGCTTGCCCGACGACTTCAGACGCTTGGCCACCGCCAGCACGTTGAAGGCCGTCTCCACCCGGACGCCACGCGCGAATTCGCTGAAGGTGAGCGGCATAGGGGCTACTTCATTGCAATCGCACGCGCCAAGGGGCGCAGCACGTTGTCGATCACGTATTGGTCCACCATCTCGTGGCAGATTTGCGTCAGGTGCTCCATCGCCGAGACGTAGGTCGTTTCCGGGCCGAGACTGCCGTACTGCCGCGCGGTCAGGTAGACACTGAGCTGCTCCTCCGGGAAATCTCCCGTGCGCACCTGATAGGCGTTGGTCCGGGTCTCGATGCTCAAGCGGCACTGGGTGCGGCAGTCCTCGTCGAGGGCCAGCGTAATCGAGGGCTCCTGGTTGATGACCGTGGCTCCGCCGATATCGAGCATCCGCTCCAGCGCCGGGCTGACCCCCAGGGCCTCGGCGACGAGCTGGTTGTGGTTGCCGCGATAGGTGAAATCGAAGCCGAACAAGAGGTCGAGCGCCTCGCAGTCCAAGGGGCTGACCGACAACATGTAGGGGGCCAGTTCCAAGACCAGCCGGTGCTGTTCCAGGGCGTCGTCCACCGATTCCGGATTGACGTGCCCCGAGCAGACGCGGCGGTTTTCGATCGTGGCCCAGCGGTACTGTCCGCGGTCCTTGTCCTCCTCCAGCACGAAATCGCCCTTGTCGCGGCAATAGAAATTCCGCATCGTCGGGTACTTTTTCTGAATCCGTTCGAAATAGTGCAGAACGGTTTCGCGGTTGTTCGGCAGTTCCATCTCCGTGCTGAGGTTCATATTGACGTAAAAATCGTCGCACAAGGAACTGTAGTCGCTCATTCGAGGAATCCCCTCCGCGCGTCGTGCCTTGGCCTGTCGCTCACGCGAGCGGCGTAGCAGGTTGTGGCGCACCGCGAAACGCTTGCCGCGGGCTTGGTGCAGTATAGAATGCGACGGGTGGCACTGTCAAAGCCGCCGAAAACCGGGCTAGAATTGAAGCGGGGCTTTTGTCAGAATACACCCATGACCTATCCTGGTGCTACTTTGGACGCCGGCTCGTGGCGGCTCGAACGGCGCAGCGACGGCGCCGTGCTGGTGCGCGTGCGTTCGCGCGGCGACGAAAGCCGGCGGGCGCCCGATGCCGTGTTCGCGTTTCGCACGGGCGACCCGCAATACCTTTTTTGGGAGGAGCGGCTGCGCGCCCTGGAAATCGGCCAGGGCTGAGGTAGTCGTCGTTGGGGAAGCAATATCATGGCCAGTTCAGCGCTTCCGCGTCTTCCCGCCCGCGAGGCGGACAGCAACAAGGGGGATTTCGGCCGGGCGCTGCTGGTGGGCGGTTCGCGCGGAATGGCCGGCTCGATCGCGCTGTCCGGCATGGCTGCGCTCCGCGGCGGGGCGGGCCTGGTGCAAGTGGCCGTGCCCGAAGATTGCCAGCACCTGGTGGCGTCGTTTGAACCGTCGTTCATGACGGCCGGGCTGGCGTCCGACGGTCAGGGGCGTGTCACCCAGGCGGCGCGAGCGACGCTGGCCGATTTGCTCGGCCCCGCGACGGTCGTCGCTTGTGGTCCCGGCTTGGGCCGTTCCGACGAGATCACCGATCTGGTCGGCTGGCTCTACGGCGCCGTGACGCAACCGGCCGTCTTCGACGCCGACGCGCTCAATGCGCTGGCCCAACGTCCGGACCTGCTCAGAAGCCCCGGCGGTCCGCGGATTCTGACGCCGCACCCTGGCGAATTTCAACGGCTGATCGGCAACCCGGCGCCGCTGCCGCGCGATCTGAGCGAGCGCGAAGCGCAGGCGCTGGCGGCCCGTTGCGGCGTCGTGATCGTGCTCAAGGGACACCGCACGCTGGTGACCGACGGATCGCGGTGGATTCACAACACGACGGGCAATCCAGGCATGGCGACGGGCGGCTGCGGCGACGTGCTCACCGGTTTGCTGACGGCGTTGCTTTGCCAGCACCTCAATGGTTTCGATGCCGCGCATCTTGGAACGCACGTTCACGGCTTGGCCGGCGACCTGGCCGCGGAAGAACTAGGCGAGGTATCGTTGATCGCCGGCGATCTGGTACGTTTTCTGCCGGCGGCGTTCCGTAGCTTGTAGGTTGGGCACCGCCCACCAATCGGGTGGTGGCTGGTGGCGGAGCGTAAGCGATGCCCCGGCTAGATAGCGACCGGGGCATCGCTTAGGCTCTTCCCCAGCCACCGTGGATCTCTCATTCTCGACCGCGTGAAGTATAGGCTACGACGGGATCTCTTCACCGCGGAGCAGGTCTTCGGCCGTTTGCCGCCGGCGCACCAGATGCGGCACTCGGTCGCGGATCAAGACCTCGGCCGCCAGCGGCTTCGAGTTATAGTTCGAGCTCATGGCGAAGCCATAAGCGCCGGCATTCTCGATCACGAGCAGTTCGCCGACCTCCGCGACCGGCAAGTTGCGAGTGCGGACGAAGCCCCCTTCTTCCTGCGTGAAGATGTCGCCCGATTCGCACAAGGGTCCTCCCACCACCACGTCGCGCATGGGACGTGTCTCGCCGCCCGCCGCGGCCGGTGCGCCGTCGAGGCGGCCGGGCACGATCGACATCGGATGGTACGAGCCGTAAAGGATCGGCCGGGCGATGTTGTTGAAGCCCGCGTCGAGCAGGTAGAACGTGTTGCCTCCCATCTGCTTGATCGCCCGGATTTCGGCCACCAGGAAGCCGCTCTCGGCCACCAGATACCGGCCCGGCTCGATTTCCAGGTGCAAGGCATGGCCGCGGGCGTCTTCAAGCCGTTTGCGGCTCGTGTCCCACAACGTGTAATAGATGTCGAGATCGACGTAGTGCTCGCCCTCCTTGTAGGGCACGGGCAGGCCGCCGCCGGCGCTGATGGTTCGTAGCGAGGGTCCGACTTCGCGTGCCAGCTTTTCCATCGCTCCACAGACCTGCGAGAGGTGTTCCAGATCGGTGCCCGAGCCGATGTGCAGGTGCAGCCCGGAGATACTCAGCCCGTGCCGGTCGGCCCGCCGCAGGCAATCCTGGAGTTGGTCGTGCCAGATGCCGTGCTTCGACTGCTCGCCGCCGGTGTTCGTTTTCCGGCTATGGCCGTGGCCAAAGCCCGGATTGATCCGCAATGTGACACCGCGGCCCGGCGCCCGCGAGCCCAATTGGTCGAGCATGTCGGGCGAGCCGCAATTGACGTGGATGCCGTTGGCCACCACCACGTCGAGCGATTCGCGGTCGAAAATGTCGGCGGTGTAGACGACCGGCGGCGGGTCGCCCGTGGTCACGTAGCCTGCGGCGACGGCGCGAGCGATCTCGCCCGCGCTGACCGCGTCGACGAGTACACCGTGGCGGCGCACTAGATCGAGGATTGCGATATTCGAGCACGCTTTCTGGGCGTAGCGAATGGAATCGAACGCCCGTAGGTCGTCGATCCGTTCCACAATTCTGGCCGCGTCGTAAACGAAGGTCGGCGTGCCGAACTGGCGGGCCAGCTCGATGACGCTCACACCGGCGATTTCGGCGCGAAGGGTGGGAAAGGCGGTGGGCATCTGGTGAGGGGTGAGGGGTCGGGTGTTGAAAATTCGGTCTTGACACAGGTTTTTCTTCCTGCGAGTTTCCTTCCTCGATAACCCGGTGGTAGTTGAACCGCACGCGCATGCCGTGACGGACCCTGTCTGTCGCCTTTCGCTCCGCGAAAGGGCGTTCTTTCGCGGAGCGAAAGGCGACATAACCAACACAAAACCTTCGTGAAAAACTATCCCTGTCAAGACCAGATTTTCAACACCCTAGGTGAGGGACGCCTATCCTCGGCAACCGCTCCGGCAGGCGCCGCGGGTAGAGTTCGTACTCGTCGCGCGGAGGCATGGCGCGATTGACGCAAGCTAAGTAGTCATACGGTCGATAGTGGTCACGGATATAGACAGCCAGTGAATTATGCAGCCCCGGCCAGCGGCCAGGAGCTTCGAGGTAGGGATCCATACCGGGGAAGATCATTGCCATGTGTCGGCCTTTGGCCAATTCTTGCCGCGTACCTGTTCATCAATACTCATTATACGCGGTCGTGGCGCTTGTTGACACGATCCGCCCGTCACCTCATGCGACCCAAGGCATGGTCGCTCGCTAGCCCGACGCCGCGCGGGCAATCTGCTCCGCCGCCCATTCCTGATTTTCAGGCGGCAGCGGTGGTTGGCAGGGAAGGTCGTAGCGCAAATCGTCCTGATAGTCGCCCATTTCATAGGCTTGTTCCAAAGCCGCCTGAACGTCGAGCACCACGTCGGCATCGTCGCCGGCGAGCGGGATGCGGATCTTCGGCAACGGCTCCCGCAACCGCCGCGGGTAAAGTTCGTACTCGTAGCGCTGCGGCGCGGCACGAGTGACGCAAGCCAAGTAATCGTAGGGGCGATAATCGCTCGCCTGCAACTCGGGCACCGCCAAAACGTGATGGCCGCGACGCAACAGGTCGATTTCGACCAGGTGCGTCGCGCTGGCAAGGATCGCTCTTTGTTTGCTTTTGTACGATTTGCGACCATGCCCAGGGAATTTGTTCCACGGACTGGCGACCTCGATGATCGTGACGATGTTCTGACCGGTCTGGCGATCGCGGATTTCCACGAACGACTCGCGGATCTCCAACTCGGCGACGCGGACAATCACGGGCTCGTCGGCCTCGATGAAGGCCGTGCGCGCGGCCGACTTCGACGAACCGTGTTTGACAAGCACGTCCGGCACGATCTCGCGTTGTGGACCTTCGACAAACACGCGCTCATCCGTCCGTGCGACGTACCTCGGACGCAGTGCCGGCCGCAATTGGTCTCGAATATAGTGGATCAGGGAGTTGTGCAGTCCGGTCCAAAGGCCAGACGCTTCCAAGTAGGGATCCATACCCGGAAAGATCATTGGCACGGGGAACCTTGGAATCGAGGAATTCGGCTGTGGTCAAGGCCCGATTTCAGTATAACCTTAATGTCGGCATGGAGCAAAACGCCACGCGATTGCTGCTGAACGACATCCGTTGGATCTGTGGGCGGCGCCCACCCTACGGCAGCATCACCCGCCCGCCGGAAGCGGCCAACGTGTGGCCGGTCATGAAGCTCGATTCCTCGCTCAGCAGGAAGCGGATCACGGCGGCGATTTCCTCCGGCTGGCCAATGCGTCCCAAGGGCGTGTCGGCGACGACCTGGCGGATCGTCGCGTCCGGCAGGACATGGGCCATTTCGGTTTCGGTCAATCCCGGCGCGACGCAATTGATCCGCACGTTGTAGGGGGCGAAGGCCTCGGCGCAGCAGCGGGTGAGCGCGATCACGCCCGCCTTGGCCGAGGCGTAGTGGATTTGCATCTTCCGCGGACGCAAGGCGGCGATCGACGAGACGGTGACGATCCGGCCGAAGCGGCGGGCGATCATCTCGTCCTTGACCGCGAACACCGCCAGGTAGGCGCCATTCAGGTTGACGTCGATCGTCTCTCGCCAAAGATCGTAGGTCAGGTGCTCGTGGTCGGCGATGTTGCTGATCGCCCCGCAATGCACCAGCAGGTCAATCGGGCCGAGATCCTTGCGCGTCGTGTCGACAAGCCGCTCGACGTCGGCCGGTTTCGACACGTCGCAGGCCGCGGCCGTCGCGCGGCGGCCAAGGGCCTGAATCTCGCCGACGACTTCTTGTGCCGCCTCGGCACGGGAGACGTAGCTGATCGCCACGTCGGCGCCTTCATGTGCCAGCCGCAGCGCCACGGCGCGGCCGATGCCCCGCGAACCGCCCGTCACCAAGGCCACCCGTTGATCGAAAGCCGCCGTCATGGATTCGCTCCTCGTGGAATGATCTCTCTCTTCGACGATTCAACCGCGCCCCTTCGGGGCGGGCAACGGAAAAAATAAAAAATAACGCGGTTCCTGGGGCTATCGCCCCAGGCTAGACACCCGCGCCGCTCCGCGGCGTCCGCACCGCCGCGCGATGCGGCATTATGCACCAGATGCAGCGCTACGCCAAGCGTTGTGATTATATTGATCGCATTTCCGCCGCGAAGCGGCGAGGTTTTCGAGCCTGGGGCGAAAGCCCCAGGCCGCGCCACGTAGCAGGTTTGTCCGCCCCGGCAGGGGCGGGGTCGGTCCGCGCGGAACTTCATTCGCTGGGCAGGTCGTCACAATCGTGTGCCCCCGATCGCAAACTCGTCTGGCCCCAGCCGCGCGATTTTGGGAAAATTCGCCACCCAATCCACCCCAACGCTTCGGAATTGCCCAGGCTGCCCATGCGCACGATCCAAACTCCCTCCTCGGCGCCCCAATCGGTCTTTGAAACGACCGTGCATTCGCCCAAGGCCGGCACGCCAACGCAGGGCTCCTCGCACGTCCGTCCCACGAGGCGTTGGTGGTTGGAATCGCAAGTGGCCTGGTTGGTGCTCTTGGTCGTGGTCGTCTTCTTCAGCCGAATGACGACGCTGACGATCCGAGGCGAAGAATCGCGGCGGGCACGCGTGGCGATCGAAATGCTCGAATCGGGCGACTGGATCGTGCCGCGCGAGCAGGGTCGGCTTTTCCCCGATCGGCCCCCGTTAGGCAACTGGCTAATCGCCCTGAGCATGTTGGCTACGGGTAGCCACGGTCTGTTGGCCGTCCGCCTGCCCACGGTGATCGCGACGCTCTTGACCACGCTCTTGGTATACGGTTACTCGCGGACTTTCCTGTCGCGCACGGGCGCGCTGGCCGCCGGCGCGGCGTACGCCACGATGGTGCAGGTTTTGCAACTTGGACGTCTGGCCGAGACGGAAGCCACGATGACGCTCTGCGTCGGCGCATCGCTCTTGATCTGGCACTGGGGTTACTGCCGCGGCTGGCCCGCCGCCCGCACCTGGACTGCCGGATACGCGCTGGCGGGATTGGCCGCCTTGGCCAAGGGACCACAGGGACCGATCTATTTCGCCGGCGCGGTGCTGGTCTACCTGGCGCTCCGGCGCGACCGGCGGTTTCTGCTGAGCGGGTCGCACCTGGCGGGTATCGCCGTCTTCGCGGTGGTGGTCGGCGCGTGGCAGGCGCCGTATTCGCTGGCCGTCCCCTGGTCCAAAGTCCTGCAAACCTGGGGGCATACGTCGGCCCAGCGATTCGACTTTTCACAACACGGGTCCGTCGTCATGCACTTGCTGACCTATCCTTGCGAGGTTTTCGCTTGCCTCTTGCCGTGGTCGATTTGGCTCATCGGGCTGTCCAACCGTGAACTGCGCCAATCGCTCGGCTCGGCGCGCGAACCGCTCGTGTTCTTGTGCATTTGCATCGTGGTGGCGTTTCCCACCTGCTGGCTGGCGCCTCAGGCGCGGACCCGTTATTTCATGCCGCTTTACCCCTGCTTCGCTCCCTTGATCGGACTGGTCGTCGAACGGGCGTTGGCGGCGGCGCGCGGCTCGTCGCTGGAACGCATGTGGCGGACCTTCATGACGGCGGCGGCCGGATGCTTCGTCGCGGCGGGTCTGGCGATTGTGGCGGCGAGTTGCCTCGCGAGCGAAGCCCGCACCCCCTTGGTTCAGCCGCTGGGGTTCGCCGTCGTTTACTTCCTGCTGGCCGCCGCGGCCGCCGCGGTGGTCTGGCGCGCCAGGGCCGGAGTCGATGCGCGGCGCGGCCAGGCCGCGGTGCTCGCGTTGGCCTCGTTCGTCGGGCTTTCGTTCACCGGCGCGGTCCTGAATTCGCTGGTTCCCATCAGCGAGCACACCGCCGAACGAGTCGCCGAGCTGCGCCGGCGTTTGCCGCCGGGCACGCGCTTGGTGAGCCTGGGGCGGGCACACCATTCGTTCGTCTACCACTATGGCGAGACGATTCCCTGGCTCGATTGGCCCAAGCAGGGCGACCCCAAGCCCGCATATGAATACTTCTGCTTCCACTCGATGAACGGCCGACGCAAACCACTGCCGTTCGCCTGGCGGGAAATCGCCGCCATCTCCTGCGATCGCAGCGTGCGCGCCAACCCCGTCGACGTGATGGTCGTGGGACGGAACCTCATGATCGAGCCGGCGGCGAAATCGGCTCCTAATCAATCGCCGCCTTGGCGCCGCTGATCAGGCTGATGAAGTCGCGGTTGCTCTTGAACTTGGCGAGCTTGCTGGTGAGTTGCTCCATCGCGTCGACGTGGTGCATGGTCGAAAGCGTCCGCCGCAGCATGGTGACGGCGTGCAGCGTTTCCTGGTCGAGCAGCTTTTCCTCGCGGCGCGTGCCCGACTGGCTGATGTCGATGGCGGGCCAGACTCGGCGATCCGCCAGCTTGCGGTCGAGCACCAACTCCATGTTGCCCGTTCCCTTGAACTCCTGGAAAATCAGCTCGTCCATGCGGCTGCCCGTGTCGACCAGGGCGGTAGCCACGATCGTCAGCGAACCGCCCTCCTCGAAGAGCCTCGCGGTGGCGAAGAGCTTCTTGGGAATGTCGAGCGCCTTGATGTCGACGCCGCCCGACATGGTGCGGCCCGTGTTGCCCACCCACTTGTTGAAGGCCCGCGCCATGCGGGTGATCGAGTCCATCAGCAGGAATACGTCGTGCCCCATTTCCACCAGCCGCTTGCAGCGTTCGACGACCAACTGCGACAGGCGAACATGGCTTTCGACGTCGCGGTCGAGACTGCTGGCGATCACATCGCCCGTCACGCTCCGCTTCATGTCGGTGACTTCCTCGGGCCGCTCGTCGACCAGCAGCACGAACATCCTGACGTCCGGATAGTTCGCCGAAATGGCCTGGCTGATCTGCTGCAAGAGGATCGTCTTGCCGGTTCGTGGCGGAGCGACGATCAACGCCCGCTGCCCTTTGCCCAGCGGGGTGAGCAGGTCCATCACGCGTGGGCTGAGAGGCGTTGCCCCGGTTTCAAGGCGGAGCCACGATTCGGGGTTGATGGGCGTCAGCACGTCGAAACTCTTGACGGTGAGATAGTCGTCCGGCTTGACGCCGTCGACATCGACGATTTCCCGCAGCCGCGGACCCTGCTGTTTGCGGCTCTGCTGAATCAGTCCGTTGATCAGCACCCCTTCGCGGAGGCCGAATTTCTCGATCATCGTGCCGGGCACGAAGGGGTCGGTGCGTTCGCGCTGGTAGTTGTTCTTGGGATCCCTGAGAAAGCCGTAACCGTTGGGATGCAGTTCCAGAACTCCCAGGGCCGGTTCGGTGAGCACCGGTTCGCCGTTGGCGGGCTCGTCCATGATGTCAGGCATCGGCGGCCGATCACCCATCGGCCCCCGGTCACCCATCGAGCGGCGGCGACCGCCGCGGCCGCGTTGCTGATGGCCGTTGTTATGATAGGGACCAGGACCTTGGTTGCCGCGTCCCCCACGGCTGCGTTTCTTTTTCCCCATAGCTCACCCGAGACAGGTTGAATCGCCAGCGGCCACACGACCGCGCACGGCGTTGCGCAACAGAAGCGCGCATGTTGGGAGCGTCCCCAAGCATGCAGAATCATTTTTGGGCCCATTGCCAGGGCCTAAACGGAGATCAATTCTCGCCCGATGACGAAAATCGTATCGCTTAAAAGCTCAACTCGCAGGCAGCTTAGCAAGCATGGCCCGCCGAAAAAGCGTCCACCGCCTTGAGGTCTAGAAAGCAAAACCCATCAAGGCCAGATACGGCTCATACCCCCCCTTTGAGCAATTTGCCACACGGCTCGAAGGCCGCCCGCCAACTCCAGTTGGACGGGGCCGGTCAGTCGGGGGGACGATAGCCTTTCTGTCAGGCAAGACGTAAAACTATGCAAATCATAACCGGAATTTGAGCGATGTCAATACGTCTATCGCGAAATTCGGGAACTTAACCCCATGGTGGACCCGCACAGGCTCCGCTGTTAGCATACGTGTCAAGTTTTCCTTCTTTTCCGTCACTGAGCTATCTTCACGCGGCCGAGAATGAGACAATCACGGTGGCTGGGGCAGAACCTAAGCGATGCCCCGGTCGCTATCGAGCCGGGGCATCGCTTAGGCTCTGCCACCAGCCACCACCGAGTTCTTTTCCGCCACCGAGGTCACATGGCCGGCAACCCGCTTTTCGCCACGAAGTCGCTGGAAAGTCTGTCGCACGAGATGGAAGGGGGCGAACGCCTCAAACGGGTGCTGGGACCGGTCGCGTTGAGCGCTATGGGGATCGGAGCGATCATTGGGGCGGGAATTTTCGTCATGGTGGGCGCCGCGGCCAAGGAGACCACGGGCCCGGCATTGATGCTCTCGTTCGTGGTGGCGGGCGTGTGCTGCATCTTCGCCGCCTTGTGCTACGCCGAGTTCGCATCAATGGCGCCCGTGGCCGGCTCGGCCTATACGTATGCCTATGTGACTCTCGGAGAACTCCTCGCCTGGATCATCGGTTGGGATCTGGTCTTGGAATATGCGGTCGGCGCGGCGGCCGTGGCGCACAGTTGGTCGCACTATTTTCAGGACTTCTTGAAAATCCTCAAGGTCACGGTGCCCGCGGCGATCGCCAACGCGCCTTTCGAATATCAGCAAGGGGACTACGTTTCGACCGGTGGTTGGTTTGACGGCCTGGCCCTTTTGATTTCGGTCATGATCACGATCATCCTGGTCATTGGGATCAAGGAAAGCGCACGCTTCAACGCGACGATGGTGTTCGTCAAAGTGACCGTCGTCTTGTTCGTGATTGCCGTCGGCGTTTGGTATGTGAACCCGGACAATTGGGATCCGTTCGCGCCCTACGGTTATACGGGCATCAGCTTTTTTGGCCACACGATCTTCGGCCAGGTGAGCGACGGAGGCAAGCCATGTGGCATGCTCTCCGGGGCCGCGATCATTTTCTTCGCCTATATCGGCTTCGACGCGATCTCGACTCAAGCGGAGGAGGCGCGCAACCCGCGGCGCGACGTTCCGATTGGAATCATCGTTTCGTTGTTGGTCTGCACCGTGTTGTACATCGCGGTGGCAGCCGTGCTGACCGGCATGGTGAAATATGACCAGATCAACAAGGACGCCCCCATCTCCGACGCCTTCGGACAGGTGGGCCTTGGCTGGGCGCAATTCCTGATTGCCATCGGAGCGGTGGCCGGCATGAGTTCCGTTCTTCTGGTCATGATGCTCAGCCAGCCCCGCATTTTGCTCGCCATGGCGCGCGACGGGTTGTTGCCATCCAGGTTCTTCGCCGCTGTTCACCCCCGATTTCAGACTCCGTGGAAATCGACCATCCTTACCGGATGCATCGTCGCCACGATGGGGTCGCTGTTGCCCATTGACGTATTGCAGGAGTTGGTGAACATCGGCACGCTGTTGGCGTTCGTGATCGTCTGCGCGGCCGTCTTGGTGATGCGTAAGACGCATCCGAATGCCGAGCGTCCCTTTCGCGCCCCCCTCGTTCCGCTGGTCCCGATCCTGGGCATTGTGTTTTGTCTGCTCTTGATGTTTTCGCTCCCCTGGGAGAACTGGGCACGGCTGGCCCTCTGGCTGGCCATCGGGTTGGCCATTTATTTCGGCTACGGGCGGTTTCACAGCCACCTGCGGGCCGGGAAGTAGCTCGTTCCCGATGTCCGCGATCCTGCACCTCGTCAAGACGCTCGAACGCCGGCCGCTGCCGCCATTGCTGTCCGGCGCGCGTCTGCGCCAGTTCGGCGGGCCGGACGACGCCGAGGTTTGGCTGAATCTGCGGCAGCGCTCGTTTGCCGGCGAGGCGGTCGGCGTGCGACCTTGGACTCGGGCTGATTTCGAGGCGGAGTTCCTGGCCAGGTCTTGGTGGTCGCCCGAACGGCTTTGGTTCGCCGAGACCGAGCGGGAAACCGGCGGACAGGTCTGTTTTCAGTCGACCGGCACGATCGCGTTGGCCCAACGCGGCGAGCTACCGGTCATTCACTGGCTGTGCGTGTCGCCCGATTGCCGCCGCCGTGGGATCGGCCGATTGCTCATGGCCGCCTTGGAAACCCGCTGCTGGGACGCGGGGCGGCGCGTGGTTGGGCTTGAAACGCACGCCCAATGGAGCGCCGCGGTGAAGTTCTACACCGCGTTGGGGTACATACCGCCTCCCCCGCACGCGGGCTAAGAAGCGGCGTAAGCCCACGCTACGAGCGTACCCACCCGTGACATCCCGCCCACGCCGCTACGGCGCGGGCGTCCGGTCGACGACATCCGTCAGTTGGCTGACGCTGGCGCTATCGAACAGGCTATACCGGCCTTCGCGATCGATGTACACAGCAACGGCTCCGCGCTGGGCGAGGGCCTCAGGATGATCGACGACAAACCGGTCGCCGCTGACCAGTTCGACAGTAAACGGCTTGAACGGTCTTCGCCGGGCGAAGGCTTGCAAGCTTTGCTGGAAGTTGTTTTCAATCATGACTTTTCAGCGTTGCAGTAGATGATATTCAAACTCGCCAAGTTCATCGAGCTCTCGGACCAGCGAGAAAGAAGCGTCCAACGCGGGTGAGCGGCGAAAACCGTCGGCGTCAGCTTGGTGTCCTTGTGGATCGTGCTGGGGCTGACGACTTCAAACACCAGGTCGGGCACGCCGACGACCTCCACGGGATTGCCGCTGCCCTTGGTCCATTCTTTTTGCCGCGCGCGCCCGGAGCGGCGACTCTCCTGGCTGCAAAACATGCCGTCCGGCCCGGTGGACAAGTCGGCTGCCGCGCAAACCAACAACGCCCCATCGACGTAGAGTCGCCCAAGTCGTCGCTGTTTTACGAATTGCAGCAAGATGCTGTTGATTTCTCCCTTCACGGCATTATGCGTATTGAGGTTTTCGGGGCGACCGTCGAATGTCAGCGTTGGAATGTCGGTGGACGAGGATGTGCTCATGAACGAGGCTCCGACGGGACGACACGACTGGCGGGCAAGTTCATTCTAGGCTCATTCTGGTTCCGTGTCAGCGGCGACCGTTTACTTGTTCCCACGCTCCGCGTGGGAACGAGTAGCTGGAATAAGACATTCACGGTGGCTGGGGCGGAGCCTAAGCGATGCCCCGGTCGCTATCTCGCCAGTTCCCGTGCCATCCGTTCGAAGACCGGCGCCCACTGGCCGAGCTTCTGCTGCCGGAACAGCCGCGCGGTGGGATACCAAGGAGAATCGTCGCGCGCAAGCATCCATCGCCAGTCGGGCGAGAACGGCAAGGCAATCCAGACGGGCACGGCCAAGGCGCCGGCCAGGTGGGCCATCGCCGAATCGCAAGTAATCACCAGGTCCAAGTGCCGCATCACGGCCGCGGTGTCCATGAACGGGCCGGACTCGTTGTCGAGCCGGGCCGCCAGGTCGATGCAATCGAAACGGCCTTTCAAGGCCGCCACCTGCTCGCTTCCCAGTCCCTTTTGCAGGCTGAGCAAGCGCGCGCCCGGCACGCGCGCCAGCGGCTCGAACTCGGCCAGCGGTATCGACCGCAGCCGATCCGTGCGGTTCTTGGGGCTCCCCTGCCAGGCGATGCCGATCTTGAACCCGGCCAGCGACGCCAACTCGCCGCGCCAGCCTTCGATGAGTTCCGCGTCGGCGGCCAGATACGGCACTTCGGCCGGAATGGTATCGAGCGTGGTGCCCAGGATGTACGGCAGGCTCAAGAGCGGCGTGTAAGTGTCGAAAGGCGGGATCGGATCGCCCTGGGGCAGCAGTTGGTCGATACCAGCGCAGCTTGACAGCAAGCGCAGCAGCGCCTTGGGGCAGACGACGTGTACTCGCCCGCCGCGTTGGCGGACCCAAGGCGCGTAGCGGATGAATTGGATCGAGTCGCCCAGCCCCTGCTCGGTATCGATCAGCAAGGTGCGGCCTTCCAGCGCCGACCCGTCCCACTTCGGCCGGTCGGTCTTGCGGACGACGAAGCTGGGAAGCTTCCAACGCCACTCGTAGTCGGCCCAGCCGGGCGTCAGATCGCCCTGCAAAAGCCGGACCAACGAGCGGTTCCAGTAGGGGTCGGCGTAGTCGGACTTGATGGCGATGGCCTGTTCGTAGCTTCCCAGCGCCTCGTCGAGACGGCCCTCGTCGCGGAGCACGTTGCCCAGGTTGTTGTGGGCCTCGGAAAGATCGGGCATCAGCTCGATCGCGCGGCGGCAACTGGCGATTGCCTCGTCGAGGCGGCCCTGGTGCCAGAAGGCGATGCCCAGGTTGTTGTGGGCCTTGGCGAAGTCGGGCCGTAACCGCAGCGCCTCTGCGAGGCTCGCCACGGCTTCGTCCATGCGGCCTGATTCCTCCAAGGCGCTGCCGAGATTGTTGTGCCCTTCGGGCAGGTCGGGCCGCAACCGCACGGCCTCGCGACAACTGGCCACGGCGGCTTCCAACTGCCCTTGCTGGCGCAGGGCAATGCCCAAGTTGTTGTGGGCCTGGGCAAAGTCGGGCTTGATCGCCACCGCGCGGCGATAGCAGGCAATCGCGTCCTCGCGCCGGCCCGCGGCGGCCCGCGCCATGCCCAGGTTGTTGTGCGCTTCGGCGGCGTCGGGCTTGAGCCGCAAGACCTCCTCGAGGATCAGCGCGGCCTCGTCGGGGCGGCGCCGGTCCAAGAGCGTCACGGCCAGTTCCATGCGGGCCGGCACCGAGTCGGCCTGGTTGCCCACCGCTTCCCGCTGGCTTGCGACCAGTTCCTCGACGCGGCCGGCGGCGCGGAGCAAGTCATGCAGGCTACGGCGGGCTTTCACGTCGTCCGGCTTGAGACGCAAGATCTCGCGAAACGCACGTTCCGCCTCGTCCTTGTGATCCTGCTTGAGCAACGTCAGGCCCAGGTTGTTGAGAACTTCGGGATCGCCCGGTTTGAGTTCCAGCGCCTGGCGGAAGCTGGCCATGGCCTCATCGAGACGCCCCTGCTGACCGAGCACGACGCCCAGGTGATTGCGCGACTCCGCGTGCCGCGGCTGGATGGCCAGGGCCTGCTGCAAGGCGGCCGCCGCCTCGTCGAGCCGGCCCAGCGTTTGACACGCGGCGCCCAGCAGATACCAGCTTTGAGCATGGTTCGGGTCGACGGCCAGCGCCTGGCGGTAGCGTTGCACCGCCTGTTCCAGGTCGCCGGACTGGTGCGCGCGCCGCGCCAGGTCGAGCACGGTCGCCGGCGGTTCACCAACCGGCGAAGGCATCGCCGCCAGCTCGCCCGGCTCAATGCGCACCAGGGCGTGCCGGCGCGGGTCGAGCCGTGGGGGCCGGCCGCGAGGGTGGCAGAAAAGATTGGACGAGACGACGTTGGCGAACACGTTGCGCGGGTTGCCGGCGTAGTTGGCCGGGTTGAACAGCGGCGCCGGATGTTGCTGCATTTCATAGCCCTCCCGCCGCAGCCAATCGCGCAGGGCCGCCGAGTTTTCGGTTCGGTCGTGTTCGACGTACAAGACCGGCTGGAAACGCCGGATCGTCTCGGCCGCGCCCTTAAGCACCTGGCACTCCATCCCCTCGACGTCGACCTTGATCAGGTCGCATGCCGCCAGCTTGAGATCGTCGATCCGCAGCAGTGGAACCGGATAGGTGGCGCGACCGCGGAGGTCTTGCGCCGGGCTGAGGCCGTCCGAGTTGTTATCGGGAGGGCCATCGACCTCGGGCACCTGAATCTGGCCCTGCGCGTCGCCGACGGCGGCCTGCTGACAACGCACCTGGTCGAGGCCGTTGATCGCCACGTTGCCGCACAGGCAATAGAACAGGGCGCGTCGCGGCTCGAAGGCCAGCACTCGACCCGTCGGGCCCACCAGCGTGGCCAGCGCCACGGTGTGCGCGCCGATGTTCGCGCCGACGTCGAGCACGGTTTGGCCCGGCCCCACCAGCTCGCGGAACAGGGCCACCGCCGACTCCGAGAACTCGCCGTACAGATCGAGCGATCGTCCGATGTGGGCGTCGTGGGGCTGATGGATCATTTCCCCGTAGCGACAACGCTTGACCCGATTCAAGGGGCTGCTCCTGCATTGGGTGGCTTGAGTTCGACCAGCTTGACGTTGTCGACGTAGTACACGCCCGGCGGCCAGTAGGGGTAGACGAGCACTCGCACGTAGCGGACGCTGGGCGTGTTCTTCGTCGGCTCGAACGGCTTGGCCCGGCGGGAATAGGTCTTCCACTCGTTGAGGCCGCCGGCCTTCATCTGCCCCTTCCAAATGTACTTGTGGATGAACGCCCTGCGACCCCGTTTTTGCGGCTCGGCCGTACCCTTCGACTCTTCGAGGAACTGCCGCAACGCCCCTTGATCGGCGCCGAAGGTCGTGTCGGGCTTCTCGGGATAACCGACCAGCCAAACCATGATCTCCGGTCCCTTGACGTCGAGCGTGAGCCAGTAGGCCTTGTTTTTTTCGACCGGGATGTAATCGCTGTAGAACCAGACGCCGTCGAGACCGGCCAGCGTGTCGTATTTCGGTTCGACGGTCGGCAGCTTGGCCGGCGCGTCGCCGGCCTTGGCCCCGGCGACGATCCGCTCCCACCACTTGTACGCTTGCGATTGCAAGACGTCCGTGTCGAACTTAACGACTTTGCCGTGCTCGGGGTCGTCGTCGTCGACCCAAAAGCTCGACAAGCCATCGATGGGCTGCCAGGCGGCCGGCGATTCGTCGCCCGACTCGAAATCGCCGTTGGGGAGCAGGTTCGCGTCGCGGGCCTCAGCCCGAGCCGCGTCCCGCGACTCGCCCGGCTCGACGTCCTTCGCCGGCGGCGGTTCGTCGGCCAACGCGAACCAGGCGCCGAGCAAAACGGCCAGCGCGAAAGCCAATTTCACAAACGCCCCGCTATCGCCCTGGAACATCGTTTACCTCCCGGCCCGCCCATGTCGTCGGCATCGCTGTTTTTCCGCCAGCCGGCATTATAATGAAACGACCCGCTTAAGGGCTAGCTAGCCTTGGATCGCGTCGTTGCTGTAATGCCCGCCCGCGATAGGGTACAATCAGTTGGAATGAACCTCGGATCGCGCCATGGCCACTGTTGAACGCAATTTGACGTCGAGAGCGGAGCAGCGGATCGTCCTTCACGACGTTCCCTGGGAGACTTACCTGTCGTTGTCGATGGCAAACGGCGAGGGGCCTGTGCAACTGACCTACGATCAAGGAACGCTGGAAATCATGGCGCCTTCGTATTACCACGAATTGATGAGCCGGTTCATCCACGACCTGATTCGGGTTCTGACCACGGAGTTGGGCATGGAGATGCGCAGCGGCGGATCAACCACGATGCGCAGCGAGCCTGAGCGCCGAGGCGCGGAAGCGGATGAGATCTACCACATTCGGAACGAGGCCGCGATCCGCAGTCAGCGGGAGTTCGATCCGGCCCTTCCGCCCGACCTGGCCGTGGAAGTCGACATCTCCGCCAGTTCGTCAAGACGACTGCCCATCTACTCCTCGTTAGGCATCCCCGAGGTCTGGCGTTGCGACGGCGAACGGTTCACGTTCTTGTCGCTGGGGGACGTACCACAGGCGCAGGGGGGCGAGTACCGGCCGATCGCTCGGAGCCTGAGTTTTCCGAGGCTTTCTCCCGCCGATCTTGATTCATTCTTGGCAAAGTACGACGCGATGGGCGAAAACGTACTGCTTGGTGAGTTCCGCCAATGGGTTCGCGAGACGCAGTTGCCGGAGTGAGCCGGGTCGTCCCCGCGGCAAACAGGGGGCTAACGCCCCCCGCTCGCCGGGCGGCGAGCGGCCGATGCACGGGGTCATCGTGCGCGTATCCAGGGCGGAAACAGGGGGCTAACGCCCCCCGCTCGCCGGGCGGCGAGCGGCCGATGCACGGGGTCATCGTGCGCGTATCCAGGGCGGAAACAGGGGGCTAACGCCCCCCGCTCGCCTTGGCCGCAATCACCGCGTCCAGTTCCCACTTCAACTTCGGCAAGATCTGATCGTAAGGGTACGCGCCCAGTTCTTCGCCGCCGCGCTTGAGATTCACATGGGTGGGCCCGCACCAAAGCCCCAAGTCGGCGTCGTCGGTTTCGCCGGGACCGTTGACGCGGCAGCCCATCACGGCGATCGTGATCGCGTGGTTATGGGCGTAGGCGGTCATTTCCTTGACCTGGGCGGCTAACTCGATGAAGGCCTCGTTCTCCACGCGCGAGCAACTCGGGCAACTGATGATGTTCAACGTGTCGCGGCCGTAATCGACCACGCTACGCACCCGACCGGCGGCGATGTCGGCCAGGATCTGCCGTCCGGCGGCAATTTCGTCGGGCTTGCGCGCGTTGGGCACCGTGAGCGAGACGCGAACCGTGTCGCCGATGCCCCGGCTGATGAGTTGCTCGAAGGCGATGCGCGTCTTGATCACGCCGTCGGGCGGCATGCCCGCCTCGGTCACGCCCAGATGCAGCGGCACGTCGGGCCGCTCGGCCGCGAAACGCCGGTTGACTTCGACCACCTTCATGGGATCGGAGTCCTTGAGCGAGACGCAATAGCGCGTGAAGCCCAACGAATCAAGCAGCTCGCAATGCTCGAAGGCGCTTTCGAGCATCGGAGTGATCGAATCGTCCGCGTCGTACTTGTCGAGCTTCGCCGGATCGACCGATCCGCAATTGACCCCCACGCGGATCGCGCAATCGTTCTCGCCCGCCGTGTCGGCCAGGAATTTCACTTTGTCCTGCCACGGCTTTTCCCGTTCGTGGTGGTAGAGGTGGCCGGGATTGTAGCGGACCTTGTCGACGTGCGGGGCGACGAGCTTGGCAAGACGGTAGTTCTCTTGCAAGTCGACCGAGAGGTTGGCCCCGTTCACAACCCCGTACCCGCGCGTGCGGCGGCGGACCTCGGCCAGGGCCTCGGCGTCCTTGCTGCTGTCCACCGCGATCCGCACCACGTCGGCCCCCGCCTCGACCAGGGCGGTCACCTGGGCCACCGTGGCGTCGACATCCTGGGTATGTGTGGCGGTCATGCTCTGCACGGCCACGGGGTTGCCGGCGCCGATCGTAACCGAGCCGATCCGCACCGGGCGGGTTGGGTTGCGGGGGATGTCCATGGTGAGGGTTGAGGGGTTAGGGGTTAGGGGTTAGAGGTTAGGGGTTAGAGGTTAGGGGTTAGAGGTTAGGGGTTAGAGGTTAGGGGTTAAAGGTTAGAGGTGACCAATGACCAGATCGGCATTCTACCGCATTCGCCCCCGCCATTCCTAGATCACCATTTCGCCTTGACAAACGGCCGCAAATCTTCTATTCCGTCGCCCCCCCACCGACGGGTCACACCCGCGCTTCGGTGCTTTGCGCGTTTTCGTAGGTTGTCGAAGGAAGGTCGCCGAATGCTCTTGACCCGCCGCCCCGAAGCCAGCCACGCCGCAGCCATTCCCGCGCCGTCCCCTTCGACCTGGCGCCGGTATGGCTGGGCGCTCGCGCTGGCCGGCGCGTTGACGGCGGGCGCCGTGCTGCGGCTGGCGTGGGCCGGCGACATGGAGTACAAACTCGACGAACGCTGGATGTTCGAGCAGACCCAGGCTGGTGGCATTGCAACTTCCGAACCGTGGACCGGCATGCCGGCCAGCATCGGGTGCAACGGACCGGGCATGAGTGTCTGGGTGTTCGTGGCCCTCGCCTGGCTGTGCGAGGTCAACGACCCGCCGGCCTTGGTGCGAATCGTCGAGGTGCTCAACGTCGGGGCCCTGCTGCTGCACGTCGTGCTCGCTTGGCGGTTCGTCCCCAGAGCCGATCGTGAGCCGTGGTACTGGTCGGCGGCCTTGTTGGCGGTCAACCCACTCGCGGTGTTGTATCACCGAAAAATCTGGCCCCCGTCCGTGCTGCCGGTATTCGTGGTGGTCATGCTGATGTGTTGGTTTCGACGCGAGCGGCGCGGAGCGGCCTTCGGTTGGGGACTGATCGGGGCGATCCTGGGACAAATCCACATGGGTGGATTCCATTTTGCCGCGGGCCTGGCCCTCTGGACCCGGCTCTTCGACCGGCAACGCATTGCCTGGCGAAGCTGGTTCGTCGGCAGCGCGTTGGGCGCGTTACCCCTCTTGCCCTGGCTGGCGTACCTCGTCCGCACGCATGGTCAACGACCCCCCATGCCCCTCAAGTGGGGACACCTGTTCGAGGCCAAGTTCTGGATCCACTGGGTCCGCGAGCCGTTTGGGATCGGGATCGATCACCCCTTGGGGGAAGATTTCGGCGATTTTCTGAGCCAGCCGCGTTGGCACGACCATCCGACGTGGCTTGTCGCGGCGCTGCACATCGCGGCCGTGGTGGCGGGCGTTTACGTTGTCGCAATCGCATGCCGCCGACGCCGTACCGGCTGTGGTTGGCGTTGGATCACCGACCCGGCGCCGACCGCCCTGGTCCAGAACGCGGTCCTTTGGGGCTATGGCATGCTATTGACCTTGAGCCTCGTGCCGATCCATCGCCACTATCAGATCATCGCGTTACCCATCGAGATGCTCTGGGTGGCGAGGCTGACCCTCGGCACGAACGTCGAGGCTGCCGGGTCGCGGAGGACGGGACGAGCCCTCTTGGCCGGCTTGTGTCTGATCCAACTGGCGATTTCGGCCAGCTTTCTCAGTTACGTGCATTCCAAGCAAGAGATCTGTGGCGAGTACGGTACGGCCTACGGGGCCCAATAGGGCGTTGGTTCGTTGGCTCCGGACTAGACTCCACGCGGTCGAGAATGAGACATTCACCGTGGCTGGGGCAGAGCCTAAGCGATGCCCCGGTCGTTATCTCGCCGGGGCATCGCTTACGCTCTGCCACCAGCCACCACTTTCTCGTGACAAAATGTCTCCTTGTCGGCGGCGTGAAGTATAAATGGAAAATGGAATTACCACGGCCACTGGACTCGATCGTGACGGCTGCCCCACCATTTTCGCCCGGCCCTGCCGCGCAAGCCGCGGCGTCCCAATCGCGCCATGTGTGCTTGCTCGGCGCGGCGTTGATGATTCTCGTCGTGTCGCTTGCGTTGGAAGTGCAGTCCGGCGAGCGCATCGCGTTGCGTGGCTTATCGGATTATCCCTTTCCTCCCACCTGCTATTCGCGAACGTTGTTCGGCGTCAAGTGCCCCGGCTGTGGTCTGACGCGGAGCTTCATCCATCTGGCGCATGGCGAGTGGCGGGCGGCCTGGCAAATGCATCGTCTGGGCTGGCTGCTGGCGGCAATCGTGTTGTTCCAGGTTCCGTACCGGATTGCTTTGCTCGCCGGCGGCGAGCGTTGGGCATTCGGCCCACGGTTTCTGACCTGGTTCTCAAGCACCGTGATCGGGCTACTGCTGGCCAATTGGATTTGGCAGATGCTGGCGGTCGGTGGGTGATCCGCGTCCTCATGCCCAGCGGAGTTCGGTCGTCGCTGGGCCGCGGAGCGGCCGAAGATTGGTTCCCACGCGGAACAAGGAATATTTCTGAAGCTTCCAGTCCGATAGGGCCGAATAGAGCTATAAAGCGTCGCGTTCGGTTTGTAGGGACTGCACTCGACGCCCCAGGGAAGGGTTATGGGCCAGGATGGCTTCTCCACGCCTCCAAGAGCCGCTGTCATCAACAGCGGCTTTTTTTGTCGAACCGATCCTAGCCTTGATTACGATTCCCCGTCGACGCGGCGCACGAGTTGGCGGAATGCCTTGCGAACCGACTTGTGCAGGAATCGCGCAAATGAGCCGTCGAGGCGATGGATCGCGATCAGTTCGACCACGTCCGCGAGATCCTTGTGCGTGCGACGCATGTCGCCCAGGCCGCAAGCCAGCTTGGCTTGGATCAGTGGCGCCAGCGACAGAACGGGCAAGCCCTCGATCGTCGTCACATGTTGGGTGTCGCCGGGGTTGGGAAATGTCGTTTCTTGCCCTGGTCCCTCGCGTTCGCCGGCAAGGAGCCATTGGACAGCGACTCCCGAAGCCGAACGAAACTCCTTGTCCGCCGCAATCCATTGGAATCCCTCGGCCTCCAGAATGGATCGGAGCCTGGCCGCGTCTTCGGGCCGAATCAGCAGATCCAGATCGACCGTGTTGCGGCGATAGCCGTGAAGACACACGGCCACGCCGCCCACGATGGCGTAGTCAATGCCTTGGCGAGCGAGCAAGCCGTGAATTCGCTCGGCGATCTCCCAAAGCGATTCGTTTTCGAGCATTTGAAACGCCCGTCGCGCCGTCATGGTTCACCCGGCTAAAATGTTTCGCGCACCCAGGCCCGGAAGCCCCTGGCCCAGGTCGTCTCGCGCATCCGATTATAGCCGGTCCATCGCTTTCGATTCAACCGGAACCGGCCCGCGGTGGCCGGTTGCGGAAAAAGGAACGATCGGCGTAGCCGCCGGTTGATTATACTTCACGCGGCCAAGAATGAGACATTTTGTCACGAGAAGTTGGTGGCTGGTGGCAGAGGCGTAAGCGATGCCCCGGCTTAATAGCGACCGGGGCATCGCTTACGCTCTGCCCCAGCCACCGAGAATGTCTCATTCTTGGCCGCGTGCAGTCTAGGAGGGAGCCGGCGTCCCACGACCATCACGTCGACGGGGTTGGCACGCACATTGCGGTCGCAGGAGATGGCGGCGATTTCCCGCCAGGCGAACGGCAGCGGTTTGCGGCGGCCGTTCATCGAGTGGAAGCAGAAGTATTCATATCCGGGATCGGGTTCGCCCTTCGTGGGCCAATCGAGGCTGGGAATCGTCTCGCCATAGTGGTAGACGAACGGATGGTATGCCCGCCCCAGGCTCACTAAGCGCGTGTTCGGCGGCAAACGCCGGCGCAGCTCGGCGACTCGTTCAGCGGTGTGCTCGCTGATGGGAACCAGCGAATTCAGGACCACGCCCGTGAACGAAAGCCCGACGAATGAGGCCATGGCGAGCACCGCGGCCTGGCCGCGCCGCGCATCGCCTCCGGCCCTGGCGCGCCAGACCACCACCGCGGCGGCGGCGGCGGCCAGCAGGAAGACGATCGCGAACCTCAGCGGCTGAACCCACGGCGCGCCGGCTTCGCTCGCGAGGCAACTCCCCGCCAAAATCGCCAGGCCCGCCGCGGCGATGCATCCGGCCGCCGCCGTCATGAAGGTCCGCCACGTTCGCCCCAGCGACGAGCCGCGCGCCGCCGCCAGCGTCCGTTCGACGACCAGCCCGATCAAGGGAGCGAAGCAAGGGTAAAGCGGCATGAAATAACGAGCCCGCGCCTGCGGCGCCAGCCAGCAGGTGGGAAACGCCACCAGGATGCAAATGCACAAGTACACGAGCGGTTCGCGCGCCGCGCCGAGCGACTGGCGCAGTTCACGGTTGGCCAGCCCGATGAGCCACGGCGACCAAGGCAAGAGGCAGCCAAAAACCGCGCAAGGATAGCTCAGTAAGTGCTTGACGACGGACCCGTACTGCGAGTAGTCGAAGCGCTGGGCCGACGTATGCCCCCAGGTTTGCAGGACTTGGGGCCAGGGGACGGCCAGCGAATAAGGGATCTGCCACGCGCCGACCACCGCCGCGAAGACGGCGATGCCCGCCAGGTGCGACCAACTCAGGAGAAAGCGCCATTCGCGCTTCCTCGCGAGATAGACCAGCACCGCGCCGACGAAGTAAATCGGTCCCTGCGGTCCCTTGGCCAACGCGGCCAGTCCCGCCAGCGCGTATCCGGCCGTCCAGGTCCAAGCGGCCGGCCAGCCGCGGGAGTAGCCCCAATGCCAGATCAAGAGAGACGATCCGACGCAGAACGTCATCGTCGCTTCCGTTTCGGCCAAAAGGCCAAGTTGCAAAACCTGAACCATCGTGGCGTAAGCCGCGCCGGCGGTCAGCGCGCCCGTGCGCGACAGGAAGGTCCGCGAGTAACCGTACACCAAGAGCGTGGTCAAAAGCGTTGCCGTCACCGTGGGCAGGCGGACAGCCAACAGACCGTGGCTACCCGTGGCCAGCATGCTCAGGGCGATCAGCCAGTTGCCCAATGGGGGCCGATCGGGGAAGAGCCGGCCCTGCTCGCGCGGCACGATCCAGTCGCCCGATTCGAGCATTTCGATCGCCACGCGTGCCCAGCGCGATTCTTCGCCTCGGATCGTCAGCGTCGTCATGCGGCTGAAGAAGACGCCCACGACCAAAAGCACCAACCAGGCCGCTTGCGGTTCCAGCCACCAATGTTGGGGCGCCGAGAGTGGAGTTTTGGTCGCGCTCAGTGGAGTTTTGGTCGCGCTCATGGGCAGCCTGGGCAAATCCGATGCGTTCGGAGGGATTGGGAGGCGAAGTTTCCCAAATTCGCGCGTCGGGAGCCAGACGAGTTTGGAGCCGTGCCGAATTCTTGCGAATTCGGTTACTTCTTGCGAATTCGGCGACGGCAAGGACTGGACTTGTCTGATGTCCTTACGAAACATTACAGTGGGCCGAAACCCCCGCTCCCCCCGCTCCGCCGTGGCCCATTGAGAAGGGAATCCCCCGATCGTGAATGCCGGATTGTTGACGTTGGCGATGCTCGCGCTTGGGGCGCGGGCGGCCGACACCGCCGTGGTCTGCCCCAAGGTGTTTCGCGCGGCGATGCGTCCCTGGTTCGAGGATCGCCAGCGCCAGGGACACCAGATCGTGTTGGTGGATGCCGAAGGTTCGCCCGCGCAAATCCGCGCGCGGATCCGCCGCGTGGCCCAGGGCGGCGCTTTGCGTTTCGTCGTGTTGGTCGGCGACACGCAGCCGCTCACCAGCGCCGATCCGGCGATGCGCGCCCGTACCGTGCCGACCCATTTGGCGCCGGCCAGGGTCAACATCCGCTTTGGCTCGGGGCCGGATATCGCCACCGACAATTGGTACGCCGACCTCGACGACGATCGCGTGCCCGACGTGGCGATCGGGCGGCTTCCGGCCGATTCGCCCCAGGAGGTCGCGGCGCTGGTCGCGAAGATCCTGGCCTACGAGCGCATGGCCGGCGACGACGTGTGGCGGCGGCGGATCAACCTGGTCGCCGGCTTGGGGGGCTTCGGTTCGCTGGCCGACACGGCGCTGGAGGCGGGCGCCAAGTCGATCCTGACCGAGGGCATTCCCCCGGCCTACGCGACCACCCTCACCCAGGCCGGCTGGCGCAGCCCCTATTGCCCTGTTCCGGCGCGCTTCGGCGAGGCGGCCATCGACCGGCTCAACGACGGTTGCTGGTTCTGGGTTTACATCGGACACGGCCAGACCCGCGAGCTCGATCGCGTGCGGGTGCCCGGCGGCCAGCACCCTATCCTGGGAGCCAGCGACGTCGGCAGGCTCCGCGCGGCGAGGGGCGCGCCGATCGTCTTGTTCCTGGCCTGCTACACCGGGGCCTACGACCTGGCCGAGGACTGCCTGGCTGAGGAGATACTGCGCTCCCCGCGCGGTCCCGTGGCAGTGCTGTGCGGCTCTCGGGTGACGATGCCCTACGCGATGTGCGTGCTGGGCATGGGGCTGCTCAAGGAGTGTTTCCACGAGCGGCGAGAGACGATTGGCGAGGTGCTGCTCTACGCGAAGCGCACGATGGTGCTCGCCCCGCGCGACGACGCGCGCAGCCGGCAGTTCGACGCGCTGGCCGCCACGCTCAACCCGGGCGGCGGCGACTTGGCCGAGGAGCGTCTGGAGCACCTCGATCTCTTCAACCTGTTGGGCGACCCGCTCCTGCGGCTACGTCATCCGCGCGAGGCGCTGGTCGAGGCGGCGCCTACGGCGATCGCCGGCGGGCGGTTGACGGTGCGCGGCGCAAGCCCCATCGACGGCGAGGCGTTGGTCGAATTGGTCGTGCGCCGCGACCGTCTCACGTTTCGTCCGCCGGGACGTGTCGAATACAGCCCGTCGCCGGAGTCCGTCGCGGAGTACCAGGCGACCTACGAACAAGCCAACGACCCGCGGCTCACGTCGAGCCGAGTGAAGGTCGCGCGCGGACGGTTTCAGACCGAGTTGGAGGTGCCCGCCAATGCTTGGGGCGGGTGCCATGTGCGCGTGTTCGTGCAGGGTCGCGCCGAGTGCGCCGCCGGCTCGGCGGACGTGACCGTGCGGCGGGCGGAACGCTCGGCAAAGAAGTAGCGTGGGCACGGCCTGCGCAAAATGTGCCTGTTGGAGAGGGAATTGCGATTCGCCGTTTAGGGCGGAATTGTTCCGCGCCGAGGGCCGCCCCCTCGCCGGCTTGTCCGGCAGATCCAACAATGAATGTCAGCTTCTCGCAAAGGCATGCGGTGCAAGGCGGCCCAGAAATCGAGGACGTTGCCTTTGGCACCGCAGTCGGGATGAAAGCATTGGAACAGTCTGCCATGACGGGAGGCGTCGGTACACATAAAAAACAGCATACAAGGAGCGTCAGTTTGGCCGGCTAAGAGGCTCACCCAACAACGGTTCGCGTGGTCGCCGGCCCGCTGCCGCCTACGGCGGCAGCGGGCCGGCGACCACGGAAAAACGGCTGGATTCGTGGCTGCGTGGCTAGCCGGAAAAACTGCTTCACCGTGCCAGGCAAGCTGGCAGGGGTCGTGGCAAAAGATGTGTAGAACAACGAGGGCGTCAGCCCCAGGGACGTCCCATTGAACATGTCGTCCAGCCCTGAATGGGTCGAACCTGATGGCACCGACGAACGCGCCGACGTATACTTTCGGGGCCGCGCCGGCAGTCATTCTCTTCCAAGATCAGGAGCTATCCTTACCATGTCAGTTCAACGAGCATGCATGAGTGTTCTGCTGGCGAGCATCACCTGCCTCGTGATCGCCGCCCCCACCTGGGCCGGCCCGCCCACGGGCAGCGACGCGGAATTCATGCCCGACCCGGCCTCGGTCGTCCGCGACGGGCCGGCCTACCGCTATCCACAACAGGGCTGGATCGTGCTGCATATCGATGGCACGCCCTACCAGCGCGGCCGCCAGCACGGCCGGCTACTGGCCGCCGAAATCGCCGATTACGTCCAGTCGCTGGCCAACCTCAAAAGCCCCCTCGCCCCGACGGAAGCATGGCGCGACATGCGGACGTTGTCCAACGCGCTCTTCCTGCGCCGTTACGACGCCGAGTACCTCGAGGAAATGAAGGGCATCGCCGACGGCGCCGCCGCCGCCGGCGCCAAGTTCGACGGCCGCCAGCTTGACCTGATCGATATCGTGGCCGTCAATTCGGCCATCGAGGTCGAATTCCTCGCCGCCGGGCTCGAAGCCACCGCCAACGGCCTGGAAGGCCGCGCGTTGGGCGAGCCCGCCGACGCCGAGGCACCGCATGAGCCGGACGACCACTGCAGCGCCTTCGCCGCCGTCGGACCGGCGACCGCCGACGGAGGCATCGTCTTCGGCCACATCACGATGTTCAAACTCAACTACGTGCGGCATTTCAACGTCTGGCTCGACATCCAGCCGGCGGCCGGACACCGCGTGCTGATGCAGACCTATCCCGGCGGCATCATGAGCGGACTCGACTACTACATGAACGACGCCGGCCTGCTCGTGGCCGAAACGACCATCCGACAGACGAGCTTCGACGCGGCCGGCCAAACGGTCGCCTCGCGCATCCGCCGCGTCGTGCAGTACGGCGACTCCATCGACGAGGCCGTGCGGATTCTGAAGGAAGCCAACAACGGTTTGTACTCGAACGAATGGCTGCTCGCCGACATTAAGACCAATGAAATCGCCATGTTCGAACTGGGCACGCGCGCGAGCAAACTCTGGCGCAGCGCCAACGACGAGTGGCCCGCCGGCAGCAAGGGCTTTTACTGGGGCTGCAACAACGCCAAAGATCCGGCCGTGCGCCGCGAAACACCCTCCAGCCTGGCCGACAAGCCGGCCAACCTGGTCTTCCGCCCCAGCGAACGCGATACCCTCTGGCTCCGGCTCTTCGGCCGCTGCCAAGGGCGCATCGACGCGAGCTTCGGCTTCGAGGCGTTCACCACGCCCCCTTTGGCCGCGTTCCCCTCCTGCGACGCGAAGTTCACCACCACGGCGCTGGCCAAAGAGCTCAAAAGCTGGTGCCTTTTCGGACCGCCCCTGGGCCGAACCTGGGAGCCGACGGCCGACGAAACGCGCAAGTACAGCGACATCCAGCCGCTGCTGCCCAACGATTGGACGTTGCTCGGCGCCGCCGCGCCGATCAATACCGACCCCGCCGCGGCATTGGCCGTCGATTTGAAGCCGTTCCCGCGAGACGAGAAGGAGCCGGCCGAATGGAAACTGAGCGCCCATCCGCCGGCCTGGCACGGCACCCTCTTGCCCAAGGCCGACGGCGACATCTGGCTGGCCGCCGCCTTCGCCGATTACGAGAAGATCGTGGCCTTGGAAAACGTGATCCAGCGCAGCGCGAGCGAAGCCAAGCTGAGCCGCGCGGCGCGCGACCGGCTTGAGGTGGCGCTCTTCGCGCCGCGTAGCCGCTGGTTGGCGGCCGTGCGTCGGCTGGGGCGCGATGTGCCCCTGACTTCCAGCGAGTTCGACTGGCGTACGAGCGAATGGTACGACATCGCGGCCGGTAAGGGCGTGCTGCTACTGGCCGCGCTGCGCGGCGAGTTGGGGTCGGAGGCGTTCGCGCGCTGCATGGATGAATTCGGCCGCGCCCACGCCGGACAGCCGACCTCCACGGCCGATTTTCTGGCCGCCGCCGAGCGTGCCGCCGCGGAACCCGTCGGAGGCCGCTCGTTGGCCGGACTGTTCGACTCTTGGATGCAGCGCGACGCCACGCCGCTGGCGCCGGCCGGCTGCTGGGGCATCGATTCGTTCGAGTTCGAGCCGGACAAGGCGATCATCATCTACGGCACGCGGGCTGAGTCGCAGGCGACGCGCGAGGCGGCCGAATTGTTGCGGCGCAAGATCTTGCGCCGCGGCGGCAATGTGCTGGTGCCGCTCAAGGCCGATTCCGAAGCCGGCGACGACGACCTTCACAACCGGCATCTGCTGTTGGTGGGTCGCCCGGCGGTGAATACGGTCACGGCCCGTTGCGCCGAATCGCTCCCCGTCCGTTTCGGCGACGGATCGTTCTCGCTCCGGGGCGAAACCTACGCGCACGCCGACAGCGCGATCGTGGTGGCGGGCGACCATCCGACCAATCCGCGCTGGTCGGTGGTGGTCTACGCCGGACTGGGCGCGCGCGCCACGCGCCGCGCCGTCGAGTCGCTCGCCGACCGCGGCGGCCGGCCGGCCCAGGTGCTGCTGCTGCCCCGCGGCCAAAAAGCGCGGCGCATGTGCGTGGCTGACGTTTCGAGCAAGTAAGCGGCAAGGTGAACGATGTTAAGTAGGATCTGGCGGCAGAACCGCCCGGCAGGCGGGACGCCTACACCACAATGGCGGTTCTGGGATGGGCTCTAATTGGAACCGTTTGACACGAATCGGCGTGGTGGCGTCGCTTGTTGTCGCCGCCTGGCTGGTCGAACCGGCTTTTGTGGCCGGCGCGCCCCAGGCGAGTGAAACTCGCCGCGATGTTTGGGATTGGCTCAAAGCGAAAATCTCGCGAGTGCAGTCCGCCGCGCGCCGTCAGGCGACCGTGCCGGCGAATGACGGCAACACCGTGTCGGGCGGGCTCGGCTGGACGTTCCATGAGATCGATGCCGCGGACGCTTTAGGGAAACTCGAAGGATTCGGGCTCAAAGTGCCCTTCGAGGTGGCGGGTCGATTGACGTTGCGCCTGCGAGTGGGCGTTCCGTGGGAGACGGCGTTCACGGCGAGGAATTATCGACTTGATGCGCACGTCACTTCCAAGCGGTTGAAGGTCGCGGGCATTGAAACCGACGACGTCGCCGCCCGGCTCTCGTATGCCGACGGGCTGCTTCGGGTCGAGAGCCTGCGATGCTCCCTGCCGGAATGGGGCTTCCATCATGCGCTCGCAAGCATGCGCGGCAAGGCCGAGTTGCAACTGGAACCACGGGGCGATCTGACGGCCAGCATCGACTTTGAGCACCTCGGCCTCGATGAAATCGTTCGATCGTCCCCGGCCGCGGCCGGCTTCGTCGCCTTGGCGACGGGGGAACTATCCGGTCACTTTGCCGGCCATGTGCCCGTCGGTCAACTGCGAGATCCGGTCGCCTGGCACGCCACCGGCCGGCTCCGTGTCGCCCAGCTTCGCGCCGTCGGCCTCGCTCCGGCCACGCTGGACGGTGAGTTCCATCTCGATAACGGTCGCCTCACCGCGCCGCGGCTGGCGGGCGATGCCGACTTCCTTCACTTCCGCGGCTCCGCGCATCTCGACCTGACGGCGCCGCTGACCTATTCCGCAACGCTACGTCTCACCAGCGGGCGACTCTCCAGGATCAATGAGATCAAGCCCGATCTGCGATTGCCGATCGAAATCGGCGGCCGCCTCGGCGCCTCGGCCCTGGTGCAAGGCACACTGTCGTCCAAACAGTTTTCGATCAAAGGCGCCGTCACCGCTCGGAATCTGCGTCTGGAACAGGTGGCCGTCGACCGCTTGGATTTCCGCTACGACGCCGATCCTCACGAAGTGCGTGTGTCATCGCTGGACGCCACGCTCGGCGCTGGGCGCCTGCAAGGCTCGGCCGTCGTGGAACCCGGGAAATTAAGCGGTTCAGTCCAAATCGGTTTCGACGCGCCGTATCGGTTGGCCCTCGCCCTTTCACTGACCAACGCCGATTTGGCCGTGCTGAACGCCTTGCCTTCAAAGCCGCGGCCACCGTTGCGGCTGGCGGGACGGGTCGGAATGTCGGCGAACTTCAAGGGGACGCTGAAGCCCCTGGAGATGAGCGGAAATGGCAATGTCTCGGCGCGTGGCCTGCGCGTGGGAAACATTCGCGTCGATTCGCTGGCCGGCAAGTTTTCGGCCGATGGAAGCCACTTCGAAATCGAGCGGTTACAGGCCTCGCTTTATCAGGGAGGAGCGAGCGGTTCGCTCAGTGTGCCCTTGCGGGACGGCGTCGCAGCAGAGGCCAACTTGAGTTGGCGTCAATTGAGCGTCGGCGCGCTGCTCGACGATTTGGGAGTCACCCCGGGAAAAACGCCGGGGCATTGCAACGGAAAACTGAAGCTTCGCACCGCGGCGAAGAACCCTCGCGACGTTGCCGGATGGAAAGCGGACCTGGATCTCGACATTCAGGATCTTCGCGCCTACGGATGGCCCATCCAACTCGCCACCCTGCGCGGCCGGCTGGATGAAGGCTGGCTGAACGTCTCCAAGCTGCTCGTCCAAACCCAAGTCGAACGACGCCGGGCAACGACGAAGCTGACTGCCGCGTGCCGCGTGAAAGTGACGGAACCTTTCGACTTCAAGGCCCAAGCGGACGTGGCCGGGTTCGATCTGGCCCGTTTGCGAGAGCTGCCCGCGAAACTTCGGCCGCCGCGGGAATTGGCCGGAAGCGTGGGCGCCAAGGCCGAAACCCATGGCACGCTCCGCCCGCTGGAATTCGCGGCCCGCGGCTCGACTTCGGCCAAGGAATTGATCGTCAACGGGGCCCGAATCGACGCGATTTCCGCCGATTTCGCCGCCGACGAGACGAAACTGGAGTTGACCGATCTCAGCGCCTCGTTTTACGAGGGAGAACTTTCCGCGTCGGCCGAAATCCCATGGGTTCCCGAAGGCGCGGGGCGCCTGGGCGCCGTCTTGCGGCACGTCGATCTGGGGCACTTGGCGTCCGACGTGGGACGGCTGGGGTTTGACGTGCGCGGCCGCTGCGATGCGCGCCTGGATGCCACCCTACCGCCGGGCGGGCTCGATCGACTTGGAGTATGGGAAATTCACGCCTCCTTCGACACGCCCGAAATCACCGTGGACTCCATTCCGCTCGGCGATGTTCACGCGCGCCTGGACCGCGCGCCGGCGACCACCGAGTACCACGCGGCGGGCCGGATTCTCGCCGGTTCATGGGAAATCGCGGGGGCCTTGCGCGACGCGGACATGGCCGGCGGAAAGGAAGTCAACCAAGGGCGCCTGAAGATCATGAACGCCCGGCTCGATCGGCTGGGACAAGTCCTGCGCCAACAGGGCTCGCTGGAATCGCTCGCGGGCACGCTGCAGGCCGGCCTCGACTATCGTTACGACGAACGTAGCGGTGGTCCGGTGGGCGAGGGCCGGTTCGAGATCAAGGGACTTCGCCTCAACGGCGTCGATTGGTCCAACCGGCTGGGGGGCGTCATCCGTATCACCCCCGAGCAGGCCCGCTTGGATGATTTGACCGGCGCGCTGGCCGGCGGTTCGCTGCATGGGGCGGCCACCTTCTCTCTCGTCGGCCAGCGCGGCTCGTTGCGACTCGCGATCGACGGCGCGCAGATCAAGCGGCTGCTGGCGGTTTGGCCGGAGCAAGCCAAAAACGTCGATGGCGCCGCCGACCTGCGCATGCGAGGCTTTACCGGCCAAGGGCGTCCTTGGCGTTTCAACGGCATCGCCGCGCTGCGCCAGGCGAAGTGGCACGGAATTCCTTTGAACGACGCGCGGTTGCCGCTGGAAGCGACTTTCGAGCCCCGCTCGGGGCATGGAGAGATCCATCTTCGCGACGCCACGGCCCGAGTCGCCTTGGGCCGCGTCAGCGCCAGCGCGAATTTGGCGGCGGCGGGAGGCCTGCGGCTCGATGCTCAGGCCACATTCTCGGACGTCAGCCTGCAGCACCTGGCCCTCGGCTCGTCGTTCGCCAATCACTTTGGAAGCGGCAAGATCTCGGGCGCCTTGAAGCTGGCCGGACACGACGTTCGCTCGGCGCGCGACTTGACGGGGACGTTGAAGGCCAAGCTCCGCGACACGCAGGCCACTTCGGTCCCGCTGTTGGGCGCCGCTCGGTCCTATCTCGGCGGCGGGCTGAGCCCCTCCACTCGCTTTCAAACCGGCGACGTGCGCGCTCGGCTGGCCGACGCCGTCATGCATGTGGAGCGGCTGTCGCTCACGAGTTCCAACGCGCGCATTTACAGCCAGGGAACCATCGCCCTCGCTGGACGTCTGAACCTGAGCGCCGTCATCAATACCGGATCGACCACGATGGCGCCGCCGATGCTCCTGATGGCCGCGCGGCTTGCCGCTCTCGCCGCGCCGCCCGCCGCCCTGCTGCTGGAGGCCAGCCGGCTTCTGGCGAATCAGGTGATCTACCTGGACCTACGAGGCACCGTGCGCTCGCCGAGCATCCGCGTCAGGCCGTTGCCGTTGCTCGAAGAAGAGGTCATTCGCTTCTTCCTGCTGTAGGAAACTCGCTCCGTGGCGTTCCGTGAAGCGATTGCGACGTCATTCTTGCGGAACGCCACGGAGTCCCGTAGGTCGGCACCGCCCACAAGCAACGCGGGCTAAAGCGCTAAAGCCCACGCGACGTAGGTAGACTCGCGCGGTTATTCCGACTGGATCGTTGTGCCAACGACGAATCAAACTCCTTTTGGCGACGCCGACCCGCCAAATATGCGCATAATTGATGTGCGGGCGTTTTCAGCCTGCCTGTCGGGAACGAGGAGAAATGCATGATGCATGGCGCCCCCACTCATTTTTGGTCGAGCGTGGCCTGGGGATTCTTCCTGCTTTGTACGGTCCTTTCGCCAGGTTGCTCCAGCGGCGGCGGCTCGTTCACGCTTTTTCCCGGCGGCGATTACCTCAGCGACGAAACGAAATTCGTCCGCCGGCGTATACCGACCGACCTTCCGCCGCCCCGCGAATTGCGGAAGATCGCGCTCCCCTCGTATCTGATCCAGCCGGGAGATCAAATCCTGGTCGAACCGCTGAAGCTCGATTCAACATTGCGCTTCCCGGCCGACCAGACCGTGATGCCCGACGGCACCATCGACCTGGGTGGTTTCGGACGCCGGATCGTGGCGGGCAAGACCATCGAACAAATCGAGACCGACGTCTCCGCCGCCATCAAGGCCATCGAGCCTAACCCCGAGCCGATCAACGTGCGCCTGGTCAATCCGCAAAGCGCCCTTTATTACGTGCTGGGCGAGGTCAATTCGCCCGGTTCGTTCCCTCTCATCGGCCGTGAAACGGTGCTGGACGGCATTATCGCGGCCGGTGGCCTGGGCGACAAGGCGTCGCCCTGCAATATCATCCTCAGCCGTCCCACGCCGCCCGATGGTTGCCGCATCGTGGTTCCGATCTGCTATCGCCAGATCACGCAGCTTGGCGACACGACCACGAATCTCCAACTCATGCCCGGCGATCGCATCTATGTGGCGACGCGGACCTTCTGCGAAGGGCTGACGCCCAACGGGCGGAGTTGTCCGTTGTGCCAAAAGCGGCAATGTCCTTGCCCACGAGGTTCGACGCTCTTTCCCGCGCTCACCACCTACGCTCCCAGCGAATCCGAATGGATCGGGCCAAGCGAGCCTGAACCCGTTCAAGAACGCCCGTTAGAGCAACCTTCACGCGGTAGAGAATGAGACATTTTGTCGCGAGAAAGTGGTGGCTGGTGGCAGAGCGTAAGCGATGCCCCGGCGAGATAGCCCTACTCAGCGTCAACTTGCGCGCGTAAATGCCCTTCCGCGCCTCGCTCTCGCCCGATCCCGCCGCTGGCCATCAGCGAATGTCTGGCGAGCTTTTCGCGCAGCGACTCGACGGTGAAGGGCTTGACGAGGTAGTCGCAAGCGCCGGCCTCGAACGCCGCCCGCACGCGGCTCGTTTCGGCTTCGGCCGTGACCATGACGATCTTCACGCGCGCGTCCCGGCCGCGGATCTCCTCGACCACTTCGAGCCCGGTTTTGCCGGGCATGTTCCAGTCGGTGAGCACGAGGTCGAACTCGCCCGGCTTGAACTTCGCGATGGCCTCGCCACCGTCCGCGGCTTCGACGGCGCCGACGATGCCCGCTGCGCCCAACGAGCGCAAGATGAGCTTCCGCATGGTAATCGAGTCGTCGACGACAAGCACGCGCGCGCTCACGGTTGCCTCCCCCGTCACCAGCGTCAAAACCCGCACACGGTTCGAGGGCTCTTGGAGAGCCCAGATCCTCCACGGGAAAACATAGGCGCGCCAGTCGGCTTGTCAATAAGAATGCTAACCTTGTGTGGGAGGCTCAATGTTTCGCTGGTTCTGGGGTTTACTGGTTCCGCGCCACCTGCGGCAGGATCGCGAGATCCTGCGCCAGGCGAACCGCGTGGCGGCGCTGGGCCTGGCGATGATGTTCTGGGTGCCGGTGTTTTCGGCGATCTACGCCGCGCTGGGCGCGCCCATGTGCGCCTCGATCATCCTCGTCGCGGGCTTGTTGCTGCTGGGCGTGCTCCTGTCGCTGCGATACGGCAAATCGCCGACGCTCAGCGCCAACGCCATGACCTTGCTCGCCTGGTCGACCTACACGGCTCTGAGCTGTTTTACCGGCGGGCACGGCGCGCCGGCCGAATGGTGGTACGTCTCCGTCCCGGTGATGGCCGTGCTCCTGGCCGGACTTCGCTGGGGCGCCTGCTGGTCGCTCGTGAGCGTGCTGGCGATCGTCGGATTTTACGTCGCGCGCGAGCAAGGCCACGCGTTCCCGCTCGAGCTGACGCCGGCCGGGCTGCGGTTCCTGCAAGTCTCCGGGTTGGCGGGAATTCTGTTGTGCGTCTTCGCCCTGACCTGCGTCTTCAAGTGGGTCGAACGCAACGCTCAAGAAATCCTGGAGGCCACACTCCGCCGCGCCGAGGCCGCGGATCGGGCGAAGGGTGAGTTTCTGGCGAACATGAGCCACGAAATCCGCACTCCGATGACCGCCATCCTGGGCTACACCGATTTGTTGATCGATCGGAGCCTCGAAGCCTCCGCATCGCAACAGGCCCTGCGGACGATCCAGCGCAACGGCGAGCACTTGCTGGCGATCATCAACGACATCCTCGACCTGTCGAAGATCGAAGCGGGTATGCTCGAAATGGAGCGGCTGCCTTGCTCGCCGCGGCAGATCGCCGGCGAGGTGGCCGAACTGATGCGGGTGCGGATCGACGCCAAGAGGCTGCGGTTCGACGTCGAGTTCGACGGATCGCTGCCCGCCGCCGTCGTGACCGATCCCGTCCGCTTGCGGCAGATCCTGATCAACGTCGTCGGCAACGCCGTCAAGTTCACCGAGACGGGCGGCATTCGGCTGGTCGTCCGATGTTTCGACGACGGTGGACTCGCTCTGCGCTTGCAGTTCGAGGTGCTCGACACCGGCATCGGTATGAACGACGAGCAGATCGCCCAATTGTTTCAGTCGTTCAGCCAGGCCGACTCGTCGGCGACGCGCCGCTTCGGAGGCACCGGATTGGGCCTGGCCATCAGCCGCCGCTTGACGGAGATGCTGGGCGGCACGATCACGGTGCGTAGCAGCGTCGGCCGGGGCAGCGCTTTTCTGCTGACCATCGCGGCCGGGCGGTTGGAGAAAAGAGCCAACGACCCGACCAAAGTGCAGGATTGTGGTGCGGGCGTCCCGCCTGCCTATGCGGAAGTCAGGCAAGATTGTGGTGCGGGCGTCCCGCCTGCAAATCCGGCAGACAGGCAGGCCGGCGGGGCGCCCGCACCACAAGCCGAAGCGACGTTGGTCGGTGGTCGGGTGTTGCTGGCCGAGGACGGGCCCGACAACCAACATTTGATCGGCCATTTGCTACGCAAGGCCGGTGCCTGGGTGGCGATCGCGGAAAACGGCCGCCTTGCCGTCGATATGGCCCTGGCCGCGCGCGACGGCGACCAGCCGTTCGACGTCGTGCTGATGGACATGCAGATGCCGGTGCTCGACGGCTACGAGGCCGCCACGCTTCTACGCGCGTCGGGCTACGACTTGCCGATCGTCGCATTGACCGCCCATGTGATGCCCGCCGATCGGCAAAAATGCCTCGACGCCGGCTGCGACGATTACACCACGAAGCCCATTGACCGAAACCAACTGATCGACGTGACGCGCAAGCACTTGCGACGGAACCAGGAAGTCGAACGTGGGGCGTCGTAGGGTGGGCACCGCCCACCACCACCAACGCGGGCGAAAGCCCACGCTACGAGGACATCAGATCTGATAATTCGCGTCGTGACCGAGTTCCTCGCCCGGCTCGGCTCGCATGCGAAGCTTGGGCTTCTCCAGGACGACGGTGGTGTGGGCCTCGATGCTGCGCGTCAGCCACACGCTCGAGCCGATCACGCTGTCGTGCCCGATCACCGTGCCCCCGCCCAGCACGGTGGCGTTGGCGTAAATGATCACGCGATCCTCGATCGTCGGGTGGCGTTTCGTTCCACGGACCAGGTTCCCTTCGTTGTCGGTGGCGAAGCTCAACGCCCCGAGCGTCACACCCTGGTAGAGTTTCACGTGCTTCCCGATCTCGCACGTTTCGCCGATCACCACGCCGGTGCCGTGGTCGATGAAGAAGTGCCGTCCGATCGTCGCGCCCGGATGAATGTCGATGCCGGTCTTGCTATGAGCCCATTCCGTCATCATTCGCGGAATGAGCGGCACTTCGAGCCGCCACAAGATGTGCGCCAGCCGATAGACGGTGATGGCTTCCAGGCCGGGATAGCAAAAGATCACCTCGTCGGGGCTTTTGACCGCCGGGTCGCCGTCGCACGCCGCCCGCACGTCGAGCGCCAACACGCGCCGCAGTTCGGGAAGCTGCTCGAGGAATTGGATCGCCTTGGCCTGCCCCAAAGCCTCGTAGTCGGAGTCGATGTCGCAGAGCGACACGCTGCTCGCCTCGTGCCTTAACGCCCTGCCGATTTGCGTGGTCAGTTTGTCGTGCAGACCGTCGATCAGGTCGCCCACATGGTACGTCACGTTGCCCAGGTGCAGCCCTTCGCGGCGGCGATAGCCCGGATAAAGGATTTCCTTGAGATCCTCGACGACGCCGATGACCACCTCGTAGTTGGGCAGCGGCGAATGCCCCAGATAGTTGATCGTGCCGGCCTCGGAATACGTTTCGACGATCCGGGTGGTCAATTCGGGTAATTGTTCTTTCAAGCGAAGATCGGATGCCATGGCTGAAATACTTTCGTGCGGGCGGGCGTCGGACCCGTCGGCTCGAATTGCCGCGCGGGTCGAAGGAAAACAAAAAACAAAAAACGAACGGTTGGGAACCGAAAGGAAGGGGCTGGCCGCGGAAAGAATGCGTCCGGTCAGCCCGAACGACAAGAGCAGCGCGAGGCGAATTCGACTCGGTCGATAAAAGCCATGTGAATCATCGCCCAAACCACCGTTATGGCGGTCCACCGTTTTGGCCGGCAACGTCAGCAACACCGCAGAACGCCCAGAAACCCACGCCCCGCCGATCAATGGTAGGCATCGTCACGGGCAAAAGCAAGCCACTTGGTACACTGTTCGGTTTTCGATACGGCCGGAGTTTAAGAACCCGCCGAAAAAAATCAACCAAAGCTCACCGATCATCCCGGCACTCCTTACCAGCTTAACGCGCCGGCGGGAGGGGTTGACGGGCGCCGGTGGTGGGCACTGCCCACCAGATTCACTCTCGTTGGGCATTTACGTCCAGTGGTGCGCAAGTCCCTGCCGATCGACGGCGTCGAACAGCGCGCGGTAGCCTTCGAGAATGCTCGCGTCGGCCCGTACCCAGCGTTTGAGCCCTTCCATGTCCATCAGTTCGCGCCAGCGCGGCTGCTCGTGGCTCATGCCCAGCAACGCCTCCGTCCAGCGCCCGCCGAGTTCATCGGAGAAGCCTGCCAGGACGGTGAAGTTGCAATGACAATATCCGGGCGAGGTCCACACCGGCCGGATCAGCGCGGGATCGACCCGCCCATGGGCGACCTGTGAGATCCAGGTGGCGTGACCCAAAGCGCCGGCGTCCGCGCGACCGTCGCCGAGGGCCCGCAAGACTTCCAGTTCGCTGGCGCCCGTGTCACCGTGTTTTCCCACGTCGAGATCGAAGCGCACGAGGGCGACGTCGCGCTCGGGCTCGAGGCCGGCCTGCTGCAAGTAATGGACCGGCAAAATCGCGGCCTGGGCGGAGTCGGCCGAGCCCAGGGCCAGACGTTTGCCGCGCAGATCGGCCAGCGAGGTGATCGCACTCTCGGCCCGTGCCACGAAGATCGTCGTGAACTCGACATCGACGTCGCGCAGGGCCAGCGCCCGGCAAGCGCCCTGAGTGCGCCGATGTACTTTCACCCAGGCCAGGTTGGTGTTCCAGGCGACGTCGATATGCCCGGCCAACAGCGCGCGGACCTGGCTGTCGTAATTGGAAAAGAGCAGGTAGTCGATCGGAGTGCCGGCTTCGCGGAAGAACTCGCGCATGCCTTCCCAGATTTGAACGACGCGCGGATCGTAGGCCACGGCGCCCAGCAAGATTGGTTTGTCCATCTTAGATCCTCAAGAACAACGACATCGCAAGAGTTGCTCAAAAAAGGGGCATCCCCAGCAGACTCTTGGCGATGAAATCATAAAGGATATCGGTGGTGGGGGCCATGACGGCGCCGGCGCGGGCATCGCGAAAGTTCCGCTCGACACTCACGTGCCGGCTGAAGGCGGCGCCCCCGCAGGCGCGCATGCCCAGGTCGGTGACTTCGAGCGCCATTTCCGCGGCGGCCGCCTTACTCTGGAGGACCGCCAGCATCGTGTCGGGACGCGGCTGCTCCATCCGCCCGGCGACGTGCTCCAAGAAAGCCTCTTGCACGTCGACGAGCACCTGCATTTGGGCCAGCCGGGCCCGCAGATTCGGAAGAGATGCCAGGCTCTGACCCAGGTGTTCGAAACGAGATTCGAGCAAGTGCCGCCGCGTCGCATCGGTCGCGGCCCGCGCGACGCCCACCCAAACGGCGGCGCTGCCAAGCTGGAACCACGGCAAGACCGTGTCGAGCATGGTCGAGAAGCCCTGCCCTTCGTCGCTAAGGCGGTCGGTGCCTCGCAGCGCGACGTTGTCCAGGCACATCGGCGAGCTGGCGTTGCCGCGCAGCCCCATTCCGCTGAAGGCGGCGCCGACACGCAGTCCCGGCGCACCTTGGGGGACGTAATAGAGAGTGCTGGCCAGCCGTTCCGCCCGGCCCGCGCCGCGCGTCGAGACGACGTAGCCGTCGGCGTGCCCCGCGCTGGTGACCCATGATTTGTTCGCGGTGAGTCGGCATCCGTCGCCGTCCTCGGTCGGCTGGCTTTCCGGCGCCCAGAAATGGCTGCGCGAACCTGGTTCGCTGAATGCCAATGTGCCGAGGTGGCCGCCGGCCACGATTTGTCGCAGCACCGCCTCGCGTTGTGAAAAGCCCTGGGCCACGGCGATCACCTGAGTCGCGCCGATGTGCATCACGTAGATCATGCCCGTCGAGGCGCACTGTTCGGCCAGGATACGCGCCACGCCCGCGAATGTCCGCGGTCCCTCGCCGGCGCCGCCCAGGGCGGTGCCGATCGTCAGCCCCAGTAGGCCGGATTGTGCCAGGGCCTCGACACTTTCGGCGGGCCAACGGGCCGTGCGATCGACGTCGTCGGCGTGGCGCGCGAGAACGTCGTTGGCGACTTCCCGCGCACGCGCGAGCCAGCGCTCGTCGGTGGAACTGGTCATGGCGGTCCTCCTACGGCACTTGGGCGAATTCGTGCCCGGCGCGGGTGGCCAGTGCCCGAAACACGCGCAGGTCGACATTGTCCGAGACGAAGTGGACCGAAGCGTCGGTCATCGCGAACTGCACGCCCCCGGGGTGCTCGCTGGTGAAGGCGTAGCGGTTCCACCATTGGTCCGGCGGATACTCCTGCCCGGTCACGGGGCTCTTGGCGTTGGGCGGATAGGCGCAGGTGGCGATGGCGTTGTCCATGTGGCACCAGGAGTTCTGGTAATCCTTGCCGCTGAGCGCTTCGCCGATCAAGAACGTCGAGCTCGTGCCGTCGCGGACCGACGCGAAGCGATGGGGCCGGTTCGTCTCGTAGATCACGCCGTTGCCGTTGGCGCACCCGTCGTAGGTCGTGTTGGGATCGCTGTTGTTGAGGTCGGGGACGCACCACTGGGGGTCCGTGCCCCACCAGAGCGCGCTGCCCGGCGGGCCGCCACCCCAGTTGGCGCCGATGTTGGCGCGGTAGCAGGTGATCGCGTACTTCAAGGGACCGAGATTGGGATCGAGCATGTCGAAGTTGCTGGAGTGAGACTGTGTGCCCTTGAAGGCGTCGGGGTCGCTGGGGCACAGGAACACCGCGACGTCCATGGCGATCTGCGGCAGGCTCTGGTCGATGTTGTTGGGTTTCGGAGGGCCGACGGCCGCGGCGTCGTAAAGGCTGCGTTGCTCGATCTCGGACAGGATATGCGCCAGCCAACTCCAGTTCGGCCTGGTCGGGTCGTACGTGTAGATGCTATCGGCGGGAAACGCGCCGCTGATGTCGTGAACGCCGTGTACGGCCAGCGCCAACTGCTTGAGGTTGTTCTCACACTGGCTACGGCGGGCGGACTCGCGCGCGGCCTGGACGGCCGGCAGCAACATCGCCACCAAAAGGCCGATGATCGCGATCACGACGAGCAACTCGATAAGGGTGAAGGCGCGGCGGCTTGGCCGGGGCGATGGAACTGTCCGTCGGTTGGTGGTTCGTGGAAGCATGGTCGTTGTGTCTCCTTGTCGGGTCAGATAGGTGCCAATGGAATGAAACGCCGCGGCCGGCTTACGGTGACGTCAGGCTTAGGTCGTAGGCGCCGTCGGCCGGCTTTTCGACGACTTCCATCATCAAGTTCGTGCTTTCTTCCCGGCCGTATTTCGAGGGCACGGCCGCGCGTGCCACCGGACGGCGAGCGGACGCGCCCTCGGCTTGTTTGGGGTGCTCGACCGTACCATGGTGGGCCGTGACGATCACTTTGTACCAGCCAGGGGGCGCTCCCTTGGCGCCCTGGGTCGTGAGCGCGTAGGCGCCGGTCTCGTCGACACCTGCGGCGGGCGAGAAGGGGCTTTCGTTGCCCCGCGAGGCGTCCGGCTTGAAAAGGACGACCGTGGTTTTCAGGTTCAGCGGCCTGCCGTCGAGCGTGACCTTGCCGGAGACCGGGTAGGTCGTGCCGACGCCCGACTGGCTTCCGCAACCGAACGCCGCGACCGTCGCCAGGGCAATTGCCAGGGGCGCCCGCGCGCGGCACCGATCACAATGGTTGGAACTCATGCGAATCTCCGAAAACTCCGTTGGTTTGAGCGACGACGGCCATCCACGATCGCTCGTCGTCGTGTGGAACGGATGTCGTCCCGGCCAACCCCCTTGGCTGATGCCGACACGCGCCGGCGGAGCAGGCGCCGCGAAACGCCTGAAAGCGCGTATAGCCGGTGGCAAGGCTGGTCTATGCGCGAGACCGAGGAATCGAAGGCGGACGCACCGTCGCGATTAGCGAGGCCGTCACATGAAGCCCTGGCGACGAGAAACGGAGCCTGGGAAGAGAAGGACCGCGTGCCCGGCGAACATTCGGCGTGGGGTGCGTGACACGGTGACCATACGGCGGCTCCAACCAGTTCGTGCGTGGATCATCATAATGCCGCCGCCGTCGCCGTGTCAATGGCCCCAAGTTCGGCGGCGGCCCCTTGACACGCTCATGGCTTAAGTCGAGACTACCAAGGGCGCCCTGCAGCACTACGCGGAACTGAAAACAGTCACCCTCGGATGATGCCCCATGCGACGAAGAGACTTCCTGGCGACGACGGCCGCGGCCCTTTCGCCTAGCTTGCTCGCCTGCGGAGCACGGGCTGCCGGCGACGACTCGAAACCCTGCGGCGCGACGTACGCCTCGCCCGCCGAGGCGATCGAGTCGCCGCCCGAGAAGCTGCTCTATACGACGGCGCTTTACGTGGGCACCGAGACCCAAAAACCCGATTACCTGGCGACGATCGACGTCGACCCCGAATCGAAGAGCTACTCGAAGATCATCCATCGGTTGCCGATGCCCAACGTGGGCGACGAACTGCACCACTTCGGCTGGAACGCGTGCGGCAGTTGCCACGCCGACCATGTTCCATCGCGGCGTTACCTGGTGTTACCGGGCCTGCTTTCCGGTCGGATTCACATCGTCGACGTCGCCAAGGCCGCCGCGCCAAAACTCATCAAGGTGATCGAGCCGGAGCAAATCGTCGCCGAGACGAGCCTTTCGGCCCCGCACACCGTCCACTGCCTGCCGACGGGCGAGATCATGCTCTCGATGCTGGGCGACGGCGATGGGAACGGCCCCGGCGGCTTTCTGCTGCTGAACCAACAGTTCGAGATCGCCGGACGCTGGGAGGCGGGTACGGAGGGGATGAATTTCAACTATGACTTCTGGTATCAGCCGCGCGCCAATGTGATGGTCTCCAGCGAATGGGCCGCCCCCAAGACGTTCCGCCGCGGTTTCAGCCTCGACGACGTCAAGGCCGGCAAGTACGGCAGCCACATCCATTTCTGGGATTGGACCGATCGCAAGCCGGTGCAATCGATCGACCTGGGCGAAAACGGCTTGATTCCGCTGGAGGTCCGCTTTCAACACGCGCCCGACAGCACTCACGGCTTCGTCGGCGCGGCCTTGTCGAGCAGCATGTGGCACTATCACCACGAGGGCGACCCGTGGAAGGCCGACAAGGTGATCCAGGTCGAGCCGGTGGAAACCAAGGGCTGGCCCTTCCCGGTGCCGGGCTTGATCACCGACCTGGTACTCTCGCTCGACGACCGCTGGCTGTATTTCTCGAACTGGCTGCACGGCGACATCCGCCAGTACGACGTGAGCGATCCGGCCAGGCCCAGGCTGGCCGGCCAGGTCTGGCTGGGTGGCTTGATCGGCAAGCCCCAAGAGACACGAGGGCGCAAGCTCTTCGGCGGCCCGCAGATGTTGCAACTCAGCCTCGACGGCAAGCGGCTCTACGTCACGAATTCGCTCTACAGCAGTTGGGACAACCAGTTCTACCCCGACATGAAGAAGCGCGGCTCCTACCTGCTCAAGCTCGATTGCGATACCCAGCGAGGTGGTCTTAAGATCAATGAGCGCTTTTTCGTCGACTTCGGCAAGGAGCCGGGCGGAGCGGCACGCGCGCACGAAATGCGATTTCCCGGAGGCGATTGCACGTCGGATATCTGGGTCTAGAGCTAGCGACCCGCGCGGCAATCAGCCGTGCGCCCGCGGGTGCTGCGCGTCCATCGCACGGCGTTGCACGTCGGACCTTGACGGCACGGACGGGAGAATAGGGCGGAAATCGCAACTAATTTTTTTGTTGACAACCGCATGGCTGCTGTGTAGGATGACGAGCGTTTGCGGTGTCATGCATTTTTCGGCGGTATCAAGATGTCGTTTGGCTGGAATTCAGTGGGCCGGCAACGAGTGGGCCGGCAATGCCCGGCGCGAGTTTGCCTTGCGGTGACGGGCTTCCGGCTCGCGGCGGCGGGCGCTCTCGTGCTTTCGCTCGCCAGCCGTGAAGCCGAAGCGACCTGCGGCGATTATGTGATGATTGGCGGCGAACACGCGCCCCAACATCATCAGTCTCCGCGCCCGAATTCGGGGCAATCGCTTGCGCCCGGCGAGTCGCCTCGCGTTCCGCCCTGCGACAGCCCGAGTTGCCAGCGGCGGCGGATGCCGCCGATCGCCCCCGAACGCGGCAACCGCGATGCGGGCGGATCGCAATGGGCCGATTGGCGAATTGCGATTTTCTCGAATCGGGCTGATCGCTCCCGCGCATGGTTCCAGGATACGTTCCTGGAGCTTGAAGGTCACTTCCTGCCCCCGCTGCGTCCCCCTTGCGTCCGCGGTTAGTGGGCGCGCGGCTCATCGGCGCGCGCTGGGCGTCGTAGGCGGCTTCTTGAGGCCCATGGCTCGCTTGCGGTTCGTCGCGCGCGTGCGTCATGTGGTCGGTAATGGCCGTTCTTCGACGCGCTTCATTTCGTCGTCATCATCGATCGACCCTACGCGCTGGAATTGCCGCTTGGCAGTCCGGGCGAGGGATCTCAACGATCGCGCACAAAGCGCCGCACCGGTTCGGTTTGCGCCGAACGGTCCGGCGCGACGGCGGCCTTCATCGGGCCTGGTAAAAACACCTGAAATTGAAATGAGAGGAATTGACCATGTTGGATCGCACACGTAATCAGATCGTTTGGAATGGCCGCAAGAGCAAGATGGCACAACGGTTGGCCCGTGTCGTCGCCGCGATTTCAAATCGCGTGGAAGCCTTGCAGGGCAAGGTCGAGGAACTTGAATCGGCCGTTGCGGCGAACGCGAAAGGCGCCGCCGACCGTTCAGCGGCGCCTCGGCGGCGGAAGACGAAGCGCCCTCGCCACGGGTTGACCGTAGAGGTGGGCCGGACGTCGGCCATCGTGCTGGGGAACCGGCTCAATGCCGATCGGCAACACTGTCACGAGTTGCTCCGGCGCACCAAGGATGTGTTGTATTCCTGCCTGCTCGGTTCCTAGCCCGGATTATTCATCGTCCAACACGAACCCGCAGCGCAAGCAAGGCCCAGTGTTGAACTTACCTTGCTTCCGCTACGGGTTAGTGTGACAGCAACCAGTGAATTGTATGTCGAAGTGCCATTCTTCTTCTCGAAAGCCCCAAAACCATTTCTCGAAAGACCCAAAACCATGAACCGTCCCCACCGCGGTTTCACCCTCATCGAATTGCTCGTCGTGATCGCCATCATCGGCATCCTAATCGCGTTGTTGTTGCCGGCCGTGCAAGCGGCCCGTGAATCGGCGCGGCGCGCCCAATGCACCCACTTTTCAGTTCAGGCCCGGGTTCTGGCCTTCCTGGAGCAACAAAACCTCAAAAACCTGCTTGATCTCAACGTGCCCTGGAACGCCCCGACGAATCTCTTGGCGGCGCAGGTTCCCGTTCCAGTATACATGTGCCCGTCCGACTCGGCTTCGCAGGTTCCGGCGGCCTCTGGCTCCTATAACAACTACTACGGCAACTACGGCAGCAACCTCATCTGGGGCCAGCCAACCTGGCCGCAGAACGTCGGCACGCCCAATGCGGCCATGCCGCCGCCCAACGGCGTGTTCGTGTGGGGCAGGGATATTCACTTTGCGGACATCCGCGACGGGACGAGCCACACCGCGATGTTCTCCGAGAAGGTCACGGGGGATTTCAGCAACTCCGTCGCGACGGAAAAGAGCGACGATTTTGCCGTGTTCACCTTCCCCATCACGCAGATCCAGGCCAGGGCCGAATGCTTGGCGGTCGACATCAATAACCTGTCGAATCAGTTCTTGTCGAACATCGGTGGCCAATGGCAGACCGACGACCAATCCATTGTCACGTATTCGCACATCTTGCTGCCCAACGAGCGGTCCTGCTCATTTTTGGCCGCCTTCCGGCAGTCGCCGACGGCCAACAGCTACCATCCCGAGGGTATCAACCTGGTCAACTGCGACGGGTCGGTGACATTCGTGCCCCAGCCACCGTGAATGTCTCAATCTCGACCGCGTGAAGTATAAAGCCCAGGGGCGCCGCGAACAAGGAATTTCCGATAGCTAGTGCCTGTCGGAAAATCGGTCATTCGCCGGAAATCTAAGCCTGGAGGGGGGGTGGACTTGGCACGAAGATGGTCGCGGATGGCCGTTCTGCGCGTGGGACTCGTTGTTTCGGGCGCGTTGG
>Ga0307374_10000496_pt1 | contig 75979 bp, 70 predicted proteins | sample OX3MG_FD_202532 | JGI IMG/M metagenome (GOLD analysis project Ga0307374, IMG submission 202532) | Soil microbial communities from Risofladan, Vaasa, Finland - OX-3 | ecosystem: Environmental > Terrestrial > Soil > Coastal area > Acid sulfate soil | place: Finland: Risofladan, Vaasa | collected... | reverse complement strand
CCCGCAATTCCAGGAGACGCGGCTGCCACAACCGTGCATACCAGCAGCACGCTGGACGATCCGCCGTCACGAAGTGCTCACACTTTCCGCGAAACGGGCGATCTGCTTCCCGCGGATGACGCCATTCAGGCGCTCGGAGTGACGCCCGCTGCACGCGCACATCACCACGCCGGAGCGTTGCCGCAGATTCGGCGCCTCGCGAAAGTGCTTCCGGCTCGCGCGCGACGCGGTTGATCGTCCGCTCACCTGCTGCGTCCGGCAGACGCGCTTCGGCGCCCCGCTTAAAGCGCGAGCTTCCCGCCGGATTTGCAGTAATGCCCAGCTCGCCTGCGCCGTTCGCTAGACGATCTTCAACCGTGCTCGTAAGCCGCGAACCCGCCATCGAGTTCGCCGTCATCGGATGAACTGGCTGTAAGTGGGACCGGGCGTCCGCGGCCCGACAACGCAGCCATCGCGCCCCCGGCGCAACATCGACTGCACGTCCAAGTCGAGATGTCCGAAGCGAACCTGCCAAGCCTCCGCGCGGCGAAATTGCTCGGCGCTCGCGCGAACCGCGATCGATCACTCGCGCACCCGCTGCGGCTATGGCCGTTCGCGCGGAGGTTCGCGCACCCGCACCGTTAGCCACGCGCGCTTCATCGGCGTGCATCACGCGCGCCCCCCGCCGGATGGCTCCGACTAGGCGCAGCGTAGTCAACGCGACCCCGCATTTCGCCCGTGCGGCTTCGGCTTTCCGCCGGGGGCCGGCGTCCCTCGGCAGTACGTTCACCCTTGGATTTGCGCGAACTCTGCTAAGCGGCGACACCCCAGCCGCAAACACGACCCGCCGCTCCAATCGCGTATTGTTCCCGCAGCCAAGCTTTTCTCTCCGCCACTCATCGCTCAACTTCACGCCCTCGCCTCCGTTCGCCGCCGAACGTAAGTATTCATTCGAAACAACGAGCGGGAATGTTAAGTAGTGAGGCCGCGTGGGGTACTCGCCGGCACGCCAAATAGTCGTGGAACGCTCGGCGAGGTGGAACGCAGGCACTCATGTGACGTTGGGCGACGGTGGATGGCAGGCATTCATGCAACCCCAAGCGGTCGGACGGCAAGACACTTGTGCAACGTTAGTCGGCGGAGAGCAAATCGCTCATGCGCTGCTGGGCGGCGGTGAAAAGCAAGACACTGATGCAACGCTCCGCACGAATGGACGCCAAAGCGCTCGGATGGAAGTTTAGGGCGCTCGCGGAAGGCGGGGCAGAAGGCTAGGGTAGTCGTGTCCGTGCCGTCGCACAGTGCGAGGCAGTCATCGAACTCGAAGCACTCTTGCGACGAGAGGCGGCCCTGAAACCCGGTGCGCGAGACGAGTTAAGCGATGGCGTGCGCCTCGCGGAAGCGAAGTCGGCCACTCGTTCAGTCGTGCCGAATAAAACAATGGTACGGACACAACCATCAATAGTTGAGCGCCTTGACAGCTCGACGGGCCGCGCGGAGCGAACATATACACGGAGGTATGTCAGACCAATACAACGCGTACAGACCCGACGGTAGCCGAAATTTCAGTTAGAATCGCAGCGCAGGCCAAAGTTTACGCATGGCGCGGCCGAATTTGCCAAACCACTCACGTCATGCAGGCGAAGAAAGCGAAGAATCCGCGAATCCAGACAAACGTAACATTCGGGTCCGACTTCCGGGGCGCGACTTCGCGGCGACCGGCAGAATTAGTGACAGGTCTGAGAACTACGCGCCCGAATCGGCTAATCTGATACTACGACCCACGCGTTTTTCTCTCGGCTTCGATCAGCTGGACCAGATGGTCCAGCATCGCACGGGAAAACGAGATTCGATGCTGACGTTCGGTTCTGAGGGTCAGTGCTGAGATTCGGCGCTGAGGTACTGATCGAGGCTTTCGTTGGCGCGCCGGAGGATTTAACTTTCGCAAGCGCAAAGCTCGAAACGGCAATTCACGAATGCGTGCGATCCGCGGGAGCACATCGCAAGACGTCCGCGCCTGCCGTCCGAACAAGCCTGGAAGCGTTCGCCTGAATGCTCGGGACAAGCCTCCGGCGTCAGAACAGGTGGTTTGCGCGCTTCACGAAAATGACGAAACCCTAGAAAAACAACTCTCGAACCTGAACCGAATCCTAGGGACTATATGGATTACGCGAAGCGCAGGCGCAAACTCACAAACCGCGCGCGACAAACACCAGCCCGAATCATCGAAGCACAAGCTTGCGAATCGGCACGGTTACAACTAGCGATCAACAAGCTGCATGGCGAGACGGCCGAGCACCAACCACAATACAGTATGGAAATTACGTGCGAGGAGTGCGCGGCGGCCAGGTTTCCAGCAGCTGCTCTTTGCGGTAAATCATGGCGTTGATGTCATACGGAGCGAGCTCGATGCTGTGACCGTGCGTGATCGCGTCAGTGGGGCATGCTTCGACGCAGTAGCCGCAAAAAATGCAGCGAGAATAGTCGATGTTGTACGTTTTTGCATAACGCTCGCCGGCGGAAATGCGCTGCTCTGCGGTATTTTCAGCGGCTTCGATGAAGATGCAATTGGCCGGACAGGCGGCAGAGCAGAGAAAGCACGCCACGCACTTTTCGAGGCCGTTCTCGTCGCGCTGCAGCACATGGATGCCGCGATAGCGGGGTTGAACGCTCGGCGCCGTCTCCGGAAAATTCTCCGTGGTCGTTTTGCGGAGCATATTCCGAAACGTGACGCTGAAGCCCTTGATTAGGGCGCTAAAAGTTTCCGCGACTTCTCCAATGACGGATGGCATGTACACTCACTTTACCAAATTCGACTTAAAGCGGCAACGCATACGCGCAACCGAAGCTAACCTTGACCAGTGCGCGATTTTGTTCCCAACTGCATTTCTCCAGCGGGCGCTGGTTTACGCAGCAGCGGGCTTTTGATAGCCTTCCGATGGGGCTTGCTGGCACTTACGAATGGCTTCCCGCCTTCCGATGAGCATTATCACGAGTCGCGAAAATAAATGGCTGAAGCTTTTCCGCGCCGCTCTGCGGGGTTCGGGTCCGGAAACCGGTGAACCCATCGGCGTCGAAGGCCCCAAGTTGGTTGAGGACGCACTGCGCTCCGGTTTGGAAGTTGAGGCGCTGCTGGTAAGCGAATCCGCCGAACGTCACGCCGAATCGATCTTGCGCGCCGCTGGCGAGACGGATGCCGGTATCTCGCGTTCCCGAATACTGCGCACCACCGATAAGCTGTTTCGAAGCGTTTCCGGAACTGACGCCCCGCAAGGTGTGGCTGCGCTGTTTCAGCCACGCGACTGGACTCTCGAAGACGCTCTCCGCGGTGCAGGCGAGATGCGCGAAGCTGCGCCCCTGGCCGTCGTGCTGGCTGAAATCCAGGACCCCGGCAACGTAGGTACGATTCTGCGATCGGCCGAGGCGTTCGGCGCAACTGGAGTTGTCTCCACGCGTGGCGCCGCCGATCCTTGGTCGCCCAAAGGCCTGCGTGCATCTGCAGGCGCCGCTCTGCGACTTCCAGTGCTGCGCGGCATGGCCATACCGGTGTTGCTGGCACAATTGCGCATGGCCCGCGTGAAAATCTACGCCACCAGCGCGGCATCCCACGCTGACGCGAGCGATCGAGGCGCTTTCGCGGCGCAAGCCGACCTGCGGGAGCCTGCCGCAATCTTCATCGGCAACGAAGGCGCAGGCCTATCCCAGGAAATAATTCGTGCCGCGGATGCGGTGATCAGCATCCCAATCCGCGCGAATGTAGAATCGCTGAATGCAGGAGTGGCTGCCTCGATCGTGCTTTACGAGGCCGCCAAGCAGAGGCAATCGGAAGTGCGCGTTTGGACCAAGTAGCCGCGAGCCACAAATCAATGGGACTATTTCAAGCGATCGAGCCTGAAGAAGAACCGCTAGCCGGGCGTCCGCTCGCCGATCGCATGCGTCCGCAAACACTCGACGAATTTGCGGGCCAAGAAGAACTGCTCGGCCCCGGCAAGCCGCTACGGGTGCAGATCGAGCGCGACGAGCTCGGCTCGATGCTCTTATGGGGTCCTCCCGGCTGCGGCAAGACCACGCTCGCGCGCATCATTGCCAAGCGAACCAAATCGAATTTTGTCCCTTTCAGTGCGGTACTCTCCGGCATTAAGGAAATCAAGGACACGATGGCCAAAGCCGAAGCCGCGCACCGCTACGGCCACCGCACCATCGTATTCGTCGACGAAGTCCACCGATTCAACCGCGCGCAGCAGGACGCATTTCTCCCACACGTCGAGGCTGGAAATATTCTTCTGATCGGTGCCACCACCGAAAATCCCTCGTTCGAAGTAAACGCGCCGCTGCTCTCGCGCATGAAAGTCTACGTGCTGCGCCCGCTCTCGACAGAACAAGTGATCGCGCTGCTGCAAAAGGCGCTCGCCGATCCGATTCGCGGCCTGGGCAAAGAGCGCGTCGAAGCGAGCGCCGCCATCCTCGAACGCATCGCTGTGCTCGCCAATGGCGACGCGCGTTCCGCGTACAACACGCTCGAAGCTCTCGTGCTCGGCACCGAGGCGGACGCCACCGGCCGCCGCATTCTCTCTGAGGCACGCCTGGAAGACGTGCTGCAGAAAAAGCTGCTGCCCTACGACAAGGCTGGCGAGGAGCATTTCAACCTGATCTCCGCGCTGCACAAGTCCGTCCGCAATTCCGATCCCGACGCCGCTCTCTATTGGCTCGCCCGCATGCTTGAATCCGGCGAGGATCCGCTCTATCTCGCGCGCCGCATGGTGCGCATGGCCAGCGAAGATATCGGCCTCGCCGAGCCCGGCGCACTGGCTGTGACCATCGCCGCGAAAGAAGCCTTCGAGTTCATCGGCCCGCCGGAAGGCAATCTGGCTCTCGCCCAGGCCGCCGTCTATCTCTCGCTCGCGCCCAAGTCGAATTCCCTTTACACTGGATACGGAACCATACAGGAAGATTTGCAGCGAACCATCGCGGAACCGGTTCCTCCGCATGTTAGAAATGCGGTGACCGGACTCATGGGCCATATCGGATACGGCAAAGGCTATCAATACGCGCACGACGCGGCGGAAAAAGTGACCGATATGACGTGCCTGCCCGAAAGCCTCGCCGGACGCACCTACTACAAGCCGAGCGATCAGGGGTTCGAGGCGCGCATACGGCAGCGGCTCGAAGAAATCCGCCGAATCCAGAAGAAGTCGCGACAGACCGATGAGCGCTGACACTTCGCGCCGGCGCACGCGCCCAACTGTGACCTCGGCTAATCGCACGCGTTCAACACAATTTCTCGCGCGGCTTTTGCGGCCCGCTGCGCTTGCGTCGGGAATGGCCGTGGCGTGTTTCGCGCCGGCCTTGCGCGCACAGTTTGTTTCGCCTAAGACCGTCATCAACCAGGACATCAGCGCGTTCGATATCTCGACGCACAACGATATTGCCTACGCCGTTCCGCACCGCAAATTCATCCAGAAGTACATCCTCGACCGCGACGACATCTTCATCGCCAACCCCAGCAACGGCAAAATCAACCGCATCGTGGACGCCGACAAATTCCTCCCCGCCCCGCCGATCGAGGGCTATGTCGTCAATTCCCTCTCGTGGTCGCCGGACGGCAAGCGCATCGCCGTCAACATAACCATTGAGCCAATCCCGGCGCGGCTCCAAGAGCGGCTCGAAGCCAAAAAGCACAAAGACAAAAAGAAGCGAGACGACCAGTCCGATGATGACGATGACAGCGATTATCAGCCGCCGCCCAAATCTCAGCTTGGCGGCAGAATGGTTGCTCTGTTCGACGCTGAGGGCAATCCGATTCAGGTGACCGGATCGAAGTCCGGTTTCATCGAAAACGCTACGAACGCTACTTGGCTCGCGGACGATCAGAGCGTCGTGTACATGTCCGGAGCGCAGATCATGCGCGTGCGCCCGGCGGACGGCGCCACCACTAAACTTTTTGAAGGCCACGAATTCCAAGCCATCGCCTGGGACGCGCCTCATAATCGCGCCTTCGCAATCGGCGAAGACATTACCGTGCAAGGCGGCCTTGCGCTCGTCGAACTCGGCCTGCTTCACCAAACCGTCGCGCCTCTCGCGCAGCTAACCAGCTACCGCAGTTCGCTGGTTGTTTCGCCGTCGGGATCGAAGGTAGGTTTTTTCGAAAATGGCGACACCATCGAAGTGATCGACGTTGCGAATCCTTCCAAACCACTTTTCGCCAACGCCGGCCTGGGATTTTTTCAGTTCGGACCGAATGAGCGGCGAGTCTTGCTAAAACGGGGACCGCAGGGACAATCAAACGATCTGGTCTGGGTGGGATTGCATGACGATAGCTTCACGCCCGCGCTGCACGACCTGGAATATCACGCCTTCCAAATCGCGCCGGACGGCAATTCGGTGGCCGTCACTGAACCAGGCAAGCGCGTACTGAAGATTTTTTCTCTGGAATAATTACGGTTGGTATTGCGCCGGTGAGAACTACCACGCATCCCGCGGCGCCGCCGGCCACCTCTCGTGTTTCTTACTGCAGCCGAAACCGCTTGATGTGCTCTTTCAAGATGCAGGTACTCATTACCACCAGCAGGCCCGCTCGACGAGCTTTTTCGGCCGCTTCCGCGTGCATCACGCCTTCCTGCATCCATACGGCGCGCGCCCCGATGCGGATCGCCGCGTCCACGATTTCCGGCACGAATTCCGAACGCCGGAAAATATCCACAATGTCGATGCGCTCCGGAATGTCCTCCAGCCGCGCATAACACTTTTCGCCTAAAACTTCCGATTCAGCGGGATTCACGGGGATCACGCGATAGCCCGCGGTCTGCAAATATTCCGCCACTCCGTAGCTCGGACGAAACTTCCTGCTTGAAATTCCCACTACCGCAATCGTTCGGCTGGTCTTCAGGATTTCGCTAATCGGGTCGCCCACGGGCATCTGCTCGCGAATGCGGTTGATGTCATTGCTTTCGGCCGAATTATTCATTCCGATGCGCTCCCTCGAATTGGTGATCTGATCTTGCCGAAAACACAGGCGTGTCCACGCGCAGATAGCCCTGGGCACACAATCAGACGCTGAATTTTCGATCTTGGCTGAAAGCAGGCTGAAAAGCGCTGCAAGCCCTGCCCGCGGATGCCCCTTGAACACGCATTGTAATGGAATCCGCCGCAAAGGGAAGCAGGAAATGCACAGAAGTAGCCGTAAAATCTTTGAAGTGCTGCGCGTACTATCGCGGCTTACGAGACGGCCGACTCGGGCGACGCTCCTTCGCGCCGCCGCTGCTTTTCGGTCGCGCAACTCGCTTGCGGCTGGTTTCTTTTCCGCTGCTGGCGCGCACGATTGTGCCCGCTTCGTGCGCGGAAATCTCCTTGCGCTGCCCGGGCGCGAGCGAGCCCAGCTCTAAGCCCCCGATCCGCACGCGTTTCATTTTCTCCACTGGATGGCCGGTCTGGAAAAGACGGTTGCGCAACGCGTCGCGCCGCGCCTCCGAGATTTCCACCTCGTACCACGGCGCTTCTTTCGCGCGCAGGCGCTCGATCTTGGCGCCGGTCGCTCGCGACAAAGTTTCGATTTCCGCGAAGGTGAGCAGCGACTTCAGCTTGATCTGATACATCTGCGGGATATCGTGCGCCCGCAAAAATTTATTCGCCAGGTCGCCGTCAGTGGTAAGCAGTAGCAAGCCCGAAGTGTGAAACTCGAGCCGGCCCACCGGGAACACGCGCTCCGGAACGCCGTACAAAAATTCCCGCAATGACGCGCGCCCCTCCGGATCGCTCAGCGTCGACACCACTTCCGTGGGCTTGTGAAACGCGAGATATACTCGCTCCTGCTGATCCTGCAGCAGCTTCCCAGCAACTTTGATGTGATCGCGCGAAGCGTCGGCCTTCGTGCCCAGCTCGGTCACCACGCGTCCGTTGACCGTCACCATCCCTGAGGCGATCATTTCTTCGGCGTGCCGCCGCGAGGCTACTCCGGCGCGCGCAATAATTTTCTGTAGTCGTTCTTCCATGAGTTTGTGCCGCGGAGGTGAGCAGCGTCATCCACAGCTTAACGGAATTCGCGCGAATCGCGAAATGCTACGGCGCTGTGCAGTGGCACGACTTCCACAGCCGGTCGAAAAACGCCTTCGCAGTTGGATCCACGGGCAGAGTGCCGGAATAAGACGGAGCTGCGCCACCGAGATCCACCACCGCCACCAGTCCCGCCGAATTATGAAAATTGAAGACGAAATTTGGAGTTCCGCTGCTCGAATCGTTCGGCTTCAACTGCCCTGCTTCGCAATGGAACTTCGCGCCGTAAACGCTCTGAAAGAATGCGGGCACGGACATCTCGATTCCCAAGTCCCCCTGATAAACCAGCTTGTCGCCGCTCCAATCCAAACTACCGCCCTTCCCCGAGGGCAGCCGAAAGTTCACGTGAGTCGGAGCAGGTGGATTAGCAGGCGCAGCCGCGGGCGCAGGCTGCGGCGGTACAGGCGGAGCGCTCGCAGGCTTCGGGCTGAGTCGAGTCGTCGCAAATTGGATGAACTTGGTCGGATGCGCCGGCACGTCCACCGAGCCCGTTTCACCGCTCGGCAGATCCACCACCGCAAATCGCAGGCGCCGATCCTCCGGCTTCGCTTGGTAATCGAAAATATTGCGCACTCCATACTTTTTCCACGATTGCAAGCTGGCGTCGGTCACCGGCCCCGACAAGTTCTTCGGGTAAAACGCGAAATTGTCGCCGGCCGGGTCAAATTCGCAAATGGCCACGTGCGCATCGATTCGCATCGACTGCCCGTCGGGCTCGAGCGTCAACGCGTTCGGCGAAACAGTCAGCAGATAGCGGATGTTTGCCGAAGGCCCCTTCGCGTCCGGAGGCAGCGCGGCCACACTCATGCCGATCGCGCTGGACGGCAGCGGATCGCGGCACACGTCCTTCAGCAACTTGACTGGATCTTCATGCTTCATCAAGACGGCCGAATCCGTGGCGATGAATCCTCGGCGGTAATTCAGACTCACTCCGTGAACGGTCGTTTTGACGGATATCTTGTGAAACTGATTGTCCCACTTAATGCCGGTCGGATAATACGAAAGCTCGTAGTAGGAAGAATCCTCTTTGAGCGCCTGGAAAACGCATCCCGACAAATCGTTGGTGTTCTTGCACGTTCGCCCGCCGGTCTCATCGGCCACTTCGTCCATCGTGGCCTGGGAATTCAGACGCAGCTGGTTTTCGCGGCTCAGCCCACCGGCAAATCCGGCGGGGCTGCTCGTCGCCGCCGTGATCCCGTTCTCAGCGGAATATGCTTGATCCGTTTCGAGGCCGCGCGCATCGACGGGATAGACGGCGACGCCCGCATCCATCAGCGACGCAGCAGCTGCTTGCACTTTGTCTTCGAAAGAACCGCTGCCCATGAACGGATCGCTGCCAAAATCGGAATCCGGTTCGATCCAGATCGGAAACGCCTCTGAAAACCAGATCACATTTTTCCGTCCCGGATATCCGCTCAAATATTTAGCGATTTCCCGCATCGCGTCGGCCGTTTCCGAGACGCGCTGTTGCGTCATCTCCAAATATTGGGTTTTCTCGAAATTTTGGAGCGACTGGACCACCGACGCGGGCGCTTGCGGATCAGCTTCCTGCAGCTGGTTGGACGCACTGTTGGCATCGTCCTCGGGATATTTCTCCGTATCCATCCCGCTGGCGCTAATGCGCTCGACGGCTGTCCGCAGGATGGTTGGGTCGGTCGTAAAATTCTGCACCACTTGCAGGCCATCCCCCAGCAAAAACACTGCCACGGGTGTATCTGGCGGAATTTTGTGGAGAAACAGGATCATGTAATGTCGAATCTGCATCCGGTGCACGGTCCCGGTGTTCAGCGCGTCCAGCAAAATCACGGTTGGCGCGAACGTCGGCGCTCTCATATTTCGATTGGAGAACAAGCCCGGAATCTGCGGCGCTCGCGGGTTGTTTGCCGCCGCGCGGATCGATGAATCTACAAACTCGAATCGCGAGATTTCCTGCGGCACGCCGCGGTCTTCGTACACCTTAAAGTCTTTCTCGCTCAGTCCTCGGACCACATCGCCGTGCGAATCCGTGGCTACCACATCGACGGTAATCAGCCGCGTATTGGCCTTCAGCGCGTTTTGGCGGGAAGGAGCCTGCGCCCATGATGCAGACGGCGCAAGCAACGCAAATGACGCGACCAGCGGCAACAGAATTGACGAGCGCATGGCATACCTCTCTGTCTGGTCTGACTAAACGAGCAGTCCTGTACCGGGTGGCGGAATTATATGCATAACGAACTATAAAGATACTAGAAAGTACTGGCGGCTGTGGCTAAATTACCCTGCTCGAAGGCGGCTATTGACCTGGCTCAGGAGTTTTCCGATGGCCCTGCTGTCGCGGCGCGCGATTGTTCCGCTGACGTCGAATTATCGTCGCCCAGCTCCGCCAGATCGTTGGTGTCGCCAGATTCGAGGATTGCGGCGGCTTCCGCAGTCGCGGGTTCGGCCGCTTCCGCTGAATCGCTCTCCACTGTGCTTGTTGGTTGCGCCTGTATTTCCGGCTCGCTCGGAGCGATCCCCGCATCCGACCCCAGCGCCGCCTGCGCCAGTTGCTCGAACTCTTTCAGGCTGGGCAGCTCGTCGAGATCGGAAAGCCCGAAGCGCATCATAAATTGCTTCGAGGTGCGGTACAGGATCGGCCGTCCGATCACTTCCTTGCGACCCGCCGTGGTAATCAGGCGCTTTTCGAGCAGCGTCTTGATCACGCCACCGACGTTCACTCCGCGAATTTCGTTGATCTCCGGCGCCGTCACCGGCTGCTTGTACGCAATCACCGCCAGCGTTTCGAGCGCCGGCATCGTCAGCCGCAGCGGCGGCTGCAAGCTCTTGATGAATTTCCGCACCGCGTCGTGGTGCTGCGGCTTGGTGTAAAACTTCCACCCGCCCGCCACTTTGCGCACTTCGATTCCCCGCTCTTCGATCTGATACGCGGCGGTCAGCAGATCGAGCGCCGCCCGCGCGATCGTCTTTTCCACTCCCAGCGCATTGGCGATCTGATCGAGCGTGGCGGGCTCATCCGCCGCGTAAATAATTGCTTCGAGCGCCGCCTGAATCTGTTGTGGTTCGATGCTCACAAATATTGCTCCTCGATTTTAGCCATCGCGTCCGGCCCGGAAAAAACCGCGTCAAACATTTTGTGCTTGCGCAGCCCGATATCCGAAAAAAGATCGAGCTGAACCAGAATCACCGCCTGCATGCGCACCATTTCCAGCACCGCCAGCAGCGCCACGATCATGGCGTTGCGCGTGGCGCACGTGTCGAAAAACTCCGTCAGCGAAACGGGCTGGTCGCTGCCGATCAACCGCTGGCGCAGCCGGTCCATCATTTGCGCGATGGTTACCGTCTCATGGTGCAGCTGAAATTTTGGAACTTCCTTGCGGCGTTCCAGCACCTGCTGAAACGTCTTCACCAGGTCAAGCAGCGAAACAATCAGTTCGCCTTCCACCGCGTCGCCGGTATAAAGCTCGCGATCCGGCTTGGACCAGACGTTATCCTCGATCTGCTGCTTCTGGTACAAAAGCTGCGCCGCGTTCTTGAATTTCTCGTGCTCCAGCAGCCGGTGAACCAGTTCATCGCGGGGGTCCTGCTGTTCGTCCGGACCAGCCAGCGGATCGGCCGGCAGCAGCATCTTCGATTTGATGTGAATCAGCGTCGCGGCCATGTAAATGAAATCCGCGGACACGTCGATATCGAGCGTTTCCAGCTGGTGCAGGTAATCGAGATACTGCTCGGTAATCTTGGCGATGGGAATGTTGTGGATGTCCATCTCCTGCTTGCGGATCAAATCCAGCAGAAGATCGAGCGGCCCTTCGTAAACCGGCAGGTTCACGCGATACGGACTTGCCACTTCACTTCCCTCCCGCGGCCTTTACGAGGGCCTCGTCTTCCGCGTGGAACTCAGAAAGCAAGTGATGGCGTTTGATAAAATCATATTCTCGCTGCTCAGCAACAGCCGCGAAATAGCCACTGGCGTCACCGTAGCCATTCACGTCGCTGCGATCCACCGCGCTGCACAGTAACATTTCAGTCGACCTCTGTCGCAATTCCTCGACAGGCAGAAGGCTTATATCACTCAGGTGCTTCGGCGAGTTCATCATCTGAACAATCGAACGTTGCGCCTCAGCACTAAAGTACTTCTCGTCCACCCGGCACTGCTGCTTAGTGGGCAGCGATTGTTGGCTTCCGGCCGGCAACGCTATCGCCAGCAACGCAAAACCAAGCACGGGAGTCCTCATCATTTGACCCTCCCCACGACTATTGGCGCCGATTCCACAATACAAGCGCTGGCTCGGTCGAACGACGCGCGCCAATAATCTCAGACTGCCCGCGCCTCGTCCCACCCGAAAATTGCGTTCCGCACCCGCTTCATCGTGCTCCGCGCCACCGCCTGCGCCTTCTTCGATCCGGCGTCGAGAATATCCCACACTTCTTGCGGCCGTGCCTCAAATTCCTTGCGGCGTGCCTGAATCGGCTCGATCCACTTCACCAGGTTTTCGGCCATGGCCTTCTTGCAATCTACGCAGCCAATTCCCGCCGTGCGGCAACCCTGGTCAGACCATGCAATTACATCCGGCGGCGAAAAAAGCTTGTGATACGCAAACACGGGACAAACTTCCGGCCGCCCCGGATCGGTCCGCCGCGCCCGCTGCGGATCGGTCAACATGTTGCGCGCTTTCGTGCGAATCTCATCCGGCGAATCGCTCAACCAGATGGCGTTCCCGTAGCTCTTCGCCATTCGCCGCCCGTCCGTCCCCGGCAGCCTCGGCGTCTCGGTTAACCGCGCATCTGGCTCATGAAGGACGGGCACAAACTGAAGCGCTGGTTTCCACACCGGGTCTGAGTTTAGGAGATTTTCCGCGCCGATCTGCGCTGCGACCTTGGGCACGGTGCGGACGATCCACTCCACCTCCTGCCGAGGCATTGGACGTATATCGACGTAAGGAGATGGCCCAGGATCATACGCAAACAGGAAGTTACGCAGAGTGAGCGCCGCACTGAAATTGGCGTCTTCCGAGAGCCATTCGCGCGACACCCGCCAGCTGTTGAGAAAATTGAATCTGCGTGCGACCTCCCTCGTGAACTCCACATGCGGCACCTGATCCTCGCCCACCGGGACAAAATCGGCGTCGTAAATCACGATATCGGCCGATTGCAGCAGCGGATAGCCCAAGAAGCCGTAGGTACCCAGGTCGCGGTCCTTCAAATTTTCAATCTGTTCTTTGTACGTCGGCACGCGCTCCAGCCACGAAAGCGGCGTGATCATCGACAGCAGCACGTGCAGCTCAGCATGTTCGAGCACGCTCGATTGCACAAAGAGAGTCGATTTCGCGGGATCGAGGCCCACCGAAAGCCAGTCGGTGGCCACTTGGAGAGTGTTTTCGGCGATCGACGAGGTGTCTTCGTAATGCGTGGTCAGCGCGTGCCAGTCGGCGACGAAGAAGAAGCAGTCGTACTGCTCCTGCAGCTTCAGCCAATTCGAGAGTGCTCCGAAATAATGCCCTAAATGAAGACGGCCCGTGGGCCGCATGCCGCTGAGAACTCGCTTCTTGGTCTCTTTGCGCTTCGCCACTCTCGAAAAATTCTCCTCGCTGCGAATTTAGGAAGGAATCCTGGCGATGATACCAGCAACCGGCCGGTCTATAGCCCGAAAAGCTCGCGCAATCGTTTCGTTTGCGCGCGCGAAACGGGAATTTCGCTCGCGCGCTTATCGTCCATTTTCAGCATGTAGCTGGATTTGAACCACGGCACCACTTCCTTGATGTGATTGATGTTCACCAGATACGAGCGGTGCGGCCGCCAAAAAACGCCCGGATCGAGCGCCTCCATGAACTCCTCGACGGTGCGGTAATTGGACACTCCTTCGGCCGTGCGCGCGAATACGCTGATCGACCCGTCCTGAATCGACGCATAAATCATGTCATCGGCATCGATCAGCAGCATGCGCGATTGCGATTTCACCAGCAGTTTGGCCGGCTGATTCGATTGCGGCTTCTGAGCGGTGGCGCCCAGCTTGTCCACCAGCGTCTCCAGGCGCTCCACCTGCGAGGCGCGCTCTTCCACGGTGCGCTTCACGCGCTGCACTGCTTTGGCGAGGCGGTTCTTGTCAAACGGCTTCAGAATGTAATCGACGGCGTTAACCTCGAACGCCTTCACCGCGTAGTGGTCGTAGGCCGTGACGAAAACAATCTGCGGCATCTCCACGCCGCGATCCATCAGCCGCTTCACCACTCCCAGCCCATCCAGCCCCGGCATCTCCACGTCGAGAAACACTAGGTCCGGCTCGTGTTCTTTGATTAGCGTCAGCGCCTCGAGCCCATTCTTTCCCTGCGCCACGATGCTGACTTCCGGAAAAGACTTCAGCAGAAATGCCAGCTCGTCGCGCGCCGGGCGCTCGTCGTCGACGATGACGGTATTGATGGGCATGGCGTTTTTCTGGCGACCCTCGCTCCGGCGACCCTATTCTCGTTCTGGCGAAAAGTATAGCAAAACCGCATGTCTGCAGTCGGATGGTTCGAATTCGTACGGGGCTTAGGCTGCGGTACACTCGGATGCTCGCCGATGTTCAAGGAGCCCAGGTGAAGAAAACGACGAAACCCGCCAAGAAGAAAGCCGCCGGTCGTGTGAAAGTGCTCAGCAGCACCGAGCTGTGCCAAGGCCGCGTGTTTACCGTTCGCCACGACGAGATAGTTGAACCGGGTGGACTGAAGGCTACGCGGGACATCGTCGTTCACCCCGGCTCGGTAGTAATTATTCCCGTGCTGGACGATGGGCGCATCGTGCTGATCCGCCAATTTCGCTACGCCGCAGGGCAATATCTTTGGGAACTCGTCGCCGGCCACAAAGAACCCGGCGAAGATCCGGCCAAAGGCGCGCGCCGCGAATTGATGGAAGAAACCGGCTACACCGCCAAGCGCATTCGCAAACTTTTTGAGATTTTCCCTTCGCCCGGACTGCTAGGCGAGCGCATGGACATTTACCTCGCCAAAGGTCTTACCAAAGGCATCGCCCAGCCAGAGGAAGATGAAAGAATCTCGCAGAAAATCGTCACGCTGGCGGAAGCCGAACGCTGGATTCGTGAAGCGAAAATCCGCGACGCGAAAACCATTGCGGGGCTGCTGTACTACTCACATTTTGTGCGCCGCGACGCCGACTCATAACCCTCAATACGCCACCGTATGGAGCCCGCTCGGTATAACCGTATGTAAGGGTCCCACTTGCTTGCCTGCGACATGACGCTGTGTTAGTGTCGCTATCGTGAGGTGTTCAATGAGCGATAACGTCGGTTCAAGAATCAGTTTGTTCCTTGTCGGATTGGGTATCGGCGCAGTGGTGGGCCTGCTGTACGCACCGAAGTCCGGCGATGAGACACGGGATTACCTCTCAAAGAAGGCGGACGAGGGCCGCGACTACGCGCAAAAGAAAGCTCGTGAATTGCGCGAGCGAGCGGAAGACCTGGTAGAACGCAGTAAGGAGATCATGGCCCGCCAGAAAGATGCGGTCTCCTCCGCGGTGGATGCCGGCAAGGAAACCTACAAACGAGAATCAAAGATATCGTAGATTTTTGGAGGACACTCCATGTCCGGCTGGCTCGACGCATTCATCGTAATTGCCGCGCTCGCGATCTTCATCCAAATGTGCATTCTGGTGGCGATGTTCGCGCAAGTGCGCCTCGCCGTCACCACCTTCATGCGTATCGGAAAAGAGATGCAGGATAAGATCAATCCCATCCTGCTGCGCACCAACCGGATTCTGGAAAATTCAGAAGACCGCATCGCCAGCATCATGAGCGATGCCGCGGAAGTGACCAGACTGGCCCGGGGCCAGGCCCAGAAGGCGGACCGCGTGGTCACCGACGCTACCGAGCGGCTGCGGACCCAGATCATCCGCGCCGACCAGATCCTAACCGGCATGCTCGAAGTGATCGAGGAAGCCGGCAGCACTTTCCGGCGAAAGCTTTGGGAACCGGTAAATCAGGCTTCAGCGGTCATCAAGGGTATAAAGGCGGGTCTCGAGTTCTTGCGCCGTCCAGGCGGCGACAAAAGCGGCGAAGCCGCCACTCAAGACGAAGAACTCTTCATCTGAAGCGCCCGTTCCCGCTTGCAGCGCGCTGGCTAATTCTCGAAATCTAAAACCGATGGCGACCCGTTACTGCTGGGATGATTCTGATTGTGAAATCCAGCTGCCGCCGAGGACTTTCTCTCCCGAATAGAATACAGCAGCTTGCCCGGGTGTGATGGCGCGCTGCGGCTCGCGGAACTTTACGCGCGCCGTGGTTGTTGAGAGCGGCGTGATTTCCGCCTCGGCGGGTTGATGCCGATTGCGGATTCGCACCGCCGCTTGTATCGGCCCATCGGGCTGCTGGAAGGCAATCCAATTCACGTCGCGCACTTCGCAAGTGTCGCTGCGCAACTCGGCATCCTCGCCGACGACCAGGCGATTTCGCTCGCGGTCTAGCGCCACCACGAAAACCGGCCGCCCGATCGCCACGCCGAGTCCGCGGCGCTGCCCAACCGTGTAGTGATGCAATCCTTCGTGGCGTCCGACGATTTCGCCGGAAGTGAGCACGATCTCTCCGGCCTCGCTCGATAGCGCGCTCCCCTGCTCCTGCAAATAGTTTTCAATGAACCGCACGTAGCTGCCCGAAGGCACGAAACAAATTTCCTGGCTTTCCGGCTTATCCGCCACCGGCACGGCCAGCCGCCGCGCGATGGCGCGAACTTCCTGCTTAGTCAGCTCGCCCAGCGGAAATTCGGCGCGCGCAAGCTGCGCCTGCGTCAAGCCGAAAAGAAAGTATGTTTGGTCTTTCGATTGATCCACGGCGCGCAGCAATTCGTAGCGGCCCGTTTCCGCGTTGTGGCGAACGCGCGCGTAATGGCCGGTGGCGATGCGCTCGGCGCCGATCTGCCGCGCGGTGGTAAGCAATTGGGCGAACTTCACGTCGTTGTTGCAGCGCGTGCACGGAATGGGCGTGCGTCCCGCCAGATAATCCTCCACAAACGGACGCACCACCGTCTCTTCGAAAGCGCGCTCGAAATTGATCACGTAAAACGGAATGCCAAGATGCTCGGCCACGCGCCGCGCGTCGTATACGTCATCGATCGAGCAGCAGCGGTGCGGCGCGGGACCATCACCCTGCAGTTGTGGCAAGCGGCGCTGATTCCAAAGTTGCATCGTCAGCCCAACGATCGTGCGTCCCCGCTCGCGCAGCATCGCCGCCACCGTGGAGCTATCCACACCTCCGGACATGGCGACAGCGACCGCGCCGTCCGTTGGAGCCATTGCGCTCAAGTCCGATGCGGCTGCCGTGAACTCTCCGCATGCTGTATCGAGCGCAGCGCCGCGCGCGTTTTCGATTTGAGTATCAGTTGGCATGGTAATTTTTCAGGAGATCACCGGGCGGGCACGGCCGCTGCTGTTGAACGCGGCGAAATGGCGCGCAAGCGCTCCACCACGCTCGGCACCGTCGCGATGGCGTAGTCGATCTCCTCGGCGGTCGATGGACGGCCGAGGCTGAAGCGCAGGCTCGACCGCGCGTCGTCGTGCGACAGCCCCGCCGCCAGCAGCACGTGCGATGGTTCGGTCGATCCCGAGGAACATGCGGCGCCCGTGGAGCAAGCGATGCCCTGCAGGTCGAGCGCGATCAGTAACGCTTCGCCGCCCGCGCCGCGAAAAGTAATGTTCGAGGTGTTCGGCACGCGGTGGACGCGGTCGCCGTTGACGATCGCGTTTGGAACACGCGCGAGAAGCTCCGATTCTAGGCGGTCGCGCAGCGCTGCAATACGCGCGGAATCTTCCGACAATTTCAGACGGGCGAGTTCCGCGGCCTTGCCAAGCCCAACTATTCCCGGAACATTCTCCGTGCCGGGACGGCGGTCGCGCTCGGCGTGCCCACCGCGAAATCGCGGCACGATCGAAGTGCCGGTGCGAACGTACAGCGCGCCCACGCCCTTGGGACCGCAGAACTTGTGCGCCGAAATGGACAGCAGATCAACGCCTAGGCTGCCAACGTCCACTGGAATTTTCCCCGCCGATTGCACCGCATCGCAATGGAAGCAGACGCCAGCCTCGCGCGCGATGCGAGAAATTTCCTCGATCGGCTGAATGGTGCCAAGCTCGTTGTTCGCGTGCATCACGGTGATGAGCACTGTCTCAGGCCGCAACGCGCGGCGAATATTTTCGGGATCGATGATGCCCTGATTCTTGGGGCCGTGTTCGGCGGGAACGAATGTAACGTCGATTCCCTGCCGCTGGAGATCTTCGCAGGTGTGCAGCACGGCGTGATGATCGATCGAACTGGCGATCACATGCTTGCGCGGCTTTGTTGAAGCGGCGACTGCTCCATAGATAGCCAGGTTATCCGCTTCCGTGCCGCCGCTGGTGAACACGACTTCGCTCGGTTTCGCGCCGATCAAGGCCGCGACCGAATCGCGGGCCGCATCCACTGCCGCGCGGGCGCGCTGCCCAGGAGTATGCACCGAGCCAGCGTTGGCGAAGCTGTCGCGCAGGAACGGCAACATGGCGTCGAGCACCGCCGGATCGACGGGCGTGGTGGCATTGTAATCAAGATAGACGCGCATGTGTTGACCTCGAATCGCTGAGAAGCTCCAGAATATCGGCTCGTAACGAGGTGGTCAAGGATGAGGAACGAGAATCAACGGGCGCAAAATGACGAAACGAAGGCGAGCCGAATGTGTATCGATCTGGCTGGCACCCCGCTCTTTGTTTGCAATGACTTAGAGGCGCATTTACCCGAACATGTATCGATCTGCCACCCCAACGCGGAAGACCGTGTCGGGGACCCCGGCATCTCGCACCCCAATTCGCACGAGCGCATTGGGGGCCCCGCGATCTGAGAAGACCCAAGTGACTAATGATTAGGGACGAGTGGCTGGCAGGCAAAACCCAGTATTTCGTGCAATCGGTACCTGGCGCGAATAGTCGCGAACGCGCGCAGTTCTCCTTGCTGCTGGGGTCAGCCCATTCGGCGATGATGTTTTCGTACGCGCGCATAGCCACAGATCGACGGTAGCAAGACTGGGAGATATATTTCTACTGGTCAGAAGTACAGGAGCGGGCACCTGTACCGGACCGTCCGCTCTCGCGCCGCGGCCTGTTCACGAAACATTTTTGCGGCAAAAAGCGTATCTTTTAGCGAAGGGTAGGTGCAAGTCGCTCAAAGGGGTGTACGATGACAGATGGCGGCGTTCCGCGGCATCGGCGTTCGATTGGCGGTCCAGTAGTTCTAATCGCGCTGGGACTGATTTTTCTGGCGTGGAATTTCAGGCCCGGCGCCGATCCCTGGTGGATCATCTGGCACTATTGGCCCCTGATACTGATCTTTCTGGGCGTGGGAATGATATGGGACAGCTTCTGGGCCCGGAGCCATCCTGGGGGCGACACGCCGATCTCCGGAGTGTCCGTCGCATGGATCGTGCTGCTGGTGCTTTTCGTGATCGCACTGTGGCATGGAGGCGCCTACGCCGGCGGACGCGGCGGCAGCGGCTGGAACCGCTTCTGGAATTCGAATTCAGGTGACTGGGGAGACTGGGGCGATCGGAACGGTAGGGGCGACCATGGCAACTCGCAACACACGTCCAAAGCCGTAGAGTTGCAGGGTGCGAAAGAAGTTAACGTTCACGTGCAGATGCCGGCGGGCCAGCTGCGGCTCGATGGCGGCGCGGGCAAGCTGCTGGACGCTGATTTTCGTTACGAAGGATGGCAGGGGACTCCGCAGGTCAACTACACCGTCACGGACGGCCAGGGAGATTTGCAAATTACGCAGAACGGGAATTCGTCGCATTTCGGCAACAACTACAACGACTGGCGGCTGAATCTTGGCGGCGCGGCTCCAATGGATTTAAAACTCGAAATGGGCGCGGGGCAGGCGTGGGTGCGTCCGAATGGGCTCGATCTAAGCGAGCTAGACATCCATATGGGCGCGGGGCAGCTCGATCTCGACTTGACCAAGCTCGCGCCGAGCAACTTGCAGGCGGATATCGAAGGCGGCGCGGGACAGGCCCGCATCCATTTGCCGAAGGACGAGGGCGTGCGCGTTTTCGCCTCGGGCGGCATAGGCGCGGTGAATGCGGACGGATTTGGCCGCCAGGGCGATGCATACGTGAATGCGGCGTACGGCAAGTCAGCGAACAATATTGAGATGACGGTACATGGCGGAGTAGGCGAGATTGATTTGATCGAGGGAGACTGAGTTCGGCGCTATATGGTTAGGGCAACGAGCAAGGAACGCTGACGACTGGCTGCGACCGATGGATGCAGATCAACGGGGAGGCATTGTTCTTGGGATCGGCAGCGGGGCGATGGTCACCACCGTCTTCGGCGCAGTGTGGCTGGGATTGGGACTCGCAGCTATTAACGCGTTTTCTTGGTGGCTTGCAGTGGTGTTCGCGGTTTGCTGCCTTGGATTGTACGTCGCTTCACTGCGCGTACTTCGGCGCGGACGGAAGCTCCGCTCGAAAGGAGCCGCGCCACGGTGGAGCGCAAAGATGCGCAACGGATTCATCTGGGCGGTGGTTGCCGAGATCGTGGGATGTCTGGCCGTTATTTTGATCTGCAATCTGCTGCGCCGCGCGGATCTGATACCCGCGGGGATCGCGCTGGTGGTTGGCCTGCACTTTCTCCCGCTCGCGAAAATATTTCGAGCGCCAATTTACTACGCGACAGGAATGTTGATTCCGCTTTGGTGCGTTGCTTCCTTCCTTTTGTTTCGCGGGCCGGCGATCGACGTGGCGGCCGCCATTGGAACCGGCATCGTTCTTTGGCTCACGTCGGCGTACGGCCTGATTCGTGCGCGCACGTTGCTTGCATTATCACCAGGCGAAAGTGCGCTAGGCACTGCGCAGCCCTGAGCGGGCGCCCGTCAGGCGCCCGCTCAGGCGCCCGCTGAGGCTAAGGTATTATGCGCTAGTGATTATCGTCGCGGTCGTGGTGGCTGTTGTCGTCGTGGTGGCCGTTGTCGTTGTCGTCCCAATCCTGCTGGTTGTGCCAACGATTGTTGTCCGAGTCCCACCAGCGGTGATCGTGGCTCCAGCAATATGCACGTGCGTCGTGAAGTTCGTGGCGAGCGTGATCGGCTTGCGAGCTGTCGGCACCGTGATGGTCGATCGCTTTACGCAAATGATGGGCAGCCCTTTCGGTGCGTTTCTGGCAGTTATCGGCACGGAGCTGGGGAGCGCCGAGCAGCATGACGAATCCGGTAAATGCCGCAGCCGCCAGCGTGAACCTGGAATACCAAGAGCGTGGTCGTTTTCGCATCGTCGAAAGCCTCCATGTGATCCTTGGCAATCGCAGTGCCTTGCCGCTGCGCCCCGGAAGTCATTCTGCTGGCGTACCATGCGGCCGACCAGCCCGGGGGCTTCGTCGGCCGCCCGAGGTAGATTTTTCAGAACAAAAGTAAAAACGGGCTGGGGGCAACAATGGCAGGCGCATACCTGACGGCACCCGGCGCAACGGAGCGCGTTACTTAAAGGCGGCAACGTCGGCGGATGGCTTTGACCGATTAGTGGGTCTCCGATAGAGTCGGAGATGCGGCACGACAGTCGCGCAAGGGGACGGCACGGTTGAAATCGTGCCCTGACGAGCCGGTGCAGAAAGCCGGCGCGAACGCGGGATTGCCACATGCGAGCGCGATTACATAGGAGCCGAACTTGGCGCGACCGATCATCACACTGACCACGGATTTTGGCACGGGCGATTATTTCGTCGGGGCGATGAAGGGCGTGATTTTGAGCATCAATCCCGACGTGACTATCGTGGACATCACCCATAATGTGCTGCCCCACGATGTGCTGGACGGCGCGCTCACGATCGGGAACGCATACAAATATTTTCCGCCGAAGACGATTCATGTGGTGGTGGTCGATCCGGGAGTGGGAACCACGCGGCGTCCGCTGCTGGTGGCCGGCGACCAGCACTATTTTATTGGCCCTGATAATGGCGTGTTTTCGTCGGTGTACGATCAGACGGAAGCGCTGCACGTCTGGAACGTGATTTCCGAGCACTATTTCCGCCAGCCGGTGAGCAACACCTTTCACGGCCGCGACATTTTCGCGCCAGTCGCGGCATGGCTGACCAAATCTTGGCAGACGTCGGCGTTTGGCGAGGTGATTACCGATTTCGTCCGCTTCGGATTGCCCAAACCGAAAGTAAACGGCAACATCGTGAAGGGCGTGGTGCTGCGCGTCGACCACTTTGGGAATTTGATTACGAATTTAACCCCCGCGGATGTGCCGGCGCTGGCGGAAGCGGAGGGGAAATTCACCATCAAGGCCGGCAATGGCCAAATCACGAAAATGGTGCCGACGTTTTCGCAGGCAGCTCCCGGCGAAGCCGTGGGAGTGATTGGCTCGACCGGGCACATCGAGATCGCGGTGAATAAGGGCAGCGCCTCCAAGGCGCTGGGAGCGGCGCGCGGCGCCGAAGTTACCGTCGAGTTGGGGTAGCGAGCTGTTCCCTCCTGTAGGCAAATTAAGCCAGAGTTCAAAGCAGATCCCTGTCGACCGGCAGCGTAATCTCAGACGGCGACGCCGGGGTTGCCAGCTTCCTCGCGGGCCAGCGCTTCCGCGCCGTGGGGCCCGATTGGAATTGGGCGCTTCAGCAACGACGTGACGATGAGGAAGGAGCGCATGCGCGGGTCGAGCCAGTCGCGCAGCGCGTCTCCGAGCAGGTTGAACGCGAGCACGGCGGCCATAATGGCCAGCGCGGGAAAAATGACCATGTGCGGCGCGTCGAAAAGATGGTTGCGCGCGTCGTTGAGCATGGAGCCCCAGCTCGCCGCAGGGTAGCTGACGCCCACGCCGAGGAAGCTAAGCGTCGATTCGGCGAGGATTGCTCCGGCGATGCCGATGGTGGCCTGCACCAGTACCGGTTGCAGGATGTTGGGTACCAGGTGGCGAACAATCACGCGCGCAGGAGACGCTCCCAGCGAACGCGCCGCGAGCACGTATTCCATTTCCTTCGCTTGCAGCACCTGCGCGCGAGCAAGACGCGCGTAGCCAGCCCATCCAGTGATGATCAGGGCGAAGATCACGTTTTCGAGGCTGGGGCCGAGAAACGCCGCGAACGCGATGGCCAGCAGGATACCGGGAAACGAAAGAAACGCGTTGATGAGGATGATGTTGGTGGAGCGGTCGAACCAGCCGCCGAAATAGCCGGAGACCGCGCCGATAGCGAGGCCGATCAATCCTCCGCCGAGCACTACTGAGACGCTGACGAACATCGACACGCGCGCGCCGTATAGGATGCGCGAGAGAATGTCGCGGCCCAGATCGTCGGTGCCCATCCAGTGCGCCATGCTGGGACCGGCGAGGCGCACGGCCAGATGCTGCGCGGCCGGATTGTAAGGCGCGAGCAATGGCGCGGCGATCGCCAGAAGCACAAGCAGAAGCGAAAGCGCGAAGCCCCAGCGTCCCGGGCCGCTATGGCGGAGAAAATCGCGCAGCGCTTTCATTGCATTTTCACCCGCGGATCGACAAAGACGTAGACCACGTCGGTAAGAAAATTCACCGCGACGTAGGAAAAGGCGATCAGCAGAATGCAGCCTTGCAGCAGCGGATAGTCGCGCGCTTCGATGGCTTGCACGGTGAGGCGGCCGATTCCCGGCCAGGAGAAAATCGTCTCGGTGACGATGGTGCCGGCCAGCAGCGTGCCGAATTGCAGGCCGACGACGGTGAGAATGGGAATGAGCGCGTTGCGAAAGGCGTGGCGGAAAAGCACCGCCGCCTCGGACAAGCCTTTGGCGCGCGCGGTACGCACATAGTCACTCGAAAGCTCCTCAATTACGGAAGTGCGCACCATGCGCGTGAGGATGGCCGCGAGCGCCGCGCCGAGCGTAATGGCGGGAAGGACCAGGTGCCCGATCCCGCCGCGTCCTGACACCGGCAGCCAGCCGAGGAGTACCGAGAAAAACAAAATAAGCACCGGGCCAAGCGCGAAATTGGGCACCGAAAGTCCGAGCAGCGTGAACACACCGACGGCGTGGTCGGCAGCCGTGCCGCGGCGATGCGCAGCCAAAATTCCGGCGGGAATGCTGATCGCCAGGCAGACCAGCAGCGCCACGAACGCAAGTTCCAGGGTGGCGGGAAAATGGTCCAGCACCACGCGGGCGACCGGCTGCTGAAAGCGGAACGATTCGCCAAAGTTGCCGTGCAGCACGCCAACCACGTAATGCTCGTACTGCACTAGAATGGGCAGATCGAGGCCCAGTGAATGGCGGAGCTGCTGTAAATCCTGCGCGCGAGCGCCTTCGCCGAGCATCTGCTGCACGGGATCACCCGGGACGATGTGGACGAGCATAAAGACCATCGTGACGATCAGCCAAAGAGCGGGAATCGCCAGCAGGACGCGCAGCGAAAGATAGCGAATCATCGCGCGCGGCGCTCCCGCAGCGCGGCGGCGTGGACTTTGGTGCGCTCCGCAACCTCGTTAGGTCCGGGCAGAGGCGCCGGCGCCGAAGAGGATTGGCCGGCAGGCGGCGCGCCGCCTGTGGAAATTTCCGACGTTGGCTGCAGCCGCTTGATCTTCACGCGCGAGACGCGCCGCCGGTCCATTTCCATTACCGTGAAGCGGTAGCCGCCTTCTTCAAAGCTTTCGCCGCCGCGGGGAATGAATCCCAGCCGCGCCAGGACGAATCCCGCGACCGTCGAATAGGAGGCATCTTCGGGAATGGCGATGTTGTATTGCGTTTCAAGATCGCGCACGTTGACGGCGGCGTCGAAAATCATCGAGCCGTCGGCCATCGTGAGCGGGCGCTCCACGACGTCAAACTCGTCGTGAATCTCGCCGATCATTTGTTCGAGAATGTCTTCCAGCGTGGCCAGTCCAAGAATGCTGCCAAATTCGTCCACCACCATGGCCAGGCCCACGCGGCGCGCCAGCAATTCGCGAAGCAGTTCGCTGGCCTTCTTCGTTTCCGGGACGATCACCACTTCACGCAAAAAATTGCTGAGATGAAAATCCGCGGCAGGCTCGTTTTCCTGAGCGCGCGAACGGTCGAGCAAAGTCCACATCACGTCCTTGAGATGCACGAATCCGAGAATGTGATCGAGCGAGCCTTCATAAACCGGAATGCGCGAGCGTTGCGTGGTGGCGAACATCTGCATGGTCTCGTCCATCGAAGCGTCCACTGGAAGCGCGTGAATGTCCGGGCGCGGCACCATGATTTCCCGCACCTGCACCTGGCTCAACTCCATGGCGTTCTGAATGAACTTCGCTTCGGAGGCCGGCAGCAATCCGAAATCGCGCACTTGCTGGATCATCACCTGCAACTCTTCGATGGAGCGAACCAGCGTGTGGCTCTGCGGCGATAGGATTCCCAGCGCGCCGACTACTTTTTCGGAGAATCCATCCAGAAAATCGATGGCCCAGCGAAAGGTGTGCACAAACCAGTAGAAAGGGCGCGCAATCAGCAGCGCCACGCGTTCGGCGCGCGCCAAGCTGAGAGCCTTGGGCACCAGTTCGCCGAACACCACCTGCAATACAGTGAGCAGTCCAAATACGATGATAATTGCGGCGCTGTGTTCGGCAATCGTCGCCCACGGAGGGGTCACGTCCTTCACGAATGGCTGAAGGATAGAGACAAGGGTGACCTCGCCGAGGTAACCGAGCGAAAGGCTGGCGATCGTTAAACCGACCTGCACGCCAGAGACAACGCGCCCCAAATCTCCCAGCAGATTTTCGACGATTTTCGCGCGTGGATCGCCCTCCTGAACCAACTGCCGGATGCGCGAGATGCGCACAGCCACCAGGGCGAACTCGGAAGCGGAAAAGAACGCGTTTGCCGCTATCAGCAGAACGATTCCGAAGATTTGTACGACGATCATGGCTAGAGCCCGGCCCCGGTGTCTCTGGGGCGCAAATGGACTATCCGGCAGACCTCGCCGCGCTGCGGCAGAGCCGGGTAGGTCCGAAAACCAGGCAGAACTCCATCAATCGCGATTTTATCAGGATGGCCGCCGAGGAGTGCAGCCGAATGGGCGAAGATAAACCGACAGTACAACAGCCCTGAGACCTAGGCCCCAAAGGAAAAGGCTCCCAAACGATCCGCGGCGCGAAACACGCGGCGAGCTTGGAAGCCTTTGAATATTAGACAGTGAAAGAGCTGCCGCAGCCGCAGGTGCTCTTGACGTTGGGATTATTGAATTTGAAGCCTGCGCCTTCGAGCGTCTCGATGTAGTCGATGGAAATGCCGTCGAGGTACATCTCGCTCATCTGATCGATCAGGACCTTCAAACCATCGAATTCGTAAACGTTATCAGCGTTCTCGTTGACCTGATTTTCGAACGCCATACGATAGCTGAAACCGGAGCAGCCGCCGCCGACCACTGCCACGCGCAGGGCGGTGGGCTCAGGAGTCTGCTGCGAAAGAATCTCTTTTACTTTGCTTACGGCCACGGGTGTTAATTGAACCATTCTGGGTTCCTCCCAAATCGGGCACGGGATCAGCGCAATGCGCCTTAACTTCACAGCCATTATATCAGATGTGCGGCAAGCGCTGGATGGCAATTTCCGGATCGCCAATGGTCCACAAAAAGGCAATTTTCCGCCAAAAAAGCGAGCAAAGCGCCATCTAGCAGCGGCATTAAGCCCCGCATCCTGATAAGATTATATGCTTACATGACACACATCATCACGCTGATTCCCGGCGACGGGATCGGAATCGAAGTATCCAGAGCCGTCCAGAAAATCATTGAAGCAGCGGGGGTCGCCATCCAGTGGGACGAGACCAGCGCGCGCGGCGATGTGGAGCAATTGACGCCCGACATCACAGAATCAGCCGCGTTCAAATCAATTTTGAAGACTCGCGTGGCGTTGAAGGGCCCGCTGGCCACCGCGGTAGCCATCGGCCCGCCGAGCTTAAACGTCCAACTGCGCAAGGCGCTCGATTTATACGCCAACGTCCGGCCAGTGAAGAACCTGGCAGGGGTGGTCACACCCTATAAGAACGTCGACATGGTTCTGATCCGCGAGAACACCGAGGATCTTTACGCCGGCCTGGAACACGAGGTGGTTCCGGGCGTGGTGGAGAGCCTGAAGATCATCACGGAGAGAGCTTCGACACGCATCGCCAAGTTTGCGTTTGAATACGCGCGCAAGTGGGGACGCAAGAAGATTCACTCGATCCACAAAGCGAACATCATGAAGATGTCCGACGGGCTATTTTTGAGGTCGATTCGCAAAGTGGCCGAGCAGTACCCGGAAATCGAGTACAAGGAAATGATTATCGACAATGCCTGCATGCAGATGGTGCTGAATCCATGCCAGTTCGACATGCTGCTGCTCACCAATTTGTACGGCGACATCATGAGCGATTTGGCTGCGGGGCTTGTCGGTGGACTTGGCGTGGTGCCCAGCGGCAACATCGGCGAGAAGGAAGCGATCTTTGAAGCCGTGCATGGCACGGCGCCGGATATCGCTGGTAAAGGCATCGCCAATCCTACCGCCTTGCTGATGAGCTCCATCATGATGCTGCGGCATATCGACGAGGCCAAGGCGGCGCTGAACATCGAACAGGCGCTCGAGAAAGTTTACAGAGACGGAAAGCATCTGACGCGGGACGTGGGCGGCAAGGCCACCACGGCGGAATTTACGGATGCGGTGATCGAGCAGCTGAAGAGCTAGCAGCGGTCGATCGCGCTCGCGGCATTGACGTAAACCGGTGGTGCGCTAGAATGCATCTCCGAGAGCGCGGGCAAGTGGAATCGTTGGCAAACGCACACCCGTTTCTCCATGCAAGCGCAGGATCTTAAATTATGAACTCACCGGCAAATAAAGCGGCGGAAACTCCGAAGAAGGGCGACTTCGAAAAGTCGCTGGTGCGCCTCGAAGAAGTTGTGAAACGCCTGGAGAGCACGGAGCTTTCGCTCGACGAGGCGATGAAGCTTTTCGAAGAGGGCGTGAAGCTTTCGCGCGAGTGCCAGAAGCAACTTGAAGAAGCCGAAGGCCGCGTGGAAATTCTGCTAAGGAAAGCGGACGGAAAAATAGCCGCAGAACCGTTCGAGCCCGAAGATGAATCTTCCTAGGCGGCGCCAGCTTTTAAATCGCACGTGCCGCTGGTTATCGTTTTTCACACCGCTCGCATGACGCTTCCCGACTTTTTTCAAGCCGATCACGCGGCTGTAGAAACGGCTCTCGAACTCCTACTGCCGCCGGAAGCTACTCCGCCGCAAACAATTCACCGCGCCATGCGCTATAGCGTGTTCGCGGGAGGCAAGCGCATTCGGCCGATTTTGTGTCTGGAAGCGGCGCGGGTATTTAACGAGAATCTTGAGGGCGTTGTGGACATCGGGTGCGCGCTCGAATTCATCCACACCTATTCGCTGATTCACGATGACCTGCCGGCGCTTGATAATGATGATCTGCGCCGCGGCAAGCCCACCAATCACAAGGTGTTTGGCGAGGCCATGGCGATTCTGGCCGGCGACGGGCTGCTGACGCTGGCGTTTGAAACGCTCGCCAATGCGCCGATCGAGGCGCAGCGCCGCGTGCGCGTGATCGCCGAAATCGGCGCCGCCGCTGGCACTGTAAACGGAATGGTTGGCGGACAAGTGGCCGACTTGGAAGCTGGCGGCAAGCCCGTTGACGCTGCGATGCTCGAATACATTCACCGCTCGAAAACCGCCGCGTTGATTCGCGGCTCGATCGTGGCTGGGGCGATTGCCGGCGGCGCGCCAGGCGAGGACGTCGAGCGCCTGCGCCGATTCGGCGATCTGATCGGCTGGGCGTTTCAAGTGGTGGACGATATTCTGGACGTGGAGGAATCGTCCGCCGCGCTGGGGAAAACAGCCGGAAAAGACCAGGAACAACAGAAGGCCACGTATCCTGCGCTACACGGCCTGGAAAAATCGCGAGCAGTCGCCGCCGATTTGGAAGCGCGAGCACTGAAAGAGATCGAGCCATATGGAACGCGCGGGGAGCGATTGCGGCAACTGGCCCAGTTTCTGGTGGCGCGGCGCTTCTAACTCAACTTTCGACTCTTCCCTTCCGCACAAGTGGCGCGAATTCCTAACACGCTGTGAACGATGGGCAAGTTGTCAGAAAATAATCCCAAATGAAAAAGCTCGGCAAAGAGCGCATCGACGTGCTGTTGGCTGCCCGCGGACTAGCTCCCTCGCGCGAGCGCGCGCAGGCGATGCTGCTCGCCGGGCGGGTGCGCGTGAATGGCGTGCCAGTGACCAAGGCCGGCACGCGGGTGGCAGACGACGCCGGCATCGAAATCGCCGGCGATTCCAATCCCTACGCCAGCCGCGGCGGATTGAAACTCGCCGGGGCGCTGGAGGATTTTGGCGTAAACCCGCAGGGGAAAATTTGCCTCGACGTGGGCAGCTCGACCGGCGGCTTCACCGATTGCCTGCTGCAGCACGGCGCGAGCAAAGTCTTCGCGGTCGACGTGACCATCGATCAGCTCGATTGGAAGCTGCGCCAAGATTCGCGCGTGGTGACCATCGAGCGCAACGCGCGTTATCTGAAGCCCGAGGAAGTTGGGGAAAAAGCGGCGCTGGTCGTTATGGACGTTTCGTTTATCTCCGTCGCGAAGATATTGCCGGCAATTGTTCCGGTCGCGGCCGCAGGCGCGGAGTTTCTGGTGCTGATCAAGCCGCAGTTCGAGTTGGAAAAGAGTGATGTGGGCAAGGGCGGAATCGTGCGCGAAGCGGCGCTGCATCAAAAAGCCATCGAGCGGGTAACGTCCGCGGCGGAAGCTGCCGGGCTGGAGATACTCGGCGTAAAGCCCAGCCACCTGGCCGGCGCCGAAGGCAATCAGGAATTTTTTCTTCACGCCCGGCCGCGCACGGCCTCTGCTTGAATCCCACAAGGAATCGGCGCACAAACAGCTACTGGCAGCCTATGATTGTAGAGTAGAATTTCTCGACTCGAATGATTTGCACCGCAGGAATTATCTCCAAACCCATCCGGCAAAGGATCTGCGAGGTCGTTCCCCCGCTGACGGAATGGCTGCGCGCCCGCAAAATTGACGTTCTCTTCGACGAAGAAACGCAAAGCTGCATCAATTCCGCGCAGCAGGCGTTTTCGCGCGAAGACCTCGGCGCAAAAATCGATCTGGCGATCGTGCTGGGCGGTGACGGCACGCTGCTTTCGGCAGCACGCTCGCTGGCGAAGCACAACGTGCCGATTCTGCCGGTGAATCTGGGCGCGCTGGGATTCCTCACCAGCGTCACGCTGGACGAGCTCTATCCTCTGCTTGAAAAAATGGTGGACGGCGGATGCCGCATCAGCGCGCGCATGATGCTGGACGCTGAGGTTTTCAGCAGCGGGCGCTCCACCGAGCGAAAGTGCGCTCTGAACGACGCGGTGGCCAATAAAGGCGCGCTGGCGCGCATGCTCGATTTCGATGTGTTCGTAAACCAAAACCACGTGGGGCGCTATCGCGCGGACGGAATCATCGTGGCCACGCCCACCGGCTCAACGGCGTATTCGCTGGCCGCTGGCGGCCCCATCGTCGACCCGGAACTGGACGCGTTCGTGATCACGCCGATCTGCCCGCATATGCTGACAAATCGTCCGATCGTGATTCCCAGCGACGCGCGCATCGATCTGGATTTCGCGGCGGCCGAGGAGCCGGTGTACGTGACTCTGGACGGGCAAACGGGATTCCAGCTGAAGCCGAAAGACCGCGTCACCATCACGAAATCCGAGCATCGCGTGACGCTGGTGCGTCCGCCGAATAAAACCTATTTCGAAATTTTGCGAAGCAAATTACGTTGGGGAGAACGCTAAACTGGATCACTCACACTTCAGGACAACCAGCGTGCGGTCATCCACTGGATGTTTCCCGCCCGAGAAAGCATCCGCAGCTTCCAGAATTTTGTCGGCAATACCGTCAGCGGTTGATTGAAAATTCGCGGAGATGATTTCGCCGACGCGGCTGGAGCCAAAAAATTCGCCGCCGGCCGCTTGCGCGTCGCCGATGCCATCCGAATAAAGCACCACGATATCGCCTGTTTTCAAGATGTAACTGCGCTCGTCGTAAGTGACCTCGTCGAAAATTCCCAGAGGAAATCCGGAAAGGGGCAGCTTCTCGCAACGGCCGGCGTGATAGAGCAGCGGCTGCTCTTGCCCAGCATTGGCGATGCGCAGCCGTCCCGCGCGGCGATTCCAGGTGGCGAAGCACAGCGTCATGAAGCGCCCTTCGATCAGCCGCTCAGCCAGAAATCCGTTCAACGCGCGCAGCATGTTGGCGGGCCGGGGCTTTGACGTTCCCAGGCTGCGCAGGGTGCCGACGGCGACCGCTCCGTAAAGCGCCGCGGCGCTTCCCTTCCCGCTCACGTCTCCCAACGCGATTCCTAAATCCTGCGGACCGTAACGCAGAAAGTCATACAAATCGCCGCTCAATTCGCGAGATGAAACGACGCGCGCGGCAATGTCGAGCCCAAATTCGCGTCCCGGCAAACGCGGAAGCAGGGCGCCTTGGATTCGCCGCGCGGCGTTCAGGTCGCGCTCCATGCGCTGCTCGTCGCGCGCCAACTGTTCGTAGAGATTGGCGTTCTCGATGGACACCGCCAGATGCGCCGCCAAAATCGTGAGCACCTGGACGTGCTCCGGCGTGAAATAGTTCAGCTGCGGGCTCTCCAGGTCCATCACGCCAACGACGCGGCCCTTGTAAATCATCGGCACGGCAAGTTCCGAGCGCGTTTCGGGATTGGACATGCGATAGCGCGGATCGAGCGAAACGTCCGGAACGGCGATGGCGCGGCGTAATTTTCCGGCGGCGCCGACGATGCCTTCATGCTCCGGGACCACCGCTTTTTCTTGCACGCGCTGGCCGAATTTCACCGACACGCTGCGGCGAAACACGCCCGCGGCGGCGTCATGCAGGAAAATACTAAAAATCTGATAGTCGATCAGGCGCTTGGCCAGCTCAGCGGCGCGGCGCAGCACTTCTTCCACGCGCAGAGTGGCGCTGGCCTCGCGGCCAATTTCATTCAGCAGCAGCAGCGTTTCGGCCTGTTTGCGGGCGTTTTCGAAAAGGCGCGCATTTTCGACCGCCGTGCCGATGCGCCCGGCAACCAGATTCAAAATCGTCTGCTGCGCGGGCGTAAAGTAATCGAGCTGGCGGCTCTCGATATCCATCACACCGATCACGCGCCCGCGCACGATCAATGGCACAGCCAGTTCAGAACGCACTTCGTCGACGGCAGCCAGATAGCGGGAATCTTTCGAAACATCGCCCACGTGGATCGCCTGGCCGGTGGCTGCAGCCGCGCCGATGATGCCGTCACCAATGGGAATGCGCCAATTCTCCACCACTTCCACGCGGTGCCCGATAGCGAAACGAATGTAGAGTTCGTTGGTGTTCTCGGTGGGCAGCAACACGGCGAAAATTTCGAAGTCGATCAGCCGCTTCACCTGCGCCGCGGCGCGCGCAAGCACCTCGTCGAGATTCAGCGACGAGTTGATCTCGTGGCTGATATCCGAGAGAACCGCCAGCGTCTCCGCAGGCATCTCCAGCACCGGATTGAGTTCAGTCGAGTCCATTTTTGCGCGCGAAGAACATCCGCTTGCAGCACGCCCCTACTCACAATCGGCATGCGAGCGGTATTCGAACTCTGAGTCTGCGAACGCGAGACGCCCCATTATATCAGGCGGTCGCTCAGGCTTTCGGAAGCAGATTGCAAAGAGATCGGAAATGAAAGCACGCAAGCTGACGCGGCCCGGCGTCCGGTAAAGCGGTGTGTAGCTACAGCTTGGCAGTTGCAGCGGCGCGGGCCTGCTCCAAAATCTTCACGCCGGAACTGCTGCCAATTCGCGTAGCGCCAGCGCCGATCATCTGCTGCAAATCCTGCCACGTCCGGATGCCGCCGGCCGCTTTGATGCCCATGCCCGCACCGACGACGCTGCGGATTAGGCGGACCTCTTCCACCGTAGCGCCGCCGGGGCCGAAGCCGGTGGACGTTTTCACGAAGTCGGCGCCCGCATTCATCGCCGCGCGCGCGGCGCGGATTTTGTCGTCATCGCTGAGCAGCGCGGCTTCGATGATCACCTTGCAGATCGCGCCGCCTCGATGGCTTGCATCCGTGACAGCGCGGATATCAGCTTCCACGCTCGCGCCATAGCCCGACTTCAGCGCGCCGATGTTGATCACCATATCGATTTCGCGCGCGCCAAGCTTCATTGTTTCCTCAGTCTCGACAATTTTCACCGAAGTGAGTGTCGTCCCCAGCGGAAATCCCACAACGGTGCACACACGCACGCGGCTGCCGCGCAGCGTTTCGGCCGCTTGCACCACGTAGCACGGATTCACGCATACCGACGCAAATTCGAATTGCAGGGCTTCTTCGCAGAGCTTTGCGATCTCGCGGCGCGTAGCTTCTGGTTTCAGAAGCGTGTGGTCGATCAGGCGCGCTATTTCTTCGGTGGTCATCGCAGAAACTTTCTCGGTCGCAGCCTCATGCAGTCTCTGGCGGAAGCTGCAATATGCAAACGTCCTTCAGATTGCGATAGCGCTCCGCGTAATCGAGCCCGTATCCAACCACGAATTCGTTGGGGATTTTGAATCCCACGTAGTCGGCCTGAACCTGCTTGATCCGGCGTGACGGTTTGTCCAACAGCGCGGCTACTCGTAGTGTTTTTGGCTTTCTCTGCGTAAGCACGCGCAGCAAGTAATTCAACGTCAGGCCGGTGTCGAGAATGTCTTCGACCACGATCACGTTGAGGCCCGCGACGTTGCTGTCGAGGTCCTTGAGCAGCCGCACTTGTCCCGATGATTCTTTGCCGCGCCCGTAACTCGACACGGCGATGAAATCGATCGACGTCTCCAAGTCGATTTCGCGCACCAAGTCCGCCAGGAAAATGTACGAACCTTTCAGCACTCCGATCAAATGAACGCGCTCGCCCTTGAAGTCACGTGTGATCTGCCGCGCCACGTCGCGCACGCGCTTGTCGATGGCCGCGCGACGAATCAGCGGCTTGAGCCGCTCCTTTTCACGGGTGTTCGCCAAGTAAAGTTCTCCTGAGAGGCAGATACTCTAACGCATCCACAGTTGACGAACAATCGATGTACCCACACAGCTGCATCGGCGAAAATGATAATCTCTTGTGTCGCCGGCGCCAGCGAAATCCGGCAGGAGTGATTCGCATGGCTGCACCTATATGGGAATCGTCCCTCGAACAATTTCGGGCCGCCGCGGCTAGCGGCGATCCTACGCCGGCCGGCGTTGCGGTTTCCGCGGTGTCAGCCAGCTTCGCGCTTGGTTTGCTCGCGAAAGTATTGAAGGTGAGCGCGCGGCACAAGAAATTCGCCGGCAGCGCTCCGAAAATCGATTCGCTCTCCGATGCCGCGCGCACCGAAGCCAAGCGCATGCTGCAATTCGCGGAGGAGGATGTTTCGGCGTTCAACGCGTACGTGGCCAGCGGCCGATTGCCGCAAGCCAGCGATCGCGAACGCGAAGAGCGCCAGCGGGCCCTCAACGCCGCCGTGCGGAAGGCCATCGAGATTCCACTGGCCGCCGCGCGTTCGGCGGCCACCGCGCTGGAGCTATGCTCGGAGGCGTCCGGGCTCACGCACGCCGCCGTGATCGCCGATCTGGGCGCGGCCACTTCGCTGCTGTCGAGCGCGATGCGGATTTTTCTGTTGTGCGCAGACTCGAATCTTCGGCAACTGGCGCTCGATCCGCAGCCCTTTCGCGAGATGTTCGCGGCGCGCGCCGACTGGGAACTCCGCGCCAACCGCTACGCCGAATCCGCACTCAAACACGTCTCTTCGGTAATCAATTCTCTGCCGGGCAAATTCGGGAGAGAATAGCAGGGCAGCCAAATAAATACTGACTGAGGCCCCGGGATGAGCGCGCTCTCGCTTTTCGGTCTTATTGCCGTGACGTTAATGCTGGTCTTCTACACCCTGGAGAAACGCAGCCCGTGGTTCATTCTCGGCTTCGCGTTTTCCTGCATGCTCGGCTCGACGTATGGATTCTTGCAGGGCGCGTGGCCGTTCGGTCTGGTCGAGGGAGTCTGGTCCGTGGTTGCTCTGCGCCGCTGGTGGCTCGCCCGCGCCCCCGTATTCAGTCCGTCCACCAGCGAAAACGCTCCCGCACAGTAGCGCGCAAGTTTGATCTAAACTCTGCGCCACGCGAGGCGAAAGCGCGAGCGACGGTTCGCTGGCGGCTCAAACGCCGCGCAAAAATTCTTACGACAGTCCGACGATCTTGCCGGTGGCCACATCGATGTCGATGTCGTAGTAACCGGGGCGCGTGGAAAGGCCCGGCATGGTGGGAATCGTGCCGAGCAACGGATAAACGAAGCCCGCGCCGACGCTGGCGCGCACGTCCTTCACCGGCACCGTGAACCCGGTCGGCGCGCCCTTCAGATTGGCATCATGGCTCAAGCTGTACTGCGTCTTGGCCATGCAGATGGGCAGCTTGTCGAAGCCGAGCCTGGTGTAGAGCTCGATCTTCTTTTCGGCTTCGGGGCTGTATTCCACGCCGGCGCCGCCGTAAATTTCCTTCACAATCGTTTCGATCTTCTGCTTGATGGTGGTGGTCTCGAGAGGGTAGAGGAACTTGAAATTGCTGGGCTGCTCGCACGCTGAGATGACCGCCTTACCCAGCTCCACGGCGCCAGCGCCGCCTTCGGCCCAGTGATTGGACATCACCGCGTCGATTGCGCCGGCCTTTTTCGCGATTTTGCGCACCAGATCGATTTCCGCCGAAGTGTCGTACTGGAAGCGATTCACGCCGACGACCACCGGAATGCCGAATTTGCGGGCGTTTTCGATCATCTTGATCAAGTTCGAGCAGCCCTTCTCCAGCAGCTGAAGATTTTCTTCCGTGTACGCCGCGTCGAGCGCCTTACCGGCCACGACCTTCGGCCCGCCGCCGTGCATTTTCAGCGCGCGAATAGTGGCGACCATGACTACGCAATCGGGTACCAACCCGCTGTAGCGGCACTTGATGTTGAAAAACTTTTCCATGCCCATATCCGCGCCGAATCCAGACTCGGTAAGCACGTAACCGTCCTTGCCGACCAGTTTCAACGCAACCTGATCGGCTACAATCGACGAGTTGCCGTGGGCGATATTGGCGAACGGACCGGCGTGAACGAACGCCGGCGTGCCTTCGATCGTCTGCATCAGGTTGGGCATGATCGTGTCTTTCATCAACACCGTCAGCGCGCCGCCCACGCCGATATCGTCCGCGGTGATCGCCTCACCGGCTTTGTTGGTGCCGATCACCATGCGTCCCAGGCGCTCGCGCATATCCGCCAGGCTGGTGGTTAGCGCCAGCACCGCCATGATTTCGCTGGCAACGGTGATGTCAAATCCCGTAACGCGCGTGAAGCCTTTTTCCTCCGGACCCTGTCCAATGGTGATCTGGCGCAACATGCGGTCGTTGGTATCCAGGACGCGGCGCCACGTGATCGAAGCCGGGTCGATATCCAAACGCGCGAAGCGGCTGCGCTCTTCGGGCGTGAGGTCATCGGGATTCGTTTTGTTGATGCCGAGCTTGCGCAACCGCCGCAGCATGACGGGAGAAAACTTCCGGCTGCCGTCTTTCGCGCGTGGGGTCAGGCGGTCGAACAATTGCTCGTCGGTCGCGCTGGCTTCGTGGAACATGCGCGTATCGATGGCTGCCGCCATTAAGTTGTTTGCCGCCGTGATGGCGTGAATGTCGCCGGTTAGATGGAGATTGAACTCCTCCATGGGGATAATTTGGCTGTATCCGCCGCCCGCCGCGCCGCCCTTGATGCCGAACGTCGGGCCTTGACTAGGCTGACGAATGCAGGTGAACACTTTCTTACCGAGATGCGCGCCGAGCGCTTGGCTGAGTCCGACCGTAGTGGTCGTTTTGCCTTCCCCTAGAGGAGTCGGCGTGATCGCCGTCACTACCACGTATTTGCCGTTGGGTGCGTTCTTCAGCCGATCGCGAGCCGACAGATGCACTTTCGCTTTGGTCTTGCCGTAAAGATCGAGTTCGTCGGGAAGGATGCCTGCCTCTGCTGCGATTTTATCGATAGGAATCGGCGTGGCCGCCTGCGCAATCTCGATGTCGCTGGGCACGCGCGCAAGTATGTTCTTCAGCTTATGAGGCATCCTGTTCTCCTTGATGGATACGATATGTGCGACTGCGATGTATGCAACCACCGGGAAGTGTCGCGAAGAATTCGCTCGGGGGCACGGCTTAACGGCGCGCTCCGACGGCCTTCCTCAGGCTCGGCATGCAATCGAATACCGTATTGGAGGCTCGCGCCATTGTCAAGCAGCTATGTGGAGTTGCGCGAGAGGAACCTGGCGAATCTGCGGCAGATTCATGCGCGCGACAAACAGAAAAGGGATGGCGACGCGCTCGCCATCCCTCGCGATTTTCGTTCGTCAGCTCAGGCATGCGCTATTTGCTGCACTCGCAATGCACGTTATCCTCTGTCTTCCCCTGATGGGTCGGATGATGATTTCCAGTCCATTCCTTCCATCCCACATTCATTTCCTTGGCCAGAAAACCAAGCTCCGCCAACTGCAGAGCCGCTTTCGCGGAGAGCTGTCAATCATGACCCCAACAGTAGGTGACCATCTCTTTGTCCTTCGGCAGCTTGGTGGCCGACTGGGCGATGTCGTCAAGAGTGAAACACCACGCGCCCGGAATATGGCCATTGGCGAACGCTTCTTTCCCGCGTGTGTCGAGCAGTACGAAATTGAACGGCCCTTCGCCTTTTACGGCGCGCACCACATCCTCGCGTTGTTTTTCCGCTTTCAACTTGGCCGCGAAATAATCGCGGTTAGCCCGAATTTCATCCGGGCTATATGCAGCAGATGCCATGTGAGCCTCCTTAGATTTAGGGGCTGGATTCCCTACCGTCTATCGGATGCCCTCGATCGGAGGCGGATGCGCGTAGCATCGTGACGTGTCAGCTTTTCACACCGGGCCAGAAGACGCCGCAGTTGGCCTTTCGCATCCCGACTGCGGTAGATAAGCTGAAGCTAAGCTGAAGATGAGTTAGCGATAGTTGCAAAGGAGATCAAGATGACGCACAGCGAATCGCCGGAGCGCGAATCCACCGGACACAGCGAGCCTAAGTTGAACGCGCCGGACTCTAGGATGCCTGAACCATGGCTGCGCGGCACACTCTCGGACGTTCCCGTGCTCACGCGCGCGGTGCTGCACGCCCTGGAGCTTGCGCGCGAAGATGTTGAACGATGGTGCGGCGGCCTGAGCGATGAAGAGCTGAACGCGCGTCCCGGAGGCGTTGCGCCGGTGGCATTTCATTTGCGGCACATCGTCCGCAGCGCCGACCGCTTGCTGACTTACGCAGAAGCCCGTCAGCTTTCGCCCGAGCAATTGGCGGCGCTGAAGTCAGAACTCGCTGCGCAAGCGGCCAAGGAAGAATTGTTTGCGGAGTTTCGCGCGGGAATCGAAAGCGCCGCGCGTCGCGTGCGCGCCTTTAATTCCGCACAGTTTGACGAGCCGCGCACAGTAGGCAAGCTGCAACTGCCGACCACCGTCGGCAGCCTGCTAATCCACGTGGCCGATCACACGCAACGCCACGTCGGCCAAGCAATCACCACAGCCAAAATCGCCACCGCCGCCCGCGTCTAACCGCGCCGAATCAGACTAGCCGCTCACGCCGCACTAGACCGGCGCCGTACCACCGACCGGCGCGTCCGCACAGCGTTGCCGTTTAGGGGGTCGGAGCTTCAACTCCGACATTCCCTCGGCTCAACAATTGGGGCTTCAGCCCCTGAGGTCTCCGTCAGCCATTCGCTCAGCAGTGCTCTCGTACGGTGGGCAACGGCTGCACGACCCGGGGCCGCGGCTTGTGTCCATGAAACTGCGCTGCTTCCGTCGATCCTTTCAGAGCCACGGTGGAGGCAGCCCCGTCGGTAATCACATGCTGCACGGTATCGAAATAGCCGGTGCCGACGAACTGCTGGTGCTTCACCGCGGCATAGCCGAATTCGTGCTCGCTTTCGAACTCGCGATCCTGCAGCTGGCAATACGCCGCCATGCCGCGCTCTTTGTATCCGCGGGCCAGCTCGAACATCGAGTGATTGAGCGCGTGGAACCCGGCCAGCGTGATGAACTGGAACTTGTAGCCCATGGCCGCGAGTTCGCGTTGGAAATTCGCGATGGTCTCGTTGTCCAGATTCTTCCGCCAGTTGAACGACGGCGAGCAGTTGTACGCCAGCAGCTTGCCTGGAAACTTGGCGTGAATGCGTTCGGCAAAAATGCGCGCCTCGCGCAGATCGGGCGTGGAAGTCTCGCACCAGAGCATCTCGGCGTAAGGCGCGTAGCTCAAGCCGCGCGCGATGGCCGCTTCCAGCCCATGCCGGACGTAGAAGAATCCTTCCGAGCTGCGCTCGCCGGTGATGAACTCGCGGTCGCGCTCGTCCACGTCGCTGGTCAGCAGCGTGGCGCTATCCGCATCCGTGCGCGCGATCACCAGTGTCGGCACGCCCATCACATCAGCCGCCAGCCGCGCCGCAACTAATTTGTGGATCGCCTCCGACGTCGGCACCAGCACCTTGCCGCCCAGATGCCCGCACTTCTTCGCGGACGACAGCTGATCCTCGAAATGCACTCCGGCCGCTCCGGCCTCGATCATGCTTTTCATTAGCTCAAACGCGTTCAGGTTGCCGCCGAATCCAGCTTCGGCATCGGCCACCATGGGCGCGAGCCAATAGTTCGAATGATCGCCTTCGGCGTGATGAATCTGGTCCGCGCGCACCAGCGCCCGGTTGATCCGCCGCACCAGGCTCGGAACGCTATTGGCGGGATACAAGCTTTGGTCGGGATAGGTTTCTTCCGCGTCATTCGCGTCCGCCGCAACTTGCCAGCCGCTCACGTAGATGGCTTTCAGACCGGCGGCCACCTGTTGCGCGGCCTGGTTGCCGGTCATAGCCCCCAGAGCTCCCACGTACGATTCCGAATGCAGCAAGTTCCACAAGCGCTCCGCGCCCAGGCGTGCCAGCGTGTGGTCGATATGAATCGAACCCCGCAGCCGCTCCACGTCTTCGGGCTTGTACGTACGCGTAATCTCAGCCCATCGTGGATTTGTCTTCCAATCCGTTCCTAAATCCGCGGGTTTCCCATTGCCGCTATTCGACATCTACCTGGTCCTCCTGTGAGCTTCTTCGGTACGAGCGGGTACACCAAGATTCGCGCTTCGCCGGCGCGAGCCCAAGAGCATCGCGATATTTTAACCTGAACCGCGCCTGCGCGAAAGACCGATCCGCCGTGTTTCGCTGGCTCGCGTTGCCCGCAGTTTCCGCCGCTTCTTCGTCGCGCGATCCGGCCCTGGCGCGGATTCGAGCTATGTCGCGCCGCGCTCAAGACGATGTTTACCGTATTCTTCGGCGCATCGATTGTCACAGAAAATTAACCTGAGCTGGCGCGCGAACGGGCGTATAAATTTCTAGATTCATAAAGTTTGCTGCAGCTGGCAATTAGCGATTCTTCGCTCCGGAAGGCTCAGAGGTGCCGATTCCTAAGTCCCGAAACATTCTTGCGCTACGCCGTTCCCTCTTAACCGTCGCGATCCTGTTTCTATGTTCCAATATTTTCCCAGCACGCGCGGCCGCTCAGTCCAGCACGAAAGCGCCTTCCGCCGCACGCCAGCAATTGATCGCCAACCTTCGCGCGCACATTCATCACGTTTTCGTCGTGTACCAGGAAAATCGCTCGTTCGATTCCTACTTCGGCTCGTTTCCCGGCGCGGACAATCTCGCCACCGCCGAAGCTCGCGCGCATGGTTTCCGCCAATGGGACGCCATTGGCAAAACCTGGGTCAAGCCGTTTCTGCTGAAAGCTTCCGATACCGCCGATGCCGACCACTCCCGCGAAGCGCTGTGGGACAAATCCGACCACGGCCGCATGGATCGCTTTGTCGCCTACGAAGAAAAGAATCCAGGCGCGACGCCGCAGCTCGCCCGCCAGCTTGGCCAGCTGACCATGGCGCATGAGGATTGCACCACCGTGCCGTTTCTGTGGATGTACGCCCACCACTTCGCTCTCTACGACCATATCTTTCAAGCGATGTATGGTCCTTCCACTCCGGGAAACATCGACCTGATCGCTGGGCAGACCGGCCAGACCCAGGCGGCGCGCCATCCAGACGAAGCTTTTCGCTCCATCTTTACCCCGGGCGAGCCGGTGATCAATGACGAAAATCCGGCCTTCGGCCCCTACGCCTTCCGCCATCAGGCAAACGCCCCTCATCAATTGGATCAAACCTACGCCACGCTGATGCTTTCTCTCAGCGGCCGCAACGCGCCCAAGGCGAAAATCGACGCTGACGATATCAAAGACGACATCGGCGAACTCGCCCGACTGAATCACAAGGCGGTGCCGTGGGCCTGGTATCAAGAAGGCTTCGGCAATGGCGATGGCGACGACCATCCCGCCTACATTCCGCACCACAACGCGCCGCAATATTTCGGCTACATCCGCAAAAACCCGGCGTTCTGGAGTGGCGAGCACGACTTGCTCGCGTTTTTCGAGACGATGCAGAAGAGCGAATTGCCGCCGCAAAGCGTGGTCTTCGTGAAGGGCGGGAGCGAAAATCCCTTCGGCTGGAAGCCCGCCGATCCCCGGGCATTGGCGATTATTGGCGACGACGATCACCCCGGCTATTCCGATTCGCAGCTTTCCGAATCGCTGGTCGCAAAAGTGGTGAATTCCGTGGCGCGCAGCCAATACTGGAATGATTCCGTCATCATCGTCATCTGGGACGATTCCGAGGGTTTCTACGACCACGTCCCGCCGCCGCAATTCGAGCGTTGCCCGGATAAACACCCTTGCGGCGATGGGCCGCGCGTGCCGCTGATTCTGATTTCGCCGTACGCGAAATCGGCCGGCATTATTTCCGATCCTGGCGACCACGCCTCGTTCGCGAAATTTCTCGACGTGCTGTTCAATCTCCCGCCGCTCGCGTCATTGCCCGACGAAAAGCCGTACCTGCCCGAAGGCCCGCGCGACACCAATCCCCGCCTCACCGATCTGCTCGGCGGCTTCGATCCTGCGCGGCTCGCGGGCAAGCGGCCGCCCATCGCGGCTTCGCAGGCGGAAATCCCAGACGCGGTCGTGAATCATTTTCCACCAGCCATGACCTGCAAGCAGACCGGCGTCACGCCGGTTATCATCCCCGGCGCCTCGCTAACTCCGCCGAAAGGTTTCACCAACCCTCTGCCCTGAGGTTCGCGTGAGCGGCGCCGACAGCTGCTCGTAGCACCGGCGGCTCGCCGGCGGTTGTTCCGTTCGCCGTGAAAAATCGCACCGCTGCGGCAAACGTCCGTCCACGATTCCAGGGCTCATGCTTATGTGGAGTGCGGCGGCTTGCCGCCGTCTCGCGCGAATCTACCCACAGCCGCTCAAGCGTTAATAAAGCCACATGGGCTTTCTTCCGTTTATAATCCTCCGTTTGATTCTTTGATCCGGATCGCACCATCGCGATTCCACTGCATCGGAGGCACCATCCATGTTCTACGAGCCCGGCAAGACGCAGCACGGCCTGCCGCACGACCCGTTCAAATCCTGCGTAGTGCCGCGCCCGATCGGATGGATCTCCACGGTGAGCCACGAAGGCGTCCACAACCTCGCGCCCTTCAGCCAGTTTCAGAATCTCACTTTCGATCCGCCGTACGTGATGTTCGCCTCCAACCAAAACACGCGCGGCCACCGCAAGGACACCGTCGTCAACACCGAGCAGACCGGCCAGTTCGTCTGGAACATGGCCACCTACGCGCTCCGCGAAGCGGTGAACAAATCCGCCGAAGAAGTTCCGCCCGATGTGGACGAGTTCGATCTCGCGGGCGTCACCAAAGCGCCCTCGCGCATCGTCAAGCCCTGCCGCGTAGCCGAATCGCCCGTGCATTTTGAGTGCGCCTACCACCAAACCATTCGCCTGCCCGGCAACGGCACCATGGGCACTGTGGACATCGTCTTCGGCCGCGTCATCGCCATTCACATCGCCGACGACTACCTCACGCCCGACGGCCACATCGACATCCTCAAAGCGCGCCCCATTGCCCGCCTCGGCTACTACGACTACACCAGCGTCGAATCTATTTTCACGATGCAAATCCCCGGCAACGACCCGCGCCGCCTAGCCGGCATGGAAGGCTCCGCCCGCTTTTAAGCCTGAACTCTGCACCTGTTGCTCAATATCGGCGAGCGACCCGTGACCGGCGTCACAGTCGCCGCTCTGTTGTTCTGGTCCAATCGCCTTAGCGACTTTCGTTTGCGATTGAACGACGAGAAATTTGAGTCGCGATCTGACGATGAGGGAGCAGCCATGAGAAATACCACCGCTCGGCGGAGTTTCTGCCAATTTCTTACCATTGCGGTCGCGCTGAGTGCCGCAACGGCATATGCATGGAGCCAAGGGCGGGCGATGCGATCACCGCTCTACGATACGAAAACTGAAACCACGCTTACAGGCGTCGTTCAGGCAGTGAAGGAAGTGCCTGGACCGGGTCGCAGCACTGGAACGCACTTGATCGTAAAAGGAGATAGCGAAACGCTGACCGTTCATGTCGGCCCATCTTGGTACCTGAAGAAGAATTCCTATTCTTTTTCGAAGGGCGATCGCGTCGAGGTGACCGGTTCAAAAGTGAAGTACCAGGGCAAGGAAGTGGTGATCGCGAGACAGATCAAAAAAGACGGCCACACTTGGACGCTGCGAAATGAGCAGGGACTACCGCTATGGTCGCGACGGAGCCAATAGCACGAATCCCATTTATTTCAGCTCTCGCACGATCACTATCGAGCGTGACACCGCAACTTACTCCACCCGGCACAAACAATACATAAACTGCTGCACGCCTCCGCTCGGCGTGCGATGAATTTCCTCCCGGCTTTCGACGGCGCGAAACTGCGCGCCGAATTCGCCGTGCAGTTGCTGGGCGTCGTAACGCATCACGTCCAGCCCGCTGCACTTCGTCGGCCCCTGAGGACCAAATGTGCTCACCAGCACGTATCCACCCGGCTTTACGGCGCGCGCCACGTTTCGCACGTACGCAACTCGCTGTTCCGGCGTAGTGAGAAAATGAAAAACGGCGCGATCGTGCCACACGTCATAAGCGCCGCGCTCAAATGTCGCCGACGTCACATCCGACGCGACCCACCTCACGCGCGCAGCCGCCGCACCGAGCCTCTGCTTGCTCGTGTCGATGGCCGTTTCGGAAATATCGAGCACCGTAACGCGCTCGTATCCGCGCGCCAGCAAATCATCGACCAGCGTAGATTCCCCGCCGCCCACGTCAATAATCGAGGCGCCCAGCCCACAGGCGACCTTGTCGATCAGCTCAACCGAAGTCTCCAGATGCGGCTGGTACCAACTCACCGCTTCCGGCGGAAGGCGTCGGTACACCTTTTCCCAGTGCTCTTTTGTATCGGCTTCACTCACCGCTAAAACCCTCAATGGCGCGCACGCGAGGCTACTTCGCCGGTTTCACTGACGCGACCAGCAGATCTTTGCCGTGCATCGTCCCGCTGACGGTGACCTTCTGCGCCGCGTACTTGTTCAGCTCCGTCGAATGACCGCGCAGCTCAATCACCTTGTCGCCTACCACCAGTCCATACGCACTTCCGCCCTTCACGCACATGCGGACGCATTCCGCGTCGCTCCCGCTGCCCTTCATCATAGCGTGCGATCTGCCGCAATCCATGTCCGTCACCACTCCTGTCACTGTCTTCGCCGCCCCGTCACCGAACGCGCAAAGTGCCATTGCCGTTGCGATTGCCGACACCGCCATGGCCCGGGACGCCCGCTGCACGATTTTCTTCATGTGATCTCCTCGCGATCGACCTGCGTTCCCGCCCGTCTGCCGCGAACGCTCTTCGGCCGTTCTGGCAGGATTCTACCCCTCTATCGATGGAATGCTACTCCGAACCGCGCGCCGACGGACAAAACCGCACAGGTTACAGTACGGAAGTACAGGTTCTATAACCTGTACTTCTTAGTTCTTGTTTACGCAAAGCATTTTGTTACGCTACTTCTGCCATGAAGTTGTTGGACCCAAAACTCGGCGCAGAGTGGGCCACGAACGACTCGCCCGCGAAACCGGATCAGCTGTCGCTCGTCGCCAGCATTGAGCGGGCGAGTTCTGCCCAGCAAATACGAGTCAAAAACCGCCATTTGCGCCTTTTTAGGGGCGGAACGGTCAATCGACCTCACACACATGTAAGTTATAGAAAACACACGGTCGGGCATACCCAAGGGCGGAACTTCCCGGTGCATTTTCAATTCCCGTTATATTTTCGCCTCCCATTCTCCTCTGAGATCGCTTCTGGCTGTAGAATTCCCGCCTAGAACATGTCCTCCACAACTCTTCCTTCGTCCGGCGGCGTCGCTTCCGCTTCGCCTCCCTGGCCCGGCCTAAATTCGGAGCAGGCCGCCGAACGCCTCACGCAATTCGGGCCGAACGATCCCAATCCCGCTCGCCGCGGCGCGCTCGCCATCGAGATCCTGCTGCTGTTTCTAAATCCTCTTGTCGTCATTCTGCTAGTGGCCGCGCTGATTTCCGCCGTGCTCGGCCAGCGCATCGACGCTGCGATCATCACCCTCATCGTCGTGCTCAGCATCGCCATCAACTTCACGCAGACGTTTCGCTCTCGCCGCGCCATTGCCCGCTTACGCGAGCACGTTAGCCTGACCGCTACTGTGCTACGCGATGGCTCGTGGCAGGAAATTAAGCGTCACGAAGTTGTTCCTGACGATATCGTCCGCCTGTGCGCCGGAGATCTTGTCCCCGCCGATGCGCAACTGCTCGAAGCTCGCGACCTGTACGTGCAACAAGCCGCGCTGACCGGCGAGTCCATGCCCGCTGAAAAGAATGCCCGGCCGGAAGACAAATCCACCCAAGGCACTCCCGACGCGCCTGACCGCGTGTTCCTCGGCACATCGGTCGTCAGCGGCACCGCCGTTGCGAAAACCCTCGCCACCGGACCGCGAACGGCATTCGGGGCCATCGCAGAACGCCTGGCAGAACGGCCGCAGGAAACCGAATTCGAGCATGGCTTGCGCCGCTTCGGAATGCTGATCACGCGGACCGTATTTTTCCTGGTGCTGTTCATCCTGGTCGTGCGCGTGGCCATGCACAAGGACGCGTTCGAGTCCTTCGTCTTTGCCGTGGCGCTCGCCGTCGGCTTGACCCCCGAATTTCTGCCCATGATCACTTCCGTGACGCTGGCGCGCGGAGCGGTGCGCATGGCACGCGAACAAGTGATCGTCAAGCGCCTGCCTGCCATTCAGAATTTCGGCAGCATCGACGTTTTCTGTTCCGATAAAACCGGCACGCTCACCACCGGCGTGATGACCTTGTACAGCTCATGCGATCCATTCGGGCAGGCGTCCGATCGCGCGCTCGCGCTCGGCTACCTCAACAGCAAATTTGAATCAGGCATCCGCAGCCCACTTGACGAAGCTCTGCTGCGCGCTCCGCAGCCCGAGAGCGATTACTGCAAGTGCGACGAAATTCCCTTCGACTTCAATCGCCGCCGGGTTTCCATCGTCGTGGCGCACCAGGATCGCCCGGACGACGAACAACTGCTGATCGCTAAGGGAGCGCCGGAAGGCATTCTCTCGGTTTGCGAGTCCTACGAACTCGCTGGCGCTGTGGCGGCTCTCGCGCCCGAACAACTCCAGCGCATTCGAGCCGCGTACGAAGCTCTTTTTGCGCAAGGCTTCCGCGTGTTGGCGGTCGCCTATCGCATCCTGCGCGATCACCACGAACTTTCTTTGGCTGACGAATCCTCTCTCACCCTCGCGGGGTTTCTGGCGTTTTCCGATCCTCCCACTCCTGATGCTGCTGAATCGCTGGCCAACATGCGGCGCGACGGCGTGCAGGTGAAAATCATCACCGGAGATCACGAACTGGTTGCGCGGCACGTTTGCGAACAGGTTGGCCTGAACGATCCCGAAATCGTGCTGGGCGACGAGCTCGATCAGACGAGCGATCCGGCGCTGGGACACATGGCCGAGCGAGCCACCGTATTCGCGCGCGTGTCGCCGATGCAAAAGCTGCGCATCATTTCAGCCCTCCGGCGGCGCGGGCACGTAGTTGGCTACATGGGCGACGGCATCAACGACGCGCCCTCGCTGCACGCTGCCGACGTGGGCATTTCCGTATCCTCCGCTGCTGATGTGGCCCGCGACGCGGCCGATATTATCCTGCTGAAACCCGGGCTTGGCATCCTGCATGGCGGAATCATCGAAGGACGCAGAGCTTCGGGCAACGTGCTGAAATACCTGCTGATGGGAACCAGCTCAAACTTTGGAAACATGTTCAGCATGGCGGCGGCGTCGATTTTTCTGCCATTTCTGCCGATGCTTTCCACCCAAATCCTGCTCAACAATTTCATGTACGACGCGGCGCAGATCACCATTCCCACGGACAACGTGGACGACGCCTACCTGCGCGGACCGCAACGCTGGGACATGCGCCTGATCCGCAACTTCATGATCTTCATCGGGCCGATCAGCTCGATTTTCGATTTCCTGACGTTCTACCTCATGCTGCGCTATTTCCACGCCGGCGAAGCGCTGTTTCACACCGGCTGGTTCGTCGAATCGCTCGCCACGCAAACTCTGGTGCTGTTCGTCATCCGTACCATGGGCAATCCATTGCGAAGCCGGCCGAGCGGACCGCTGGCGTTCACCACCATCGCGATTGTAGTGATCGGCGTGTTCCTTCCCTTTTCGCCGCTGGCCGCTATCCTCGGGTTCGTGCCCCTGCCTGCGCCGTATTTCGTGTTTCTAGGCGTATCGGTGGTGACGTATTTGTTGCTTGTGGAAATCGCCAAGCGGAAGTTATTTCGCCAGGCTGCGGTGTGAGCCGCTCCGCGCCATGCTTTACAATTTGCGCCCGGAATGACAAGCTTGCGAGCAACTTCCATGGCCACGGAACATGAAATGAAGCTATTCACGCCGCGCGAAGCGGCGCAAGTGATGGGGATCAGCTACCCCACGCTGAAGCAATGGATCTACAAAGGCAAGATCCACACGGTGAAGACCGCCGGCGGCCATCACCGCGTCCCGGAAAAGGAAGTAGACCGCTTTCTCTATCGCGCCTCGGAGCAGGGCGAAGTAAGCGACCGGCGCCAGAACTTTAGGCGCATCAGCGGGCGCAACCAGCTCGTGGGCCGCGTGACGGATATTCAGACGAGCGGCTTGATGGCGCAAGTGACGCTTTCAATTGGCGGCCAGCGGATCACATCCATCATCACCGCGGATGCCGTGCGCGAAATGCGGCTGAAAGTGGGCGAGACGGCCGCGGCACTGGTTAAGTCGACCGAAGTGATGATCGTCAGGCCGTGATACGCAACTGGCGAACGAGCGCATCCTAACCATTTACGCCAATCGCAATCTGCTCGAATCGCGAGTTTTCTTTCAGGATGGCGGGCGCGCGGGAGTGCTCTGCGACGTTCCGTACTTGCGCAGCAAGCGAAACGGACGCAGCGCTGCGTAGAGGGGCGCAAGCCAGCGCGGCAGACGAATCGTGTGCCAGTCTTCCGCGGCAGGTACGGTAGCGAGGCGCAGCGCGTAGCGCCATCCTGCGAGGGTGCCGGGCACCATCGAGCGGCGATAACGGAAAGTGGCGCGCGAACGAAGCGGCGGTACCGACCGGCCAAGCAGGCGGCGCTCGATTTGCGAGGCCACCGAATCCACCACGTGGTCGGAAGCGACGCGCGCGCGAACTTGATCCGGTAAAGAAACACCGAACACTCGGCTCGCGAGCGCCAGCCCCAGATGCAACATGCGCCGCGCACGAACTGAATCGGTGAAACGGTAAACACTATCCCAATCCAGCTGCGGATTCACTGCGATCAATTGGGCGATGTCCGCGACCCACAGCAAACGCTCCCAAAAATCTTTAGAGCCATGAACGCACAGAAAGACGAGCGTATCCTCCACGCTGAACGTACGAATCTGGTGGCCGCTGATCGAGATTCGCGCAAGACGCCCCGCGATATCGTCAAGATTGGGCGGTACGGGAAAATGCCGCAGCGTATGTTCCGTGTGAAGCTCGACAGTCAGATGGCGCTCGGCGTCGCGATAATCATATTCGCCGGGGATCAGCGGCGAGGGCGCCTCCGGCGCGAAAATCGGCGGAAATTGCGGCGCGAACCCAAGAGCGACGAGCGCCCGATTCGCGGCAGCCATATCGCTCTGGCGAAGAACCAGGTCAATGTCGGCGAACTCGCGCAGAGCGACATCTCCATAAGCCTGCACCGCCAGCACCGGCCCCTTATACGGAAACGCTTCGATTCCAGCAGCCGCCAATGCTTCCACAATGCGGATCAACTCGGCCGATAGCACCAGACTGCGTACCGAGCCGGCGCGAACCATGCTCTTCAGGCGCGCGAACTGTGCGGGCGGCACTGCATCCGGCGCGATCGTGGATAGCTGACAGCTCAGAAGCGGCGCGACCGAATTTTCAGCGGCCTGCGCGAGGAGAAAATCCCAGTCGAGAGGAAGCGCCAGCAGGCGGCACATTTCGTCCGCTACAGGCGTGTCGATGCGCGTGCGTGCGCAGTAAACCAGAAGCTGCTTTTCGGGGCACGCGGCATCGTTCGAGGAAGTCATGAAATACCGGAGCCACCGGCGGAGAGAATCTTACGCTATTTAGGCCGACTTAAGATGGCGCTAGCGGCGCAAGTTAGCAATCACGGCATGCCTGTCGAACGGAACGGGCGCGCGGCGACGTTGAGAGGCGACGCAGTCGCAACCTAGGCGGCCATGTGGTGGTTCCACGTCCCCTGCATATCGATTTTCTTTCCGATGCGCAGAAGATTGGAGCGAAAACCGCCAGGATCCACTCCCGCAGAGGCGCAGACGCGGTCGAAATCGTTATCATTCTCAAATAAAAATTTCTGAGCTTCGCGACGCTCGCGCAAATTTCCGCTGCGCCATTCTTCCACGGCCGTAACCAGCACGGCGATCCAAAGACGACGCTCGCCGATGCAGTCCTCTGTCGGGCTTCCTTCAGTTCTCGTGGCTCTGTTCTCTAACATTTCTTTTCCCCCTTGCTGCGGCGCAACTCGTTGCGCCTTGTTCTTACCGCCTACGCAGATGGAGATTGCACGCGGAACGCCAAGACGGCGCGATCCATTCTTCTGGGGAATTAACCGGAAAACGTTGAGTAGCAAAGAACTTACGCGGCGAACAAGGCCCGAAATCCATCGCCAGTAGTGGCACACAAAAGCGTTGCGATGGTCCTAACAGGCGCAGGTGTTTCAGTTGGAACCACCCACGTTAGAGCGGCGTCGGAGGGCTCGGCCCTGCAATCTGAGCCTTACTGAACAGTTTCGGCGGTGAGAATTTCGCGGAGCTTCGTGGCGAGCGAGGCCATGTTGAACGGCTTTTGCAGCAGAACAGCGTCGCTTTCCAAGATGCCGTGGTGCACCACGGCCTGGTCGGTGTAACCGGACATGTAAAGAATTTTGATTCCGGGCCGCGAGCGGGAAATCCGGTCCGCGAGCTCACGCCCGCTAATGCCGGGCATCACCACATCAGTGAGAAGCAGGTCAATTGGACCGATGTGCATGGCGGAGAGTTCGAGGGCGGTGTGGCCGTCTTCCGCCTCAATAACGGTGTAGCCGTTCATTTCCAAATACTGCCGCGCCAGCTCGCGCACGCCCTTCTCGTCTTCAACGAGGAGCACAACCTCGGACCCGCGCGGCAGATCCGCAGAACCAGGTCGGCGGTCAAACAGGTCGCCCGCAACTTCCTCTTCGATTTTAGGCAGATAAATCTTGAAAGTCGTGCCGCGGCCCGGCTCGCTGTAGACCCAAATGTAGCCGCCACTCTGCTTGACGATTCCGTAGACAGTGGCGAGTCCCAGGCCCGTTCCCTTCCCTTTTTCCTTGGTGGTGAAGAAAGGCTCGAAGATATGCGCCTGCGTGGCGGTATCCATGCCAGAGCCGTTGTCGGTGACAGCGAGCATCACGTATTTGCCCGCAGTTAAAACCGTCGGCGGCTGAGCGGAAGTCTCGCCGAGCTCCACGTTGGCCGTCTCGATCATTAGTCTGCCGCCGCGGGGCATCGCATCGCGCGCGTTGACCGCCAGATTCATGATGACCTGTTCGATCTGGCTGCGGTCGGCTTTCACGAGCCAGAGGTCGGGAACTGTGGAGGTGCGCAGCTCGATGTCTTCACCGATCAAGCGCCGCAGAATCTTCTCCATGTCGCCGGCTACGCTGTGAATATTCAGGACTTTTGGCGCCAGCATCTGCTTGCGGCTGAAAGCCAGCAACTGCTGGGTAAGGGAGGTGGCGCGGCGCGCGGCGGTCTGGATTTGCTCGGCGCTGCGCCGCAGCGAATCTCCCGCCGGAAGGCGGTCAGCCATCAGGTCGGCGTAGCCCTGGATCACCATCAGAAGGTTGTTGAAATCGTGGGCGATGCCGCCGGCCAGGCGGCCCACCGCTTCCATTTTTTGCGATTGCCGGAATTGCTCCTCGAGGCGCTTGCGATCGGTAACATCGAGCGCCATGCAGATCGCTCCATGAATATCGCCCATAGAGTCGCGAAGCGGCTCCACGTGGCAGGCATACGAGCCGTCTTTCCAATCGAGCTGGAAAGTGACCGGCTCCCCGGCCACCGCGCGGCGATGAGTGGAGATCGGCAAAAACATTTGATCGGTGGTTTCAAAATAATCCGAGAGCAGCTTGCCGACAACTTCATCGGGTTTCAGGCCCAGCCGGACCAGACCCGCGCCCAGCGCCGACGTGAATCGAAGGTCGGTATCAACAGTCCAAACGACGGCGGGCAGCTGCTCGATCAGCACGCGTAAACGAGCTTCGCTTTCGCGGACGCGTGCTTCAGCGCGTTTGCGGTCGATGGCGAACGCGATCTGGCCCCCTACCGAAGAAAGAAATTCGAGATCGTGCTCGGTATACGCGTTATCGCGCTCATAGCTTTGCACCACGAGAACGCCAATCGTTTCCGATGGTGTGCGCAGCGGCACTCCAAGCCAAGAACGCGAAGGCGTGCCTTCCAGTTCGACTTCGCCAATCGCCTGAAGTTCCTTGAGCCTGGCAGGTGGAATCAATTGGGGCTCGCCGGTGCGAAAAACGTACGCAGCGCAACCGCGGCCCAGTTGCTGCGGAGCCGGCGGTGGATCGAATTTATCTTGGAAGAACGCAAAATTGAACGTGCCGGCCGCCGGATCGTGCAGCGCGACGAAACAATTCTCCGCATCAAGCGCTTTGCTGATCGCGCTATGAATCTCCGCCAGCAAGTCGTCCAGATTTTCCGTGGCGCCCACCGCATGAATAATTTCGGTGCTGACCTGCCGGCGGAGCTCTGCGACCTTACGGTGGGTAATGTCCTCAGCGGTGCCGTCATGGCTGGTAATGTTGCCGCGTGCGTCGCGCAGAGCGCGGACGTTCATAGAGATCCAGATGATGCTGCCGTTTTTCCTCGGCATCTGGCACTCGAAGCCGTTGAGCTCTCCCTGTTCTTCCAGGCGCCGCTTGACCTCGTCGCGGATGGACGGATCGACGTAGAGCTGCTGGCCGATATCGTGGATTTCCGCGATCATCTCCGCGGGAGAAGAATATCCGGCGATGCGCGCCATGGCGGGATTAACGGTTAAAAATTTACCAGCCGGCGTCGACTCGAAAAACCCTTCGATGGCGTTTTCGAAGATGCGCTGGTAGCGCTCTTCTGCGCGATGTTGCGCCGATTCGGCGCGGCTTCGTTCGGTAATGTCCTCGTAAATTCCGAAGCAGCCCTGCTGCTGGCCGTTGACGACCAGAGGAACACCGGTGATCCGGACATCTATCAGAGAGCCATCGCTACGGCGTCTTCGCGCTGCCGCATGGACGCTCCCGTCGCGGGCTATTTCTTCGATGAGACCGATACTTTCGCTTTCGCGGCCGGGGATGGAAACCAGAGATTCGAGCTCGCGTCCTCGAATATCGGAGAGGCGGTAACCGAAAAGGCGCTCGAAAGCCGGATTGCACATTTGCACCCGCCGCTCCATGTCGATGGCGACGAGCGCCGAAGGATTATTGTCCGTCAACGCGTGGAGATAGGCGGTGTGTTCGGCGACCATGCCTTCAGCAGAGAGCCTGACGGTAACATCCTGCACCACAACCAAAGCTGCGTCTTTCCCGGAAAAAGATATTCCCTGGGTGGTGATTTCCGCGTCGAAAACCTGGCCATTTTTCCGAAGATGCCGCCAATGGCCCTGGCATTCCACTGGTTTATCGTGCGTCGGCGTGCGGCTTAAGAGGCGAGGAACTTCCTGGGCGGGGCGGATGTCCGTGATACACATCCTGAGAAACTCTTCGCGCGAATAGCCGTAGGCAGCGACGGCCGCCGCGTTCACTTCCAGAAACGCGAGAGTCTTTTTGTCAAAAACATACATCGGGTAGGGATTGCTGAAAAAAAGCAGCTCGAAGCTAGAGCTGCTAACCAGCGGATTCTTGAACCGCGGCGCAGCTTTGCTGTTTCGATGGGGCTCGGGCGCGGCTCGTTGGGCGCGTTTCGGGACACGCGCGGCAAGCTTCCCCTTCCGGTTGCCCGGAGCTTTTCGACGTGGCATTAGTCCAAACTTATCTGGGATAAGAGCTTAGGCCCCATGCGCATCAACCGGCCCGCGCGCAATATCTTCCGCGACTCGTGTGCTGCCGCACAATGGTACGTCCGTACCAAGAATTCCAACGAGTGACCATTCGCGAAAGGCTTGCACCAGCGGGTTCCTCCGGTAATATAGGAATGGAGAGCGCGGGCTTTCCCAGAAATATGTCCAAGGTCGACCGAGCACCGGGCGATGTTCCCAACGTTCAGGATACCTTTGCTATCCAGATCGAGGCCGTGGCACGCACGCAATCCGCCGATCCTTTCCGCGTAATGGGCCCGCACTGGGTGGAGCGCGACGGCAAGGCAGCCGCGCTTGCGATCCGCGCATTTTGCCGCGGGGCCATCGACGCGAAGATTATCTGGAAAGCGGATGGCGCAGAGCACCCAGCCGATCAAATACATCCGGACGGTGCTTTTGAAGCGAGCTTGGCGGCGGATGCCGTCGGCCTGAAGCATGGCGATCCAATTCCTCCCGATTCCTACCGCTGGCGTTTCCAATTCGCGGATGGCCGGCAAGTCGAGGGCTACGACCCGTACGCGTTCCCCCCGGTTCTGACCGATTACGACCTGCATCTTTCCGGCGAAGGCACCGACCTGCTGAAATACGAAAAGCTTGGTGCGCATCTGCGCGAAGTCGAGGGCGTGCAAGGAGTGCACTTTGGCGTGTGGGCGCCGAATGCGTCGAGCGCCAGCGTAATCGGCGATTTCAATGCGTGGGACGGCACCGCGCACCAAATGCGCAGCCGTGGCGACAGCGGCATTTGGGAAATTTTCGTCCCCGAACTAAAGGAAGGCACGCTTTACAAGTTCCAGATTCACTCGCGCTTCGGCCACCATGTGGCGGAGAAGGCCGATCCGTACGGTTTTGCCGCGGAGATGCGGCCGAAGAGCGCGTCGATGGTCTGGAATATTCACCGCTACGAATGGAACGATTCCGCATGGCTCGCCGCCCGCGCTTTGCGTGACTGGCTGCATTCGCCGTTCACCATCTATGAAGTGCATGCGGGTTCCTGGAAGCGCAAGGAAGACGACGGCTATCGCTGGCTGACGTATCGCGAACTGGCCGACGAGCTGATCCCCTACGCGAAAAAAATGGCGTTCACGCATATCGAGTTCATGCCCATCATGGAGCATCCGCTGGATGCTTCGTGGGGCTACCAAACGCTCGGCTATTTCGCGGTGACCAGACGCTTTGGCACGCCGGACGATTTCAAATATTTTGTCGACCGCGCGCACCAGGAAGGCCTGGGCGTTCTGCTTGATTGGACTCCCGCGCATTTCCCGCGCGATGGGCACGGATTGGCGTTCTTCGACGGCACGCATCTCTACGAACATGAGGATCCGCGGCTGGGCGAGCATCCCGACTGGGGCACGCTGGTCTTCAACTATGGCCGCAACGAAGTACGCAATTTCCTGATGGCCAACGCGCTTTTCTGGATCGAGCAGTATCACATCGACGGGCTGCGCGTGGATGCCGTCGCGTCGATGCTCTATCTTGATTATTCCCGGCGCCCCGGCGAGTGGATTCCAAACGTACACGGTGGGCGCGAAAATCTGGAAGCGATCGCATTCCTGAAGGGGCTCAACGAAGTGCTGCACGAGCGAAATCCAGGCGCGCTGATGATCGCCGAGGAATCGACTTCATGGCCGGCGGTGTCGCGGCCCACGTACGTGGGTGGGCTGGGTTTCGATCTGAAGTGGAACATGGGCTGGATGAACGACACGCTGCGCTACTTTGCGCTTGATCCCATTCACCGGCAGTTTCATCACAGCGATTTGACCTTTTCGATGCTCTACGCCTTCCACGAAAATTTCGTGCTGCCCTTCTCGCACGACGAAGTGGTGCACGGCAAGCGCGCGCTGCTCGAAAAGATGCCTGGCGACGATTGGCAGAAGTTCGCGAACTTGCGATTGCTTTTAGCCTACATGTACGGGCATCCCGGCAAGAAGCTGCTGTTCATGGGCAGCGAACTGGCGCAGAGAGGCGAGTTCTGGCACGAAGCTCAGGTGGAATGGTCGCTGGAGAATTCGCCGCCGCATCATGGAATCCAGCGGCTGGTCGCGTACTTGAATCAGCTGCACGCGCAGGAACCGGCGCTGCACGAAATTGATTTCGAGTGGTCGGGATTCGAGTGGGTCGAAGTGAATGATTCGGCGGCCAGCGTGCTCTCGTTGCTGCGCCGAGCCAAGGACCGCGACGATTTCATTCTTGCCATCGCCAACTTCACGCCCGTGGTGCGCGAGTATCGCGTTGGCGTGCCGCGCGCCGGATACTATCGCGAGATTCTGAACACCGATTCGAATTTCTACGGCGGAACGGACATCGGCAACGGAGGCGGCGTGATGGCCGAGCCGATACCGTGGAACGACCGGCCCTACTCGATCAAGCTCAAGCTGCCGCCGCTGGCGGTGTTGTACTTCAAACCGCAGCGCTGATCGATCACCTTCAACAAACCGCGCGAAAAAAAAGAGGGACGACCTTTCGATCCTCCCTCGCGCAATCTCCGCGATGTTTCGCTACGCTACGGTGAGCTCCAGTTCCTTTGGCTCTTCCAGCGACGCTGCCGGCCAGCTCTTCATTTCCGCCATGCAGTGCTTCACGAAGCATTTCACGTTGCGCTCCGCCTCTTCGTACGGCATGCCGCCGAAATGGAAATTCGGCATCACGCCTTGCATATCGGTCAGATCCTTCATGGCGGAGAATTTTTCGAGCACCTGCTGGGGCGTGCCCCAGGGCATGAGCTGGATGTAATCTTCGACGGCTTTGTCCGCGCCGATTGAGTTCATATATTTGCTTAAGTCGGCGTAACGCTCGTAGCCCTTGGTGGTGTCGAAATGCTTACCCATGATTTCATAGTGATCGAGCGCCGCGCGGTAATTCGCCGAAAGATATTTGCGGGCGAGTTCTTCGGCGCGGTCGGCGCTTTCATCCACGAAACAGAAGCCGGAGCAGAATGGTTTCGGCGGCTCAGCGCCGGGATGATGTTCTTGCCAGCACTTGTGGTACAGCTCGAAGTCCGCGGTCACCTGTTTCCACGCCTTTTGCAAGATCACCAGCATGCCGAGCCCCAGTCGCGCAACCACGGGGACGGAATCGGTGGAAGCCGCAGCGGCAAACGAACGGCCCTTGAACGACTTGAACGGGCGCGGACGAATTTCGCGGCGCGGCTGTTTCACGGTAGCGCCGCCTTCCATGAACCCCGTTTCGAGCGCGTTCAGCACCAGTTCGGTGAATTCGTCGAAGCGCCGCCTGCCCTCATTCTGGTCGATGCGCAGGCCCTCGAATTCGCGGCGCGCCAAGCCGCGACCCACGCCGAGGATGAATCGCCCTCCGGAAAGGTGATCGAGCAAAACGATCTGCTCGGCCAGGCGCATCGGATCGTGCCACGGCACCACGATCACCATCGAGCCAAGCTTCACGCGCTTGGTGCGGCCTGCGATGTAAGACATCAACTGCAGCACGTCCGGGCTGATCGAATAATTGTCAAAGTGATGCTCGGTGGCCCAGACCGAATCCATGCCCAATTCTTCGGCCATCACGCAGAGGCCCACTTCGCGCTTCATAAAAAGCGCATCGGGATAATCGCCTAAGTGCTGAAAACCGGTTCCGTATCCAACGTGCATAGAGCCCACCTCCCATGTCAGCCCGTTTAGATCATCTGTGCCGGTCTGCCCATCCACCCTAGGCCGGCATCAGCTTCGCCATAAAAGCGCCGTCTATCGGCGCACTATATCAAAATTGAACTCCTGCGAGCGAGTTTCGTCAATGGGCAGCATAGCGCACCCGGGCGTTCCGCCACCCGCTTCGGCGATTTGGTTTGCGACGCGAGCCGCCGGCCACGAAGGCAGCTATGCCTTGGCTACCACGGTAGGGATCGCCCAAAGCGGCGAACTGCCTGGGAAAACAACTGGGGCTGGTCGATGTTGACGATGTGGAAGGCCCGGGGGATCACTGCCAACTGGCCTTGCTGCGTAAGAGCCAGAAATCGTTTTTCATGGATGCGAAATCCAAGATCCATCTCGCCGTTCAACAGCAGCACCGGCCCCGGATATGCCGCCAGCTTTGGCCCAAATTCGCGGCCCATAATTTCGCGGATGCTGGCTGCACCGCCCCGCATGTAAAAACCGGGTGCGACCAGCGGTTGTGCGCGCTCCTCGCCATAAGCAGCCAGGAAGAGCGCGCGATTTAACCGGCTCAACCAGCTCTCTGGAACGTTGGACATGACCGCAGACAGGAGCTTGTAAGGTACGTTGTACCATCCGCGAGGTTCCACGCAGGCGCTGGCTATCACCAATCCTGCGGCTTTTTGCGGATAGCGCGCTCCGAATTCGACGACCACGTAACCACCGAGCGAGATTCCTACAATTAAGGCGCGCCCATTCGCCGCTTGGTCCACCACCTGCGCGATTTGCTCTACGGCTTGTTCCACATGAAAAGGCTCGCTCCGCAAAGCGCCGTGCCCCGGCAGGTCCATGGCGATCAGCCGAAATTCCGAGGCGAGCGCTTCCATTTGCGGCTGCCACATTCGGCGGGTAACGCGCATCCCGTGCAGAAACACGATTGCGTCACCGTTGTCGCCCCCGGCGAGATCGTAGCTCTGAGCAGTGGCCATGGGAAATTCTAGCGCGATGCCCTGGAAAGGTGCGTTACCGCGTACTATCTCGCTCCGGGCATTCTCGTTGAGGGCGTGCGTAGCGCGGCACAGCGAATTTGCGACCGGGCAAAAGCGGGCGACCGGTGTACAATCCCGGTGCTTGGCCGCTAAAATTGGATAGACCTAACCAACATTGTCGCCCATAGTGTCGAATCCCCGCGCACATTTCGTCGCAGTCATCGGCGGCGCGATTTCCGGCTCTGTAGCCGCGGAAATTTTAGCTGACCACGGCATTCGCGTTGCCGTGGTCGAGCAGAACGCACGGCCCTACGGAAAAATCGAGGACGGCCTGCCCCGCTGGCACGTGGAGCAGCGCAAGCAGGAATACGCGCGCATCGACGCGCGCCTGCGCAAGCCCGGCGTCTATTTCATTCCCTGCACCAAGCTTGGCCGCGACGTCGATTTTGACGACCTGAGCAAGAATTGGGGCTTCTCTGCCGTGATTCTGGCGAACGGCGCGTGGCGCGACCGCGACCTGGGCGTGCCCGGCGCGAATCAGTACATCGGCAAAGGGCTTCTGTATCAGAATCCTTTCATCTACTGGTACAACCACAAGAACGAATGCAGTTACGCGGGGCCGCGTTACCAAACCCCTGATGGCGCGATCGTTGTGGGCGGCGGCTTGGCGTCGCTCGACGTGGTGAAAGTTTTGCAGCTCGAAAATTACGAGCGCGCACTGAAAGCCTGCGGCATCGATGCCAGCGTTCTGGAGCTGGAAAAAGGGATTCCCGCATTCTGCAAAGCGCACGGTGTGCGTCCCGAACATCTAGGGGTAAAGGGCTGCCTGCTGATTTACCGCCGGCGCGAGCAGGATATGCCGTTGGCGCAGGCTCCCGAAAACGCCACACCGGAGCAAATCGCCAAGACGGAAGAGGTGCGCCGCAAGATGATGCGGCTGGCGCGAGACAAATACCTGTTTCGCTTTCAGGACCGGCGATTGACTACCGGCCTAATTGTTGAGGACGGACGACTGGTGGGTTTGAAAGTGGCGGAAACGAAAATCGATGGGCGCCGCGCCGAGCCGGTGCCGGACACCGAGCAGGAGATTCGGGCGCCTCTGGTGATTTCGTCGATTGGCTCCGTGCCGGACATTTTGCCGGGAATTTCGATGAAGGGCGAATACTACGCGTTTGCCGACGAGCCGACGCCGCGCCACACCGAACATCGCCACGTGTTCGGAGTCGGCAATGTTGTCACTGGCCAGGGGAACATTCGCGTGTCGCTGGTGCACAGCCAGGGCGTCACGAAGCGGATAGTTGACGAGTATGCGCGGGTCGGCACCGACACGGAAAATCTCGGCTCGATCAGCGACGCGGCCGAGGAGCGCGCCGTCGAGAGAGCCGAAGCGATGGTCGAACGCGTTAAGGTGTGGCCTCCGTTGTCATCCGAGCAAGTAGCCAAACTCGAAGAACGGATTCGCGCGCTTCAGCAGCGCACCGGCTACACCGGCGACTACGACGCGTGGATCAAAAAGGTCACGCCGCCCGATCTCGAATAGCACGTGCGCCGCGCGGCCCGCTTCTGGGTACGAACCGCGCGCGTGTTACGCAGCTATTGCTTGGATTGCGGCATCATCATCATCGGATTGAACGGCACGGGCGTCCCGGTGATCTTGTCCTTCACTCCCGTGAGCGTCTTCACCAGCACAGTCGTGGTGGAGTCTTTGTCTACGCTTTTCACCAGCCCGATGGGATGTACCGATTCGGAGACCCACGAGTCGCCCGAACCGTCCTTGGCGCGATAATGGTGGCAGCTAAACGTTCCCGCGGGCGTCGTCACGGACTCCATGCCTAAATCGTCCGCTTTGTTGCGGATGTCGGCGAAGTTAACCCCGTTCGATGACTGCATTTGTGATGGCATCTCCATCGGCGGCCGGCTACCCATTTGCATGATCATCTTCGAGGTTGTCGCTCGGCCCTCTGCGATCACATACAGTACCTTAGCGATCATCTGGCCCATGGGCGTGTCGGAAACGGTCATCTCGATCCAATAGCCATCCTTGCCATCTACAGATTCCTTGCCGATCATCGCGATTTCCACGGTGCTCTTCCGGCCGTTGCCTTGGTCGAATTCATAGACGGCCCCGCCGCCTACTAGCGGATTGACAATTCCGCTGGGAATTTGGGGCCGTCCGAACATTTGCGCGCTGGCGGGCAAAGCTGCCAGCAAAAATAGGGCGACGATCGCGGTGGGCTTGAATGTTTTCATGGTGCTCTCTCCTCAGACGAACGATTCCTCCGGCGTTGGGCGCCGGAATTTGCGGCCATTGTATCCCAAATTCAGCGAGAGGGAGACGAGCAGCGGTGCGAGCAGCCGGTGGCAGGCTTCGCGCTACAGCCAAGTTGCTTAGTTCAGTTCGCGGTAGGTGATCAGGCGGACGGCATTGCGTTCGACGGCGCGACGAACTTCCGGCGCGAGCAGCGCTTCGAGTTCCAGCTGGCGCTGCTGTTGCAGGCGTGAGCCGGTGCTCGCAAGATCCGCGTCGCACATGCCGGGATGCAGCATGATTTCCGTGCGGCCCTCGGGAAGGTTGTCGATGAGTTGGCATAAGGCCGCCGCGCCGAGCCGGCCCGTCATTGCGAGTCCGAGGAAGTGATCGGGTGAGCGCAGGCCGTATTTTCTCGCCAGCGATTCGAACCACAGCGCCGCTGCGCGAACTGCCGCAGCCGACGCGAGGCTGCTCCAGGACCGTTCGCCGGCCGCTTGCGTTTCCCACGAATCTGCCAGGTCCTCAGCCGGCTTGCGGACGCGGGTAATCCCCAGTTCGTTCGCCACTTTGCCGAGCGCGTTCATCACCAAGGGATGAACGTGTGTGTGCTTGTGTGTGTCCACGTGCGTTGGCTCGATTCCCGCGTGGCGGATTTTCTCGATTTGGGCGCGCAGTTCCGTTTCGATGTCGCGCGAGCGTACCGAGCCGGAACTTAATCTCGCAACCAGTTGAGGCAGCGTGCGCGGGAATTTGCCGTCCGCATCGACGAGCGAAGGAATCGCCGGTGGCGGCGAAACCGCCGTGCCGCCAACAATCACTAGGTGGCAACCGACGCCCAGCGTCGGCGTGGCCTTTGCGCGGGCGACAGCGTCGTCAAAGGCGCGGCTGCTGGCCATCAGAGTCGCGTTGGTCAGAATTCCGTCGCGATGAGCGCGGATGATCCCTTCGTTTACGCCACGAGTGAGGCCGAAGTCATCGGCGTTGAGGATCAGCTCTTTCATTCGGTTGTACGCGGTGCGCTCCTGCCGTATGTCAGTTAATCACCGTGTTTTCTTGCGCCCGCTGCGGGCTGCTGCATTTGCATCATGCGACGGATCGCCTCGCCAGAACCTGGCGCGCGCTCTTCCCGCCATGTTTCAAAGCGGTTCACATGCTTTTCCAGGTGTTCGTATTGATGAGGATTCATGCTCCGCTCGCGCATCGCCGGGGCCAGCGCTCGGATGCGTCCCCACACTGCCCATTGCTCGCCGGTATTCTCGAAAAAGAATTCCTCGTCGATCAGCCCCCGATTCACGATGCTCGCCGCCATGTTCCAATAGCTGGTTACCATACGCATCGACGCGTTTTCTTCGCTTCCCGGCGGGGCCAACTGCATCACCATCCAACGAGGTGGGATGAAATCTCGCGACGTACCACTCGCGCGCCTCGCGCATGCGAGGCTCGCGGCGCAATTCGTAAAGATGAAGCAAAAGATTGGCTTGCTCGTGCGTGACTTCGCCCATGAATTCCTCCGTCGGAATGTCGGATAGAAGGAGCTGCGGGGCGCTGAGTTTAGCATAAATTGGTCGGGACGGCCGGGCCGACGAACGATAGAAAAGTGACGGACCTCGCGCGCCGACGATCGCGAAAAGCGGCCCGCAGAGCAATTCACGAACCACATTTCTTTCTCCGCGCATCCCGTCGATGAATTTTCAGTAAAAGTTTTCAACAGTTCTGTTGAAAACCGTGTGGAAAAGGCTTCCGCGCAATTCGAAATCGCTGGCCAATTCTAGGGTTACTCCTGTTTGCACCAATTCCGTGCAACGCGCCCGCGATGCAGAGAGTTTTCCACGCGTGAAGTACTACTCGACGAGGTTGGTTGAGATCGTCGAAATAGAATCTTCAATGGAACATTCCGTTGCGGTACAAAAATTTAGTACCAGTGGGGAGGAGCTTCGAGCTTTATCGTGATCGACTGCTGATTCTTCTCCACGTCGTACCACTTGCCGAACGTGTGCCAGCCTTTCGCGATCACCTGAATCAAAATTTTTCCTTGAGGAACCGGCGGCACTTTGACCGTGCCATCGTTGTTGGTTTTTAGATCGAGCTCAGCCAGCTTGTCGTGATGCAGGAGGCCGCCACTTTCCGCGTAAAAACGAACATACACGCTGGCGTTACCCACCGGCTTGCCGTCCGGATCCAAAACGAGAAGCTTGAGCTTGGTCGCGGGCCCCGTAGGAGGCCCCACGTCACCCGGTACTGCGACATTCGGTCGAGCAGCAGCCGGTCGAGCGGCAGAAGCGGCTGGAAACAACACGCCCGCGACACAGAACATTACGACTGTGGAGAAAGCCGCGAGTTCAATTGTCGATACGGATCGGCGCCAGAGGTTACTGCGACTCATACGCCTACCTTTTACTCCAAATCAGCTCGCTACTCAACACTGACCTTCGGCGTTGCACGGCGGCACCCGAACGTCGCGTTTTCTTTCCAGGGGCGGAGCGACGATGAATCTGCTCCGCATGCCCCTACACGCCGGATTCTTCGGGTATCATATCCGCTCCGAAATAAAGCTGACCGCGATGCGGCCCTTTGTGAAACGCGATCGCTTATTCAACGAGCGGCACGCCAAGACGACTCAGGAGGCAATGCATGGGATTTTCGACGGACGCGATTCACGTAGGGCAGGAGCCCGATCCTCTGACCGGAGCGGTAGTCGCGCCGATCTACCAGACGTCCACCTATGTGCTGGAAGAAGTGGGCAAGAGCAAGGGCTACGACTACGCGCGCACGAATCATCCCAACCGCAAAGCGCTGGAGCGCACGCTGGCCAAACTCGAAGGAGGCGTCGGCGCGTTTGTCTTCAGCTCGGGCATGGCCGCCATTGATGCCGTGCTGCGGCTGCTGCGTCCCGGCGACCACGCCATCGTCACCAAGGGAGTTTACGGCGGCGCGCACCGGCTTATGACCAAGTTTCTAACGGACTTCGGCCTAGAATTCACTTTCGTCGATACTACGCGCCTCGATCAAATCGAGCAGGCGATCAAGCCCAGCACGCGGATGATTTACGTCGATACGCCCACGAACCCAACGCTCGTCGTTACCGATATCGCCAAGGTCTCCGAACTAGCGCGCGCGAACAGTCTCACGTTCGTGGTCGATAACACGTTCATGAGCCCCTATTTTCAGAACCCACTGGCGCTCGGCGCCGACGTGGTCATCCATTCGGCCACAAAATACCTGAATGGCCACAGCGATTGCACCGCTGGCGCAGTAATTCTCTCCCGCCCGCAAGACGCCGCGAAGATTCAATTCGTTCAGCGCGCCGCGGGCGCGGGCCTGGCGCCCATGGATTGTTTCCTAGTTTCGCGCGGCGTGAAGACGCTCGCGGTGCGCATGGAACGCCACAACTCGAATGGCATCGCCATCGCCGAGCATCTGGAAAAACATTCCAAAGTGAAATACGTGAACTATCCCGGCCTGGCTTCGCACCCGCAGCACGGGCTCGCTAAGCGCCAACAACGGGGCTTCGGCGCGATGATGTCGTTCGACGTGGGATCAGCCGAGGCTGCGCGTAAGGTCCTCAATGCACAGCGCATCTGCTCACTGGGCGAAAGCCTCGGTGGCGTGGAGACGCTGATCTGCCACCCAGCGTCAATGACGCACGCGTCGATGGCACCCGATGTGCGGCGCGAATTTGGAATCACCGATGGGCTGATTCGGCTATCGGTGGGAATCGAAGACGTGGAAGACTTAATCGCCGATCTCGATCAGGGGCTTACACTGGCGTAACCACTCGCCTTCGAAAAAAGGCGAGCTGGATCGCGCAGCTACTGCCGCTTCCCGGGTTTCGTGGACTCGTCAATCCATGCCAGATAGGCTTTCGATCCCCGCTCGATCGGCAGCGCGATAATTTCGGGCACCTCGTAACTGTGCAGCCGGCACACTTCCGCTTCAAGCGCCGCGAACCGCTTGCGGGTGGTCTTGAAGATCAGCAGAAATTCCCGCGCGCCTTCAACTTTCCCCTTCCAGCGGTAAATCGACTCAACCGGCGCAGTCAGCAAATTGGCGCAGGCGGCCAGTTTCGCCTCAACTACGGCGCGGGCAATGCGCCGCGCCTCTTTCCGCGACCCGCATGTGACCAACACGATGATTTTGTCACTCATCTTTTTTATTTCTTCATGCGCGCGATCGTCCGCGCGTCGCGGCCCTCAAAATAATTCGCAAACATTTGTCCAGCGGGCGATTCTCTGATTCACGCCGCTTGCGCGACACGATACAATGGCTGCCCCTTATGAGCAACGCGATCCATTTCGGAACTTCTGGCTGGCGCGGCATCATTGCCGAAGACTTTACTTTCGCCAGCGTTCGGCGCGCCTCTGCGGCGATTGCCGGACACGTCTGCGCCGCAAAAAAATCGCCGGTAATCATCGTCGGCTACGATACGCGGTTCTTCTCCGAAGACTTTGCGCGCGCTTCCGCATCCGTGCTGCGAGCTCACGGCTGCCGCGTGCTGATGTGCCGCGAAGCCACGCCCACGCCGGTGATCTCGCACGCCGTCCTGCACGGCAAGCTCGACGGCGCCGTCAACATCACTGCCAGCCACAATCCCGCGGCTTACAACGGGCTGAAGTTTTCCGGGCCGGATGGCGGGCCCGCGCTGCCCGAGGTTACCAAAGACATCGAAAAACGCGCCGCTGCGTTGAAGGACGACTTCTCGTCGCGCGAGCATGACGAGCCTGCCAGCGATTTTGAGCCGATCGACCCGCGCGCGCCTTATTTCGAGCAGCTGCGCAAAATGATCCGCTTCGACGTGCTAAGCAAAGCGAAAGGCTCGTTCGTTTACGATGCACTCCATGGCGCGGGGGCAGGATGGCTCGATCGCATTCTCAGCGAGGCTGGAGTCACCGTCGCACCAATTCGCACCAAGCGCGATGTGCTTTTTGACGGCACCGGCCCCGACCCCTCCGAAGATAACGTCGCTGAGCTGCGAAAAGACGTGGTCGAAAAGCACGCGCTTGCCGGCGTGGCCACCGACGGCGACGCCGATCGCTTCGGCGTCGTCGATCGCGATGGCTCGTTCGTTTCGCCCAATCACATCCTCGGACTGGTTTTTGACTACTTGCTGCAAACGCGCGGCTACAAACTCGGCGCGTCGCGCAGCGTGGCCACCACGCACTTGCTTGACGCGGTGGCGAAACTGCACGGAACGCAAGTTTACGAAACGCCGGTTGGCTTCAAATACGTTGGCCCGCTGCTGCGTGAGGACAAAATCGCGCTAGGCGGCGAAGAAAGCGCGGGCATGACCATCCGCGGCCATCTGCCCGAAAAAGACGGCATCCTCGCCTGCCTGCTCGTCGCCGAAATGATCGCCGCGCGCCACACGTCCATCGCCGATCAGTTGCGCGATCTCTTCCAGCGCGTCGGCCGCGAATTCTGGCCGGTCCGGTTGAACTTGCATCTGCCGGAGGACGTGCAGGCGAAGCTGCCGGAACGCTTGCGCGGAGAGTTCAAGGAGTTTACTGGCAGGCGCGTTGCCCACACAAATCGCATTGACGGCTTGAAGTTGATCTTTGAGAATAGCGACTGGCTTTTAATGCGCGCCTCGGGTACCGAGCCAGTCGTTCGAATTTATGCCGAGTCGTCGAGCCTGGCCGAATCGCAGAAACTAGCGGCGGACGCGAAAGCCTGGGTGAACGGATGAATCTGGGTCCAACCAACGTGCGGCAAATTGAACGGGAAGCGCCGAAAGGGCGTCTGGAAAGTTTCGCGGAACAGCTTCGTCACTTTTGGCGGGGCAATGTGATGTGGCTATTGCTAGCCGGTCTCGGACTGCTCGTGCTTCAGGATGTATTCGGAGTGCACGGCGTGCTGGCCATGCGCCGCGCGCAGCAGCAGGCGGTCCAGGAACGGGAAGAAATCGACCGCATTAATCAGCAGAACGTGGAGCTACAAAGCCGCGTGAACTCGCTAAAGACCGATCCGGAGGCCGTCGAGCGCATTGCACGCGAACAGATGGGTCTGGCGCGCCCCGGCGAATACATCTTCAAGATCGCGCCCAAGAAACAGAGCGGTGCCGCATCCGCGTCAGGTCCAGCGAAGGGCCAATCGAGCAACTCACCGAGAACTCCTTAGCCTTCCGTAATCGCGTCTTCCGAACCCAGCAATTGTCCCGCGCGCCGCTTGATCCATGCCCACGCCTCGCTGCCGCGTCCTTTCCACCGCGTCCGAGCCAACGAGAGCAGCAGCATGGCCACAAAAATTACCGCCAGACCAAGCGTCGCCATCGGCACCGACTCCGCCATCTTCGGCAGAATCGAAAATTTTCCGTACACGAATTCGATGTGCACCCAATAGACGAGCAGCGACGTCTGCCCCAATTGCGTCAGCGGACTGAACTTGAGTTTTCCAGGCCCCCATTTGCAGTACGCGAATCCGGCAAGCATCAGCATGAGCAGAACCGAAAGCCGCGCCAGGAAAAAATTAGGGCTGGTGTGCCAGTAATCGTACGACGCATACAGATGGATCGAGTTCCCATCCAGCGCCTCTGAAAGATAGAAGAGTCCCACTCCGCCCGCGCCCAAAATTCCCAGCGTTTTCGCCGGATTCCGCGCCGGCCAATCCGCGAACAGCACCAGCCCAATCGCCAAGCCGGCGAATGCGAATGCGGACCAAGGAAACATCGGGAAGAGCCAGGGTTGCGGCGTGCCAAACGTGTGCACGCCGTTGACGTACGACTCCAGCCACCACGGCATCCAATTCGGGCTCCACGTGGTCCAGAGCGGCGGTGTGGCCATTGCGATTGCGAGAGCCACCGCCGCGGCCAGAGCTGCATTCGCCGCGCGCGTGCGCGCCATCCAGCAAACTGCGCCCATGCCCACGATCGAAAGTCCGATCATGTTGAGCACGTCCACCCGCGCCAGATCGGTCCACGGCGCGTTGGGCCAAGCCAACAAGAATTCCTGCAGGCGAAAAATCATGCCAAGCGCGAAGATTTCGCAGCCGCGGCGCATCATGCGCATGGCGATCTTTTTGTCCGCGATTCCCTTCCGGCGCATACGGTCGGTAACCAGCGCGCAGGCTATGCCCGACAAAAACACGAATAGCGGCGCCGGAAGCGTCCCGCTGAATTGCGACCAGTGGAAGAAACTGCCCTGTCGCGCCGCGCCGCCTAGCCACGCGTCGTAGGCGTGCACCTCGAACATTCCCAGGCAGGCGAAACCGCGCAACCAATCGATATAGCCAAGCCTTGAAGCCCCGGGGCCTCCCCGGGCACCCTGGCGCCGCAGGGTCGTATCGGTTCCCATTCTCTCCTCACAACTGCCGTTGATTCAGAATCGCTGAGCGTCGCGACGAAAGCAAGCCCTTCGATTTCGCCTGAATCGCGCGTATTGGGGGTTTTCGCCGAAGCGGATTGGGAAGCCGTTAACACAGCCCAGCGCTTTTTCTACGGCGTCAGGTAGAATTTCATCGCGTGGCGACCAACTCAAGCTCCGGGCAAATGCCCTTCTCCGTCGCGGTCACGATCTGGACCGCAATCGTCGTGCTCGCCGCTGTGTATGGCATGTGGCTCCGCTTCGGAGGACCGAGCTTCGCGCTTGCGCTGGGAGTTGCGGCTGCGCTTTTTGCCTTCGAGTTTTTTCTGGCCGTTCCCAGCGTGCAAACCAACCTGCAAAGCCGCTTCGGAGCGCGCCTCGGCTCTCTTGCGCCGATCATCCCTCTAGGACTGTTTCTGTTCTACTCGATCATCCTCAAAGATCGTCCCTTAACACCCGGGTTGACGGTCGCGGGCGCCGCCTACGTGATTGCTCCTGCTCTCATTTTGGCCGGCAGCGCCGGGAAAGCTCCCGGCGCGTGGGAGGACTATCTCGCCATCGCCATCATCTGGCTGCCTGTTGAATTTCGCTGGATGTATCGCCTGTTCCCCTATCCCGCGCCACTCACTCACACGCTCACGATTCTTCTGGCGCTGGGAACCGGAGTCGCGGCTTTCATTCTGTTGCGCCGCCTCGACGGAGTCGGTTACGCGCTCGATTGGCGCCGCGGCTACTTCACGAACTTCGCGCTGCTGTTTCTTGTATTCGCCGCCATCGCCATTCCGCTGGGCATGAACATGCACTTCCTCGTTTGGGCGCCATCGATCAAGCGCTTGCGAGCACTTCCTCTATCACTGATCGGGATTCTGTTCTTTACAGCGTGGCCCGAAGAGTTTTTATTTCGCGGCCTGCTGCAGAATCTGCTGTCGAAAACGCTGAAGAGTTCGTGGGCCGGTCTGTGCGTCGCGGCCGTGGTTTTCGGATTCGCGCACATCCTGCACGGGACGTTTCCCAACTGGAGATATGTCGCACTGGCTTCGATCGCCGGAATTTTCTACGGCTTGGCCTGGATGCGCACCCGCTCGCTCGTCCCTGGCGTATTAATGCACGCGCTCGTCGATATCTCCTGGCATCTTCTGTTTCGCTAGACTGCGGGGAAGGTTAAAATTCAGCGAGCTGTTCCTGATCCCTTGCGGCGAGCGCCCCGGTCACCGAGCCTGCGGCCAACCACAGCAGCCACGTTTACGCCCACAAATGTGAGCACTGCGTAGATTGCCACTCGCGAAACCGGCATGCCCCGCTCGTAGGCGCGCCAGAAATAAAGGCACATGCCCGCGTTCACCACCACGAGAAGAACGGTCTCGATCGTTCTCACCGGACCATGCCGGCCAGCGGGCTCGACGCCGTAGCGTACAGCTTTTTCTCCATGCGACCCGCGAGGTACGCTTTGCGCCCTGCCTCCACGGCCGCGCGCATCGCCTCGGCCATCAGTACCGCGTCCTGCGCCGCGGCAATCGCCGTGTTCATCAGCACTCCGTCCGCGCCGAGCTCCATGGCAATGGCAGCGTCGGAAGCCGTCCCCACTCCTGCGTCGACGATCAGCGGCACTTCCGTGATCCGCTCCCGCAGAATGCGCAGGTTCGCCAAATTTTGAATGCCCATGCCCGACCCGATCGGCGCTCCCAGCGGCATCACCGCCGCCGCTCCGGCATCCACCAGCTTGCGCGCGGCAATCAGATCGTCATTCGTGTAAGGCAATACTACGAAACCTTCTTTCACCAACGTGCGCGTCGCCTCAATCAGCTGCTCCGTATCGGGGAACAGCGTCTTCTCGTCGCCAATCACTTCCAGCTTCACCCATTCCGAAAGCCCTACTTCGCGCGCCAGGCGCGCCGTGCGCACCGCTTCGTCCGCCGAGTAGCACCCCGCCGTGTTCGGCAGAATAAAGACTTTTTCGCGGTCGATGTAGTCGAGAAGCGATTCCTTGCTGCGATCGGTCAAATTGACGCGCCGCACCGCAACCGTCACCATGTCCGCGCCAGACGCAGCGTGCGCCCGCGCCATCTCTTGAAAGCTGCGGTATTTGCCCGTGCCCACGATGAGGCGCGATTTAAACGCGCGCCCCGCAATCACCAGTTGGTCGTTCATCTGAAGTTCTCCGTGCCGCTATTGTACCCCGGCGCGTGCCCTCGTTTGCGTTAGGCCTGCTTCACGAACCCACCGCCCATCACCCGCTCTTGGGCCTGGGTTCCTCCACGTCCGCGTACATGCGCTCGATCACGTCGCGATACTGCTCCTCGATCACCCGCCGCTTCGGCTTCAGCGTGTACGTCAACTGCCCGCTGGCGTACGTAAAATCCTGCTCCACAATCGCGAACCGCTTTGGCTTCTCATACTGCGCCAGCGGCTCGGTAAGCCGCTCCATTTCCGACGTGAGCAGGTCGCGCACCCACGGGTCGCCACTCATTTGCGCGGTGGTCGCAAATTCCCGGCCCGCTTTTCGCGCCGCCGCTTCGATGGCGCCGAAATTCGGCACGATCAGCACCGACACGAACTTCCGCCGATCGCCAACGACCAGCGCATTCGCGATATAGGGTGACGTCCTCAGTAAATTCTCAATCGGCGCCGGCGCCACGAACTTGCCGCCCGCCGTCTTCAGCAGCTCTTTCTTGCGGTCGGTGATGATCAGGTATCCGTCTGAATCCAGACGCCCGATGTCGCCGGTGCAAAACCAGCCGTCTTCCGTGAACGCCGCGCGCGTCTCGTCCGGCTTGCGGTAATAGCCCTGCATCACGCACGGCCCTTTCACCAGAACCTCGCCGTCCTCGGCGATCTTCAGCTCTACGTGCGGTATTGGCCGCCCAACAGTGCCGACTTTATTCGCTTTCGGTGAGTTCGCCGTAACCACCGGAGAAGTTTCCGTTAAGCCATATCCCTGATAAACCGGCAGATCGACGCTCCAGAAAAATTCGGCCAGCTCGGGCGAAAGCGGCGCGCCGCCTGCGCTGAAAATGCGTATTCGCCCGCCCACGCCCTTGCGAATCTTCGAATAGACCAGCCAATCCGCGAGGTGCCACTGCAGCCGCACGCCGGGAGGAACTCGCCTGCCGTACGCCCGCCACGGCACTGCTTGCGCCGCCACGCGTAGCGCCCAATTGAAAATTCTCTCTCGCGCACCGCCGGCGCGCCTACCCGTCTCGATAATGTTGGCGTAAATCTTTTCGTAGAACCGCGGCACCGCTGCCACCATCGTGGGACGCACTTCCAGCAGCGCCGCGGCGACCGTCTCCATCTGCTCCACGTACGCCAGTGACACGCCGTGAAAAATGTGGCCGTAGTCGATCGTCCGCTCGTAGACGTGCGCGAGCGGCAGCAGCGAAAGCGCGATGTCGTGCGGAGATAAATTGAAATCTTCGCTGAAATCCGTGGCGTTCGAGGTCAAGTTCGCATGCGATAGCATGACGCCCTTCGGCTCGCCTGTTGTGCCTGACGTGTAGATGATCGTAGCCAGCTGCTCGCCCGCTACCCCGGCCGCTTTTCGCCGATAGGTTTCAATGTCGGGCTGGGTGACCGAGCGGATCAAAGACTCAAACTCCAAAGTTTCGGATGTCGCACCCGAAGGCAACCTCGCGCCGATCACCTGTTCGATCCGCGGCAAATCCTTGCGGCACTTCGCCAGTTCTTCGGCTTGCGTGGCCCCCGCTGTGATCGCAATTCGCGCGCCGGAGTCATTCAGAATGTAGGTGAGCCGGTCCGCCGATTCGTGGAAATAAACAGGCACGGTTACCGCGCCGATGCCCTGGATCGCTAGATCCGCTACATGCCATTCCGGGCAGTTCGGCGCAAAAATGCCCACCCGGTCGCCCGAACGAATGCCGAAGCCCGAGAGCGCTTTTGCCAATCCTGCGACGCGCCGCAGCATTTCCTTCGATGAAATCGATTGCCAGCCTTTTGCTCCGCGATGCATTTGCGCGCGCGAGTTCGCGTAGCGCTCCACGGCATCGAGAAAAAGCTTTGGCACCGAGGGATACGAGGAATTCACGCCGCAACTCTAACGTATGCCCGCCGCCCGCGCAATCAGCGCCGATTAGGCCGTTCGCAATTTTGGCTTGCGTTGTCTCAAGCGGCAGGTTCCGGCCCCGTTGAAACTTTTGATCGCAAGCTCTGCACTCAAAGTGCGATTCGGGTTCATCAGCTTATTTCCCGAAGAGCGGTTCCTGAGGGTTGTTCGCTCATGTTCTATCCGGCCTCGTACCTGTCCCGTGTCTGGTTGGGTAGCCAAATCTCGCCAGAGTTGTTACCCCCCGTTGTGCATCCCTTGACCGTACATATCAAACTCAGCGAAAACTGCCAGGCTCGCTGTATCAGCTGCGATTACTGGAAATCGCGCTGGTACGACGCCATCTCGACCCACCGCGCGGTAGCGCTGCTCAACGAAATCCACGCGCTCGGCATCACCGGCTTGCGCTTTGCCGGTGGCGAGCCGCTGCTGCGCCGTGATTTCTTCGATGTCCTGCGGCGCTCGCACGCGGCGCGCTTCAAGAGCATCATCGTGCAAACGAACGGTCTGCTCTTGAAAAAACTGCACGAGGTAATCAACACGTCGCCCATTACCAAGATCGCCGTCTCGATCGACGGCTTGAAAGAAACAAACGATCGGATTCGCGGCATTCGCGGCTACTTCGATTTGAGCTTGGAAGGCATCAAGCTGCTGCGCGACAAAGAAGTCGTGCTCTCTGTGACTCTGAACAAATTATCCGTGGGCGAACTGAAGGGCCTGGCGGCGGCCGCAACCGAAGTCGGCGCGAAGCTGGGGTTCAATCTCCTGAGCCGCAGCCTCTATTTTCTTTCCGGCGCCGATCTCGATTCCATGTGGCCGGAGAAAAAGGACGTGCCGGAAATCGCGCGATTTCTGCGCGAAACCCTGCACCGCCCCGCATACGAAATAGACTACATCACGCGCTACTACAATCGAGAATATCTCGCCGAGCCCCCGTGCGTGCTCGGCTATTTACAGGTGTTCGTTCTTTCAAATGGCGACGTGCTCACCGGCTGCTACCCGCTAAAATCCATCGGTAATATTCTGAAAGATTATCTAGCCGACGTCCTCGCCTCGGAGGCTTACATGCGCCAAGCCGAGGCGATGATCCGTGGCGAGTGCCGGGTTGCACGTGCGGAATAGAAAGCTCACTGGCGATGAAACACGCGGCGTCCAGCGCGCTCTACCAAATCAAGCGACGCGAACACACCAGCGCCCGCGCGCATAGCGCCGCGCCACCGCCGACGAACGCAACAGAATCCGGCGCCAATGCTGCATCCTGACGTAACGATACAAGCGCGATGTAAGGCAAAATGATTTCAAGCAGGCTTGAGCTGACTCACAATTTCCGCCAGCCAATCTTCTAGCAGCGTTCGTTGCTCGGGCATTATTTCCGTGAACTCCAGCCCCATTCCCATGGTCGAGTCGCAATATACGACTTTGCCTTTCGCCTCGAACGTCCCCTGGTCCCTCAAAATGCGGATCTCGACCAAAGTTCCTTCCGGAAAAGGACTCATAGCGTCCACGTAGCAGCCGCCGATGCCAATTTCCGATATCCGCGCGGAAAGCCGTGTGTTCGAGCCAATATCGGTCACCTCAGCTGACGCGACCATCAAGCATCGCTTCGCTTTCCGCCGCTGCGCGCTCTGCGCTGCTTTTTTCTTCGTGGTCATCATCACTTGGACGCGCTAAACCCTCTGACTCAACCCCAACCTACCATCACAAGAGTTCGTAGCGGGGCAGGATCGTAAGCCAGCGTTCCCGATCATTAACGGTCATCCGCAGCCGCCTTGTACGCGTTCGTCAGTCGATCTTTGATTCGTCGCGGTACATCACCTTGTGGCGCATGGTCTTGATCCACTCGTCGACCTGCTCCGTCGTCATCCCGCAAGCAGGATTGAAGCGGTCCCAACTCATGATCTGGTCGAGCGGCTTTTTCCACCGCTTGTACGAGGGCTTGGCCGGCGGGCCAAAGCACATCACATCGATAATCGAAAGCTCCTCCGGCACTCCGAGTAGCGGCTTAATCTGTCCCTGGATGTCCTCTTGCCCGATCGCGGTGATCCACCACACCGCATATCCGAGCGCCGCCGCAGCCAGGTGCGCGGACATCGTCGAAGCCGCCACCGATTGCAGCAGAATCCGCTCGGCATTCTGGCGATACAGCCGGTCGAGATCCGAGCCATCGTTCAGTACCGGGAAGGCGCGCACGAACCTGAAGTCCGCGAGCACTACGATCAGCCCGGGAGCCGTTTTCACCCCGCTATAGTTCGGAGTGGGAAATCCCATGTGCAACCGCGCGCGGTGCTGCTGCTCGTCCATGAAGCATTGCCCGATGGCCTGCTTGACGGCCGGCTCGGTGACCGCGATGTAATGCCAGGGCTGCGCGTTCGCACCCGACGGAGCGTGCCGCGCCGCTTCCAGGATCATTTCGAAGTGCTCGCGCGGCACGTCATACGGCGCAAACGCGCGGTTCGTCATGCGGTTGCGCACCACGTCCATCAACGCGGCGTACCGATCAGTCCGATTGAACTGCTCCGCGTCCAGCATCGTTTCAGTCATGGCTCGCCTCCCCCGTATTTTTCATCGCCACTCCCCGGCCTGGCCCATTCTATTCCAAAGTTCCTATCGAGAATCGCTTACTGACGGTTTGCATTTGAGTAAGCTGCGCCAGCAGCGAGGCTTTGCGCAAACAGTTCAAGTAACATCCGAGAAGACTTTTGCGAGCCGGCGAGGTCCGTATGACAGGCCGCTCCAGCTGAATTCTCCAGCGTGCATCACAAAAGAAACGCCCCGGCCGATGTCGACCGGGGCGTTGTCGTTCACGATCTTCTCGGAATCGCGACCTGTGCCTACGCCATAGCAGCGACTGGTTTCGGGACGCTGTTGATGGTCTTCAGAATCCGGGAAGCAATCTGGTATGGGTCGCCTTGGGAGTTCGGACGGCGATCTTCCAGGTAGCCCTTGTAGCCATTCTTGATGAAGTTCACCGGCATGCGGATGGAAGCGCCGCGATCGGACAAACCGAAGCTGAACTTGTCGATCGCCTGCGTTTCGTGCAAACCGGTCAGGCGCAAGTGATTGTCCGGTCCGTACACGGCGATGTGCTCGGGAATGTTTTTCTCGAACGCGGCCATGAGCGCCTCGAAATATTCCTTGCCGCCCACTTCGCGCATGTATTTAGTCGAGAAGTTGGTGTGCATGCCCGAACCGTTCCAGTCGCCCTTGATCGGCTTGCAGTACAGTTCCACGTCGACTTCGTATTTCTCGCACAGGCGCATCATCAAGTAGCGCGCGGTCCAGGTGTCGTCCGCGGCCTTCGCGGAACCCTTGGCGAAAATCTGAAACTCCCACTGCCCCTTCGCCACTTCCGCGTTGATCCCTTCGTGATTGATCCCGGCTTCTAGACACAGATCGAGATGTTCCTCGACGATCTGCCGCGCCAGGTTGCCCATGTGCTTGTATCCCACGCCGCAGTAGTACGGACCCTGCGGCCCAGGATAGCCGCTCTCAGGGAAGCCCAGCGGACGCCCCTCCTTATACAGAAAATATTCCTGCTCGAATCCAATCCACAGATCGGGATCGTTCTCGATCTTGGCGCGCTCGTTGCTCGGGTGCGGGGTGCCGTCCGGGTGCATCACTTCGCTCATCACGATGTACGCGTCTTTGCGGCTCGCATCCGGATAGAGAGCCACCGGCTTCAAAATGCAGTCGGAGCTATGTCCTTCGGCCTGCATCGTGGAGCTTCCGTCAAATCCCCACAACGGCAAATCGGCCAGCGTCGGCGGGGCGGCAAACTGCTTGATGGTTGTCTTGCCGCGCAGCTCGGGGACGGGTCTTTTGCCGTCGAGCCACAAATATTCCAATTTGTATTTCTTCATGTTGCGTTACACGCTCCTTTTCGATAGCTCGGCCAACGTCACGGACATAACTCGCCGCATGGGTTGGGTCGTTGATTCACGACCACATACGTTACGAAACGCCCGCCGAAAATTCCAATGCAAGATTTGAATCAATCCGATAGCAAAATTATACGTGCGGTTGCCCGCTAATTCAGCTAGCCAAATTTTGTCACATGATATTCATGCCGCTCCAAGCCCACTGTGGCAATCGCAAATCGTGCGACCCGGTGGAGTCATGACTACATTACAATTCTTGGTTGCTAACCCGACTAGCATCGGCTGTATTCCGGCCGCACGGCCTCTGGAGGAAGAATGAAACTCGATTTGCTGGCGAT